>Ga0255052_10000307_pt1 | contig 38843 bp, 32 predicted proteins | sample JV7_2_21_MG_FD_188632 | JGI IMG/M metagenome (GOLD analysis project Ga0255052, IMG submission 188632) | Seawater microbial communities from Jervis Inlet, British Columbia, Canada - JV7_2_21 | ecosystem: Environmental > Aquatic > Marine > Inlet | place: Canada: British Columbia | collected...
TGTTCGCCGCCAGGAACGAACAGGTTGCCAAACGTGGCACGCTACTCGCGACAGTGTTTCTTTTGCCAATAGCGGTGGGCACTGTCTGGATCGGCATGACGGCCGTGCTGACCCATCCGGGCATCGAAAACGGCGACAGCGTCCTGTCGACGTTCGTGGAGGACGCCGCCTTCTGGAGCATCACGATTTCACTGATCACGGTCATCGGCTGGTATGTCGGATCGACACTCGAGCTCGCAAGCATCTTCACCGTTGACCCGTTATGGCCCGGCCTTCTCGTATCAATTGTCGTTTTCACTGGCATTAGTGTTGTTGCCGGTACAAGAGAGTGACGACAGAGGTCGTAACATTTGATGGAGCCCCGCCGCCGGGAACAATTAACTTCGGCGTCGGCCAGCCTTCTGCCGACCTGTTGCCGGTCGATGTTGTACAGCAGGCCAGTGAGTCTTTTTTTGCCGAAGCACAACCGTTCGAATTGAACTACGGCGTTCCCCGGGGCGACGCTCGCTTTCTCGAGTCGCTGGCTGCGTTCCTGAGTTCCCACTATGGTTCCGCTACGACAGCGAACAATCTGTTTGTTACCGGTGGCAACTCGCAGGCAATGGCCATGGTGTCCACAACCCTTGCCCAACCTGGCGATACCGTGTTTGTCGAGGAGCCGAGTTATTTCCTGGCGTTCCAGATATTCCGTGACCATGGGTTGAATATCGTCAGCATCCCGATGGACAACGATGGGCCCCGTATCGAAGCACTTGAGCAGGCATTAACAGAGCATTCACCTGCGTTTCTGTACACAATCCCGAGCTATCACAATCCTACCGGTCACTGTTCTTCGGCAAGTCGTCGGCAAGTCGTTGTCGAACTGGCGCAGAAACACGAATTCCTTATCGTCGCAGACGAGCCGTATCAGCTATTGCACTACTTCGATCCGGCACCACCAGCCTACGGCACGATGATAGACAGTTGCGTTGTGATATCGCTGGGTTCGTTTTCGAAGATACTTGCGCCCGCCATGCGTCTCGGCTGGATTCAAACGTCGAATGCACTCATTGAGAAATTGCTGACGATTGGTTTCATACACAGCGGCGGCTGCATTAACCACATCAGCTCGCACATCGCCCGGCATGCCATCGACAATGGACTGCTCGACAAGCACATCGAGAGACTTCGCAATGCGTATCGTGGGCGTGTCGAAGCGATGGATGGCGCCCTGCACCAACACTTCGCTGGCCTCGCGGACTGGTCGCGACCGGACGGCGGTTACTTTTTCTGGTTACGTTTCGACGAGTCCGTCGACACGGGGCCACTGCGCAAAACAGCGCTTCAGCGTGAAGCTGGATTTACAGCCGGTTCCCTGTTTTCGAGCGAACGTAAGCTGGGCAATTACCTGAGGCTCAGCTTCGCTCACTACAATGAAGACGATATTCGCGAAGGCATCTCGCGACTTCGACCGCTGTTTAAATAGACCGTCAACTCGAATGACATCGGGTTACACTCGGCCAACTATTTGAGCGTGGATCCAATATGCAACGACTAATACGTCGCCGGCTCGCCTTGTTGGCAGCCGTGCCTGCCCTGCTTCTGCTTGGGTCCTGTCAGCAGGATGTGCAAGATGACCGCGGCGTTGATTCGGGAAGATCTCCGGTTGATGCCCTGGATCGCGACACGGCCAATGCACGCAAGGCGCGGATTTCAAATCTCGAATACCAGGTCCTTATCGATCTCGTCTCGAGCGAGGACGAGTTTTCGGGTGATGTGACGCTGCGTTTCGATCTGGCGGACGCAAGCACTGACCTGACTATCGACTTCACGGGTGGCTCGGTAATCGAGATGTTGGTGAACGATGCCCAGGTGGTTGCCAACTACAACGGCTACTTCATTACGATTCCGGCTAACCAGCTACAGTCGGGACCAAACAGCGTCCGGATTACTTACAGTCACCCCTATACCGGCGACGGCACTGGCTTGCACCGCTTCGTTGACCCGGAGGATGACCAGACCTACCTGTATACGTACCTCTGGCCGTACTACGCCAACCGATTGCTGCCATCATTCGACCAACCCAACCTGAAGGCGACGTTTGCTATGAATGTGCTGGCGCCGAAAGACTGGACGGTTGTCTCGATGTCACCGGGGTCTTTCGAACCCGCTAACAACGGGTCCAATCTTTGGACATTCGGCACGACACCAAAGATATCGACCTATGCGTTCTCGCTGCATGCCGGGCCATATGCTGTATGGGAGGACAATTCGGGTGACGTTCCGCTGCGCCTCTTTGCTCGCCAGTCATTGGCAGAGTATGTCGCTGTCGATGAGTGGTTTGAACTCACGCAGGAAGGCATGCGGTTCTACGGCCACTACTTCGACATCCCCTACCCGTTTGAAAAATACGACCAGCTGATCGTGCCGGAATTCAACATAGGCGGAATGGAAAACGCTGCGGCGGTGACTTACTCGGAAAACTACGTGCAGCGCCAGGAGAGTGACCGCGCTCAGCGCGAAAACCGAGCCGGCACGCTTCTCCATGAGCTCGCCCACATGTGGTTTGGTGACCTGGTCACGCACGAATGGTGGAACGGGATGTGGCTAAACGAGAGTTTTGCCACACAAATGGCCGCACTGGCGAAAATTGAGGTTACTGAGTTTGACGATACCTGGCATGGCTTCTTCACCGAAGGTAAGAAGCGAGCTTTCCAGCGCGACAGCCGCGTTACAACACACTCCATAGAGCAAGTAGTCGGTGCTACCGATGAGTTCTATATGCTGTTCGATGGCATCACCTACCAGAAGGGCGCGTCAGCACTGAAACAATTACAGCACCTGGTCGGCGCCGAGAACTACAGGCTGGGCGTCTCTGCCTATTTGAAGGAAAACTCCTTTGGAACAACAGAACTTGCCGACTTTATTGGGCACCAGGAGAAAAGCGCCAACGTATACCTCGGTGACTGGTCAGCCGAATGGCTTCTAAAGCCCGGCTTCAATACGCTTGCTGTTGAGATAGAGTGTGAAGATGAAAGCCTGCATTCCCTGGCCATGATTCAGTCGGCACCTGAGGACCACCCGTATCTTCGGATGCATCGTGTCGACGTAGCCTTGTACGACGTCGATAACAATGGCGCTCTCGTCGCTGGCGATATTTTTCCGGTACAGATCGAAGGGGCACGCACCGAAGTTGGGGTACCCGCAGGACGCGCATGCCCGGTGCTCGTGAATCCGAATCACAACGACTGGACCTTTGCGAAAATTGCGTTACGTGATGAGGACACGGCCGTACTTCGCGAACAACTCGGCGACATCGAAGACCCCTTGTCTCGATCGATGTTTCTCGCGGCGTTGTTTGACAAGGTAATGTCGGGCGACATGCCCATAGCCGACTATGTTCGCCAGGCATTACAGCTTGCTGATACGGAAACGAACATGCGGGTGCTCGAGCAGATCACCTCATCGATTGTCGAAGCTGCAGGGATGATGAAGCGGCTACGCCCGGAAACAGACGACGCGCTGCCACGGCTGATCGACGATATTGAGGCATTCGGACTGCGCCGCTCGCATTTCGCACAGACTCAGGACCTCAAGCACATGTGGTTAAACATGTTCCTGAATGTGGTGTCGAGCAACGCGGGACTTGGCACAGCAAGAGCCATACTCGATGGCAAAGCGGAAATCGATGGCATCGAAATATCACCGGAGATTCGCTGGAGGCTGCTCACCATCTTGAGTGGTCACGGAGCAAACGATATTGCCGAGCTACTTGAGAGGGAACTATCCCGTGACCCGTCCGACTTCGGTGCGCGGAGGGCATTGTCCGTTCGTGCCGCAGTACCGGACGCTGCCGTCAAGGAGCGCTGGCTAACTGAGCTGCAGAACCCGCAGTCAACAACCGGCCTCGCCCGACAACGTGCCGTCATGCGCGAACTATTTCCGGCGAATCAGACGAATTTGCAGCTGGAAATCCTGCCAATCATCCTCGGCGCTCTGCCGCAAATGAGTGCTTATGCTGACCTATCTTTCATGCGGACCTACACCGAGTCCTTGCTCACGCCGATGTGCCGCCCGGAAAGCAATGCACAATTGAAATCTGCGGTGGATGACTACGCCGGACAACTAAACCCGACTGCACTGCGATTCCTGCGCGAGGCACACCAGGCCGACAAGTCATGCTTATCGCTACGCGCGACCCAATAGGGACAAGAGACGGAGACCAACATGGCACGAATAACTGCACTACTGACATCCGGCCTGGCCGTTCAAATCAGCAATGGACGACACGAATGGAGCGCCGACGAACCGGCCAGTGTCGGCGGAACCGATACCGGGCCCAATCCCTATGAATTATTGCTGGGGTCTCTCGCCGCCTGCACCTGCATCACGATATCGGGGTATTGCCGGCACAAAGGACTGGACCTGAAGTCAGTCAGTACCTCGTATGACTTCAAGCGCATACACGCGGACGACTGCAAAAACTGCGACGATGACGCCAAGGGCATGATCGATCACATCACAAGCAACGTGCACATCGAAGGCGACTTTGACGACGCGCAACGCAAGCGCATCGCACAGATCGCCACGCGTTGCCCTGTGCACAAAACCCTGACGAACGGCATTCACATCGACGACAATGCGACGTTTCTAAAGAACGACTGACTACCGATTTACACAAATCGAAACGAAACGACTTTACCCAGGGCGCCGGTTATGCACGACGCTGTGTATCCCGTCGCGATATCGTCGTCACTCTTCAGGTAGACCGAAGTCTCGATCCGGATTTCCAGTTCTACAAGATTCTTTTGGTCCAGCCTCGTAACCGTGTGCACTACGCGTGATGCATTGCCATAGTCCACTTTTTTGCCTATTTCGGCGATACAGGTCTGTATTGGCAAGCTTGTGCCGCGTTGGGCAGAAACTGTACCGGCATCCGCGTTAGGTGCGCCGGCAAGACCAAGTATGACAAGCATCGTGATGGAGCTGATAATTTTGATTCGATCGTTCATTGCGTATTTTCCTTTCCAGGTAGGTTGCCGCGTTTGCGACAATCGATACACAACATAGCGATGTAGCACTCCCCTGATCTCGCCGATATCGACGGATGTTCGCCGATTTCGAAATCAGCATGCTTTATTCAGAATCGGCGACCGCCGGGCGCAAATTGTCACGCCGGTATTCCGTCGGTGTCATCCCGGTCGCGTCTTTGAAGGCGCGATTGAACGGGCCCAGCGATGCGTAACCCAGGTCCAGCGCGATGGTCAGGACAGGCATCCTTGCGCACTCGGGGTCGGCCAGTTGCTGCTGCGCCTCGGCAATTCTGTAATTGTTCAGAAAGGCCGAGAAATTTCGGTAACCCAGGTGCCCATTGATGAGCCTGCGGAGCTGGTGCTCCGGATAACGGAGCTTCCCGGCCAGCGCCGGCATCGTCAGGCCGGTTTCGCGAAAGAAACCATCATCCATGAGGCCAAGAAGCTTGTCGCGAAGAACAGTCTCCGCGGCACCCAGTTTGCTTTCCGGTGCGCCAGCTTGCAGCTCGAAGAACTCGTGGTTGATGCGCAGCATCAGCATGGCCAGCCCGAGCGTCATGATCGCAATTATGATGACGTTTGACAGCTGCAGCCAACCCGGTGGCAGTACACCACCGTAGGCCAGTTCCACCACCAGAACAGCGGCGATATACAAGGAAATGATACCGACAAAAAACAGGCGCATCGCCCTGCGCCGCTCAATCAAATCGTCCGGCCTGCCACGCAGTGTCAACCATAAGACGTGCGCAACAACAATTAGTGCCAATACTCGCGTTACGACCAGGGCTGTTTGCATCCAGATCGAATCCAGGGCTTGTTCAAAGACGTAAATACCCCATACACCTGCGATCAGTAGCCCGCAGGCGTACATTAGCGCCGCTCTCGGCCATGGCGCCTCGAAGATCGCCCGCGCGAATAGCCACAGGCAATAAGGCACGATGAGTGCAAATAACAGGGCGAACGGTGCAAGTAACGCTACTGAACCCAGGAGCCCGGGGTCGGATGTATACAAATAGGCGGCGACACTCAGCATAAACAAGGCGCCACTGAAGCGGGCAACTCGCTCGCCCGCACTGAACAGGAACACGGCCGCGATCAACATCACCTGCCCGATGACGACGAGACGAATGGCTAGTTCAAGGGTTGGCATGCAGGGTTCCCCGAAAGTTCGGACACGATTTTATCAAGGTCGCTTTCCCATTGTCGTATTCAATCACGGCTTCTGGTCGTAGAATGCCCTGATGAGTACCGCCACCAGATCGTTTGTGCTCGCACTGGCCCTCGCGCTCTCGAGCCCCTGTGCCCTCGCCGAAGGCATACGAATTCTCTCCTGGAACATCTCAAACAATGCATTCGAGGAAGAGGCAGAAGAATTTCAATCGCTGCTGCAATGGGCTGACCCGGACATCGTGCTGCTCGATGAAGTGCATCCATCGGTCGGTCTCGATGACCTTCATATCGCTCTGGCAACCCTTCGTCCGGGTGAAGATGAGGCCTGGCAAGTAAACTATGGTGCCAGCGGCGGTCGGCAACGTGACATTGTCGCCAGTCGCGCCCCGTTGCAAGCGTTGCCCGAATTTTCATCGATGATTCCGTATCCCGAGGACGAGCGGCGACATATTTTTGAACGAATGTCGGACGAGGAGCGTGCCAACGCGAATCTGACTATGGATAACGGCATCCCTGTGAACGCGGCGATCGTTCTCGTGGGTGACCGACGCCTGCTAGCGGTGATCACCGATTTGCAGTGTTGCGGCGATGACGCCGACAGCTGGCAGGAGTACCGACGCCAGGTCGAGGCGCGCGAGATTCGACGACACGTCGAGCAGGTGCTCGAACGCACAAACGTCGACGGCCTGATGATCGCGGGTGACTTTAACCTGGTCAACGGTCTTGCTGCAGCAGAAAAACTGAAAGAACCTTATGAGATCTGTCCTGATGGCCTGAGCACTGCAGAGCTTTACCACCCCGATGGGGTTTCGCAATGGACCTGGGATGGTCACGGCATGCCCTTCCCGAACGGGCGTCTCGATTTTCAGCTTTACTGCTCAAATACTCTCGAGATGCACTCGGGCTTCGTTCTCGAAAGCGAATCGGTCGGAGAGACGGGCCGACACCGCCCGCTCGTTGCCGAGTACGGCTGGAAATAGCAAAACCCGTTACCGGTTTAGAACTGTTCGCTCGTTATACGCATCAATGATCGCGGCTTCGCCATCATTGTCTTGGAGAGGGTTTTGATGCGCGGAAAAATACGTTCGAAGTAGAACTCGGCCGTGCGCACTTTGGCGCGGTAGAAATCCATGTTGTCCGGTTTCTTTGCGATTTCTTCGTTTGCCTTTTGCGCCATCATCGCCCATAGATAAGCCATTGTGATGTAGCCCGAATACATCAGGTATTCGACGGAGGCCGAGCCGATCAAGTCGCGATCCTTCTGCGCCCTCGATGCGATTTGCATCGAATACCGCTGCCAGTTGAACACCGCTTTGCTCAGCGGCCAAATGAATTTGTGCATCCTGAGCTTGTGTGGATCCGATGAAATCAAGCTGTGATCCTTGCAGAAGGACATGATTTCATTGGCATATCTTCTTAAGGTCTTGCCGCGCTCCATGAGCATTTTTCGACCAAGAAGATCGAGTCCCTGGATACCAGTCGTTCCTTCATACAATGTGGCTACGCGTGAATCCCTGACGATTTGCTCGAGTCCCCACTCCTTTGTATAGCCATGGCCACCGAGAACCTGTATGCCGAGATTGGCGGATTCGAAACCGACCTCGGTCAGAAAACCTTTGAGAATGGGCGTCAGGAAGCCCAGCTTGTCATCGAGCATCTTGCTCTCGTGCTCGTCGTTGCATTGCTCCAGTTCATCGACGATTTTTGCGGCGTAGTAGATCATCGCCCTGCCACCTTCCGAAATGGCCTTCTGGGTCAGGAGCATTTTTCTGACATCAGGATGAACGATGATCGGGTCGGCCTCCTGATCGGGGAATTTTTTTCCGGACAAGGAACGCATCGAAAGGCGTTCTTTCACGTATGGCAATGAAATTTGATAGGCAAGTTCTGCGCTGCAAACCCCCTGTATCGCGGTACCGAGTCTGGCGTTATTCATGTAGGTAAACATGTATTCCAGGCCGTTGTTTTCTTCGCCTATCAAAAAGCCTTTTGCCGCGTCGAAATTCAGTGTCACAGTAGATGACGCTTTGATTCCCATTTTTTCTTCAAGCGCACCGCAACTGACCGCATTGGGTTCGCCCAACGAAGAATCTTCGTTAACCAGAATTTTGGGGACCACAAAAAGAGAGATGCCGCGCGTTCCTTTGGGTGCGCCAGGCAATCTCGCCAGGACGATATGGACGATATTTTCAGTCAGGTCGTGGTCGCCAGCAGAGATGAATATCTTGCTCCCGGTAATGCTGTAGCTGCCGTCATCCTGTGGTTCGGCCTTGGTACGGATCCGGCCGAGATCGGAACCGCACTGCGCTTCTGTCAGGCACATGGTGCCACTCCACGCGCCCTCAGTTAGTTTTGGCAGGTACGTATCCTTTTGCGATTCAGTGCCGTGTTTGATCAGCGTATCCATTGCGCCGAGACTCAGGCCCGGGTACATCGACCAGGACCAGTTGGCAGTACCGCTCATTTCGGATCGAATCAAGCCAATGGACGGTGGCAGCCCCTGGCCACCGTATTGAACGGGGTGCGATATCCCCTGCCAGCCACCTTCAACGTATTTCTCGTATGCGGCTTTGAACCCCTCAGGTGTCGTGACTTTGCCATCCTCAAACTGACAGCCTTCCTTGTCGCCACTTTGATTGAGAGGCGCCAGTTCCGTCTCGCAGAATTTTGCGCATTCAGTGATGATCATCTCAACCATGTCAGGCGTGGCCTCTTCATAGCTGGGGTACTTCTTGTAGTGACCGTAATAGTCCAGAACATCATCAATCAGGAATTTGATGTCATCGGTGGGGGCGGTGTATGTCGTCATCACGTTTCTCGAGAATTGATTAACTGGCTACGGTAGCGTAACCTACGGTATCGTAAGTTACGCTATCGTAGTAAAGTTGTCAAGATGCGCAGGAAGAAGAACTCGGGACGTCTGACGGCTGCGGCCAGGCGCGCACAGTTGATCGAGATCGGCCGAACCGTGTTCGCAGAACGAGGTTATGAGGCCACTTCAGTCGAGGAGATCGCCGCACGCGCGAAAGTCTCGAAACCCATTTTGTATGACCACTTTGGCGGCAAAGAAGGCCTGTATGCGGTCGTCGTCGATCGCGAAGTCGAGTTCATCCTGAGCAACATCGCAGTGGCCGTTAACTCGGGCGCACCTCGTGCACGGGTAGAACAGGCTGCCCTCGCCTACCTTACTTACGTGAAGGAGCACCCTGAGGGATTCACGATCCTGCTGCGGGATTCGCCGAATCGAATTGGCCAGATGCCGGCACTGATGTACGACCTGGCCGACCGGGTCAGCGATATATTCGAGGACGAGTTCAACAAAGCAGGCTACGACACGAAATCCGCACCTATTTACGCGCATGCCCTTGTCGGCATGGTCGCCTTCGTTGGACAGTGGTGGACCGACAGCCGCAAACCGCCGCCAGTCGAAACCGTGGCAAGCCACATTGCGGCTCTGGCCTGGGCCGGACTTCGCCACCTGCCGAAGCGACCGGACCTGATCGACTAGGCTGTGACCCGGTCGGTTCAGCGACTAATGTTTCGCCGCTATTTTGGACACCGCCCGTTCCGTCATCGCCACAATTGTCAGCGAGGGATTTACGCCCGGGTTTGCCGGCACGGCGGAACCGTCGCAGACCAGCAGATTTTCATAATTGAACACGCGTTGCTCGCCATCGACGACGCCATGCTCGGCATCTCTGCCAATAACGGCCCCGCCAAGAATGTGCGCTGTCATGGGAATGTTGGCAGTCGCTTCAAGAACGCCACTTTGGGCGATGCCGCCCGTGTACTCCGCGATCCATTCGGCTGCCTTGTTGCCAGCGTCAATGTAAGTGGGGTTTGGCATCGTGGCGTCTTGTTCGGTACTGAGCTTCACACCGCTACCAAACCAGCGCTTTTTGGCACGAAATGAGATTGCATTGTCCAGGGTTTGCATCACCAGCAAACCAATCGAGCGTTTCGACCAGCCGAATGGCCATAGCGTTTGTAGAAACTGGATGGGATGACGTACAGCGTTGCCCAGCAATACGAACACACGTGTCCAGCGGGTCCCATCGCCGGTGAGAAGTGTAACGAGCAAGCTCACACTGTCTCCCTTCCTGCCGTAGGTGACGACCTCGATATGAGTATCTGCATCCGTATGGATACTCGAGCTAATCGCTACGCTTTTCGACACTTCGAGTGAGTCGTCCGGCAGCGTTACGGCGAGTATCGACTCACTGTTGGTTCGAACTAGGCGCCCGAGCCGCGCGCTGATGTTGGGCAAGGAACCGCGGTGCTTGCAGTTTGCCAGCAGGTGGTTGGTACCCAGCGCGCCCGCTGCAACTATGACGCCTTGTGCTGTCATTGTTTTGTCCTTACCGCGCAACGGGCCAGGTGACCGCGTAACAACTTCATATCCATCGCAACCATCGCCAGCGCCAATGGGGCGAATGTCGACGACCTTGCGGTTCGGCAAAATCTCAGTACCTTTTTTCTCTGCAAACCATAGGTAGTTCTTAAGCAATGTGTTCTTGGCGCCAACACGGCAACCGACCATGCAAGCCCCGCAGCGAATACAGCCTGTGCGTGCCGGGCCGCCTCCGTCAAAAAACGGGTCCGCAACCGTCTTGCCCGGATCGCCGAAAAACACGGCGACAGGTGTTCGACAATACGACGCTTCGGTGCCGATACTGGCAGCGTATTCCTGCAGCAGTAGGTCTCCGGCGCTCTCAAACGGAACCGTGTTGACGCCGAGCATGCGTTCGGCTGTTGCATACGGTTGCTCGAGTTCCTGTTCCCAGTCAGCAAGCCCGGACCATTGTGAATTCTGAAAGAACTCCTGCTTGGCGCGGTACAGCGTGTTGGCGTAGACATTGCTGCCACCGCCAACACCGGCGCCACTGGCGATAAGAACATCCTTGAAGAGCGTTAGCCGCAAAATTCCGCGCAGCCCTAACAGCGGCGCCCAGAGGAATCGATTCAGTTGCCAGCTGGACTTTGCAAAGTCTTCGTCTTCAAATCGTCGACCCGCCTCAATGACACCGACCTTGTAGCCTTTTTCGGACAGGCGCAGCGCGGACACGCTACCGCCAAATCCAGATCCGATAATGAGCCAGTCATAGTCCATGGTCTGTGATGCCATTACATCGATAACGAACCTTCGCGAAAATCCGTGCGATCCAGCCAGCTATTGAGCAGCACAGGGCCGCCATCAGCGGCCGCGTCGCGAGCCTCCTGCAAGGAAGCCACTGTCTGATCCGCACTCTTCAGCAAGACGCCGCGCCCGCCCAACGCCGCCGCAACCTTGTGGTAGTCACTGCGCGCCAGCACCGTGCCCACATCGTCATGGAGCATTTTGACCTGCTCGCGTGCGATCTGCGTCCAGCCTGCATCATTGCCGACAACCGCAATGACCGGAATGTTGTGCCGCACGAAGGTATCAAACTCGGCGAGTGCATAGCCGACCGAACCATCGCCGAACAGCACCCAGACCTCGTGATCGGGGCGGCAAAGACTCGCGCCAAGCGCGAAACCCGCACCGCAACCGAGCGTTCCGAAGACACCCGGGTCCAACCAGCTCAAGGGATTCCTGGGTTTTACGATGTACGACGCCGTGCCGACGAAATCGCCACCATCTGCGACGATCATGCTGTTATCCGGCAACCCGGCATCGATGCTCCTGCACAGCGCGACCGGATTAATGAACTCGCCCGACCTTGATGCGTTGCTATCGATCTCGGCCTCGCGATCGCGATCGCGCGCGAGCAGCGTTTCCTGCCACTCCTGCCAACGCGCACCAGCACTTGTTCCGAGTGCGTCAGCCAGCTGGCGCAAGAAAAGCCCGGCGTCGGCGAGCGCTGCAATATCGGGACGGCGATTGCGCTTCAGGTCGAGTCGGCTGCGGTTAGCCGATATCAAACACGCGCTGCGTCGCACGTTGCGCCCATAGTCCAGTCTGAAATCGGACGGCACGCCGGCCAGCAAGACAAGGTCGGCTTCTCGCAGCGCCTTGCGTCGTTGATGCCGGTGGTGCAAGGCATGCGTTTTTCCCATCAGCCCGCGCGCCATTCCTGACAGGTAAACCGGGATGCCCAGGCGTTCAATGGCGGCGGCAACAGCGTCAGCCTGTTCGGCATCGACAAGCACCTGGCTGCCGACGACAAGCAGCGGCCGCTCGGCTCCGGCAATGCGTTTGGCGGCGCGCGCAATGACATCCGGTGAGGGAGATATTGGAGCCACCTCGACCACCGCCTCGTCGGTGGTCCTCGCAGCCGAGAAAATGCGGCGGGCCTGATAGTTGAGATAGGCGCGCACGAACCGATCGGGCAGCGACTTGCCTTTGGGCGTACTCGCGGCGTACCACTCGCGTATAACCGCTTCGTCGTAAAGAAGATCGACCGGGCATTCGACGAACACCGGCCCTGGAACACCGCTGCGTGCCATGTGGAACGCTTTACCGAGCACCGGCGCGAGATCGCGGACACGCGTAACGGCCTTCGCCCACTTCACATGCGGCTTGAACAGTGCCATCTGATCAATGTCTTGCAGCGCACCGCGGCCCTGCAATGCGGTCGCCGCGGCACCACCCAGCAACACGACGGGTGATTGTGCAAGCTGCGCATTTTTTATGGCCGTTATCGTATTGGTAGCGCCAGGACCTGCCGTTACTGCTGCGACACCAGGTATCCCACTGAGGCGTGCTACCGCATCGGCAGCGAATACGGCGGTGGCCTCGTGGCGCACGTCAACAACACGAATGCCCGCGTCTTTTGCGCCCTTGAGAATGGGCGATATGTGTCCGCCGCACAGTGTGAACAGAAACTCCACGCCGTGGGCACGCAATACACGTGCAATACATTCACCACCGTTCATACGCAGTTCTCCGCCCAGTCGAGTTGGTAGCCCTTGCCAGTCACGATCGAGGCCGGCACCGTTCGTGGTGCAGGATTGTCGGGTACAACGATGTGCGCGCGGCTGTTGGCACGCAAATCGCGTTCAATGTCGATACCGGGCATCACGGATCTCAGAGTTAACCCTGCATCGGTCAGCTCCAGTACCGCGAGGTCGGTGACGTAGAAGATCTTCTTGCCACGCGCCAGGCCGACAGCACCATTGAACGTAATTTCATCCACCTGCTCGAGCAGCTTGGGTTTGCCGGGCTTGTCTAGGACCAGTCGCTCACCATCGACGCGGACCCTGGCGCCCTGCATCCACTTGCCGATGAACAACACGGTATCGGCCGCTTCAATGATGCTCGGTGCACCGCCCGGTCCGACGTAGTCCAGCATGCGTGGCCCTCGATTGGAAAGATTGATGTTACCGGCCGCATCGAGTTGCAGGAAGCCGAGCATAGCCGCATCGAGATGCTCGCGATAATGCGCAAACATCGAAGCTGAGGATACGAGCTGCGGTGGATTGATTGCTGCGCCAAAGAAAATACCCGGCGCCGGCAGTCCGCCATAGGGTCCGGACTCGGTCGTAAACGTAATCTGTTCACGCAGGCGACTCGCGAAAAGTACCTGGCAGACTTCTTCGGCCAGGCCCACACCAATATTGACCAGGGCGTCGGCTGGCACATTGTCGGCGAAGGTCTGTGCCCCAAGCCGAGCGAGGGCGTAATCCAGTTGGCTGCGGCGTGGCGTGATCCCGAGTGTTTTGTTGATGAACCTGAGTTGCGCTGCCGCCGCCTGCGCGTCCACGTTGGCACCAGCCGTAAACATGGGCCAATGCCTGAGTTGCGGCACGGACCCGGTTTGCTCATTGCGCGGATTGATAACGATCGCGTCGACCGCATCCGCGGGCAGCCCTATTGTGGCTTCGTCATGATCGACCAGAGCGGCGACCGACACCAGCACGAGCCCGCCGTTTTGCCGAGCCGCGCGAGCCGCTTCAACGTTCTCAGTAATGGTGGCCGCATTGTGAAAGTATATGTTGCCGTCGCGATCCGCATACGGTGCACTGAATAAAGCGACATCGATTGCCGGCAACGTATAAACAAGTTCATCGCCATCCGCACGCACAAGTTGCATCGTCGGGTCAGGTGACACCGGCGAGCCACGACCAACTCGAGGATCGAGGAACGAACCGGTGCCAGTCTGGCTACGCACCTGCCGCTCACCTCGCCCCTGCGCCTCGATAACCTGGATCATTTCACCTTGTGGCAAGGTGTGTAACTCGAGCCGCCCGGTTTCGGCCAGTTGCAGCATGGATTTCGCCGTTTCCGTATGTCCGGCGATATAGGTCGTCACCAGGCCGCCCAGCCCTACTTCTTCCACGGTGCCGGGCGCACGACCACGCCCACCCTGCCCACCCACAGAAAGCCACGTGAGCCCTCGCGGATGACCGCTTTGCTCAAAGCGCTCACGTATGGCCCAGAAAAGAATCGAACAGCGCGCGTTACCGGATATACCGCAGGAAATCACGCAGGCCGTATCGGCAATCATATCCACGGCCGCACGTGCCGACTTGAACCTGGCCGGCAGCGGTTCCGCAGGCAAATAGGCGGTATCGCGGCGATCCCAGGTCAGGCGCCAGCGCAGTATGTGCGTGAGCAGTGATGCCCTGTCGAGCAAATTCACGGTTCATCCACCGGTCTCTAATTCGGACCAGCGTAGCAACAGCCCGGTAAGGCGGGCACTGGCAGAAGTACCTACAACAACCCGTCAAGTCCATCCAGATCATTGATCACCCGCCACTCACCACCGGTCTTCTCAACCCTGCCCTGCCATTGTTCCAGTCGGGCAAGGTATTCACGCGGGTCTATGTTGTCCGATCTGAGCTTGGTGACGTTAAGCGCGATGACCTCGAAACCCTGGAGCTGTACATCAATGTCCCTGATGTAGCCTTCCTCCAGATCCTCCTTGAGGTCGGAGAAGATCAGGATGGTCTTCTTGCCCGTACCCTTCTCATTGAGGAACTCAACCGCCTGCAACAACCCGCCTGTGATGTCGGTATACGGCGATGGATCGGCGCTTGCTACGAAATCGCTCACCTGCTGGGCAAACAACCGCTTCTGCCGGTTGACGGCGCTTGGCCGATCGTCAAACGACGCTTTGGCAACAATATCTTTCTCGCTGAAGCTGCCCGTATCAATGCGCGCCACGGCGAAGGAGTCCGCCGCATCCAACTTCGACAGCGTGTAGCGAATGATCTGCTCCGCCTTGTCCAGTTCTTCCGTGTACGTGCCCGACGTGTCGACCAGCATAAACACACCCGTATTTCTGGGTGTTGCATCGCCACTGCAGGACACCAACACCACACACAGTATCGCCAGGAATAGATTCTTCATTGTCCGACCCTCCCCGGAAGCGCATCGCCTTCGGCCTGTCTGGCCATTCGTTCCTCAATCCACAAGGGTACAAAGAGTGGGATGTCGTAGAGTTGCTTCAGAAGCACGCCGAGATAGAGAAACACATTACCCAGCAAGCGTAATAGCAACGACAGCACGCGCAGGAAGGACAGCCCGATAAGTCCAACAACCGTACGTAACGAATGGACGAATGTTTCGAGCGGAATAGCAACAAACGTAAGCGCAAACGGCAGAATGAAACCCATGCCCATCTGTGCGGCTGTTGTTATCCACATGTATTCTCCGGTTGCTGTAGCGCCAATATCGCCTCGCAAGAGCGCGCTCGTTGCGAGTTCATCGTGCAGCAGCACTTCGCGCATGTAAGCGAGGCCGGCCTCAACGCTGGCAAGCAGGAACAGAATGGAGAACGTAATCCAGATCATGCGCACACGTGTCTTGTCCGGGAGCGCGCCAATCACCGGGAATAGCCGCGTAATGCGTAGCGACTCCATCAGGAACAGTCCCATCGAGATTTCCACGAGGATGATGACCAGTGCCGCGATATCGGCTGTGCGGAAATTGCCGATGACGCTTGTGCCCCCGACCATTTCGGCCATGGGCCGTGCAATGAGCGAGAAGTTGATCGTTGCACCACCTATGGCAATACAGAGCACAAATGCCGAGACAAAGAAGTTAACGAGCGATGATGACGACAACACTGAAGTCGCACGGTCCTGGCCATGCACGATGTCCTCATACTCCTGCATATGCCGATCAATCGTAACTGAGCGGCCGAGCAGGCTGTCGACGTTCTTGCCGACGGCGGCCAGCGTCTGCTGAATCTGCCGCCAGTCGGGCCGCATGTGTCGCAGTAACTTGTGACGCTTCGCGCTGGCCACGTGATAAGCGTTCATTGCTTCCTTGTGTGCCTTGATCAGTGACTTGTGAATGTCACTCAGGATGCTGCCGATATGCGCGCGGCCTTCCTTGGCATCCATCTCAGCCACAGCTTCGACAGCCTTGACCCAACCCGGCGGATCGGGCGGAACGTCGACCGCCTCCTGGTGATCTTTCTCGATGCGACCGATGGACTCGCTCAGGGAGCGATGCAACGCAGAGTAGTTTGCAAGATCCTTACGCACCGTTTCATTGATGCGATCAAACTCGCGCTCGATGATGCGCTCCTTGGCCTCGCGACCGGCGGCAAGCAGCACGTCGCGGTTTCGAGCTGCGAGATTCTTCTCCGAGTGCGTGACGGCTTTGGAGGCGATCTTGAAGCTGCGATGCAAGCTACCTGCCGCGGCCTGAATGGTCTTGTGCGCCGTGCCGCGTATCAGGTAGAGCGCTGCTGTGATCAGGACGATCCAGAGTATGGCCGAGAGCACTGGCCATGGCGTAATGCCAAGCATAAAGCTCATGATGGTATCTCCGCTGTCGTAGTTAATAACCGTAGACCGGTGGCTTTGCGAAACGCCCTTTCGAGCGCGGTGCCTTTTTCATCTCACGCGGAGCGTTTCACACGGGGGCGTCGCGGCGCAACGATGATGTGACATAAGGCGCAAATAGTGCGCAAATAGTGCGATCAACGCACAAAACCTAGCCTTGCAGCCGATACTCAACCAGCCTGTCGGCCAGCGGACATCGAAACGCCAGTAGATACGCGGCTAATTGCAGGTCCACACCATCCGCCTCACCTGCGCCGTACAAGCGATCGCCAATAACGGGATGGCCCAACTCCGCAAGGTGGCGACGAATCTGGTGTTTACGGCCGGTCTGAATGCAAACCTCTACCAGCGAATTCTGTTTATCGGCACTAACTTCCTGCAGCGAAAACTCACTGATTGCTTCTTTGTTGTCGATGGGCTGCTCAACACGAAGTGGCGTCGCGTGGCTGGAAAAATCACCCGCCACCAACACCCGATAACGCTTCTCTACTTTTCGCTCGCGAAACAGTTCCGATAACGCCGCCGCCGTCTTTTTGGAATGTGCTACCAGGATCAGTCCGTTGGCCGCCCGGTCGAGACGATGCACCGTAAAGGCCGGGCGTTCGGGTTGCAGGTGCCGCTCGGCCCAACGCGCCACCGTGCAGTGATCGCCCCACTTCGAACCTTGCGATCGCAAGCCATAGGGCTTGTTCCAGACGGAATAGCCATCGACGTCGGCTACTAATGTTGGTTCGGCAGGAACCTCCGCGAGAATTTCGGCGTTGTAATACAGGTGAATTTCGTCACCGGCTCGTAGCGCACGTTTGGCACGACGCAAGCGCTGCGTATTGCTCCCCCGCGTCACCCAGACGGCGCCTTGGGTCATCGCCAGCTTGATTCGCTGCTTCGACAGTCCTGTCGCTTGCTGCAGTAGATCGACTGCATTGTCGGCAGGTGACTCGACTGTCACATGCGACTCGATGCTGCTCACGACTCCGGCCGAAACGGCCTGATCAACTTGCGCCGTGTGTGCTTGTCCGGACGACCTTTCGTCGTTGGCATCAGCAGTCGATCCTGTCGTAGCGCCGCTACCTGGTCTTCGCGCTCGCGAACCGTGTCTTCATCCTCGCGGTAGCATTCCTTCGCCTCTGCTGCGGGGCCTCGACGGCCTGGTATTGCGACCACTTCCATCGAGTACGGCAATCGCTCCTTGACGAGGTCGATATGATCACCACACTTCACGCGCCGGCCGGGTGCAGACCGCTCACCGTTAACCTTGACGTGGCCGCCATCCACGGCGGCCGTCGCCTTAACGCGTGTCTTGAAAAAGCGGCAGTAGTACAGCCATTTATCGACGCGTAAGCTCACTGCCCCCCGCGTACGAACGTCGCCAGGTCTTCCTTGAACTTCACCATCGACGGTTCGTGGATGTACATCATGTGGCCAGCCTCGTAGTACTCGAGGGTGATGTTCTCCCTTAGCTCATCGGGCAGGTCCATGTGTTCGAGATAATACTCGGTAGCCAGATGCGGCGTCGCCAGGTCGTAGTAGCCCTGTTGCACGAGCACGCGCATTGACGGGTTTCGTTTCATCGCAAACGTGAGGTCGATGCTCGTGTTCGGGATCGGTGACTTGAAACCACCCAGGTCCGGCTGCGCATGTCGCCAGTCCCAGTCGCTGACGCCACCCATCGCGCTGTACTCGCCAATCTCAGTGACTTCGAGATCCGTCTGGTAATAGTCCATGAAGGCCGCGAGAAAACCGGGACCGACGGCGCTCATGAACGGGTCGTAGCTCATGTTCTCGCCGACCTGGTTGATCATGTGACCGGCAAAGCGCGAGTCGATGCGACCCGTGGTCTTGCCCGTCACGCGTTGCAGCTCCTTGACAAAGCGGCCGTCGTCGATACGCAGGTTAGCAAGATCCCAGTAGTCTTCGGAAAGGCCGGTAAACCTGGATAACCCGGCGAGCACGGCCTGGCGCTGTTCATCGGGCAACCTGCTGCCGAGCAACAGAGCCGGCGCATACTCGTTGAGCGCGAAGTCGCGCGCCTCGGCCATAAAGGCTTTGAGGTCCGGCGGCGTCGGGTCGAGCAACCCGTGATAGCGAGCCGTCGCCGCAAACGTCGGCAGGAGCATAACGTGCGGCAGATCCACACCCATACCCGCAAACCCGACAGCCATTTCCATGAACGGCGACACAAGGATTACGCCGTTCAGCGCCACCATGTGGTTGTTGAGCAGATAATAGGAAACTCCGCCGGTGCGTATGCCGCCATAGCTCTCACCAAGAACGTACTTCGGCGATGCCCAGCGACCGTTCTCGGTCAGGTACTGCACGATAAACTCGGACACCGACTTGATGTCCTGGTCCACGCCCCAGAAATCCTCACCCTTGCCCTCGCCTACAGGTTTCGCGAAGCCCGTGCCAACCGGGTCGACCATGACGAGGTCAACCTCATCGATAATGCTGTAGTCGTTTGCAACGCGCCGGTAGGGGCCGTTCGATGTAAAGCCCGCATCCTGCACAATCGCACGTTGTGGCCCGAGGATACCCATGTGCAACCACAGCGACGCTGATCCCGGACCACCGTTGTAGGCGAACATGATGGGACGTGTTCCCTTGTTCGCGCCTTTTTTCTCGTAAGCCGTGAATCCCACTAGCGCGATGGGCTCTTCTTCGTCGTTTTTCATGAGCATAGTGCCGGCCGTAACCGTGTAATCGATCTTGCGACCACCGATCGTTGCGGAATGCTCGGTTACTACCTGCCTGGCCTCCGGGACTTCTTTCTCGTCTTTGCTCTCGCCCTCTTCCTGGGCAAAAGCGACACCAGCCAACGCCAGCAACATCGTAATCGACAGGATTCTTTTCATTGTTATTCCCTGGATATGTGATGCGTGAAGAATACGCGTTCTCGTACCAAGGTGCATGCGGTAACATTGGCCGATGGCTGGCGGATTCGCAAAAGATGGCGCAGTACAAGAGCAGATCGACGCAACGGTCGAGGACGCAATCAAGCACGCCCGTGAACAGCTACCTAAAGGCGAGAGCCTCAGTCACTGTGAGGAATGCGACAAAGCAATCCCCGAAGCGAGGCGCGAAGCAGTTCCTGGCGTGCGCCTGTGCATCGACTGCCAATCCAATAATGACAAAGCAGCCAAGATCTCTGCCGGCTACAATCGCCGTGGCAGCAAAGACAGTCAGCTCAGGTAAGGAAAAGACACTCTCGTGAATACAACACTTGTTACCCGCGCCGCGGGGCTAATGATCGCCTGCCTCCTGGCGGCTCTGCCCGTCGCTGCGCAGGATGTGGCAATTCCCAGAATTGGCGCAGACGGCAGCCCGAGCGCTGAACAACTTGAATCTGCTATCCAATCCGTCGAGGCGCGAGAAGGGCTCAGCGACGAGGTCCGCGCAAGCATTATTGATCAGCTGCGCGATGCCCAGACGCAGGTGCAAAACAGGCTTGCCGCTGAGGCCTCCGCAGCCGCCTTCACCGATTCTCTGAGCACTGCCCCGGCAGAAACCGAAGCGCTACGAGCAGGCCTCGACGCTGAAGCGCCGGCACCGCCCACCGTTGAGAGCCTCGGAATTACTGACGACACGACGCTCGATGAACTCACTCTCAGTTTGTCACAGGAGCTGGCCGAACAGATTGCCGTCGAATCCCGGTTCATCGAGCTCGATGGGCAGATTGACGCACAGGGCAGCCGTCCAGCGGACGCGCGCCGGCGCGTCGGTGAGCTGCGCACCAGCAGGGACGAGCTGGCCGCGGTCTTGAAAGCGACACCGCCCCCGGGAGAACAGCAAGCACTGACGGATGCTCGCATGCTCAATACGGAGCTCCGGCGCATTGCGCAGGCCGCAGAGATCAACAGGCTCGAGCAGGAATTAGTGAGCCATAGTGTTCGACTGGAACTCCTGAAGGCACAACTGGAGGTCGCCGAGCGTTCACGGCTGCAAAGTCAACAGCGCGTCGAACTCCTGCGCGCCCAGGTCAACGAGAAGCGCCAGACTGCCGCGAGCCTGGCTCAACAAACGGCAGAAGTCATTGAACTGGCGGCAGCAGACAAGCATCCCGTGGTGCGTGCGCTTGCTGAAGACAATGCCGGCATGACGCGGGAACTGCCCTCAGTGGTTGCTCGCATTGAACGCGCTTCCACAAAGCTCGATCAGATCAATGCTGATACGCGCGACCTCGAGCAACGCCTCACCCGCTCGCGGCAGCGTCTGGACGTTGGCGGTTTGACCCGCCCGATTGGACTCCTCCTGGTTGAGGAGAGCCGCAACCTGCCACAAGTGTCGCAACATCGAGTACAGGTGAACGCACGTAGCACCACGCTTGCCGAAGTCGGCCTTGCCCAGATGCGTATCCAGGAACAACGACGCGAGCTCAGGTCCCTGGACGCGCGTGTCGAGGTCGTGATGACCGAAGTCGCCGGCGACGTGACGGATGAGGACGAGCTTGCCCGGATGCGCAGCGAAGTGCGCTTGTTATTGCGCGACCGGCGTGACCTTCTCATCCAGGCCGAAGACACTTACAGCAGCTATCTGCAGGTACTTGGCGATCTCGACGTTGCGCAGCGCCGGCTACTGGAGTCTGCCGGCGAATACCAGGAGTTTCTTGGACAAAACCTGCTGTGGATTCCAAGCGCACCCATTGTCTTAACAGGCGATTGGCAATGGACCGGGTCAGCGTTCCTGACGGCACTATCGCCCAACTCCTGGCTAGAAACTGCGTCCGACGTGACCGAGTCCATCAGCGAGAATCCGGTGGAAGCGGTTTTCGCATTGTTGCTTCTGATGGCCCTGTTGTTGTCGCGCGGACCACTGGCGCGTCGCAACAAGGCGATGAATGACAGAATCGGTCGCCTTTCTTCTGACCACATCGGCCTGACGCTCGCTGCACTTGGCATCGCTGCATTGCGTGCTGCTCCGCTGTCCGTATTGTTTGCTATCACGGGATGGTTCCTGAGCAACGCGGCGCAGCTGTATCCGTTCTCGACTGTCGTTACGACCGCCCTGTTCGCGGTGGCGCCATTTCTTTACAACGTATTGCTGTTCAGGGTTCTTAGCGCCGAAGATGGCGTTCTCCACGTTCACTTCGGCTGGCGGCAAGAGAACCTCGTCATCATAAGGCGACAGTTTGATCGACTTGCTGCGATCGGCGCGCCACTCGTATTCACGACGGTTCTGTTCTACGCATCCGAAGTCGCGGCAGACCGGGCTACCATGGGTCGACTGATGTTTGTCGCGTTGATGATTGTCCTTTCAGTCATCATTCGACCGCTTGCACACCCTGTAACAGGTGTCGCGGCGAGTTATTACAACGAGCAAACAAAGGGATGGGTGAGCAGGCTCCGTTGGTTCTGGTACTGCCTCGCAGTTGGGGGACCATTGCTACTCGCCATTCTGTCATTGATTGGTTATCTGTACACCTCGCTCATTCTGACGAGCTTACTCGTACGCACGATCTGGCTCGCATTGGCATTGATTGTCGTCAACCTGATCGTGTTGCGATGGATTGCGCTGACGCACCGAAAACTGGCGCTGAAGATCCTGCTAAAAGAGCGCGAGGCAGAAAGAGCGGCGCGTGAAAATGAAGGTGATTCTGAGCCCGAAGGCGAGCCACCGGTCGTGGAGTCAAAGCCGCTGGATCTCGACGAGGTGGACACTCAGACACGCAAACTCCTCCGCTGGGGCCTGATAGTGGTCGCCGCGCTGGCCGGGTGGGGTATCTGGTCAGAAGTCTTCCCTGCATTCCGCCTGCTCGAGCAAGTCGCCTTGTGGTCGCAAACAGTGCTGGTCGACGGTGTGGAGACGATCGTACCCGTAACACTGGCCGACATTCTCCTGGCCGTGCTGGTGGCCGCCGGTACCGCAATCGCTTCAAAAAACCTGCCCGGGCTAATGGAAATTGCGATCCTGCAACGCCTCACACTGCAGCCCGGTAGCCGCTACGCCATCAATACGCTTACCCGCTACATCGTCGTTACGATTGGTGTAATTTCCGTACTCAATATCATTGGTTGGAACTGGTCGCAAATACAGTGGCTGGTCGCTGCACTTAGTGTCGGCCTCGGCTTCGGCCTGCAGGAGATTGTTGCGAACTTTGTCGCGGGACTGATCATCCTGTTCGAGCGTCCGATTCGGGTTGGCGACACCGTTACAGTCGGCACCCTCTCCGGTACGGTATCGCGCGTGCGTATCCGCGCGACGACCATTACCGACTGGGACCGCAAAGAAATTATCGTGCCGAACAAGGCGTTCATCACCGAACAAGTGGTGAACTGGACGCTTGCGGACCCGATCACCCGTGTCGTTGTGCCGGTCGGAATTTCCTACGGCTCGGACATCGAGCTTGCCCACAAGGTCATGGAAGACGTGTTGCGTTCGCTGCCATTAGTGCTGGATGAACCGGAACCACAGGTCTTTTTCCTCGGATTCGGCGATAGCTCGCTCGAGTTCTCACTTCGTGCATTCTCACGTCAGCTCTCAGACCGCTTGCCGCTGATGAACGAAATACACCGCGAAGTACTCAAGGCTCTGCGCGAAAACGGAATCGAGATCCCCTTCCCGCAGCGTGATCTGCACATTCGCTCGACGGTGGAAGGTAAGTAGAGTGGGACAGTCAGCTACGGTAGTAGTAGAGGAATAATATCTTCGAAGGCCGAATGGGGCGACAGGCCGTCTTCCTGCGTGGCCTCGCAAAGCTCCTCATGACCGTCGCGGCAAAACTGCCTGAACTCCATCACTAGCTCATGCCCCGGCTCTAACGATGCGAGGAACTTGTCCCAGGGTTCGGCCATTTTGATGGGTAGACTCGTATGCCAAAATACGTATTCCGCCAGCGCTTCATGTTCCAGCACGACATGACCAAAGTGTTTCGTTTGAAAATCCGTTGTGGGCTCACTCCAGATGGCGTGGAGAATGTCAGGTAGATTCTCACCTACGCCTGCCCGGCCCCGTACGTACTCCGTCCACTTGACCGCGCCTTCCCCGTCCCACTGGCCGTTCGTATAGACCGGTTCTACCGGTACATGCAGGGCGACTTTCATCTGGTCTCCAGCGCTGCCGAAAATCTCGAACTCCGGCAGTATCGCCCGATCCAGCAGCTGTTCCAGTATCGATTGCTTATCTGACTCAAGATCAAAAGGCTCGCGTTCTGTCAGATTCCACTCTTCGATCATCGCTCGAACTTCGTCGCTGTTATTGGCGAATTCGTCAAAGGATTCGACCCACTGTTCCCAGTCCAGGACCAGGTCAGCAAGCGGTTCGGGTAACGGATCTGCCGGCGCCACGCCCATCTTTGCGGCGATCGATCGTGTGATCAGCTCCAGGACAGGCTTCGGATCGTCTGTGTAGTCCCAAACATGAGCTGCGCGCAGGTACTGCACCGCTTTTAACGGGTCGAAATAACCGTGCTCAGCCAGATAGGCAGCGACTCGTATGCCCAAATGAGTGAGCACGACCTCCTCATCGATGTCCGAGTCGGGTGGCTGTATCTCGGCTGAAAAAAGGTCGTAACCCCAGGAATACAGGACGACATTCCAGAGATCTTCGCGAACGACTGTATCGATGAATCTTCGAAACTCGGAAGAGTCTTTCTTCTTGCTGTACTCAGTGTCCAGCCAGGCAACGAACACGTCAATCGTTCGATGAGCATTTAGTTCGCGCGAGCGGAGGTCAGGCGCTATCTGGTCATCACCAAACCGTTCCAGGTACGCACTCGAGGATCCCATCGTCGTCTCGCGATGCAAGTACCAACCTGTACCACCCATATCATTGGGCATGTTTCCCTGGAAGGATTCTTCGAATTCGTGTTTCGCGACCAGGTCTTCCGGAACCGGAATGCCATATATATCTGCGAAGTGCTGCAACTCCTCCGCCGGGTATTCGACGATAATAGTCTCGTCGCCTTCCGTATCCTGAACCCACGTCGTGACTTTTCGTTGCAGGTTGTCGCCGTCGGGTCGCAGTTCCAGTTCGAACCTGGTTGATTTGCAGCCCGCGAGAAGTACCAACGACAGAAGAATGCCCCATGCGAGATAAGCACGAGGGACGCGGGACACGTCAGGGATGTTCACGCCGTAACAGATCATAGTCCTCTTCCGGCTCTTCGCCAGATAGCTTGACCCATGCGTCACGAATGACGAGTGATGCCTCGGTGTAGACAACACCAAGTTCCGTTTCCATGCTCGTGACATCCTCGAGATATTGCAGTGAGTTGTAGATAGCGAGGTCGAGCGTGTCGGTCGATAATGTCTGCGGACTTGTGAGGCGGGACATTGCTCCGCGATTCGTTTGCTCATAGCGACCCTGCAGCCCGTACGTCAATGACAACGCCGAGACCAGGCCGTAGTCCATTTTTGCAAGGGAGCCCGTAGCCAATGCTGTTTCCCAGGCCGTGGACTGCAGTACCACAGGACTGTAGCTGTCCATGATGTCGATGAATTGCGACATCGATGTAATGTCACCGTCCCGGTCACGCCGCGCAATTACGTCGTGGAGACCCTTGTTGAAGGGTCTTGCGTCATCCACCCGCGCTTTGTTCTGCCCGATCTCACTGAGGAAGTTAGACAAGGCCTGCTTGATCGTCTCCTCGGTCTCGCGATTCTCCCGCCATTCATCCAGACCGAGCGCAAGCAGAATACTCAGCGTAATCAGCGCGGACTCGAATATAACTCTGGGCAACCAGACGGCTGTCGCTCTATGGGACATGGCAGGTCTTGCCGATTTTTCGTTGAATTACAGTCAAGTATAGCAAGCCGCCGCCCGTACTTTGGCAGTTCCGCCCAAAACCAGCTAGTATCGGAATGCTTCCTGGGGGGGATGACACAATAATTTTAATAATAATGAATCGACCTGTCGGGCATCTACGTCTGGCCACTCTGCTTGCGACTTTCCTCGTCGCCACGGCGAACGGGCAGCACTCTGAAGTCACCGAGAGCGGAAACACGCAGGATCGTCCCGAGTTTATTGCAATGGGCTTCGGTGACGTCAGCTATATTTCAAAGGACGGCAGCAACGAAGACGGCTTTGCGGTCGGCCAGGTCGCAGCGCACCTTGGTGCATCGCTCGGCGACTCGTTTAGTGTTTTTGGTGAGTTCAGCGCGACAGCCAGAGAAAGCGAGTACCACTTCGGCGTTGAACGCCTAATCATCAGGTATGACTTCTCCGATCGCTACAAATTATCCGCCGGCCGATATCACACACCGATCGGCTATTGGAACGCGGGATTTCATCACGGCGCCTGGCTACAGACGACCGTTAGTCGGCCGGAGATGTCCAAGTTCGGGTCGAAGATCGTGCCGATACATTTTGTCGGTGCATTGCTCGAGGGCAACCTGCCCGCCGGACGACTCGGCCTCGACTATAAGGTCGGGTTGGGTAATGGCCGGCACACCAATATTGCGGCTGCTGGGGATGACCACGACATCAACAGCGACAAAGCCTGGATGGTACAACTCAACTCAAAACCCAGGCGCTTCTCGGCACTGAAGCTAGGCCTTGGTTTTTACTCCGATGAAATTCCCTTGCCTGACGGCACCGATGTAGAAGAAAGCACCGTGTCGGCTTATGCGGTCTGGACCAGGGAGTCGCCTGAATTCATTGTCGAGTACCTGCATTCGGAGCATGAATTGCTCACGGACAGCAGCGTATCGGGAGACGTCGACGCCTGGTATGCCCAGTTCGCCTATCGGCTGCCGGGGACACGCAGCAATTGGAAGCCATATGCCAGGCTGGAGCGCATACGCGTTGATGATTCCGATCCACTGCTCGGGGCGGAAGGACTGGACTACGATGGCGGCATCCTGGGCGTGCGGTTTGACTTCAATCCCTACGCGGCTTTGAAGGCCGAGTACCGCAACGAAGAATTCGATAGTGCCGGCCGGGAGAGTAATTTCCGGCTCCAGGTATCGTTCGTGCTGACCAAGCTGTAGATTGACTGAATATGCGTAATTCTCGTCATCATTTCTCCAACATGCCGCGGCAATTCGCCGTTGCCGTGACGCTGTTGATGATGGCTTATACGACGTATGCCGAGGAAGACTCGGCCACGAGCCAGGAGCCCGCCTCAAGCGCCATTGCAATCGTCGTGCACAAGGACCTGCCGGTCGACAACCTGAGCCTGGATGACCTGCGCAGCATTTTCCTCGCCGACCAGCAGTTCTGGCCGGATCGAACTCGCATAACCTTGCTCGTGCGCGCTGCTCAATCGGACGAGCGTACCTTCATTCTCAATCGCATTTACGAGATGTCCGAAGCCCAGTTCCGCACGTACTGGATCGCCAAGATGTTCCGTGCCGAGGTACCCCGCGGGCCGAAGATCGTTCTTAGCGCCGGCATGGCGCTCGATCTCGTTGTTGCGATACCCGGGTCGATCTCGTTTACGCGCGCTGACGCCGTGACAGACAGTGTCAAGGTGGTCCGAGTGGATGGTTCGCTACCCGGTGATCCGGGATACCCGCTTAAGTAATTTTCTTTAGCTTGGCGACTTCTGCTTCCAGTGCCTGCACACGCTGCAGCAATTCGGCAACAGTCACCCTGTCGCCGGTGGCTTTCGATTCCTTCGCCTCGCTCACATGCGCCTCGACGTCCACCGCACCTGAGAACAGATGCATGTATTCGGAGTCCTTGCGGCCCGGCGTACGCGGCAACTTAACGAGCATCGGCTCACCCTCGCGATGGATAAGGCCGTTGATTGCCGTGATCACCTCATCGTTGTCTGCAAATGTGTGCAGGCGGCCGCTGCGTGAGCGCAATTCCCCGGGCGTTTGCGAACCACGTAACAGTAACAGGCAGACGATGGCAAGTTGCCCATCATCGAACTGCAGAGTGCTGTAGCGAGTATTGCAGAATCGCTGCGAGTATTTCTCCGTGCTGCTCTTGAAATTCTCGTCGGTGCGCGCAAGGTGCTTCGCCTCGAGTTGGCGAATTGTTTGCTGCACTTCGCCCGTGTGCAATGCCATCACAGGCTCGCGCGACGATTTCTGGTTGCACGCATTTGTCAGTGCATTGAGCGTCAGCGGATACTGGTCCGGCGTAACGATGGACTTCTCAATCAGGCAACCAACTACCCGGGCTTCCTTGTCGCTCAGCTCTGGCAGCATGCGACTACTTGTGTTTCATTGCCACGATATTGTGGCGCGCGCGTGAAAGACGAATGTCATCAAGGTTCTTGAGCGTCAGTGTGTCCGCCGCCTGGATCTTCTCAGCCATCTCCCGGCTTACGGCGGGGACGTTTTCTATCTTGAGCCGATGCTGGCCAAGAGAAATGATGTCGTTGTTGCGCAGGATTCGCCTTGGCGTCTCTACAGAGTTCACGATCGTGCCGTTGGTGCTATTCAGGTCGAGAAGCACCAGACCGTTGGAATACACCTGTAGCATGGCGTGTAACTTGCTGACGTAGACGTCCTTGACCACGATGTCGGCCATTTCATCACGGCCAATCACGGTTTCGCGCTTCGTGATCGCATACTCTGCCAGGGTCTCGCCCTCTCGCGTCACGATCACCCGCGGTGCGGAGCGCGTATCTTTCAGTTCTTCCATTCTGGCCATGGCTTCGAGGGCATTGTCGTTCAGGAGCCCCGGCCAGCCGCGCGACAGTTCGTGCAGGCGCTCACAGACATCAATAGAGAAAACCTCTTCGCTGCGTTCGCCACCGGCCGCAATCATCCGCGTACGCAGGTAAATGACAGCTTCCTGTCGGCTTAGCGGGTTCAGCGCAAAGACCGCAGGGTGGCGTCGTTCGAGATTGCGCATGCTGTGCTTGCTAGCGAGTTCTGCCAGTCGTTCTTTGCCCGTGAGGACAATACGTAACGCGTAACGCCCCTTTGCATCGAGGGCCGTGAGCCAGTTGAGAAGACTCAGGGTACTCGAACCCAATCGGTCGGCGTTATCGACGACCAGTATCGGGGCCTGCCCCATGCGGGTTTGCTGTGACAGGTAGTTGCCGAGCGTCTGCAGCATTTGCTCGTCGTTCTGCGGAATGACGTCAACGCCGTACTGCCTGAGCATCCCGCTGACCAGTTGACGTGTCGATTCCCGGCTGCCGTCAAAGAGTGCGACCGGCGCCTCTCGCTTCAACCAGCCGACCTGCTCGGCGATAACCGTGCTCTTTCCGGAACCCCGCGGCCCCTGCAACAATGCGATGCCGTTGCTTTGGCTAAGAGCGGCGGACAGGAAGCGCAAGGCATCCTGGCGCGATTCATAAGCGACGATGAGACTGCGATCGGCGTCTTTCCCAAACGCCTTGCTGCCTAATGAGGACCCGTGTACTGGCATTGCGCTCTATTCTTGTTGTTATGGGCCACATTATTGCGCTTATGTAAGCTGCCGCGTGGCCGAGATTCCATAATAACAGGTGTTTTGCCGAGATTTCCCGGCTGCACGATGATCCTACCACCGCTAGCGTGTGTCCTCCCGACAATCATCTAACCAGGGAGGGAATGATGAACCGGATAATCACTGTCATTGCGGTACTGGGTGCCGCCGCCACTTACTCTATCTACGTCAATTTTGACGAGCCTTCTGCCCCGGCCGAGCCGGTGTCAGCCTTTGCGCAACCGGGGCTCAGCCCAACCACCCCGGATACCACGCCTGAGCCTGAGCAAATCTCCGATGCCGACGACGGTACCGAGGTCGTACTTGGCATCCGCGTGCGCAAAGACCGCAAGTGCACTGTCGAGCTAAAAGACTACGTCACGCCCGACGGCAGGATGTTCTCTGCGTATACCTGTACGCCGAACGCGCCCGGACCAGCGCATTCTTATGCGCACTACGACAACGAAACGCTTGCCAGTATGTCCTGGTCCGATGCCGAAGCGGCTGCACTGCTTGGCCAGCGCCTCATCGATTCAGACACAGGACGTTCCTACGAACTGCTGATTCGCGCGACCGCACTCGACGGTGACACCCAGCACATATCGTGGCTGGCGGACATGGCTTTTAATCCAACGGCAATTGACGGCGAGCCTCATATCGCCAATCTCGAGAGCCGCTACAAGCTGGCTGAACTCAATGCGCGTCTCGGTAGCGATCCTGTGCTTCCCGAGGTCCTGAGGCGTGAACTTTCCAGTGCTGGTGTCGGCAAGGACCGTCTTTCGGAGCTCGACGCACGTGCCGACACCCTCATTCGCGTCATGCGCGACATACAACGTGATGTATTCGGGGAAGTCCGGATCGGAGGACAGGATGATGCATAAGCTACTCGTTGCCCTGCTTTTGATCTCACCACTGCTTCCAGAAATCAGTCTTGCTCAGCTTGGCGCGACCGAGAATTACTGCGAACAGTGCCGCGACCCGTACGAGCATCCCGACGATTACGTCAATTACGCATACGACCAGATCTACGGCGACGATGGATGGATGGACTTCGACCAGGCCGACGATTTTTACATCTCCAACCCTGATGGCTTCGTGGTCTATGTTGACGTCGACTACGTCATGTACGGTTTCGAGCTTGCTGGATTGTCATTGCCGATCTGGCCCACGAACCTGCTGCAGATCAGGTTGGCCCTGCCCAATGGCACCATTTACACAACGCTGCGCGGCGTCTTTCATCGGACGCTGCCCGTACCGACATCACAAGACCCAGCACCGAGCGACCCTGGTGGAGGTGACAACGGCGGTAACGAAGGCGTGGATGACCCGGAAGACGATGGCAATGACGAGGAGTGGGAACCGCCTGAAATCGAGCGTAACGGTACAGTCGAGATCCAGGATCCCGATGAGAACGGAGACTTTCCGGACGCGGACTGGTGTGAGGAGTGCTGACCAGTCCGAGGGCCCTCCTGGAGACAGGAGGGCCTGTATTTCTACCCCCCAACACGCCGGGCTCAGTGTGGCGCTTGAGAATCTTGAGCCTTGGCCGCCAAAGCATCCGACATTCCTTAGCTTTCCGTCAGGATTCAGGCCCTGTTCATCCCCAGAGTTGGACACTGTGACGTATTCCTGAAAAAGGACCTCGGGACCGCGTACAACATCTGGATTATTACAAGGAGTATGAACATGTTTCGTTACCTGACAGCAATAATTGCACTATTCCTGGCTCTTCCCGCCATGGCGGAAAGCCCCAACTATAATTTCCTGCAACTTGGATACCAGGCGGTCGACCTCGATATCGGTGGCGGACCGGATGTCGATGGCGATGGCTACGGGATCGGCGGATCGTTTGAATTTGGCGATAACTTCTTTGGATTCGCCAGCTATTCAGATACCGATTTCGACTTCAACGTCGATCTGACCCAAATACAGGCCGGTATCGGCTGGCACACCGGGCTTACTGAAAACACAGACTTCTTCGCCCGCGCCGCCTGGGTGGATGCTGAAATTGATGCCCCGGGTTTCGGTTCCGTTGATGAAAGCGGCTACGGGCTCGGAATAGGTGTTCGCAGCAATGTTACGGACCTGATCGAACTCTATGGCGAAGTCTCTTATGTCGATCTCGGCAGCGGAGCAGATAGCACCGCATTTGGTGCAGGAATCTACTTCAACCTGACCGACAATTTTGCGTTGGGTCTCGGTGCGTCAGTCGATGATGATCTGACGTCGTACGGTGCCAATGCTCGATTCTATTTCGGTAACTAGATTAACCGGCGTCTGAATCCTGAAGGCCCTGCTTTGCAGGGCCTTTTTTTGTGCACTGTCAGCGGTGCTGATCAATTAAAATTGGATTTCCATCCGGGTCGATAAGCATGATGCTCGCCGGCCCTTCGGTATCTTCGTCGGCCTCGGCGGCCATTTCGATTCCGGCGGCTTTCAGCTGTTCCTGCAAATCGCGCACGTCGGTGAATGATTCCAGATCGGTGCATTGCTGATCCCACCCCGGGTTAAATGTGAGCATATTGTTGTCGAACATTCCCTGGAACAGCCCAATGACGTGGTCGCCGTTCCTCAGGATCAACCAATTGTCATCGGCGTTGCCACCAATCTCTTCAAAACCGAGCTTCGCGTAGAAGTCACGAGATGCTGCAATGTCCTTGACCGCAAGGCTTACCGAAAATGATCCTAATTTCATTGGCTATCACCTGTCTTTGTGTCGTAATCAATCACTTTCGGGCGCCGACCCGGTTTCCGTTTCCGTACAGGTGCACTTGAGCTTGGCCGAACTTACGCGGCGAATATCCAGGTCCTCACCCACGAAATAATCTTTCTCGACGACCACATCCGTATCGTCGTCGCGGCTCCAGGTCTCCTCGTATTCCACCTCACCCGTCTCACCTTCGTCGGGACGGTAGCGAATGCGAAGCACATAGGAACCGGATGAAGCGGCACACTGCTCGTTCTTCAAGGTAGATGTGACGTGCGCATCGGTGTCTTTTTGGTAATACTCGAGACCGAGAGTCGCTGCACAGCCCTTTTGCCCGTATTCGAGCGTCACGCCAACTTTCTTCTCGAATTCCTGGCCTTGCGACCATCCGCTGTTACTCAGCATCAATAACAAAAGAAGAGTAGCGGTGAGCGCTGTTCTCATGGGCCTGCTCCAATGTCACAAAAGCCCGTCTATCTTAGCCGAATTTAGTGGAACCCATGCGCCCGATACGGTACTTAGTAACGGTGAACTCCCGAATACCAGCTATTTTGGCCCTTATCCTTGTCATCACGGGCTGCTCCTCACAGGGACCCGTTGTCGATTTGACGACACCGAGTTTTGTCGGCGCGATGCCAGCCAACTTTAGCGGTTCGTGGGAGCGCGACTACTCACGCGGGGAAGACGTTCAGGGTGCGCTTAACACGTTGTTTCGGGAGCGCAGCCGGCAAGCCCAGCAGCAGCAACAGTACCCCTCGAGCCCGCGCACGGGTAGCGCGCAGGCAGGCATATCGCAACGCGAAGGCAATGCCCTGCTCGCCCTCGCCCGCCTCGTCGAGGAAATCACGCGCCCGGACGTGCTCCGGATCTCACAGGACGACTTTGAGATTCAGGTCGCGCGAAAAGACGATTTCGCGATGTCATGCTCGTTTTTCGAAGGTATCGCGCAAGGAACCAACAGCCCGTATGGCACAGAGGTGTGTAACTGGGATGGCAACAGCCTGGTCTCATATCTCGTCCTTCCTGACGGCCTGCAGATCAGTCATCGCTTCACAATGTCTCCGGACGGCGCCTACCTCCGTGTGATCACTACGGCAACATCAAGCGCGACGCGTACACCATTCACGCTGCATCGTTACTACATCAAGTTCGAAGCACCGCCCTCCGCATTCAACTGCATCGAGACACTCAGCATGAAACGAGTGTGCAGTACCGGCGAGATCAAACCATGAGGCGCCTGGCTACTGTAGTGGTCGCAATGCTGTGCCTCGCGCCACAGCTGTTGTTGGCGCAACTGAATGTATCGATTGCGAAATTCAACCCGGGCGTGCCCGAGGACAGTTCCCTGCATCGCGACTTGCAGGTATTCCCGAAGATCCGCGAGATCGAATCGATGTTCCTGCCGTTCGTCTTACGCCAGGCACTTGTCGATAGCGGCGACTGGGGCGCGGTTCGCGTTGTACCTGAAGCAGACACGGCATCGGAATTGCTTATTACCGGCAAGATCATCCATTCCGACGGCGAGATGCTTGCGATCCAGCTAAGTGCTGTTGATGCACGTGGTCATGAGTGGACGAACCAGACGTATACGACACAATCTGATTTCAATGACCTGTACGCCGGGTTCCTTGACGATCTACAGACAGCGCGCAGCGGCTTCGACGACAACACCTTGCGCAATATCGTCGGTACATCGCTTATGCGTTACTCGGCCGAACTCGCGCCCGATGCATTTGATGGATACATCGAAATGCAGCCGGACGGGACCGTCAAGCTGCTGCGCTTGCCGGCCGAAGGTGATCCTATGCTGGCGCGCATACAGCGTATTCGCAGCGTTGAATACGTCATGACCGACGCCATCGACCAAAAGTTTCGCGAACTTCACGAGGAAGTTGATTCCGTCTATGAAATCTGGCGCAAGTACCGCCGCTGGTACACCAACTTCAAAGTTGAAGAGGCGCAGCGCAACGAGTTTTCCCGAACCGATGCAAAAAGCGGCACGTACGAGGCGATCAAACAGTCTTACGACAACTATCGAATGGATCGCCTGGCGGGCCAGGAACAGGACAAGTGGGCCGTCGGCTTTAACAACGAGATGGAACCACTCATCGAGAAGATGGAAGAGCGCATCGCGGAGATGAACGGCTGGGTCGAGGACGGCTACGTTGAATGGGCCCGTATTCTCGATGAACTTTTCGAGATCGAGAGCGGCCTGGACTAACGAATTTCGCTACACTTCGCGTTCACATTTCCGGGGGATTTCCATGCGCCATCTGCTGATGCTTGCGTTCTTCTTGACGGCAACCGCCTCTGCCGGCAACAAAGTCATCGACCGTACCGGGTCTTGGGACGTCGACGCGCCGCTTGGCCCCTCGGCATTGCTTGAATTCACGACCGACGAAGGCACCTGGATGAACCTCGACGTCCATCCCGACGGCGCCGAAATCATTTTCGACCTGCTGGGTGACCTGTACGTTGTATCGATTGAAGGTGGTTCGGCCAAACGCCTCACCGAAGGCGCTGCTTACGACATGCAGCCGCGCTTCAGCCCGGACGGCACCCAGATCCTTTTCAACTCTGACCGCGGCAGTGTCAAAAATGCGTGGATCGCCGACTACGATGGCGAATCCCTGTCCGACATCCGCGTGGTGACCGAGCAATCCGGCAACATGATTAATGCCGCCGCCTGGACTGCCGATGGCGAATGGGTTCTTGCTCGTAAACGCGTCACGGACGTCAGCCCGATTGGTATTACAGAGCTCTGGTTGTACGACAAGAACGGCGGCAACGGCATTCAGGTGATGGCCCCAGGCGGTGAAGTCGACTCTTTCTCGACGACGCGTGACGGCCGCTACATGTATCTCGGCCAATCCGGGCCGTTCAGCTACGACCGCGATCCACACGGCGCCGTCTGGTCCGTCGTACGTCATGACCGCAAGACAGGTGAGACGCGTCCCGTGACGGGCGGTAACGGCAGTGCTGCCGTACCGGCACTGAGCCCGGATGAGCAATCCATCGCATTCATCCGCCGCGCCGACAACAAGACCACGCTCTGGGTACACGACCTCCGCGACGGCTCCGAACGGCAGATCTGGGACGGACTCGACCGCGACATGATCGAGGCTTTCGGCGGAAATTATGTTTACCCGGCCTACGACTGGATGCCCGATGGCGGCAGTCTGGTTGTCTGGGCCGGTGGCAAAATCAATCGTGTTGCCGTAAATGGCAGCGGCGCAAGCGACATTCCGTTTGAAGCGAACGTTGCCGTGCAGTATCACGAACCACTCCGCGCGGCGCAGAATCCCGCAAGCGATACAGTGCAGGCCAGGCTGATTCGCTGGCCCGTCATCAGCCCTGATGGCAACACACTTGTCTTCAATGCACTCGGGCACCTCTACTATATGAGCCTGCCCGACGGCGAGGCGAAACGCGTTACCGATGGCGACGCGTTCGAGTTTGCACCCACGTTCTCACCGGATGGCAACCAGGTGGCGTTCACGACGTGGAGTGACGACGACGGCGCAACGCTGAGCGTGGTGTCGATGCGACGCGGTAGCCCCGGGTCGGTATCGACCTTGTACCGTTCGAAAAAACAGCTCGTTAACCCGGCCTATTCCGCCAACGGCGAGAAACTGCTGCTCGTAGCGGGCAGTGGCGTCAATCTGCGGGGCGGCTTCCTTGGTGGTGAACAGCGCCAGGACATCCTGATGCTCAATGCCGACGGTTGGGGTGGTGTTACCGAGATAACGTCGACATCGAACCGCGGCTATCAGCGTCGCGTCACGCGACCGAGTTTCTCGAAAGATGGCCAGCGCGTCTGGTTCTTCGACGATCAGGCCGTTCCCGATCAGGTGCGCGGCCAGCGCACACCTGCCAAAACTGTGTTGTTCTCGATCAAACTTGATGGCACCGACCGCAAGGAACACGTCAAGCTGCGTTACGCACAAGAAGCCATCGTGAGCCCGGACGAGACCCACGTCGCCTTCACTGAGCAGCACAATGCCTACGTCATGAAGCTGCCCGCATTGGGTGCACCTGTCGAATTCGACCCCAACTCTGCTGCGGTGTCATTTATTCAGCTGACAAAAGACGGCGGTGAATGGGTGACGTGGAGCGCCGATGGCGAATACCTGAGCTGGGGCTTTGGTCCAAAGGTGTATCGCTCCGCGAAATTCGACCTGACGCTCGGTGCCGAGGCTGAGCCGCGTGATTCCGGTGATCACGGCATTCATGTAGCCGCAGTAACGCTCAACGACGATGGCCAGTTTGCCGTCGGCGACAACACCTACGATCTGGATGGTCTGAAAATCGCGCTCGAACCGCGCTGGCAGGACGCAGCGCAGGTTCGCGTGGATGTCACGGTCACTGCGGGTGCGACGCGCGGCGCCTTCAACCCGCTCAAGGAGTGGCTCACCGAAACCAAGGTCGGTTTCAAAGTCATTGATGCGGAGGTCGACGGAGAAGAACCCGATGAAGAAAAAGCTGAGCCTTCGGAGTACGTGATTGACCTCGAAGTACCTCGCGCCAAACCCGATGGTGTCGTAGCGCTGACGGGCGGCCGCATCATTACGATGAACGGCGATGAGGTCATAGAGAACGGCACTGTGGTTGTTGACGGCAATCGAATTACGGCTGTCGGGCCCGCAGGTAGCGTGACAGTACCGGAGGGCGCGCGCACCTTCGACGTCAGCGGCAAGACGCTCATCCCCGGACTCATCGACGCACACGCGCACCTGAGCTACGACTCCCTCGACGTCAATGCGCAACGCAATCCGCAGTATTTCGCCAACCTGGCTTACGGTGTAACCACCTCGCACGATCCATCCGCGAGCACACACACCGTATTCAGCCAGGCTGAGATGATCGGTGCCGGAGAAATGGTCGGCCCACGCATCTTCTCAACAGGCTTCATTCTTTACGGCGCGTTGCCTCCTGACATGGCAGTCATCAACAGCTACGCCGATGCGTTGTCACATGTACAACGCCTCAAGAGCGTGGGCGCTTTTAGCGTGAAGAGTTACATGCAACCGCGACGCGATCAGCGCCAGTGGATACTTCGCGCTGCCCGTGCCGAAGGCATGCTCGTCATGCCAGAAGGCGGCGGTGACTTCCCGGCCAACATGGGCATGGTCATGGATGGCCACAGCGGCATCGAGCATTCGCTGTCTGTTGGCCAGCTCTACAAGGATGTTATTACGTTGTTCGCAACATCGCGTGCTGGCTACACGGCGACATTACTTGTCTCTTACGGTGGCCAACCTGGCGAAAACTGGTTTTACCAGCACTACAACGTGTGGGAAAACGAGAAACTGCAACAGTACTTCCCGGCTCGCAGAATTGATGCACGTTCGCGCCGACGCACGATGTCTGCCGAAGATGACTTCAACCACAAACGCGTCTCACATCACCTGATGCAAATCGACGCTGCAGGTGGCCTGGTTACACTCGGCGCGCACGGCCAGTTACAGGGTCTGGGCGCACACTGGGAGATGTGGGCGCTGACGCACGGTGGCATGGAACCGCATAACGCGCTTAAAGCGGCGACGATCAACGGTGCCGAGTATCTCGGCATGGACAGTGACCTCGGCTCAATCGCTGCCGGCAAGCTCGCCGACATTGTGGTTCTCGATAAAAACCCGCTGGACCAGATTGAGAATTCAGACAGTGTCAGCCTGACGGTCATAAACGGCGTCGTCTATGACGCCGACAGCATGGACCAGCTGTGGCCGCAGCAGGTTGAGAGGGGCAAATTTTACTTTCAGTAGCTTCTTTCGTTTTTGTGGAGTCCGTCATATTCCATAATCCCGCGCTCAGGGATAATTCCGGGCAGTATGGAAGCACTAAGTCCACAATTTACTCTGTTCCTGACCGTCACAGCCGTTGTCGGCGTCGTGCTCGGCTGGGCCATAGGCGCATTTCAGGCCAAGGCCCGTATCCAGCGGATGACCGACGACTGGCAGATGAAGCTGGATAATTTCGTCCGCCAACGCGATCGCCTGACGACGGAAACTGCCGGCCTGCGAAGGAATGTCGAGCAGCAACAGGGCGCAATCCACCGCGCCGAGCTGGCAGTCGCAAAGAACAACACAGAACTGGAATCATCACGTGAGCGTGCCAAGCAGCTGTCGAAGGACATTTTCACGCTGCGGTCCGAGCGCGAAGACTTCAAGACCCGCGTCGGCGAGATCCAGAACCAGATGCTCATGACAAAACAGCAGTCAGGAGAGCTGCAGTCCGAATTCATCAAGTCGCGTGAGTTTTACAAGGGTGAATTAACGAAGTCATTCGAGCGCCGCAAGGACGTCGAGGAGAAACTCCAGAACGCGCGTGCAGAACTGGAATCTTTCACCAACCTGCTCGAGTCATCTCAGTCCGAACACGACTCAGTCCACAAGATGCTCGCCTCAGCACAGAAGCGACTCAGCCAGATGGACATACTCGAACAGGATGTGATTCGCCTCGAGGCGGAGAATGCGCAACTCAATCATGACGCAACACTGACCAAGCAGGAAATTGAAACACTGCAGCGTGACGTCGCGGAGCTCGATGAACTCAAGGTGCAAAACAAGGAGCTTGCCGAAGTCCTCAAGTCAATGGAGAACAGCCGCAAGCAGTACGAGACCGACGCCAAGCGCTATCGCGATCACGCCGATCATGCCGAGAAGAAGTCTGAGACACTGCGCCTCAAACTCGATGACGTCGAACAGAATTTCCTGGAGATAGAGAAACAGCAACGTGACGCTCTCAAGCAAGCTCGAAAGGCCGATGATACGTCCAGGCTCAACGGTACTAAGAAACGTAAGCTCAAGAAGGACGACCTGCAGGAAATCGTCGGCATCGGCAAAGTGTTCGAGCACGCCCTCAACGAACTGGGTGTTTACACGTTTGCGCAGATCGCAGCGTTTGATATCGCCGACGTCGCCCGAGTCAAT
>Ga0255052_10000308_pt1 | contig 38742 bp, 35 predicted proteins | sample JV7_2_21_MG_FD_188632 | JGI IMG/M metagenome (GOLD analysis project Ga0255052, IMG submission 188632) | Seawater microbial communities from Jervis Inlet, British Columbia, Canada - JV7_2_21 | ecosystem: Environmental > Aquatic > Marine > Inlet | place: Canada: British Columbia | collected...
GCGCCGACGGGCGCGTCAAAACTGTTTCACGGTCAGGGTGAACCTGCCGTTGCACGTGCGGCGGAGAAGTTCGGCATGGTTTACAGCCTGTCGACGCTCGGCACGGCGACCATCGAGGACATTGCGACCACAATAACGGGTCCAAAGCTGTTCCAGTTGTACGTATTCAAGGATCGCGGCTTGACCGAGGCCTGGTTGCAGCGTTGCAAGGAGGCCGGCTACATCGCGCTGGCACTGACAGTCGACACACCCGTTGCCGGTAACCGAGAGCGCGACTTCGTAAATGGTTTCGGCGCGCCACCCAGGTCTCGCGTTCGGCAGCTTACGAGTTTCGCGCGCTATCCCGGCTGGCTGGCCAGGGCCTTGATTCGCAAAGACCTTGAGATGGTGAACATCACTCGCGGCAACGCGGCGGCAAGAACCTGGAAAGGCGGTATTCGCAGGTACATTGACGAGCAACTCGACCGCTCACTGACCTGGAAGGATGTCGAGTGGCTCAGGAGTCGCTGGGACGGACCACTTGTCATCAAGGGCGTGACGACGGTCGATGATTGCCGCAAGGCGGCGGATGCGGGGGCGACTGCGGTCATGCTGTCGAATCACGGCGGTCGCCAGCTCGAATCGACGCCTGCGCCCGTCGACTGCATCGCCGCGGTTGCCGACGCGTTACGTGATCGTTTGGAAATCATTTGTGACGGTGGGATTCGCCGCGGCAATCACGTCGTCAAAGCGCTTGCGCTGGGCGCCAACGCCTGCAGCATCGGTCGCCCGTACCTTTACGCGTTGGCCGCGGGCGGGCAGGCTGGCGTCGAACGGTCACTGACGCTGTTGCGCTCCGAGCTGGAGCGCACGATGGCGCTCGTTGGCTGCAATTCGGTTAGCAAGCTGGGCCGGAGTTACGTCAACCAGAGGCGCTGATGTGCGCCAGGGCGCGCAAAGCTGCGCAATTTAGTGGCGGAGCGACGATGTTGCGAAGGTCTGTTGCAGCGCAATAATTCGTAAGAAATTCCAGAAAAAAAACGGCTTTATTATTCGTGCTTACTGTCACGTGTGCGTTTGGTGTCGGCAATTTCGAGCCTCGGGTCCGAATTGCGAGTAGGATGAGCATCGTGCAGGGCCGCGGCACAAACCGGCCCGGCGTGTGGATTGTGTTGAGGTAACTATGTCAGACGAAAGAGTTTCTGGAACCGTAAAATGGTTCAACGACGATAAGGGATTTGGCTTCATCGAGCGCGAGGATGGCAAGGACGTCTTTGTTCACCATAGCGCGGTCGTTGCGGAAGGATTCAGAACGTTGAAAGAAGGCCAGAAGGTCACGATGGAAGTGACCGAGGGTCAGAAAGGACCGCAAGCGGAAAACGTCATCCCCGAGTAGGCGATGCAATGTCGGTCCGCTGCGCGTACACCGGCAAATCCCGTTGAGCGTTACTTCAACCAGACTCGTGTATCGCGACTGTCTGCAGGCCGGTCTTGGCTTGCAGCACTGCTAGCCTGCAGTCAGGCCGTCGTAAAGCAATTTGCAACCGACGACGAACAGCAACAGGTACATCAACCTGAAGAAAAAGCCTTCCGACACCCTGCGGTGCAGCCACACGCCGGTATAGACACCGATCGGGGCCAGCGGCGACAGGATGAGGGACGTCAGCAGGTTCTCCGCCGATAGCTGCCCGAGCCAGGCGTACGGCGCCAGTTTTGCGTAGTTGATCGCGGCAAATAGCAGGACGGTTGTCCCGGCGAAGTCGGTTCGGTCGAGTGGCCTCCTTAGGAGGTACATGCTGATCGGTGGCCCCCCCGAATGTGCGATGAAGCTCGTAAACCCTCCTGTTGCGCCGGCAAGCAGGCCGACACTTTGCGAAAAGTGCGGCAACTCGACACCGGGCCGTTGTCGGCTGCTTACGAAATGATGCAGGGTGAAGACGATTGCGATGACGCCGACGATCAGGCGTACCATTGCCGCGCTCATATAGCCGAATAGCAAGGTCCCGACGACGATGCCGATTAACGCTGCCGGCAGGAGAATACGCAGTTCCGGCCAGAGCCATTTGCCGCGATAGGCCCACAGCCCGACGAGGTCCATCAGGCACAGTATCGGCAGTAGAACGGCCGCTGCCTGTAGCGGCGATACGACGAGCGCCATGAGTGGTACGGCGATGACACCCAGCCCGCCGCCGAAGCCGCCCTTGGCAATACCGAACACCAGCACAGCCGGCACGGCCACGAGGTAAAACCAGGGGTCGGTGATCAATGACTGCTCCTGCCGGCCGGGCTTACCGGCTCCGGAAATTCGTGGTTTAATCGGGGCCGGTCGAGAAGAAGCAACAATAGTGAAACTCCGAATCCGTGACAATTCCGTGCGCCTGCGATTGATGCGGGGCGAGGTCGAAACCCTGCGCGAGCAGGGCATCGTGTCGTCGCGCACAGGGTTCCCGGGTGGCCGGGAATTGCGCTATGAAGTTGAAAGCAGCCCGGCCAACGTCACGCCTGCCGCATTCTTCTCCGACAACGTGCTGACAGTGAGATTGCCGGAAGCCACGGTGCTGGCCTGGGCAACGACGGAACAGGTATCGATCGAAGGCGACCAGGTGCTCGTCGACGGCGAAAATCTGCGCATACTTGTCGAGAAGGACTTTGTCTGCCTCACCGGGCGCGATGACGAAGATGAGTCGGATATGTATCCGCATCCGAATGCAGCGGATGAGTCGTGCTGATGCCTGCCAGGCGATACGCGAATTTCGAAAAACAGTCCATCGCATTTCTCAAAGAGCTTGCGGCGAACAATAATCGCGAGTGGTTCAAGGAAAACAAATCCCGCTACGAAGAGCAGGTGCTGGATGTCGCATTGCGTTTCATCCAGTCGATGCAGGATCCATTGGCGCAAATCGCGCCGCATTTTACGGCGGTAGCGCAACGGATGGGCGGCTCGCTGATGCGCGTCTATCGCGACACGCGCTTTTCCAAGAACAAGTTGCCGTATAAAACCAACATCGGCATCCAGTTTCGCCACGAACAGGCGAAGGATGTGCACTCGCCCGGATACTACGTGCACATCGATCCTGACGAGGTATTTCTCGGCGTCGGCATGTGGCGTCCGGATTCCAATTCGTTGCGCGCGATTCGCGATCGAATCGTGGCGAAGCCCGCGGAATGGAGCAGGGTACTGGCGGACGCCGGATTCAAGCGCCACTTCGAACTCGGTGGTGAGGCGTTGACGCGTCCACCGCGCGGCTACGACAAGGATCACGAACACATCGACGACATCAAGCGCAAGAGCTTCATGGGTGTCAGAAATCTCGCCGTTCAGGACAGCCTGAGTCCCGGATTTCAACGCAAGGTGGAATCATCTTTCAGTGCTGCGACGCCGTTCATGGAGTTCCTGTGCAAGGCTGTCGGAGTGCCGTTCTAAAGGACTATCCTGATGGCAGTATTTAGCGATCCGGCCTTTGATAACCACGAACGCGTACTGTTCTGTCGGGATGAGCCGACTGGACTGTTCGCGATCATTGCAATTCATTCGACCTCACTCGGGCCGGCTGCCGGCGGTTGCCGTCTCTGGAATTATGCGGACGATGCGGCGGCCCTGAACGATGTGCTACGGCTGTCGCAGGGCATGAGCTACAAGAACGCCATGGCCGAACTGGCGTTCGGCGGTGGTAAATCCGTCATCATGAGGACGCCGGAGTTCGATGGCAGCGACGCGCTCTACGAGCGATTCGGCAGCTTTGTCGACACGCTTGGCGGCGACTACATCACGGCGGAAGACGTCGGCATGACGATGGATATCATGCAGACTATCTCGCGCAGCACTCGCTTCGTTACGGGCCTGCCGTCCGAATCCGGAAAGGCGGGCGGCGATCCTTCGCCCAAGACAGCGTGGGGCATCTTCTGCGGCATCGAGGCCGCGGCGCAGGCCAAGCTGGGTCGGAATGACCTGCAGGGGCTTCGCGTTGCCGTGCAGGGAGCCGGACACGTCGGTTACTATCTTTGCAAGCGTCTGCACGCAGCAGGTGCAACGCTGTTCGTGTCCGATATCGATACGGCCAGGGTCGAGCGGATTTGTGACGAGTTCGACGCGTCACCATCAGCGCTCGAGGAAATACTGTTCGAAAATGTTGACGTTGCCGCGCCGTGCGCTCTCGGCGCAATTCTCGACGAGGAATCCATACCGCGAATTCGCGCGTCGATTATCGCCGGAGGCGCAAACAACCAGTTACGCAGCGATGCGGACGGCCAGCGACTCGCCGATGCCGGCATTCTCTACGCCCCGGATTACGTGATAAACGGCGGTGGCATCATCAATGTCGCCTGCGAGTATTCGGGCAACGTGGATGACGACGGCGTGATGGAGCTCGTGGCGAATATCGGACCGCGTCTCGCCCGGATATTCGACGAAGCGGCCAGGTCCGGAGAACCAACCAACGTTATCGCGGACCGGCAGGCGCGCAAGATCATCGCGGACGCTTCCTCCGACGAACCTTGAGTGTCACTCAGGTAGCGATGGCCTGTTGTAGCTCGCGCAGCAGGGTTTTCGGATTCGGTCTGTCGATGATGTGCCTCGATAGCGCTACGTAACGGATGATGCCGGCTGCATCGATTACGAGCGATGTCGGCCACACCGTGTCCTCGCCGTATTCCTGGCGGTAGTCGGCCGGCACCGCTGCTTCGAACAGCAACCCCAGTTGCCGCGTGGCGGCAAGTGATTCATCCAGCCAGAAGTCGAACTCGACCTCGAAAAACTCCGCGACACGACGCGTGGTCTCCAGCGGTTTCGGCGTTACGAAGATGATCTTTGCCCCGAGATCGACTATCTGTTTGTAATAGCCGGTCAGGTTCTTGACCTGCCTGTCACAGAACGGGCACCAGTTACCGCGCACGAAGATCATTACGGCAGGGGTGCCCTGCAGGTCAGTTGACCGCAACGGGTCGCCCTGCTCGTCCACCGCAACAAAGTCGGGAAGAGGGCGGCCACGCCTGAGGGCTTCCGGTACCGGCCGGTCGTTGCGGCCGCGATAGAACAGGTAGGCGGCTGCAGCAACGAGCGCGGCGGCGATCAGCCAGGTCCAGACATTAGTCATTGTCGGTGGTCTCCCTCGCCTTTGCGGCGACAGTCAGGACGATCTTACCCATATGCCGGCTGCTCTCCATGAGTTTATGAGCGGCCGCGGCACTCTCAAGGGCAAAGGTTTCGTGAATGATGGGTCTGACGTGTCCGGATTCAAGGAGCGGTAGCACGTTTTCCCGAATGCCGTCTGCGATCTCCGCTTTTTCCCGTGTCGACTGCGGGCGCAGCGTCGAGCCAGTAATCATCAGGTGCTTCGCGAGCACGACCCGCATGTTGAGTTCCGCGCGCGGCCCTTGCAGGAACGCGATTATCGAATAACGGCCATTGCGGGCCATCGAGTCCATGTTTTTCTGCATGTAGGGCCCGGCCACCATATCAAGCAACACGTCGACGCCGCGGCCGCCCGTAAACTCTGCGACAACAGCTTGCCAATCCTGGGTGCGGTAATTAATGGCCGTGTCCGCTCCGAGGTCCTCGCAAAAGCGACATTTCTCATCAGTACCCGCTGTCGTCAGAACCGTGCAACCGCTGGCTTTCGCCAGCTGAATTGCTGTCGTGCCGATGCCGCTCGAACCGCCGTGTACGAGGAAAGTCTCCCCTGCCACAAGACGACAGCGCATGAAGACGTTGTACCAGACCGTGAAAAACGTCTCGGGGACAGCAGCAGCTTCGATCAGGTTCAGTCCCGCAGGCACTGCAAGGCAGTGATCCTCGGCGACGGCGCAATACTCGGCATAGCCCCCGCCGTGCGTCAGCGCCATGACCCTGTCGCCGATTTTCCAACGGTTGGCGCCGGGCCCTATCGCCACAATTTCCCCCGCGACTTCCAGGCCCGGAAGCGGGCTGGCGTCCGGCGGCAACGGGTACTTGCCAAGCCGTTGCAGCACATCGGGACGATTGACTCCTGCCGCTGCAACGCGGATCAGAACCTCGTTTTCGCCGGGCCGGGGCAATGCCTGCTCCACGGCCTGCAGGACTTCTGGCGGACCTGGCGCGGGGATGGCGATCGCTCGCATCGTGTCAGGGACAGTAGGGGTCATCACTTGCCTCGACGGACATGGACAGTTCAAATCTTATGTGCATACTGACACGCCCGGCAAACAACACAACGACGACGATGAGCGACAATCCAATTCTCTGGGAGCCCGGCGAAGAGCGAATAAGGGCTTCGGCCATGTATCGTTTCATGCATGACCAGGGCTGTGAGTCATACGACGAACTCTATCGATGGTCCATCGATACCCCTGATAAATTCTGGGAGGCGCTGTGCGAATTCTGTGATGTCAGATTCGCCAGGGTCGCTGACACGACAGTCGAGCGCATCGACAACATCATGGACGCGGGCTGGTTCGCGGGCAGCGAACTCAACTATGCGGAGCACTTGTTGCGCTTCGACGGCGAACGGGCCGCAATAGTTTCCACGGCCGAGAATGGTGCTCGACGAGAACTGAGTTTTGACGAGTTGCGCCAGTCGGTGGCCGATGTTGCGGAAGGACTCAGGCGTGCCGGTGTTGTTCGTGGTGATCGAGTCGGCGGTTACCTGCCGAATTGTCCCGAAGCCATCATCGCCATGCTTGCCAGCGCGAGCGTCGGTGCAATCTGGTCATCGTGCTCGCCGGATTTCGGCGTTAGCGGCGTCGTCGATCGCTTCGGTCAGATCGAACCCAAAGTCCTGTTCTCAGCCAACGCCTATCTGTACAACGGCAAACGATTTGACTGTCTCGAAACCGTCGCCGGCATCGTGGCGGCGATACCAAGCGTCGAGGTTACGGTTGTGGTGCCTTTCGCTGACGATGGGATGGAAATTTCGGCGCTCGCCAACGCTGTCACATTCGACGATTTCTGCATCGACAACAGCGAACCGCGCTTCGAAGCAGTGCCATTCAATCACCCGCTGTTCGTTATGTATTCGTCCGGCACGACTGGAGTGCCGAAGTGCATCGTGCACGGCCACGGCGGCACACTGCTGCAATTGCTCAAAGAGCACGTTTTGCATTGCGATATCGGTCCGCAGGACCGTCTGTTCTATTTCACAACCTGCGGCTGGATGATGTGGAACTGGCTGGTAACCGGACTGGCTGCCGGCGCGACACTCCTGTTATTCGACGGATCACCGTTTTACGACGACGGCAGAGTACTTTGGCGCCTTGCCGAGCGTGAAAAGATGACCGTATTCGGCACCAGTGCGAAGTACATCTCCGCGCTGGAAAAGCACGGCGTCCGACCGCGCGACGAGTTCGACCTGGATGACTTGCGCGCCATCCTGTCGACCGGGTCGCCGCTGGCGCCCGAGAGTTTCGACTTCGTCTACGATGCGATCGGCGCAGACTTGCAGTTGGCATCCATCGCCGGGGGCACCGACATCATCAGTTGCTTCGTTGGTGGCAATCCGGTGCTGCCGGTGCGGCGTGGCGAGATTCAATGCCTGGCGCTGGGCATGGCTGTGGAGTTCTACGACGACAATGGCAAAGCGCTACTCGAGGAACGCGGCGAACTCGTGTGCACGAAACCGTTTCCGTCGGCACCTGTCGGTTTTTGGAATGACAGGAATAATGCCCGCTACAAGGCCGCGTATTTCGATAAATACCCGGGTGTTTGGGCACATGGTGACTTCGCCGAACTGCGCAAAACGGGGGGAGTGATAATTTACGGTCGTTCCGATGCTGTGCTGAATCCAGGTGGCGTGCGCATTGGTACCGCCGAGATTTACCGGCAAGTCGAGAAACTCGACGAGGTCGTCGAGAGCATCGCGATCGGCCAGAACTGGGAAGACGACGTGCGTGTCTTACTGTTCGTCGTACTGCGTCCGGGCATCGTTCTCGACGACGATCTCAAAGGCCGGATTCGCAAGGTCATTCGCAGCAACACGACGCCACGCCATGTGCCGGCCAAGATCGCCGCTGTCGCCGATATTCCGCGAACCAAGAGCGGCAAGATCGTCGAGATTGCAGTCCGTTCCGTCGTGCACGGCGAGACGGTTCGGAACACCGAAGCACTGGCAAATCCCGAGGCACTCGAATACTTTCGTGATATAGAGGACTTGTCGACGGCGTAAGCGGCTTGCGTTTTTACAGCGCAGGTTCTCGCCTGTAACAGCACGGGGTCGGAAGACGATGGCTAAGGCGTTCATACTCGCGATTGATCAGGGCACGAGCAGCAGCCGTACCGTGATCTATGACCGGGATGCCGCGCCGGTCGCCAGTGCGCGACAGGAATTTACGCAAATATATCCGCAACCTGGCTGGGTTGAGCACGATCCGGAAGAGATCTGGACATCGGTACAAAATGTCACGCGGCAGGCGATGCAGGATGCGGGCGTGACGGCTGCAGATATCGCCGGGGTCGGGATTACGAATCAGCGCGAGACGACGCTCGTCTGGGACCGGCGGAATGGTCGCTGCATCTACAATGCCATTGTCTGGCAGGACCGGCGTACTGCTGCGCTTACCGATGCATTGCAACGCGATGGCGCGGAACGGCAAGTCAGCGACAAGACCGGTCTGCGGCTCGACCCGTATTTTTCGGCAACGAAAGTGGCGTGGATTCTGAATAACGTCGAGGGCGCGCGTGCGCTTGCCGACGACGGCAGGCTGGCCTTCGGGACCGTGGATTGCTTCTTGCTGTGGCGACTGACCGGTGGCGAGGTGCATGCGACAGACGCGACCAACGCGTCGCGGACTATGTTATTCAATATCCATACGCAGTCCTGGGACGATGACCTGCTGCGGCTTTTCAATGTGTCAGCGTCGCTGCTGCCGGAAGTCAGGGACTCCGCAGCAGATTTCGGCATGACCGATGTCGAGACCATTGGCGGCGCAGTGCCGGTCTGCGGCATCGCTGGCGATCAGCAGGCCGCACTCATCGGACAGGCGGGTTTCGACTATGGCACGACCAAGAGCACGTATGGCACCGGCTGTTTCGCTCTTGCGAATACCGGCGCCACGGCGCTCCAGTCTCACAACCAGCTGTTGACTACGGTTGCGAGTCGCATCGACGGGGTCGTTACGTACGGCCTCGAAGGCAGCGTGTTCGTCGCCGGATCGGCGCTGCAGTGGTTACGTGACGAACTGCAGATTATCGACTCGGCGCCACAGACCGAAGAGATTGCGCAGCGCAGCGGTGTCGTCGACGATGTCTATGTCGTGCCTGCGTTTGCCGGACTCGGGGCACCGTACTGGGACCCCCACGCACGCGGCGCCATCGTGGGCCTGACTCGTGGAAGCGGGCGCGACCAGATCGTAACGGCGACATTGCAGGCTGTTGCTTTCCAGACTCGCGACCTCATCGACGCAATGGCGGACGACGGAATTGCGCCGAGCGTGATTCGTGTAGATGGCGGCATGGTGTCCAACGCGTGGTTTCTGCAATTTCTGGCCGACATTCTGGACATTCCGGTCGAGCGCCCGGTGAATGTCGAGTCGACTGTGCTGGGCGCCGCCTACCTGGCCGCACTGCAATGCGGATTGCTCGACGATGTCCAGCAGGCCGCCGCTTTGTGGCAGCGCGACGCCGTGTTCGAGCCGTCAATGTCTGGCGAGCAGAGGGGCGCGTTACTGTCGGGGTGGGATGAAGCCGTCTCGAGAGTGCGCGGCGCGTATCATGAAACCCTCACCAAATAATGGAGTGTCAACGGTCTTGCTCCGAGCCCGGCAGAAAATTGGCAAGTACACAATAATCGGGCGAATCGCGTCCGGGCCGCAGGCTACGGTCTATCGCGCCTACGACACGATTCAGAAGAGGCGCGTCGCACTCAAGATCCCGAAAGAGGATCGCCATACGGGCCACGAGGAGTTCCTGCACGAAGTTCAGGTTGCTACCCGGTTGCAGCACCCGAATATACTCTCGGTGCTCAATGCGAGTTTTATCGACGATCACTTTGTAATCGCGATGGAGCTCGGTGGAGAGTCGCTCGCAGACCGCATCGAACGCCGCATATCGATGGCGGGCGCGCTCGATCTTGCCGGGCAGGCGATCGCCGGGCTCGCTTGTGCGCACGAGCGCAGGATCATCCACTGCGATATCAAGCCGGAAAATTTCATCCTGTTTCCGGGTAACCGGCTGAAACTGTGCGACTTCGGTTTCGCGAAAATCAGTCTGCGCACGCTGAAGGCGTCCGGATCCGGCACGATCGATTACATCGCGCCCGAGCAGGCGATGGGCAGGCCGAAATTTCAGTCTGACGTTTTTTCGCTGGGCCTGGTCCTGTACCGGCTGTTCTCCGGAAAACTGCCGGAATGGCCATTTGCATGGCCACTGGTCGGCCACGATCGGCTCACAGCCCGGGTTCGCCCCGAACTCGTCGAGATGCTGAAAAAAGCGATCCAAATCGATCCCGCCAGACGTTACCGCGATGCCGTGCAGATGCAGTCGGCGTTCGAACAGCTGCAAAGTCATGCGCGCCGTCAACGGCGCGGCCGTGCGAAGAGCGAGCGCAAGGCCGGCAGTAGCTGGCGTCGATTGCAGTGGCGAGAATTCCAGCGACAGTTCAAGAAGACACTGGATACGGGCCACCAATGCAGACGCTGCGAAGGTCCGGTCGCGGAGAGTATGCAGGCTTGTCCGTGGTGCGGATTCGACAATCCTGCGCGCGGTTCTGAATCAAGGATGCCGTCCACTTGCCCGCGTTGTGAGCGCGGCGTGAAAAACGACTGGGACTACTGCCCGTGGTGCTACGGGCCCGGATTCATCGAGGAGGCGGCACGCAGTTACCCGGACAAGCGCTATCTGGCCCGATGCAGCAACAAACGATGTCGCGGCAGGCTGATGCCGTTCATGCGCTACTGTCCGTGGTGTCGCATGAAAGTCCGCCGCGCCTGGAAGCTGCAGGGCAGTCGGCACTCCTGCAAAGCCTGTGGCTGGGGAATTGCGCGCGAGTTCTGGAATTTCTGCGCCTGGTGCAGGGAGCCTGTGCGGCGCGCCTAGGCGCATCGCCGGGGAATGTACTTGACCAATTTTATTGACGACTTGCTGCTGCTGGACGGCGCCTTCGAACCCGATTGGCAGCGCGCGCAAGTAGGCGGCGGTTCGATCGTCGCTTATTCGTCACGCGCTCCGGACAAGGACACAGAGAACGAAGATACGGTCGCTGTCGTCCCGTGGGGACCGGAAGCTGCCGTGTTCGTCATTGCCGACGGCGCCGGTGGTTTACCGGCCGGCAAACGCGCGTCGCTGACCGCAGTTACGTCGCTGGTCGAATCGCTCGGAGTTGCGATGGCTGAGACGATACTGCTCAGGACAGCAATCCTGGATGGCATCGAAGCCGCGAATGACGCCGTGAAAAGACTGGCCAATGGTTCGGCGACGACGCTGACGGTCATAACGGTCGAGGGATTGCTCGCGCGTTCCTACCAGATCGGCGATTCGGAGGCGATGGTCGTCGGCCAGCGGGGTCGTATCAAGCTGCAGACAACCGCGCATTCACCGACCGGGTTCGCCGTCGAGGCTGGTTTCCTCGATGAGCGCGAAGCACTGCACCACGAAGAACGACACCTGGTGTCGAATTTTCTGGGCACGGTTGACATGAGTGTTGACGTTGGGACGCCGGTGGAATTGCGACCTCGGGACACGGTGATGCTGGCGAGTGACGGACTGACGGATAACGTGCATCTCGACGAGATTATCGAGCACGTACGCAAAGGACCGATCGAGTCGGCAGCCAGCGCCGTCGTCGATCTGGCCCGGCAGAGAATGGCCGCCGCAACCGAAGCGGAACCGTCGAAACCGGACGATCTGTCCCTGATTATTTATCGCAAACATCCGCCAGCGAGCCGCCGCGCGGCCGGAGACTCGTGAACCACAATAGCCGGGCGCCGCAAAATTTAACAAAATCATAGACTTGCCGATACGGTCCGGCTCCAGCCACCAACCGCTACCGTGACCTGACGTTGCTATTGATTGAGTCTTGCCTGCGTATTATCGTCCTATGGGTCGGCGACACTTTCGAGGGCAAACAGGCTGCGGCAATTCCGATGGAACTCCTGCCTGAGTCTGGCGCTCAAACATAGGAATACCGGCCATTTCGGACGACTGTCGTTCGCACAAGCCGGGCTCGATCCTCGCCACCGAGAGGCGCATGAATATGAACCGTAAGCGATCTGCCGGATTTACATTCAACTGGCTGAAGCCAGCCATATTGACCATCACTGCAATCCTGTTTGTTGCCGGCTGCAAGTCGTCAGTCATTCAGCCACCGGGTAGTTCGGGTTCGCCGATGCCGCCCTCGGGTGGCATGCCGCCGCCGGGCGGCGGCTCGTCAGGTGGTGGTGAGTCAGGCGGTGAGTCGGGCGGCGAGTCCGGTGGTGGTTCGTCGGGCGGTGGTTCTTCCGGCGGCGGAGAGTCGGGCGGCGGAGAGTCCGGTGGCGGTTCTTCCGGTGGTGGGTCGTCAGGAGGCGGATCGTCGGGTGGTGGTTCGTCCGGCGGCGGCTCGTCGAGCAGTGGTGGTTCGTCGGGCGGTGGGTCGTCAGGTGGCGGCCAGTCCGGCGGTGTCGGCAGCGTACCCCAGATCGAGTTTCCGATGCCCGGCGGTTCTCCGGGTATGGGTGGCGGTGACGGTGGCCAGGGCGGCGAAGGCGGCGAAGGTGGCGACGGTAGTGCCGGGGGCGACGGTGATGGCGACGGCGAAGGCGGTGGCGATTGCGGCGATACCGGGCAGTTACCCGGTGGTGTAGGCGGTATGGGCCAGGCCGGCGAGTGTCTTGGCGGCGGTGGCGGCGGTGAATCGGCCGATGCCGAAGGCGGCGCAGAAGGCGGCGCTGCAGGTGGGGCTGGCGGAGCATCCGGCACGGGCATGGAAGGTGCCGGCGGCGGTGGCGACGGTAGCGGCGGTGATGGCACCGGCACCGGCGGCGCAGGTAGCGCAGGTCAGTTTCCGGGCGAATCGGACGCAGAGCGTGCCGAGCGCCTGGGCAGGGAACTCGAAGAGTCAATTGGCGGCTTCGATGAGGTACTCAGCGAAGAACAGCGCGAGGTCGCATCGGTAGGCCGCAATACGGAAGGCTTCGGTGGTGGTGGTGGATCCGGCGGTGGCGCCGGCGGCATCAGCCTGGGCGAGCAGTCGGCGGGTGGAACTGGCGCGGGATCAGTGGCTGTTGTCAATGAACAGAGCCAGCAACGCGAATCGCCGATCGCGGGTATGACTGAAGAAGAAGTACGCGAGCGCACACCGGATGATATTCCTGTTACGGTCGACGATGACATCATCGCCCGCCAGCTGCGCGAAGCAGCGCTGGCTGAGGAAGATCCTGAACTGCGTGAGCGCCTCTGGGAGGAGTATCGCAAGTACAATGGAATCTAAGGAGTAGATTTGCGAAACATGAGGAGACTATTGCCGACGAGCCCGGCGCCGCTCATTGCCCTGGTTTGTCTCGCCGGGCAGGGTTGTACCGTCAACGAGGTCATCACCGCCGAAGAAACCGAGCTGATCATCGCCGAGGAAACTGTCGATGAGTCCTTGCTGCTCGACATCGGTGTGGTCGAGTTCGAAGACGGCGTGCCTGATGATAACGACTCGACGGACTCGGGTATTTACGAAGAGATCAGGGGCGCAGAGGCGCGCTACCTGCCGTACCACCTGAAAACGACATTGCAGGGGACCGGCCATTGGGGAGCAGTGCGCGTCATTCCGTCGCGCGTGGCATTCACCGACGTCATCATCAGCGGACGTATCGACAAGTCCGACGGCGAGCACGTGAAGCTGCACGTGTCCGTCCATGATGCAGCGGGACGCCATTGGTACTCGGAGGTTTACTCTACCCAGACCGGCGTCTCATCGTATTCCGAGCGCCGTGACCGCAGCCTGGATCCGTACCAGAAAGTCTTCAACGACATTGCGAATGACCTGCAGGCCTTCGTAGCGGCGATGCCATCGAAGGAAGTGTCACAGGTCCGGCAGGTGTCGGAACTGCAATTCTTCGGCGACATGGCGCCGGCGGCATTCAGCGAGCACCTGGAATCCGATGAAGACGGCATCGTCAAGATCGTGCGACTGCCGGCCGAAAACGATCCGACCGTCGCGCGCCTGCGGCAGATCCGCGAGCGCGACAGACTCGTCGTTGACACACTGAATGAGCATTACGCCAATTTTTATTACGGTATCTCGATCCCCTATCACGCATGGCGCAAGACGTCGCGCGAGGAAGCGATCAACTATCGCCAGGTCAAGCGCTCCGCAACCTTGCAGACACTGATGGGCGTCGTTGTACTCGCTGGTTCGCTGGCCGTTGATACGGACAGTTCCAGCTCATCGAAACGCCGCATGCAGCGAAGCATTCAGAGCATCGGTATCTCACAGGGAATCGATACGATATTCGCAGGATTTTCGCGGCGCTCGGAAGCGTCGCTGCATGTCGAGGCCATCAAGGAACTGTCGGAGTCTTTCGGTTCGGAGGCAGCGCCGATGGTTATCGACGTCGAAGGCCAGACCCGTCGGTTGACTGGCACGGCTGCGGCTCAGTACGAGAGCTGGCGCCGGCTTCTCAAGGAAATCTACGAAGCTGAAACCGGATTTTCGACTACCGTCGAAGTGGGATCACCGGCGCGCGAAGCTGAACCAACTGGATGAGCGAAAGATCACCGACGCGGGAACTGACTACAGGAACACGGCTCGCTAATCGGTACACCTTAACCCGCAGGCTGGGCAAAGGAGGCGCGGCCGAGACCTGGCTCGCGACAGATCGCATCACGCGCGCGTCCGTCGCCATCAAGATCCTCGTGGACGATCGCGTGACGGCCGAGTCGTTGCGGCGCGAGTGGCAGCTCGCGATTCGCCTGATGCACGCGCACATCGTGCGCGTTTTCGAATTTCACGATGATGAAGCGCCGTTCTACAGCCTGCAATTCATCGACGGTCCGGATATCGGCGCATTGTCGGGTGCGTCGCCTGCCGAGTCATTGCCCCCTGTTGCACTGATTGCAGACGCGTTGCGCTACGCGCATTCCAAAGGTGTCGTGCACCGCGATATCAAGGCGGGCAACATCTTGCTCGATCGCAACGGCGCCCCCTACCTGATCGACTTCGGGGTTGCGGCGACAGCCGGGCAGGACATTGGTGGCGGGTCACTGATTGCGGCGAGCCCGCAGCAGCTTGCCGGCGAGCCACCGCAGCCGTCTGACGATATTTTCGCCCTGGGCGGGCTGATCTATGAACTGGTCAGCGGTCGCTCGCCCTGGGGATCGGTGTCGACAGCCGAGGATATTCGCAATGCGGAGCCGTTGCCGCTCGCGGTCGCCGACGTGCCGGCGGCCCTGCAGGATCTCGTCGCGCGCATGCTCCACAAGGACTCGATGCGGCGGCCCGATGCAGAGACGGTCGCGACCGAACTGGCGGCCATGGGATTCGCACCGGGTCTGGCCCCGGCTCGTTTCCTCGCGTCCGCCAAGCCGGTGAGCGACGAACTGATCGAATCCACGGACACCGTCAGGCCCGTGCCACGGCAGCGACCGGAGGCCGGGCCGTCGATTGCGACGACATCCAGCGGTGTAAGTCCGCGCACGCTCGGGATCAGCCTGCTTGTCCTGTTGATCGTGTTGCTCGGTGTCGTCTTCCTGCTGCCGAAGACCGTCACACGGGAGCCACCACAACCGGTGATCGATGCAGGACCGGAGGACGCGGCGCCGACGACTGACGATGGCACGGGGGAAACCGACGTCGAATTCAACGAGAACATCGACGACCTGAGTGGCCGTGATCAGCGGGTGCAGGACAGGGGCGCCACCGAGGAAGTCCTTGGCGAGTTGCTTGCCAAGATGGATACCCTGGAAGGGCGAGCCGTGCAGCGCTGGGGCGGCTTGCGTTTTTCGCGCGCGCAATCCGTGTACGCGGAGGGCGACGAAGCCTACCTTGCGCGAGATTATGCAACTGCCTCGGAAAAGTACCGGGAAGCAATCGAAATCGTCGAGCCGTTGCTCGACGAGGTGGACCGGGTATTCGACACGACCCTGGCCGAAGCGCGGCAGGCCCTGAAGACCGGAGACGCTGTCGAGGCACTGCGCCTGTTCGACCTGGCTACGGCGATCAGTCCGGGGCATGGCGGCGCGCAGGCGGGACTCATCCGGGCTCGCAATCTTGACACCGTATTGTCACTGACCGATCAGGGATTCGCTCATGAAAAAGACCTCGAGCTCGAGGCCGCGAGGCAGAGTTTCCAGAGTGCCGTGGACCTGGACTCTGAGTGGCAGCCCGCGCAGCGTGGTCTCGACCGCGTCCTCGAGACGATCAACCAGATGGAATTCGATCAGCGCATGACCGAGGGCTTGTCTTCGTTGGCGGAAGGCGACTTCCTGGGCGCGCGTGCTGCTTTTCGTATGGCGCAGAAGCTCAAGCCGGGCTCGCCCGAGCCGGCGGACGGCCTGCTGCAAGTGGACCAGGGGATTCGCCTGGACAACATCGTAGCGCTCGAGCGACGCGCGTTGGCCAAGGAGCAGGGCGAGGAGTGGAGCACGGCCTCCACGACTTACGAGGGCATCCTCGAACTCGACGGTAACCTGGAGTTCGCGAAGGACGGGCTCAATCGCTCGCGCCAGATGGAGACGCTGCACTCGACACTGGAAACGCTGATCGGCAATCCCGATAGCCTGAGCCGGCCGTCGACGATGCAGTCGGCAACAAAGCTGTTGCTGGACATCACTCGCATGGAAAATATCGGCCCACGCTTGTCAGATCAGCGCGACGAATTGTCGCGCTTGCTGAAGAGGGCGGCGACGCCGCTCACGGTCAGACTTGTCTCTGACAGCGTGACCGACGTTTCCATCTACAAAATTGGTAAACTCGGCAGCTTCAATACGCACGAGCTCAGCCTGCGACCAGGCACGTATGTCGCGATCGGCGTACGTCCGGGTTATCGCGACGTGCGCCTGGAATTTCGGGTTGCCCCCGAAGTAGACATGCAGCCGATCGTCGTGCGCTGCGAGGAACAAATTTGAGTCTCAACCTTTTCATCAGGGACGTTGAAGGCGAACGACGTATAGACACTTCCCGTTTGCCCCTGCGCGTTGGCACCGGCAGCAACTGCGACCTGCGCCTGCCGGGACCGGGCGGTGGTCCTGTCATGCTGCTCGACCTTCTCGACGATGCGCCGTTCGTGCAACCCGTGGGCAGGGACGAGTCGATGGCTATCAACGGCAATCCACTGGTCGCCAGCCGGCGGCTTCGGGATGGTGATGAACTGCTATTTTTCGGCAGCCGAATCGTCGTCAGGCTGCGGGAGGAAAGCCTGGTACTCGAGGTTCGCCTCGAAGACAGCGCTTACGTAACGCGACCGCCGGAGCTCGGTGATGAGGGAGAACAGTCCGCCGAAGAGACCATCGCGCCGACGGCGTTCCAGCGCGCCGCGGAGACGCGCGCGGAGATCGCGGAGAGCGGCAAACATGGTTCGCTACGCACAATCGTGGGAATCGCGCTGCTCGTACTGTTGACCGTGTCATTCCTGCTGTTCTCCTCCAAGTCCGTGAAATTCGAGGTGACTCCCGGCGAGCCGGATTCGTTTTCGATCAGCGGCGGGTGGTTTCGCCTGCCCCTGGGCGATCGCGTCTTGCTGCGGAAAGGCAGTTACACCGCACGCGTATCGCAAAAAGGTTACTACGATGTAAGCCAGACTTTCGACGTCGGCGACGAGCAGAACATCATCGTCGAGATCGGCATGCGTAAATTGCCAGGACATGTCACGGTCGTCACCAATCCGCCGACAGCAGCGGTTGTCGCAATCAACGAGACTCAGCTGGGGCCGGCGCCGTTCGGTCCGATCGAATTGCTACCGGGCGAGCACAGCGTCAGCGTACGCGCTGAGCGCTTCCTGCCATTCTCGGGAGTCGTCACGGTGCCGGGGCTGGGGCGCCACGAACAATTGAGCGTCCAGTTGGTGCGGCGCTGGTCGAACGTGGATATCAGTTCAGAGCCAGCGGGCGCGCGCATCCTTTCGGGCGACGAGCAGGTGGGCGAGACGCCAGCGACGATCGAATTGCTCGAGGGCACCCATCAGATCAGTATCGTGCACGATGGCTTTAGCGCGTGGGACGGCACAATCGTGGCGGAACCGAACGTCGACCAGGCAATCCTCCTGATTCGCCTGCAGCCGGCGAACGCCAAGCTGCTCGTCAACTCGATACCGCGCGGCGCAAACGTGACCGTGAACGGCCGCTATCGCGGGCAATCGCCGATCACGTTGGACCTCGCTCCCGGCATTAATTACGACATCGGTCTGTCCAAGGCGGGCTATGGCATGTCCAGTCGCAAAGTGCGACTTGAGGCTGCGGCCAGTGACTCCATCACGGTCGACCTGACGGCCCGTACCGGCACGCTCACTGTGAACGTGCAGCCACCCGATGCGACTGTCTATGTCGACGGTCGAGCACGTGGTTCAGGAAACACGACTGTGCGGCTCAGTTCGGCGCCGCACCGTATCGAAGTACGCAAATCCGGGTATGAGTCATGGTCGCGTACCGTGACACCTCGGCCCGGTTACCCGCAAACGATGACGGCGCGACTGCGTTCTCATGAATCTATCGCGCGCGAGTCGGTTGCAACCGAACGGACCACTGCCGTAGGGCAGACGTTGCGCCTGGTTGAAGGAGGCACGTTTACGACGGGGTCGTCGCGCAGCGAGCAGGGACGTCGCGCGAACGAGGTCATCGTTCCGGTGAAGCTGACGCGGCCGTTTCTGATCGGTGTCGAAGAGGTCACGAACCGCGAGTTTGCGCAATTTAGAGAAAATCATGACTCGGGGGCAGACGTTCATGCGTCGATGGCCGGTGACAACAACCCGGTTGCGAACGTCACATGGGCCGATGCCGTCCAGTACTGCAATTGGTTGAGTGCCCGTGAAGGACTGACGCCCGTTTACAAAGAGGAATTTGGTGAATGGGTGGCGATCCGGCCGTTCCCTGACGGCTACCGCTTGCCGACCGAAGCAGAATGGGTCTGGGCGGTGCGCTACCAGGGCGGACAGGGAGCACTGAAGTTCGGCTGGGGCAAGGACTGGCCACCGAAGCAGGCTGCTGGCAACTTTGGGGACAAGTCTTCCGTTGACCTCGTTCCTTCGATCATTCCGACCTACGACGACGGCTTCGCGTCGACGGCGGAAGGTGGCAAATTCCCGGCCAATGCCATTGGAATTTTCGACGGTGCGGGCAATGTTGCGGAGTGGGTGAATGACTTTTACACGGTGCCCACACCGGGGATGACGACACCACTCGTGGACCCCCTCGGGCCGGAACGCGGCAACTCCTATGTCATTCGAGGTTCGAGCTGGCGTCACGCTGGTCCGACCGAGTTGCGATTGGCCTATCGCGACTACGGTAACGCCGCGCGTACCGATGTCGGCTTCCGGGTGGCGCGGAACGCCGACTGAAATTCGTGAGACAATTACGTCCGGCCGCGGTCAAACACTGACGAAGCCATAAAGGATCGCCGATGCACCGTTACTTGCTGACGACAATTCTGGCCATGCTGCTGAGCGTGAGCGCCTGGTCGCAGGAAGAAGAACCCCGAGCTGAGCCCGGGGCCAGTCCCGGTATTGAGCCCGGCGACGAGGCGAGCGCCGTGGAACCCGCAACTGACGACGAAGTCGAAGAACAGATCGACGACGAAATCGACGACGAAATAGACGATTCCGACCTCGACGAAACATCCTACGCCGACACGGAAGAAGTGGACTTTGTTCCGACCGAGGATATTCCGACTGACCAGGCTATTCCGTTCCCGACGGACATCTAGTCTTTCAAGCACCCTTCACACTGACGCTGAGCCCTATGAACAAGAAAAACATTCCTGTTGAGTTTGTCTTCCAGATGTTCGCGCTGATCATTGCCATCATCGTCGTGCACGCTTTCTACGTTTCCGTCGTGAGACCGAATGCGGCACAGATCATCGAAGAGCAGAACATTGCGGCGGCGGCGGATCCGAACTTCGTGCGCGAGCGGCGTGTCGCCGTTTTGATCAAGGACATGGAGCAGGAAGCCTGTTTCATCCTGATGTTCTGGGCGTTGGCGATTATGGGCTACAAGACCGTGCAAATCGTCGGTGAGCGCCGCCTCCTCGATGTCGATCTCGTACCCGTTGCGGAAGGCATGCGAATATTGCCCGAGGATACGCGCGAATTCGCGCGCCAGGTGCAACAACTTCCCGACGAACAACAGCGAATGTTGTTGCCGCGATCTCTGTTGAACGCGCTGCGCCGCTTCAATACGACACACAGTATCCAGGACGTATCGAGCAGCACGAATACGATCACCGAATCCGAAGCCGAGCGGCTCGAGTCCGAGCTGTCGATGATTCGTTACATATCCTGGGCGATACCGTCGATCGGGTTCATCGGCACCGTCCGCGGCATCGGTGAGGCGCTTGCACAAGCGGACAAGGCCGTGCAGGGCGATATCGCCGGTGTCACCCAGAGCCTCGGCGTGGCGTTCAACTCGACCTTTATTGCTTTGTTGATCAGCATCTTCCTGATGTTCCTCGTCTATCAGCTGCAGCTGCTGCAGGAACGCTTTGTGTTCGATACGCAGGCTTATTGTGACGACAAGCTGATACGACACATGAAGGCGGATTGACCGCAAGGCGGAGAGTCTCTTGTCACTACTTGCAGCGCACATAAACGACGCGGGCATATCGGTGCTGAGCGCTGATCGTATTCTCTACCGCGAGCCCGGTTTCGCGCTGCTCGAAGATGACGATCTTACGACTGGCATGAAGGCCTTCCAGAATGCGCGCGTCAAGCCGCGAAGGATACAGAACAGATTCTGGTCCGATCTGAAGACGGATCCGCTTCCCGACCGGCGCTTCCAGCATCTGAGCGCGGCCGACCTGGTCAGCCGACACTTTGAGCAAGTCTGGCAGAGTGTTTCCTCGTCGGGGGATCGCCTCGTTATTGCTGTTCCGGCGTACATGAACAACGCGAACCTCGGTTTGTTCCTCGGTATTGCCAACGAACTCAAAGTGCCGGTCGTCGGTCTTGTGGATGCCGCAGTTGCAGCGACACGGCGAGAATACAAGGGTGCGATTCCCGTTCACGTGGATCTTGGCTTGCACGTCGCGACCTTGTCGCGGCTGGCTCAGACAGGGCAGGCACAACTCGACCGCAGCGCCATCATCGATTCGAGTGGCCTTATGTCGCTGTACGACGCCTGGATACGGGTTATTGCGGACGCCTTCGTCAAGCAATCACGTTTCGACCCGCTGCATACCGCGGAGACTGAACAATTGCTGCATGATCGCTTGTCGGATTGGCTGGCGGCGGCATCGTCGAGCGACAAGGTGACTCTCGACGTGGAATACCGGGGTATCTCACACAGGGCGGAGCTGGAATCGCTGCACCTGATTTCGGCGGCGGCGCCGGTCTATCAGCGATTAGCCAGTCAGTTGCGCGCGATATTCCGTGCCGATGAAACGCCCGCAATACAGTTGAGCGATCGTGCCGCCAGGATGCCGGGGCTCGCCGATATGCTCGGTGCCCGGGTCGGGGGAGAGGTATTCCTTCTTGAGCCGGGCGCCACGGCTCGCGGACTCGTGACGCGATGCAGGGACATGCAACGCGGCGACGGCGGTGTGACCCTGATTCGAGCTTTGCCCTGGGACCAGGCTGCGGTCGAAATTCGCAGGAATGAGGCGCCCGCGGCGGCGGGACTGCCGACGCACCTGTTATTCGACAACACGGCATTCAACATCGATGGCCGGCCGCTGATGATGGGATCGCAGCCGGCCCCGGGCGAGCGCTGGATAGACCTGCAAGGCGACATGCCGGGAATTTCCCGGCGGCATTGCTCGCTCGTGAGTCAGAACGGCCAGTGCGTGGTGCAGGACTACAGCCGCTACGGCACCTTCCTCAATGGCCACAAAATCGACGGCTCGGCGGTTCTGCAGGTTGGTGACCTGCTGCGGCTCGGCACGCCGGGTTACGAACTGCGCCTGATCATGACGGAGGCTGACGGTGGCGCGTAAACGCCGGCAATTCGAGGTCTTCAGCATGTCGTTCCTCGACTGTATGAGCTGTGGATTCGGCGCGGTCATCCTGTTCTTCATGATCATCAACGCGCAAGTCAAAGAAACGACGGAAGAAGATCCTTCGAACCTCATGGCGGAGACAAAGAAACTCGAGGTAGAAATCCTCGAGGGCCGCAAAAACCTCGTGGTGGCCAGGAATACGAGGGAAACGCTGGACGAGGAAAAAGTAACGGCCGAAGGCAAGATCGCGATGATTATCGCGTTGATCCGGGAATTGCAGGCGGAGCTCGCGCAGTACGATTCCGAGACACTTGCAAAGATTGAGCGCGTCGAAGCACTGCAGAGCGACATCAAGTCGCTCGAGGAAGAGGTTAAGCGCCTGCTGGCCCTGAAAGCCGAGGAAGAGAATCAGGGTGCCAGGATTCGCGAGTTCAAAGGTGAGGGTGACCGGCAGTACCTGACCGGTCTGAAGCTGGGTGGAAACCGCACACTGGTCCTGGTCGATCGATCGGCGAGCATGCTTGACGACACAATCGTCAACATCATCATCCGGCGCAACCGGGGCACCGAAGAAAAGCTGCGCGCCGTCAAATGGCGCCAGGTTGTGGCCAGCGTCGACTGGCTGACGTCGCAATTCAAAGCCGGAAGCGAATATCAGATCTACATGTTCAACAACGAAGTCGAACCGGTCATCAAAGGTAGCGATGGCACCTGGCTGAAGGCAGACGATGCCACCCAGATCGACGAGGCACTGCGCATATTACGACGTACGCCGCCGGAGAATGGCACGAACATCCGCGCAGCCTACGAGGTGGCTTCGAAGCTGACGCCGCGGCCGGACAACATCATATTGCTGGTGGATGGTCTGCCGACCATGATGGAAGCCACGACCAACCGCAGGATGGTTACCGGGAGAGATCGCATGAGCATGCACGGCCGCTCGATTCGTGAACTGCCGAGCGGAATTCCGGTCAATATTCTATTGTTCCCGATGGAAGGCGATTACGATGCAGCGATCGCCTATTGGACCCTGGCCTATGGCACTGGTGGCTCGTTCATGGCCGTCAGCCGGGATTGGCCGTAGATCGATGGAGACATCATGAGCAAGCGGCGCCGCAATGTAGAAGCGTTCAGCCTGTCGTTCCTCGACTGCATCTGCTGTGGATTTGGCGCGATCATCCTGCTGCTTGTGCTTTCCAAGATCTACGAGCCCATGATCATCGAGAAAACACAGGACGACCTCGAATCCCTGATCGCGTTGTTGCAGCAGGAGCTGTTCGACATTCGTGGCGAAACGGCGGTACTCAATCGGGACCTCGTGGATGTGCGCAAGCAGACGTCGGATACCAAGATTCAACTGGCGCGACTGCAGGGCGAACTCGATACGGTCAAGGGCCAGTACGAGGCTTCCCAGGAAGAATCGGACTCGACAATCGACGAAGGCGCACTGGCATCCGCAAAACAGCGCCTGACCGCGGAGATGCGTCGCCTGCAACCGTACTACAAGCGTGCCAATGACGACGCAGTTGCAGGCATACCGGTCGACAGCGAGTACATCATATTCATCATCGATACGTCCGGCAGTATGCAGCAGTACAACTGGGATCGTGTGCAGAGGAAGTTGAACGAAACGCTTGATGTGTATCCGCAGGTCAAAGGCCTGCAGATCATGAACGACAACGGCAGCTACATGTTTTCCCAGTATGCCGGCAAATGGATTCCGGATACGCCGGGGCGGCGTGAGGCCATCAAGAATACGATGCGTCTGTGGCGGCCTTTCAGCGACAGTAATCCCGTCGATGGCATCATCTATGCAATCAGTACCTACTGGTCGCAGGACAAAAAGATCAGCATTTATGTCTTCGGTGACGAATTCAGTGGCCGCTCGGTCGAGCACGTGGTGCGACAGGTCGACGCGATCAATCGCGAAGATGCCAATGGCAACCGCATGGTGCGGATTCACGCTGTCGGTTTTCCCTTCCTGTTCCGCGGCGGCGGTAACATCCCGCCGACGGCGCACAAGTTCTCCCAGCTTATGCGCGTCTTGTGCGAGCGCAATGGCGGCACCTTCGTCGCCCTGACGCACTGGGATCGCTAAGCGCACTTTCTGCCATATTTGATCGCTGCCTTTCCACGATGCGGGCCGTCCGGTACCGCAATTGCGCCTTGTAATAGAAACCGTCGAGGGCCACGAGTGTGGCCACACAAACGGAGGACAATGCAATGCGTAAAACGATTTCAGCAATCGCCGTACTCGGACTGATCGCCCTGGCACCAGCCGCAGCGCAGGCCGGCGCGTCGAAACAGGAAAATATCGGCGTTGGTTCCGGGGCCATCATTGGCGCCGCAGCCGGCGGACCGGTCGGCCTGATTATCGGTGCGGCCATCGGTGCCAGCATCGGTGACAACATCCACCAGAAATCCAGCGAGATCGAGTCACTTTCGGTGTCGCTCGAGCGGTCCCGCGGTGAGGTTGAGTCGCTGGAGCGAGACGTCAGTGACCTCGATGCGGATATCGATGCACTCAATGCCGACCTCGGACGCATGCAACGCATCGCGCGGCCGGAAGTCGTCAGTTTGCTGCAGGCCGGTATCGCGATGGATCTATTATTCCGCACCGATGAGTCGGTACTCGCGGATACCACCGGAATTCGTCTGCATGAACTTGCGACGACGCTTGCCACGATGCCGGATATCCAGGTGCAGCTTGACGGTTTCGCCGACGAACGAGGCGACGAGGGATACAACCAGCAACTTTCGCAACAGCGTGTCGAATTCGTCCGCGATCAGCTTATTGCGGCCGGCATACAACCATCGCGCATATCGGTAGCCGCACACGGTGAGTCACCGGCACAGGATGAGTCGATCGACAGTTATGCCCTGGAGCGCCGCGTGAGTCTCACCTTGTTTGTTGACACAATACCTGCTCTGGCTGCAAATCCGAACTGACCTGCTTCGTAACCCCGCGACTCATCTCGAGTCTCCGCCTTGCCGGCCCTCCGGGGCCGGCTTTTCTTGACGGTACCTGGCACCACTTTTCGAATGTTTGTAACGTTTGGCATATCGCCCACATTGGGTACCTCTGGACATTTTGGTTGCGCGCAGTGAGGTAGTCTAGAATGTGACAGATGATTCAAACGTCGCAAACATTCGAAAAGTGGTGCCAGGTACCGTTTAAATGAAAGGGCTGGCTGACAGACGATGCAGACCCTGTGAAGGTGGGGCCAAGCCCCTGGAACCGGAGCAGGGCGCCGAGCTCATGCAGGCGCTGGACCCCGCATGGATACTTAGCGCGGATGGCCTGCAGATCTCCCGCCGCTTTCTGTTCCCCTCTTACAATCGAACCCTGGGCTTTGCCAATGCGGTCGCGTGGGTGGCGATCGTCGAAGGCCATCACCCGGTGCTGACCGTGGCATACGGCCATTGCAACGTAAGCTATACGACGCATGCGATCAATGGGTTATCTGACAACGATTTCATCTGTGCCGCAAAGGTCGATCGTATCGCGAGGGAGGCGGGCATCGAGTGATCGGTATTGCCGATATCGAGGCGGCTGCGGAACGGCTGCAAGGCGTGGCCGTCAGGACTCCACTCATTCGCAACGACGAACTGGATCGCATCGCTGGCGGGACCGTGCTCGTCAAGGCCGAAAACCTGCAGGTTGTCGGCTCTTTCAAGATACGCGGCGCTTACAACCTGATGAGTCAATTGCCACCCGAGGCCGTGGAGCAGGGCGTTGTCGCGTTCTCCAGCGGCAATCATGCGCAAGGCGTTGCCATGGCAGGCCGGATACTCGGCATGCCCGCTGCGATCGTGATGCCGGAGGATGCGCCGGTGGCGAAAATGGAGAATACGCGCAGGCTCGGTGGCGAGGTCATAAGCTATGACCGCTATACCGGGGATCGGGAAGCGATCGCGCGCGAGATCGCGGAGCAGCGGGGCGCCCACCTGGTGCCGTCGTACGATCATGAGCACATCATTGCGGGGCAGGGCACCGTGGGGCTCGAAATCGCCGATCAGGCGCTCGAAATCGGGTTGCCACCGGACCAGGTACTCATTAACTGTGGCGGCGGCGGTCTGTCCGCAGGTACCGGTGTGGCGCTCAAAGCTCGCTTGCCGGCGGTGTCCGTGCATACGGTCGAGCCCGAAGACTTCGACGATACCGCGCGCTCGCTGGAAGCGGGCGAGCGGCTCCGCGTGAGCCCGGATGCTAGGTCCATCTGTGACGCGTTGCTTTCCGAATCGCCGGGCCGTTTGCCGTTCGAAATCCACAGGAGGATGTTTGGCCCCGGGATCGTGGTCAGTGACGCCGAGGTGCGCGACGCGATGCGATTTGCGTTCCGAAATCTGAAACTCGTCGTAGAGCCGGGTGGTGCCGTGTCGCTGGCGGCGGTGCTGAGCGGCAGAATCGAGACCAAAGGCAAGACGACAGCCGTCGTAATCAGCGGCGGCAATGTCGATATCGGGATGTTCGCGGCAGTGCAGGAGAGTGCGGACGGCGCCTAGCTGGCGGAGGCGGCAGCCGACAACGTGCGGCGGCGAAGATCGGTGATTTCCAGGCCCTTCTGTCGGCGTTGCTCCCAGCCATCCAGCCATTTGACGATCTGTTCGATCTGATCGACGTCCTCGCGAACGCGCGATGGCTGCATTTCGAGAATACCGATGCCCTGCTCGGCCGCATGTACGAAATTCTGGCTATCGCGCAGCACTGAAATAATCGGGATGCCGAGTGAATCCAGGAAGCGCATTAGCTGTGCGAAGCTCTTCGTATTCTTGCGCGTACGATTCGCAACGACAGCGAGTTTTCTTTCATTGCGGTTGATCTTGGCCACCAGCAGCAGATCCGCAATGATTCTTGACGCCGCGTGAGTGTCCATCATCGATGGCAGTACCGGGACAAGCACTGACGACGCATCCCGGGTTAGTTCCCTGAGATCATCGTGTTTTATTCCTGCAGGCGAGTCGACGATCAGGTTCAGGGTCTCGTTGGGCACGCGCAGCTGCCAGCTGCGCGTTGCCTGCATCGAACGCTTAAAAGCGGCAATTCCGTGAATCGTTGGCAGATCGTCCGGGCGACGCGCCAGCCAGGCCATTGACGAGCCCTGGGGATCGAAGTCCATCACGGCCGGTGCCGGTCCGTGTTTTGCGTAACAGACCGCGATATTGGTGACGAGCGTGGACTTGCCGCAACCCCCCTTGGGATTGAGGATGACGATCTTGTTCAAACTGTTGCGTCGCGGCGTATTCAACATAGCCTCGGCACCCGGACCCATGTGGATTCAATGTCGCTCAGGATGACCCTGTTGTCCTTGCGCCGGTTCACATAATACCGGAGCGCATGGAGGTACGGAAATCCGACGGTACAAGCGCCTCAGGGCTTCGGCGGGTAGGTCGCGTGCGTCGGCAGCTCGCTGCCGTCACAGGACCAACCGGCCCGCGAGTCCGCAAATATCCTCGCCTGCGGCTTGACGTCCGGCTCGTGATCGAGAGAGCCGGCAGGTACAACCGCAAATTTGCCGTCCGGCGATACCCGCGGCATCGGGCTGCCACATTCGCTGCAAAAGACGGTCTCAAATCGTTCGGCTTCCGGAACCTTGTAGCGGCGCGTCAGATTCTCGCCTGCAGTCCAGGTTATTTCCTGCAGTTTCAGGATGACATTGCTGGCATGCGCAGCGCCACTCGCTTTCCGGCAGCGCTCGCAATGACAGTGAAAAAATCGCCTGGCGTCGCCGCGAAGCTCATAGGCAACGGAGCCACACAGGCAGCTGCCCGACAGGGCGATATTTCTAATTTCGCTCATTTCGCTCTCTCCATTAGAGAGCCTGCATCATATCAGGACGTGAAAGCGACCCACGTAGTGTCGATCGTCTCGTCCGGCGGTGCCATGCCGTCACTGTCAAATTCGATACGGATATCGACGTTGTCGATAATGATCAGGCGCACAGTTGCACCGTTAGCACCGGTGACCAGCAATTCCCCGGAGCTCGGGTAATCGTTGTCGAATCCCTGGAACATGGGAAACATCGAGTATTCGACGACGCCACCGAGTTCGGAACTGTCGACGGTTCCCGATGCGCTTGTCGTATACGGCGACGGCGACACGCGAGTGTCGAGTGTCTGCGAACTCAGGTAGCTGTAGAGCGTTTCCATGCTCGTATTGGAACTGGTGGTCACGGCATCGCCGCGCACTGATGCAGCCACGTAGCCTGGCGTCGTTGCGTCGAGCGTCACCGCAACATCGCCGTTGCTCAACAAGACGTCCTCCGCCGTGGTCACCTGCAGGTTTGTGAGGTCCAGGCGCATCGTCATGTTGTACAGACCGGACGTAATATCGCCGGTAAATGCAGTGACCGTGGCGCTGATGAGGCCGTCGATGACTTCGCCGAGACCGTCGTCGCACATGTCTGCATCCATATTGATCGTATCGTTGGCCGAGAGGGTCAGCGGGTTGGCGAGGTTGCCGGAAACGGTCATCGTACCCGAGACGTCGCAGGGCAAGGTCTCCGGACCGAATGGAACGTTGCTGACAGCCGTCCTCATAGGCTTAACCAGCTGGCCCGGCAACGGTACCTTGGCGACGCTGCCCGGGTCTGCCGAGATGCCTGTATTGGTGACAAGTCCTGCCATGTCGCCGCTTGCGGACGCCGCCAGGTAGGCTACCTGGAGCACCTGCATACTGTTGCCGCTGGAAATCGCGAGATCCGCGGGCGGAACCGTGACGGGTGGATTGCCGGGGCCACTGTCACCGCCGCTGCTGCCGCACCCGACGACGAATACTGCCGTCAGAACGGCGAGGCTGCTTGCGTATCTCATGCGATACCTCCGTCCGGCTTTGCCGGCTATCGATGGCATAGTTTTACGCAGGCATCCTGCCTGTTGTGTGATCGCCCTCACACAAGCGGTAAGCGGCTTTATGTCGACTTCAGATGAGAGCGCCGGAAGTGGCGCGCTTCGCGCAGCCAGTGGCAGGTCTTGCAGACACAGTTGGACTTGTGGTCGTGGGTCGAGCGCAGGTACTCGACCGCGCCTTCCAGGGCGCTCGTCAACTCCTCGATACTCGCATTCTCCATGGATGGCGTCCGTTGGCTATCCAGCCAGCGGCATCCCATTCCGAAGCGGCATCCCCTGCATTCGTCGATGAACTCGTTGTAATGGCCGCCGTGCTTGCAGTTCGTAAAATCGACGTCGCGCTCGATGACCCAACGAGGGTATTCGAGAAGATCGGCCAGGAAGCCCGTGATTGTGCGTGTCTTACCGGTTCGTGTCGCCATGTCGGTCCACCAGGCCTGATCGGCCAAACTAGCAAGTGAGGCGGGCGTGATTAACCCCGGAATCTACCTAGAACAGCCCCACGGTCAAAACATCTCGCTGCGACCGGGCTGATCGTCCCTCGGCTTGCTGCGGCTCTTGATGAATTCGCCTGTGATCATCTTGTCATAAGACAGGCCCGGGCCGACCATTGGGTAGACTCCCGCATCCGGATCGATAATGACCTCGAGAAATGCAGGTCCCGGAAACGCCATGAATTCGCTGATGATCGCCGGAATATCCTCGTTGCGATCGAGTTTTTTCGAGAATCCGAAACCATCAGCCTCGGCGGCCTTGACGAAATCCTTGCTGTGCAACGACTTGTCACTGCCCGACAAGCGGCTGTCGTAGTAGAGCTTCTGCCATTGGCGCACCATGCCGTCGCCGTAATTGTTGAGCACAATGACCTTAATCGGCAACTTGTACGTCGTCGCAGTTTCGAGTTCACCGATGTTCATGCGCATGCTGCCGTCACCATCGATGTCGATAACGACACGGTCCGGCTTGGCGAATTGTGCGCCGATCGCGGCAGGGAGACCGAAGCCCATCGTCCCCATGCTGCCGGACGTCAACCACAGGCGCGGTTCCCGGTAGTCGAAGTACTGCGCCGCCCACATCTGGTGCTGCCCGACGCCGGTTGAAATGATGGCTTCGCCTTTAGTGTGTTTGTTGACTTCCTCGATCACGGCATAGGGCTGTATGAGTTCGCTGTCGCGATCGTAGTTGAGACGATGCTCACTCTTCAGGTTCGCGATCTCCTCGTGCCATGTCAGGTATGTCTTATCGAAACCTATGCGATGGCCATAGGCGAGCATCTCGTCCAGGTCTCGTTCCAGCACCCCGACATGGTGCCAGTTGACACGTTTGACCTTGCCGATCTCGGCGCTGTCGACGTCGAAATGCGCAATGTTCTTTGCATTCGGAGCAAAGTTGGCCGGATCACCGGCAACCCGGTCATCGAATCGCGCGCCGACCGCGATCAGAAAATCGCAATCCTCGACGGCGTAGTTCGCCGAGGCCAGGCCGTGCATGCCGAGCATGTGCAGCGCCAGCGGATGTTGGGTATCGCTGGCGCCGAGCGCCATCAGGGTCGTCGTAACCGGGATGCCGTAAGCGGACGCGAGTCGCCGCATCGATTTGGCGGCATTGGCGTTGATGACTCCGCCGCCCGCGTATATCAAGGGCCGCTCCGATTCCGCCAGCATTGTATAAAAGCGCTCGCAGGCATCATCGCCGAGCCGATTTTCGATTACAGCCTGCAGGCGGCGCCGGTAGCCCGGCAGGGCCAATGCACCGCTGCCCTTGAACTCGCCCTCCCAGTTCTGCACGTCCTTGGGAATATCGATGACCACCGGACCGGGCCTGCCCGTGCGCGCGAGTTCGAAGGCGCTGCGCACCGTGTCTTCCAATCGTGCCGGGTCAGTAACCAGAAAAATGTGTTTGGCCACCGCGCCCATGATCGCGGATACCGGGGCCTCCTGAAAGGCGTCGCTACCGATGGCCGCCCTCGGCACCTGCCCGCAGATAACGACGATAGGCACCGAGTCGGCCATGCAGTCCCGGACCGGCGTTACCGTGTTGGTGGCTCCAGGCCCCGACGTGACCATGACGACCCCGACCTTGCCGCTGGCACGCGCATAACCCGAGGCCATGAACCCTGCGCCTTGTTCGTTGGCCGGGACGATCAATGGAATCGCCGCGCTGCCATCAGCGCGGTTGTGCGTGTTGTTGTATCGGAATACGGCGTCGTAGGTCGGGAGTATCGCGCCTCCGCTGTAGCCGAAGATCGTATCAACGCCTTCGTCCGCGAGTACCTGCACGACGATATCCGCGCCGCTCATGACGGTCCCCGCCATCGGATGATGGCCCGAATGATCTGCGCTGGCTTGTTCGCTCACCTAAATTCCGCCGCTCGTTGTGGTCACGATTTTCCGGCGAGTGTTTACTAATTTTTATTGCATTGCAATACTCGGTTCCCCGGTCGCGCGTATGGGACGACGGACCGGCAATGTAGTTTCAAGTGATTCTTTTTGCACGAGGTTTTACGAGTAATGCGACACGCGATTTCAGTACTGCTGCAAGACGAGGTCGGCGCGTTGACGCGCATGACCGGCATGTTCTCCAGCCGGGGCTATAACATCGAGTCATTGAACGTTGCACCGACCAACGAGCAGGCGGTGTCGCGCGTTACGCTCGTCGTTACCGGTTCGGATGCGGCCATCGCGCAACTCAATGCGCAGCTCGCAAAACTCGTCGATGTCGTAAACATTCACGACATGACGCTCGGTGATCATTTCGAACGCGAGCTTGCAATGATCAAGATCAAACTGGCGACCGGCGGTGCGGCGAAAGCGATGACGCTCGCGAAAAAGTTCGGTGCCGAGATTCTCGACGAAGACCTGAGCAGCTGTACGCTGCAGCTGACGGGTCGCATTGATGAAATCGACGCATTCGTCGCCGGTGCGGCCGGCATCGGCGACTTGTCTGCGGTTGCCCGCAGCGGCAGCGTCGCTGTTTCCAAGGGTGAAGTTACGTTGTCGTCATTCGACCGGCATCACAGATTGTCGGGCTGAGCCATGTCCGGCTTTGTTGTCGACGATTACCGCCGTCTCGTCGTCAAGGTCGGCTCGTCGTTGCTGATCGGTGACGACGGTGATCTCGACAGACAGTGGCTTGCGGGACTGGCGGACGACGTAGCTGACCTGCACAGACGCCGGCACGAAATTCTGATCGTGTCGTCGGGTGCCATTGCCATCGGCAGCACCGTGCTGGGAATCAACAAGCGACGTGCAAGGCTGGAAGACCTGCAGGCGGCTGCCGCAGCCGGACAAGTGCAGCTCGCCCACGCGTATCGTGAAGCGCTGGCCCAGCACGCTGTGACGACGGCGCAAGTCCTGCTGACACCGGAAGACACCGAAAACCGGCGCCGGTTTCTCAATGCACGCGGCACGCTGGGACGCCTCATTGAACGCCTGGTGGTGCCGGTCATTAACGAGAACGATACGGTTGCCACAGAAGAGATACGTTACGGTGACAACGACCGCCTCGCGGCGCGCGTTGCGCAACTTGTAATGGCCGACGCGCTGATTCTGCTGTCGGATGTTGATGGATTCTATACGTCCGATCCGGCCAGTGATGAGACTGCCGAACATATCCCGGAAGTAACGGCGATTACCGAAGAGATGCATCTGATGGCCGGCGAGACTCGTTCCGACATCGGCAGCGGCGGCATGGCGACCAAGGTACAGGCTGCGCGGATCGCGACGCATGCCGGATGCGCGACAGTTATCGCCAGCGGTGTCGTGGACCGGCCATTGAACGTGTTGGCCGACGATGGCAAGTGCACATTATTTCGGGCGCCGGGCACCCCGGCAGCGGCGCGCAAGCAGTGGCTGGCGGGCGTCCTGGAGGTCAACGGCGAGTTGCGGCTCGACAACGGCGCCGCGCAGGCATTGCGCAAGGGCAACAGTTTGCTGCCGGTCGGTGTGGTTGAGGCTGTCGGCAACTTCCGCCGCGGTGACGTCGTCACGCTGGTCGATTCACTCGGCAATGAACTCGGCCGTGGATTGGCCGAGTACTCGAGTGACGAGGCCCGGCAACTCGTCGGCTGTCAGTCGGAGGCTATCGAGGACGTGCTCGGGTATCGTGGGCGTGCGGTAATGGTGCATCGCGACGAACTGGTGATTTTCGAAAGTGACAGCTGATTCCGAAACGATCACTTCTATTGCGGAGACGATGGATGCGCTTGGCCGTTCCGCGCGGCAGGCTGCCCAACGGCTGGCGATGTCTGATGGAGACCTTCGCGATCGCGCGTTGCGTGCGTCCTCTGCCGCATTGAGAGAGCGCACGACAGACATACTCGCAGCGAATGCGATCGATATGAGCGCAGCGCAGGAGCGCGACTTGAGCGTCGCGATGCTCGACCGCCTGATGCTCGACACAGCACGAGTCGAGGGTATGGCCGCGGGCCTGGTGTCGATTGCCGAATTGCCGGACCCTCTCGGTAAGGTCACCGCCGAGTGGCAACGGCCAAATGGTCTGCAAATTCAACGGGTTGCCGTACCGCTTGGCGTCATCGGCATAATCTATGAGAGTCGGCCGAACGTGACGGCGGACGCGGCGGGACTGTGCATCAAATCGGGTAACGCCGTGATTCTGAGAGGCGGTTCGGAGAGTTTTCACTCCAGCCACGCGATTTACTCATGTCTCGTCGACGGGCTGTCATCAGCCGGTTTGCCTCCCACAAGCGTGCAGATGGTGCCGACGACGGATCGTGCGGCCGTCGGTTACCTGTTGTCATCGATGGGGGAGTGGCTGGACGTCGTGGTGCCGCGCGGGGGCAAGAGCCTGATTAAGCGCGTGCAGGACGAAGCTCGCGTTCCCGTGATCGGCCACCTCGAAGGCATCTGTCACGTCTACCTGCATGAAGCGGCCGACACGACGATCGCCAAAGACGTCACGTTGAATGCAAAGATGCGACGTACCGGAATTTGCGGCGCGGCTGAGACCTTGCTCGTCGACCGAAAAGTCGCCGAACATCTACTGCCACCGGTATTGGCTGCGTTGCGGGATGCCGGCTGTGAGATTCGTGGCGATGACGTCGTTGCCGGAATCTTTCCGGCGGCAATACCTGCCACGGCTGAAGATTGGGGCACGGAGTATCTCGACGCGATCCTGTCGGTAAGAGTTGTCGATGGCATCGAGCAGGCCATTCAGCACATCGCAGAGCACGGATCCGGTCACACCGAATGTATCGTAACCACCGATGACGACGCGGCGAACCGGTTCTTCAGAGGTGTTGACAGCGCAATTCTGCTGCAGAATGCGTCCACTCAATTTGCCGACGGTGGTGAGTTCGGCATGGGCGCAGAAATCGGCATCGCGACGGGACGCATTCACGCTCGCGGCCCGGTAGGCGCCGAGCAACTCACGAGCTACAAGTACGTCGTCCGGGGCAGCGGGCAAGTCCGGCCCTAATGTCCGCCGAGTCTCGCCAGTACGATCTTGCCGTCATAGGAGCCGGAATCAACGGCGCGGGTATCGCGCGCGACGCGGCAATGCGCGGCCTTTCGGTCGTCATTCTTGAGCAAGGCGACATGTGTGCTGGCACATCGTGGATCTCCAGCCGGCTGATACACGGTGGTCTACGCTACCTCGAATACGGCGAGATCCCACTCGTGTATGAATCATTGCACGAGCGTCGATACCTGCGCCGCATCGCAGGCCACCTTGTCAAGCCTCTGCGCATCTGCATTCCGATCTACGACGGCGCAAAGCGCGGGCCGTTGCTGATCCGTCTGGGTATGATCGCCTACGACCTCTTGTCGTGGCGCAAGAACTTGCGGCACCACAAGATGCTCTCTCGCAACGAGATCATCGCGAGAGAACCCGGTTTGCGTCGCGACGGACTCAGGGCGGCGGCTTGTTACTACGATGGGCAGGTTGCCTACGCGGAGCGTCTCGTACTGGAGAATCTGCTCGCGGCGCGCAGCGCGGGTGCGGAGGTGCTCACCTACAGTCAGGTTACCGCCGTCGAGCACGACGCTGGACGCATCGCGGGCCTCAGTTACAGGGACACACTGACCGGGCAACAGGCGACAATCCAGCCGCGCACAATTGTCAACGCGAGTGGGCCCTGGGTCGACGACGTGCTCGCGACGACGGACCGGAAATGCAAGCGCTTCATTGGCGGCACCAAAGGGAGTCACATTGTGGTGAGTCGATTTGCGGGCGCGCCACGGGAAGCTTTCTATGTGGAGGCTGCCGCCGATGGACGGCCATTTTTCGTCCTGCCATGGAACGATCTGTATCTGATTGGTACGACAGACATTCGTTACGACGGTGACCTTGCGAGCATTCGCGCCAGTCGAAAGGAGATCGATTACCTTCTCGACGAAACGAACCGGGTGTTTCCGGACGCGCGGCTTGCGATCGGGGATGTCCATTACGCCTATGCGGGCGTGCGGCCGTTGCCGTACCGCGAGAAAGGGCCGGAATCGGCCATCACGCGCAAACACGTCATCAAGACTCACCGCAAGATTGCTGACGGCCTGTTTTCAATCATCGGCGGCAAACTAACGACGTATCGAAATCTCGCCGAGCAGGCGGTAGACAAGGTCGGCAAAGCACTGGGAAGGAAGTTGCCTGAGTGTCGCACCGACGACACGATATTACCGGGCGCCTGGGGTCTCGATGAGGCGAGAGAGGCTCTCGTCGCGGTCGACAAGCTGTCGGATGCTGGTGTCGAACGACTATTGCGTGTGTACGGTGGCCGCGCGAAGGGTATCGCCAGCCTGATTGCGGAGAGACCGGACCTTGGACGCTTTATCGACAATCGCGCCAGCGTGCCCGCCGCCGAAATTGCGTTCGTGATTGCCGAAGAAATGCCGAAGACACTCGCCGACATCGTGTACCGGCGCATGATGATCGGCCTCGACGCCGACCAGGGCCGGGCGCTGTATGATGCCATCGCGGAAATCGCGGCCAAGGAATTCGGCTGGGATGCTCAACGAATAGCCGCGGAACTCCGGGCCCTGATCGAGTTCAGCGACTCGTTGCGAGTTGGGTAGAGGGCGTGGACGTACCCCGAAAGAGTTTGTCCACTATTGCGCTTTGAATGGCCGATTTACTCGTAACCAGCCATTGAGTATGAAACCACGCGAGCGGCTGGAATCGGCTGCGATATCAAGTGGTCGATGCAACAGCGAGCATTCAACGCTGCAGTGTCTATCAGCACGAGTATGGCGAGGCAACGGGTTGACTGCCCGGCCAACAAAAAAAGGGCAAGACCTACAGGTCCCGCCCTTTCAGGCCTCAACTCCCAAGGAGTGTGAGGCTGGCCCGCAATGACTGCATTGCAGGCCGAATCGCGTTAATTAAACCGCTACGATATTCTCTGCCTGGGGACCTTTTGGGCCCTGAGTAACAGTGAACTCGACTTTTTGGCCCTCAGCCAACGATTTGTGTCCATCGCCCGTAATAGCGCTGAAATGGGCAAACACGTCGGGGCCAGATTCTTGCTCGATAAAGCCAAAGCCTTTGGCATCATTGAACCATTTAACGGTTCCAGTAGTAGTAGACATAGTCATAATCCTATTTATTCAAGAGTAATGGGAGCCTTCTTGTGAAGGCCATATCGCTGGAAGTGCTGCTATTACTTATGAAAAACAGGACGAGGTACTAAAGAAAGGACTTCGAAATGGTGTACATAAATATCAGACGTACTTTCAAGCTGCGCGGAGTATAGACAGCTTGACCCCATAGTCAAAGGAAATGAACACCCAATTCGGGCGCTTTCAGCGATGCCTTGATGACAGCGCCCATTGCATTTGGGCTCATAAGCGAAAACCGCAAGGAACCCGCAGTAATCGGGCCGCAATGCCCGAATGCGAACGTCCGCTTCGGGTCAGTAGCAGCCGCTCATCCAAAGCGAAATCATAGCATTTGAGTGTCCGGTATCGGGCCTATTCCGGCCGCTCAGCGGCATTGCCGAATTTGATCAGGTTTTGCAAAAAATGAGCGTCCGATGTTGACCGCATACCGGACGCTCAATCGTCTGCTTTTGGTGTATGTTGAGCGTCTGGAAATGACCCAAAGCGGACATAGAGCCTGCGTCAATCTGACAAGGAGTTGAGGAACCGTCGCAAGCGCTCATGCGGCATACATTTCGCCAAAAAAAAACCTGCCTGTCCTGATTTGTGAAGTCGGTCTCATGTCTGCCTTTGGTGGGGTTGTTAGTCTCCCGTATGGACGGAGTATTCCCAAAGACTATTCGGAGAGTAACGATGATTGGCTCATTAATACAGAGAACGCTTGCGCTTCTAATCATAGTCTCGCTTGTCACGCTTCCGGTCGCGCAGACCGCGCAAGCAGCCATTATTACGACCGACACCGCAATTGACATCACGGATCGTAATCAGCAGATCGATCGTATCAACAAGGCATTGGCACGAGAATCTGTACAAAGCGTCTTGATTGAACTCGGCGTCAATCCGGCTGATGCAAGCGCAAGGGTCCAATCGCTGACGGCTGAGGAGCTGCAAACACTCGATGAAAGCCTTGCCGAGTTGCCAGCTGGTGGCGTTGGAATAGTTGAGGTCGTTGGAATTGTCGCGATCGTACTGATTGTCCTTGAATTGCTCAACGTTACCAATTTTTTCACAGAGTTTTAGACCACACTCTGTGCTAAGGACTTGGGGACAATCGTGGCCTTTCGTAGGCGTCATGGCGCTTATGTCAGGATGTGCCAATAACTTCGGCAACATGGCCCGAGAACTTGAGTATTACCATACAGACATTGAACTAGAGGATGTGCCATTTCATTCGCAGGTAAACGATCAATGCGGTCCGGCTGCATTGTCATCACTGCTGAACGATGCGGGGGTACAGGTCAGCCCTGAGGACGTGAGGTCCCGAGTCTATATTCCTGAGCGGCAAGGTTCCCTACAGCTTGAGCTATTGGCGGCAACACGGTATTTCGGTCAAATCCCTTATGAAGTCGATCCCAACCTTAGCGCGTTGGTCGCTGAACTTGAGTCTGGGCGCCCCATCCTGGTTCTCCAGAACCTGGGCGTCACATTGGCACCCATTTGGCACTATGCAGTTGTTGTTGGATATTTGGCGAACGAGCAGCAGTTCGTTCTTCGTTCCGGCGATAGGCGGAGACTGCTAATGAAGGCGAGAACCTTTTCTCGCAGTTGGAAGCGCGGGAATTATTGGGCAATTGTAGCGCTCAACCCCGGCGAACTGCCGGCCAATGCCGTCGCAAAGCGATACTTACGCTCTGTTGCTGCAATCGAGTATATCGGTGACAGCGCGAACGCAATTCCTGCGTACCGGATTGCAACGCAACGGTGGCCGCAGAGCAACATTGCGTGGCTCGGATTGGGTAATGCGTCATATACTCAGGGCGAATTTTCGGAAGCCGAGGAAGCGTATCGAAAAGTACTGGAAATTAAGCCCGGTGATGCTATCGCCCTGAACAATCTCTCCCAAGTCTACTTAGATTTGGGATGTCGCGATGATGCGCTAGCGACAATTAATGCTGCCATATCTGGCGTCGATGAAAGCGATACCGTTTATTCTCACTTGCTCATTACTCAGAAAGAAGCGAAGCGGAGTGATGTGGGAACTCTATGCCCGTAGCTCCGTCCGTTCGATTTATCTGGAGTATACGGATGCGTTTCCGGGTCTATCCAGAGTTTTCCAATCCTCTCACCCATTAGGTGTAAAGACTTTCTGAGTTAATTCGTGACTAGGAAGTCTGCTCCTGGCCGGAAGCAGCCGGCCAGGTGATAAACTGCTGAGCGACTGCTGCTGACCCAATGGTCTTCCCCCATTTTAGTGGACAGTTGAGTCTAGTCCTAATGTCCGCTTTTCGAACTCGACTGGACTGATATTGCCGACGTATCCATGTCGGCGTTTTCGGTTGTAAAAGCGCTCG
>Ga0255052_10000309_pt1 | contig 38670 bp, 36 predicted proteins | sample JV7_2_21_MG_FD_188632 | JGI IMG/M metagenome (GOLD analysis project Ga0255052, IMG submission 188632) | Seawater microbial communities from Jervis Inlet, British Columbia, Canada - JV7_2_21 | ecosystem: Environmental > Aquatic > Marine > Inlet | place: Canada: British Columbia | collected...
AGGCACATCCGGTCAGAGGGCGCTAAACTGGTTTTTAAGCAGCTAGTGCGTAGTTGTCGTCGTTGGCAACTATAGTTTTACAGCTGTATTTACGAGGTAATCTGTCCCTCGGCATGCACTCGGAGTTTCGCGACCCACGTCGAAGCCATGTCACCCCCGTGTCCGCATAGTTTATGGACTCCTGCCCGAAAAACAATGCGGGCAGGTCACACACAAAGTGATTGTTGCGCACAACAAAGCAAGAAAATACATTAATAAATCATCATAACTTATTGAAATAATAAGTTAACCTTTGAGGATCCGCTCCTTTTGCCGCTGCCAGTCACGATCCTTGCTCGTGGCGCGTTTATCGTGCTGTTTCTTGCCTTTTGCCATACCGATGCTGAGCTTGGCGCGTCCCTTGTGCCAGTGTAAATCGAGCGGTACCAGCGCAAATCCCTTACGCTCAACGGCGCCAACCAGCCTGTCCAGTTCCTGACGATGCAACAGCAATTTGCGTGTCCGGGTGGGATCTGCCTTTACGTGGCTTGACGCACTTATAAGAGGCGAGAAATGCGCGCCAAAGAGCCAGGCCTCGCCACCTCGTATATAGACGTAACTCTCCGCCAGTTGCACATTACCGGCGCGCAAGCTCTTCACTTCCCAGCCTTCAAGCACGAGACCGGCCTCAAAAGTATCTTCGATAAAGTAGTCATGCCGCGCTTTGCGATTGACCGCAATCACATTGCCGCTGGACTTTTTCGACTTTTTACTGCTCATTGAATTGACGTCGCGCCGGGACGTAGGGGACGCGATTATACGGCGGGTGCTGTTGTCAGTCCTCGATATTTGTATGAGAATCGCGGCAGTCATTGCCTTAGAGAAGAAAAATGCTCAGCAATCAGGCCGCCGGCCCGGGGAAACGTAAATCACTGCATGGCCACTGGTCCTCCCGGTTGGCGTTCATCCTGGCTGTCACTGGCTCTGCAGTAGGCCTGGGTAATATCTGGAAGTTTCCGTACGTGGCTGGCCAGAACGGTGGTGGCGCATTTGTGCTCGTATACCTGGCGTGCGTCGCGATCATCGGTATGCCTGTGATGATGTCGGAAATTTTGCTTGGCCGCCGTGGCCGCAGAAACCCGGTTGCGACCATGGCCTTACTCGGCGAAGAAGAAGGCAGATCACGACGTTGGCAATGGGTCGGCGGGATGGGCATTGTTGCTGGCATCCTGATCTTGTCCTACTACAGTGTTATCGGTGGCTGGACGCTTGGCTACGTATTCAAGAGTGGCATGGGCGCATTTACTGGCGCTAGCGCAGCCGAAATTACTGCCATCCGTGACAGCTTTATCGGTGATTGGGCAGTGCTCGGATCATTCCACACTTTTTTCATGGCGCTGACGATATATGTTGTCGCGCGCGGTGTAGAGCGCGGACTCGAACAGGCGGTTCGTTTCATGGTCCCAGCCCTGCTGCTACTAATGTTTGCACTGCTTGGTTACTCGATAAATTCTGGCTATTTCGACGAAGGCCTCGCGTTCATGTTTACGCCGGATTTCAGCAAGCTCACCTGGGACAGCGTGCTGGCTGCCATGGGACAGGCGTTTTTCACATTGTCAATCGGCATGGGTGCCGTCATGGCATATGGCGCGTATCTCCCGGAGGAAACCTCCATTACGGGGTCATCGGCGGCTGTCGCAATCGCCGATACCAGTATCGCAATACTGGCCGGCCTCGTGATTTTTCCACTTGTATTCGCCAATGGGCTCGATCCTGCCGACGGGCCGGGGCTTGTGTTCATTACCTTGCCGCTGGCGTTCGGTCACATGTCCGGCGGAGTATTCTTCTCAACCATCTTCTTCATTTTGTTGTCGTTCGCCGCGTGGACCTCGTCGATAAGCCTGATGGAGCCAGCGGTGGCATGGCTGGTCGAGAAAAATAGACGGACCCGTGCACAAGCCGCGATCATTATTGGCCTGTTAATCTGGGCGATCGGCATCGGCACAGTTCTGTCTTTCAATGTCCTGTCCGGTTTCAAGTTCCTTAAAGGAACGATCTTCGACAACCTCGACCATCTGACCATCAATATCATGTTGCCGCTCGGCGGCGTTCTAATCACAGTATTCGCAGGTTGGGTGCTGTGTCGTAACTCGACGGCGGATGAACTGGGCGGCAGTGGGACGATATACAAGCTCTGGCGAGTTCTCGCGCGTTATGTTGCGCCTATCGGCATCGTGTTCGTTTTCCTGAAAGCGGTCGGATTGCTGCCGGATCTTTCCTGATTCTGGAGGCCGCGCAGCAGCGCAGCAAATATGCGTAAAGTCAGTCGCAGTGCACTGGTGCCATACTCGGCGGAAGACATGTTTGCGTTGGTTGCAGATGTCGAATCCTATCCAACATTTTTGCCGTGGTGCAATGACGTCGAAGTACATTTTCATGATGGGAATGCAGTAGAGGTCACTCTCGAGTTGCACCGCGGCAAAGTTAGCAGACGATTCCGGACGCGCAATACGATGCATCCCAGCGATTCGATGGAGCTTGCACTGGTCGGCGGACCTTTTCGACACTTGTCCGGTGGATGGCGATTCCAGGCGCTGGGCGAGGTGGGCAGCAAGGTGTCGCTTGAGCTCGAATTTGAGTTTGACAGTCGCATGCTCGATCTGATGATTGGCGCCTTTTTCGAAGATACCTGTAATCACCTCGTGGATGCGTTCACACAACGAGCCGAGAATGTGTACGGCTCAGAGCGCCGTGATGGCTGAGAAAATCAAAGTAGACGTTGTTTTCGCATTGCCCAAAGAGCAGGCAGTGGTCCGCATTTTGGTCGATGACGGTGCTACAGCTGCAGATGCACTGGAACAGTCTGGTTTCCTCGAAAGATTCGCCCGTGAGGCTCTCGAGACAAAGCAAATCGGCGTCTGGGGCCGCGTCGTAGGACCTGGTTATCACTTAAGGGATGGAGATCGGGTGGAGGTGTATCGTCAACTACAGCGAGATCCGCGCGAAGCTCGTCGCGAACTTGCACGATCAGGCCTGACGATGCGCGAGTCACCAGGCGACTAGCAGAAACGGTCAGAGATTCGGATCGAGTTCCTGATCGTCCAGAATTTCGATGACGTTCTCATTTTCGAACAGAATGGTCACCCAACGCTTGAACGTCGCCTCGTCACGGCCAATGTTGATGTAATACACGTAATCCCATCGCGCCTTATGAAATGGATCGTCGATCAACGGCGTACCCAGAAGAAAGCGGACCTGGTTCCGGGTCATGCCGACCTCGACCTGATCAAGATCTTCCTGTTCGATCAGATTACCCTGGGCGATATTGGCCCGGTATACGCAGCCGCCTGTAAAAGCGAGCGTAGAGAAAATCAGGACTAGTATGAAAAGTCTGCGCATATCGTATTCGCGTTGGACACCTGGTTGCTGCTGGGTTTTCGTTATTTCGTGACAGCTCGATAGTAGAGCCGGGCTGCCAAGTGCGTCATAATAGGCGCGCATCATACCTTCTTGCCCAACGGCACGACAGCCGTTTTCTGCACGCCGAAAGAGACCCAGCTCATGGAGCAACGCCAGGAATTACGCAATGCAGGCCTCAAGGTGACACTGCCTCGCCTGAAGATACTGGAGATTTTCGAACATTCGCCGCAGCGGCATCTGAGCGCGGAAGACATGTACAAGGAATTACTGGATTGCGGCGAAGACATCGGCCTGGCCACTGTCTACAGGGTATTAACGCAGTTCGAGGCTGCTGGTCTTGTCACGCGGCACAACTTCGAAGGTGGCCACTCGATTTTTGAACTTGATGATGGCTCACACCACGATCATATGGTGTGCGTGGAGACGGGCGAGGTGATCGAGTTTTTCAACGCTGATATCGAAAAGTTGCAGAGCGATCTGGCGGAGAAACATGGCTTTGAGATAATCGACCACAACCTGGTTCTTTATGTCCGTCCGCTTTCGAAATCGGGCGAAACCGACTAGCGTAAATATCAGGCCCGTTTTCTCGCGGCGCCAGCCAGCATTTCTGCAGCATGTTCAATAGTCTTTTGCGTGATCTCGACTCCGCCCAGCATTCGTGCAAGCTCCTCGATACGCTCTTCATCTTTCAGTACTGCTACGCGGGTCCGGGTTGCCTTGCCGTCGCTTACCTTGCTGATCCGAAAGTGCTGGTCGGCGAGGCTCGCAACTTGAGGTAAGTGAGTGACACAAAGGACCTGCCGGCGCGCAGCGAGTTCGCCAAGCCGCCTGCCGACCATTTCGGCCACCCGGCCGCCAACGCCGCTATCGACTTCGTCAAACACCATCGTCGGAATTGTGCTGCCATCACTGCCAATTACCTGGATGGCAAGACTCATCCTGGAGAGTTCGCCACCAGAAGCCACGCGGGACAACGGCATCGATGGTTGACCCGGGTTTGCGCTGATCAGGAACTCAATATCGTCAAGTCCCCACGGGCGTGCGTCGGCATCAGCCAGCCGCGACACATTGATGTCAAACACACCTCCCGGCATGCCGAGCCCATCCATTGCATCAGTGACTGCCGCGGAGAATGCCTTGGCGGCGCTTCGGCGTCCTTTTGACAGGGCCTCGGCCAACTTCTTGTACGCAGTACTGGCATCGGCAGCCTGTTGCTCAAGTTCCCGGCCGCGTTCCTCGGCATGGCTGAGCTCATCGTGTTCATCGCGCAGCTTTTGCGTCAGTGGAGGCAAGTCTTCAGGTGACACTCTGTGTTTGCGAGCGACGGATTGCAGGGCGTCGAGACGTTCCTCTACCCAGTCTCGCCGGGCAGGATCCATATCGATACTGTCGCCATAACGTTGCAACGCATCTGTCGCTTCTGCGATTTGAATGCCGGCGCTCAGGAGTAGTTCGCGAGTGGGCTCAAGCTCGTTGTCATATTCGAGCAGAGATTCAATTGATCGGACAGCTTCAGCCACAAGTCCGCCCGCATTTGATGCCTCATTGTTGGACAAGCTGCTCAACGCTGATGACACTCCGGCTGCCAACGCATCACTGTTGCGGAGTTTCTGTCGTTCGACTTGCAGATCGTTGAGTTCGTCTTCCTTTACATCCAGGCTATCCAGCTCCCGGAGTTGAAATTCGAGCAAGTCCAGTCGCGATGCCCGATCAGCATCGGCTGCCTGAAGATTGTCCAGACGCGCTTGCAATGACTGCCAATTCTCGAATGAGGTTTCGGTTTCCCGGCGCTTGTCGAGTAACTCACCGAAATGGTCAAGCAGGTCTCTTTGAATGGGCCGTCGACCGAGCGACTGATGGAATTGCTGGCCATGAATATCGAGCAGCAATTCGCCAAGCGATTTCAGCTGCTGCATCGTGACGGCGTTGCCATTGATGAACGCCCGAGAACGGCCATCGGCAGAGATTACGCGCCGCAACAGGCAGTCATCGTCCTGATCGAGAGCCTGGTCCTCGAGCCAGTCACGAACGACAGGTAACACCGAGACGTCGAACTCAGCACTGAATTCGGCGCGTTTCGCGCCGCTGCGGACCAACTGGCTTCCGCCACGCTCTCCGAGGACCAGTCCGACAGCATCGACCAGGATGGACTTGCCCGCGCCCGTTTCTCCGGTCAGGACTGTCATGCCGGGTTCGAACTCGACTGAGATCTGGTCGATTATGGCAAAGTCACGGATTTGCAGATTGGTCAGCATTGATCAGTTGGTTTCTTGGCCGCGTATACGGTTGTCCCGGCCCCAGAGCAATTTGGAGCGCAGAATTTCGTAGAAATCATAGCCCGGTGGGTGAATAAGTCTGATGCGGTCCATGGCGGCTTTGATTATGAGCCGGTCACCGGGGAGGATCGCTCCTATCGAGTGTCCGTCGATAGCAACTGCCGCGCCTGTTTCTTCCCGATCCAATAGTCTGACTTCGATAGGCTGGTCTGCAGCAATGACAATCGGCCGATCGGTCAGTGTGTGTGGGCAGATCGGCACGACGACAACCGCGTCAAGATGTGGCTCGATAATTGGCCCTCCACAACTTAGCGCGTAGGCCGTCGATCCGGTTGGCGTGGCGACGATCAAGCCGTCTCCTGAATGGGTATTAACCAGTTGCCCGGCGACGCTGGTTTCGAAATCGAGCATGCGGCCGGTTTCGCGCCGTTGCAAGGCGACGTCATTGAACGCAATTTCGGAGACAGTTTCACCGTTCGGCCGGCGTAGTTGGGCATCAAGCAAGAGACGTGACTCAACGGAGTATTCGCCATTCAGGATGTGGTTGACGCTGGACAGCATTTCATCGGGCCTTACGTCGGCAAGGAACCCTAGCCGGCCTCGATTGATGCCGAGCAACGGCACGTCGTTATCTCGTGCGAGTGCCCCTGCGTACAGCATCGTGCCGTCACCGCCAATCGCAATCATCAAATCTGCTTGAGAGGAGAGTGCGGTTTCGGGAATTCTGGTGACTGGCAGGTCGAGCGCCATTTCCTCGGCTGTCAGCACTTCGATGCCGGCTTTTGTTAAATGTGCGACCAGCGACATCATGGGTTCTGCGACGCGTGGATCGCTGTGGCGACCAACCACCGCTACTTTCTGAAATTCACTGCCCATCGTAAATCTGCTACCCCCTTGACCCACCGGCAAGCCGTTGCTAGCGTGTTGCAAGATACCCTATCACAGCGAGTAACTTGCGAATTTTTCGTATTTCTTGCGAATGTCTGCAGAAGCAATCAGTAGCCCACCGAGTGATCGCGCACAGCAGTTGCTGCGCGTTCTGATCCAGCGCTACATCCGTGACGGACAGCCCGTCGGTTCACGGACATTATCGAAGGATTCAAGCCTCGATCTCAGCCCTGCAACGATCCGGAATGTCATGTCGGACCTTGAGGACCTGGGAATGGTTTCCGCTCCGCATACATCCGCTGGTCGCGTGCCGACACCCAAGGGATACCGGCTGTTTGTCGATACACTTGTACGATATCGACAGCCCAAAGATAACGACATCGACATGCTGCGCTCACAGATTCGTCGCAAGGTTGACGATGCGGGTGCTCTCATTTCGTCGGTGTCCAATATGTTGTCCGAATTCACGAATCTGGCTGGCGTTGTCACAGTGCCCCGCGGACAACATGCGGCACTTCGTCAGATCGAATTCCTGTCACTTTCGGAGAACAGGATACTTGCAATACTCGTCATCAATGACCGCGAAGTTCAGAACCGCATCCTGCATACGGATTGTGATTATGCGGCCTCGGAATTGCAGCAGGCCGCTAATTTCATCAACCAACATTACGCGGGCATCGAAATGCCACTGGTCAGAGACAAGATCGTCAAAGACCTTGAAGAAACCCGGCATTCAATGAACCAGGCCATGCACGACATCATCGCTGTGGCTCAGTCAGCGATGGAGGCACCGACACATCCGCGTGGTGAGTTTGTGCTGGCCGGTGAGACTAATCTGATGGACTTTGCCGAATTGTCGGACGTAGACACATTGCGGCGTTTGTTCGAGGCATTTTCGCGAAAACGACTGATACTGGATCTGCTGGACCGCAGTATTCATGCTGATGGGGTGCAGGTCTTTATCGGTGAAGAGTCTGGTTATCAGATTCTTGACGACTGCAGTGTTGTAACGGCACCGTATCATCTTGACGACGACACGATCGGCGTACTCGGCGTCATTGGCCCGACGCGCATGGCCTACGACCGGGTCGTGCCTATCGTTGATATTACGGCGCGATTGCTCAGATCCGCATTGGATCAGTAATTTCCGCTACATTTTCGGCCAAAGCCCTTGATATTTTTGGGCAGGTCCCCACACTCCACACTTCATTTGAGCAGGCCGATGCCATGGGGAACAAATGCCGATGAATGGACAACCCGAACGCCCTGAAGTCGAGTCCGAGGACCATGATGTGGACCTCGAGACCGCTACTGGCGCTGCGCCGGATGACGGAATCGATATCGAGGCAACGCTGGCCGAGCTGGCGGCCAAAGCCGATGAGAATTGGGACCGTTATCTTCGTGCCGCAGCTGAGATGGAGAACGTTCGCAAGCGGGCGAGCCGCGATGTTGAGCATGCGCGGAAATATGCACTGGAGAGTTTTGGTAGAGAGTTGCTGGCAGTTAAAGACAGTCTCGAAATGGGGCTCGCTGCCGGAGAGTCAGCCGATGCAGCCAGCCTTGTCGCGGGCAGCGAGGCGACCTTGAAATTGCTGGCCACGACACTTGAGCGATTCGGAATTACGGAGCTTGATCCCGAGGGAGAGCCGTTCGACCCGGAGATGCACGAAGCAATGACTGTTCAACCCTCGGCTGACGCTGAGCCGGGTTCGGTTTTGACCGTCATTCAGAAAGGCTATTCGCTGAATGGCCGCCTGCTGCGCCCTGCGCGAGTGATTGTCGCAGCGGAACCACCACAGGATTCTGCCGCCGAGTAGCCCCAAAATTGGCCGAAGCCGCTTGAAACAGGCGCTTCCGGCCCCAAATATCAGCCAGATTTGTCAAACATCAGAGAATTCGGAGTAAAGACATGGGAAAAGTTATTGGTATCGACCTGGGTACCACCAACTCCTGCGTAGCAGTGATGGAGGGTGATAAGCCCAAGGTCATCGAAAACAGTGAAGGCGATCGAACCACACCATCGATCGTGGCTTTCAGCAAGGACGATCAGGTGCTGGTCGGTCAGTCGGCGAAGCGCCAGGCGGTTACAAACCCGACCAACACGTTGTTCGCCATCAAGCGCCTTATCGGGCGCCGTTTTGAAGATGATGTCGTACAACGCGACATCGCTATGGTGCCGTACACGATAAGCGAGGCAGACAATGGCGACGCCTGGGTCGAGGCGCATGGCAAAAAGATGGCGCCGCCCGAGATTGCGGCACGCGTCCTGATGAAGATGAAGAAGACGGCCGAGGATTATCTCGGTGAAGATGTCACCGATGCCGTTGTCACCGTGCCGGCGTATTTCAACGACTCACAGCGCCAGGCGACCAAGGACGCCGGCAAAATCGCAGGCCTCAATGTTAAGCGCATCATCAATGAGCCAACCGCAGCTGCCCTTGCCTATGGCATGGACAAGAAGCGCGGCGACAAGAAAATCGCCGTGTTTGACCTCGGTGGTGGCACATTCGATGTGTCGATTATCGAGATCGCTGAGGTTGATGGTGAGCATCAGTTCGAAGTTCTGGCGACCAACGGCGATACGTTTCTTGGCGGTGAAGATTTCGATATGCGCGTCATCGAATACCTGACGTCCGAATTCGAGCGCGAGAGTGGCGTCGATATCACGCAGGATCCGCTTGCGATGCAGCGGCTCAAAGAGGCCTCTGAAAAAGCGAAGATCGAACTGTCATCGCAACAGCAGACAGAAGTGAATCTGCCATACATAACGGCTGATCAGTCGGGTCCGAAACACCTGAATATCAAGCTGACACGCGCCAAACTCGAGTCGCTGGTTGACGAGTTGATCGAGCGGACGATGGGCCCATGCAAGATCGCACTCAATGATGCCGGTCTCAAGGTCAATGAAATCGACGATGTCATTCTGGTTGGTGGACAGACGCGCATGCCCAAAGTGCAGGAAGAAGTGCAGTCTTTCTTCGGCAAGGAACCGCGCAGGGATGTCAATCCGGACGAGGCGGTAGCGTTGGGCGCTGCGATTCAGGGCGGTGTCCTCGCGGGAGACGTCAAAGACGTATTGCTACTCGACGTAACACCGCTGTCGCTTGGTATCGAGACGCTTGGCGGTGTCTTGACGAAGCTGATCGACAAGAACACGACGATTCCGGCAAATGCCGAGCAGGTGTTCTCGACAGCTGATGACAACCAAACGGCAGTGACGATCCACGTCCTGCAGGGTGAGCGCGAGCGCTCGGCCGACAACAAATCGCTGGGTCGCTTCGACCTCGCAGACATTCCACCTGCGCCGCGCGGCACGCCGCAGATCGAAGTGACATTCGATATCGATGCGAACGGCATTCTGAATGTATCGGCCAAAGATAAGGCGACTGGCAAGAGCCAGAACATCGTGATCAAGGCATCAAGTGGTCTTTCGGATGATGAGATCGACACAATGGTCGCCGATGCGGAAAGTCATGCAGAGGAGGATCGAAAATTCCGTGAACTCGTCGATGCACGCAACCAGGCGGATAGCCTGATTCATGCCTCCGAGAAGACACTGAGTGAGTTGGGCGAAAAGGCCAGCAGCGAGGAACGACTCAACATCGAGAACGCGGTATCGGATCTCAAGTCGGCTCTCGAGAAAGATGACCACGATACGATTCGGGCGAAGACGGCCGCATTGGCTGAGGCGTCCGGAACTCTCGCGCAGAAGTTATACGCCGAGCAGGCTGAACAGGAAGCCGGTGAGGGCGATTCTTCGAAGGCGAATGGTGAAGATATCGTCGATGCCGAATTCGAGGAAGTTGACGAGGACAAGTCGCAGTCTGACTAGACGGCGACAAGCAGGGATGTAAATGCAGGGCGCCGCTTGCGGCGCCCGAGCTATAAGAAGCTATGGCGAAACGCGACTATTACGAGGTACTTGGAGTCTCGCGGACGGCATCCGCCGACGAGATCAAAAAGTCGTACCGTCGTCTCGCGATGAAGCATCATCCAGACCGAAATAGAGACGATTCAAGCGCCGAGGGCAAATTCAAAGAGGCCAAGGAAGCCTACGAAATCCTGAGTGATGCGGAAAAACGTGCAACCTATGACCGTTTTGGCCATGACGGACTACGTTCCAGATCCGGTGCTGCCGGTGGCTTCGGCGCAGAAGGCTTTGGCGATATTTTCGGTGATGTTTTCGGTGACATTTTTGGTGGCGGCCGGCAAAGAGGCGGCAAACAGGTGTTTCGCGGCGCCGACCTAGGCTACGAAATGCGATTGGATCTCGAGAAGGCCGTAAGTGGCGACACTGTCACGATCGATGTACCAACGCGCGTGTCCTGTGAAACCTGTGATGGTAGTGGTGCCAAGAAAGGGACCGAACCGGTCAAATGCTCAACTTGTGGCGGTGCCGGTCAGGTACGCATGCAGCAGGGCTTTTTCTCCATCCAGCAGACCTGTCCGGCCTGCAAAGGCGCCGGGACGATGATTGGTGTTCCCTGCACGGATTGTCACGGTCGCGGCCGAGTGCACAAGACAAAGACGCTTTCGGTCAAGGTCCCAGCTGGCGTGGATGACGGGGACCGGATACGGCTGTCCGGCGAGGGCGAGGCAGGTCGAAACGGGGGCCCACCGGGCGATCTTTACGTTGAAATCAGGGTCGATCCGCACAAACTGTTTACTCGTGATGGCGCCGACCTGGCCTGTGAGGTACCTGTCAGCATGGCGACAACCACGCTCGGCGGAGAGGTCGAACTGCCGACTCTTGACGGCCACGTCGCGCTGAAAGTTCCGCCTGGAACTCAGTCCGGCAAGGTATTCCGTCTTCGCGGCAAGGGCGTCACAACGGTTCGCGATGCTCGCAAAGGTGATTTGTTTGCCAAGGTTTCTGTTGAGACGCCAGTCAATCTGACGGTGGAGCAAAAGGAACTTCTGCAGCGATTTGACGAGTCCGTGCAATCGGGTGGTGAGAAGCACAGCCCGCGAGCCGGCGGCTGGCTGGACACCGTGAAGCGTTTCTTCGATAGAATCAGTCAGTAGACAGGCTGAAGGCACACGCGAATCAAAGCGATCCGAACAGGTCGTTACCAGATGGGCGGTGTTTTGTTGGGCGGGAATTGAGCAAAAAACAGGGCGTTGATGCTGGCGCATCATGTCTCCCTTAAGTAAACTACGCCGGATCGCTTAGCGGTCAGCGAAATCACGAGCGGGAGGCCTTTCCTTCCGCTTTTGTGCATCTGAATTCGACAAATTGCGCTGATAATCGGAAATCAAGGATCGCTGTTGAGTACGCCTGCTGTTCTGGCACTTGCTGATGGAACAATCTTTCGGGGAACCTCGGTCGGGGCCGATGGCCAGACCATAGGTGAAGTCGTCTTCAATACAGCGATGACCGGCTACCAGGAAATCCTGAGTGATCCTTCCTACTGCCGTCAGATCGTAACGCTTACGTATCCCCACATCGGTAATACCGGCACTAACAGCGAGGATATGGAATCCTCACGCGTGCACGCGTCCGGGCTGATTATCCGTGATAGCTCGATGGTGAATAGCAGCTGGCGCTCTGAAAGGACTTTCAGCGAGTTCCTGGCCCAGGCCAATACGGTTGCGATCGCCGATATCGATACGCGTCGATTGACCCGCATCATCCGGGAGACGGGCGCACAGTCGGGCTGCATCATGACCGGTGATGCAAGCACGGAGGTCGCGATCGAGCACGCGCGCAAGTTCCCGGGCATTGCCGGCATGGATCTTGCCAAATTCGTTACTACAGACCTTGCCTACCAGTGGTGTCACGGGGTGACATTTGGGCGGCGCCCACGAATCCTGAGTCGCCGCATAGCGCCATATCATGTCGTTGCGTATGACTTCGGCATCAAGCGCAACATCCTGCGGATTCTTTCGGAGCTCGATTGCCGGATGACTGTCGTGCCTGCAACCACGACTGCTGAAGAGGCATTCGCCCTGGCTCCTGACGGTATCTTCCTGTCCAACGGTCCGGGGGATCCGGAGCCCTGCGATTACGCGATAAATGTGATTCGTGAGTTCCTGGACGCCGGAATCCCGGTTTTCGGCATCTGCCTCGGTCACCAACTGTTATCTCTTGCGGCCGGCGCGACGACGATGAAAATGAAGTTCGGTCATCATGGCGCAAATCACCCGGTCCAGGATCTCGAGACGGGGCAGGTCATGATCACGAGCCAGAATCACGGTTTCGCGGTTGATGAGGACAGCCTGCCCGATACGCTCGAAGCCACACACCGCTCTTTATTTGATGGCACATTGCAGGGCGTGGCCGTTAAGGACCAGCCCGCATTCAGTTTCCAGGGGCACCCGGAAGCGAGCCCCGGGCCACACGATCTGTTACCGCTTTTCGAGCGATTCATGCAGGACATGGATGCGCATAAACGCAGTACCAAGAAGCTGCATATTTCAACATAATTGAATTAAAACAACAGATTAAGACGTTTATTTAAAGTGATTTATGAGATGTTGTCCTGAACGATGCCGAAACGAACTGACATAGAAAGTGTCCTGATTATTGGCGCTGGCCCGATCGTGATTGGTCAGGCCTGTGAGTTCGACTATTCCGGGGCGCAGGCGTGCAAGGCCCTCAAAGAAGAGGGCTACCGCGTCATATTGGTCAATTCGAATCCCGCAACGATTATGACCGACCCGGAGACCGCCGACGCAATCTACATCGAGCCGGTGCACTGGAAGGCGGTGGAGCAGATTATTGCCAAGGAAAGGCCTGATGCGTTGTTGCCGACGATGGGTGGACAAACAGGCCTGAACTGCGCGCTTGATCTCGCGCGCGAGGGCGTACTCGAAGAATTCAATGTCGAGATGATCGCCGCTTCGAGAGAGGCGATCGATATGGCGGAGGATCGGGACCTGTTCAGACAGGCGATGTCCGATATCGGGCTTGAGGTCCCCAAAGCGCATATCGCTCATTCCATCGAGGAAGCACTCGACAAACAGGAAGAAATCGGCTTTCCGACGATCCTACGGCCGTCGTTCACTCTCGGCGGAACCGGGGGCGGCATTGCCTACAACCGTGAAGAATTCGAGCGAATTGTCACCCACGGTCTGGAGATGTCGCCGACGACCGAGGTTCTGCTCGAAGAGTCCGTAATCGGCTGGAAAGAATTCGAGATGGAGGTCGTTCGAGACAGAAACGACAACTGCATTATCGTGTGCTCGATCGAGAATTTTGATCCGATGGGTGTACATACCGGTGATTCGATAACGGTTGCGCCGGCACAGACTCTGACGGATAAGGAATACCAGCGGCTCCGCAATGCGTCGATCGATGTTCTTCGCAAGATTGGTGTGGATACGGGCGGGTCCAACGTGCAATTTGCGGTGAGCCCCGAGGACGGTCGAGTGCTGATCATCGAGATGAATCCGCGCGTGTCACGCTCTTCGGCGCTTGCATCGAAGGCCACGGGATTTCCGATCGCCAAAGTCGCCGCGAAGCTCGCTGTCGGCTACACGCTCGATGAACTCAAAAATGACATCACAGGTGGTGCAACCCCGGCGTCATTCGAGCCGAGCATCGACTATGTCGTAACGAAAATCCCGCGTTTTACATTCGAAAAATTCCCCGGTGCGAATGACCGACTGACCACGCAAATGAAATCGGTCGGTGAAGTCATGGCAATGGGGAGAACGTTTCAGGAGTCATTGCAAAAGGCGTTGCGTGGGCTGGAAACCGGAATCACCGGGCTAAACGAGATCGTGACCTCAATTGCGACGGATGCCGAGCGTGACAGTCTGCGCCGCGAATTGCGCATTCCCGGTGCGGATCGCCTGCGTTACGTTGCCGATGCAATGCGCCTCGGTTTTTCGTTTGATGATGTCGCGAAGATAACCGGCATTGACCCCTGGTTTCTCGCGCAGATAGCCGACTTGCTCGACGTCGAGCAGGAAATACGCGATACGGGGCTGGCCGGGCTAACGGAACCAATTCTGCGCTCATGCAAGCGCAAAGGTTTTTCGGATGCTCGAATCGCCGAGATTCTCAACGTTGCCGAAAAGGCCGTACGCAAGCGGCGGCTCGAACTCGATGTCCGCCCTGTTTTCAAACGCGTCGATACCTGCGCGGCTGAGTTTTCGACAACCACTGCGTACTTGTATTCGACGTACGAAGAAGAGTGCGAGGCGGAGCCCTCCGACAATCCGAAGATCATGATCCTCGGTGGCGGACCAAACCGAATTGGCCAGGGCATCGAATTCGATTACTGCTGCGTGCATGCAGCGCTTGCTCTGAAAGAGTCGAGTTACGAAACCATCATGGTTAACTGCAACCCGGAGACGGTATCGACGGACTACGATACGTCTGATCGACTGTACTTCGAATCGCTGACGTTTGAGGACGTCATGGAGATCATTGCCAAGGAGCAGCCGAAGGGCGTCATCGTACAGTACGGCGGGCAGACACCGTTGAAATTGGCTCGCGATCTTGAGGCAGCCGGCGCACCGATTATTGGCACTACACCGGATTCAATCGATCTCGCCGAAGATCGCGAGAGATTCCAGCAACTGGTCGAGAAACTGCAACTCAGGCAGCCGCCCAATTGCACTGCGAGAAACAAGGAAGAAGCGCTCGATTTGGGAACTGATGTCGGTTACCCGCTGGTCGTGCGTCCATCTTATGTGCTGGGTGGGCGTGCGATGGAGATTGTCCACAATGACGAAGACCTCGGGGCATACATGGACGCGGCAATCGATGTCTCAAATGACAGTCCGGTCTTGCTTGATCGTTTCCTCGATTTGGCAACTGAGGTGGATGTCGACTGTGTGTGCGATGGCGAACGCGTCCTGATAGGCGGCGTTATGGAGCACATCGAACAGGCCGGTGTGCATTCAGGCGATTCGGGATGTTCTTTGCCCCCGTTCAGCCTCACAGATGAGATTCAGCAAGAGTTGATTGAGCAAGTCGTAAAGCTTGCGAAAGGGCTGAAGGTTGTCGGTTTGATGAACACCCAGTTCGCAATTCAAAACAACGTCGTATACGTGCTCGAGGTGAATCCACGTGCATCCCGTACGATTCCATTTGTGTCCAAGGCAATCGGCGTTCCGCTTGCGAAGATCGCGGCGAGAGCGATGGTCGGAGAGTCTCTTGCGAAGCAGGGTTTCGTAAATCAACGCATACCGGAGTATTACTCAGTCAAGGAATCCGTGTTTCCTTTTATCAAGTTCCCGGGCGCTGACCCGATCCTGGGGCCCGAGATGAAGTCGACAGGGGAGGTGATGGGTATCGGCCGTTCGTTCGGCGAGGCGTATGCCAAAGCGCAACTGGCTTCAGGCGTTGTACTGCCACGGCAAGGCGCTGCGCTGTTGAGTGTCCGGGATCGCGACAAGGACGGCGCGGTGGAGCTCGCGAAGATACTGGTCGGACAAGGCTTCGATATAGTCGCGACTCACGGCACGGCTCAACAACTCGCTATCGCTGGGGTATTATGCCGTCGGGCGAACAAGGTTCGCGAAGGTCGGCCGCATATCGTTGACATGATCAAGAATGGTGAGATCGACCTGATCGTAAACACAACCGAAGGCAAGCAGGCGATCAATGAATCGACATCGATTCGAGCCGAAGCGGTACGACGGAATGTTACTTATTACACGACGCTTGGCGCTGCGATCGCGACCTGCATTGCAATAGAACATCTGGACGATAGTGACGTGAACCGACTACAGGATCTGCACAAAGAGGTGGCCGCGTGAACAAAGTCCCGATGACGGTTCGTGGCCACGAGCTACTGCAGGAAGAGCTCAAGAAGCTGAAATCCGTAGATCGTCCTGCGGTGATCCAGGCTATCGCCGAGGCACGCGCACACGGCGACCTCAAGGAAAATGCCGAATATCACGCCGCAAAGGATCAGCAGGGTTTTATCGAAGCGCGCATCAAGGAACTTGAAGGCAAATTGTCTCACCTCCAGGTTATTGACGTCACAGCCGTGAATGCGAAAGGAAAAGTGGTTTTTGGATCAACAGTTGAACTACTGGACGAAGATACCGGCAAAGAGATTACTTACAGAATTGTCGGTGATGACGAAGCGGACATTAAGAACGGTTTAATATCGTATACGTCACCGATTGCCCGCGCATTGATTGGCAGGGCCGAAGGAGATGAGGTGTCGTTTCAGGCGCCGGGCGGCGAGAAGAATTTCGAAATACTCGTGGTCAGGTACGTCTGACGATGGCGGTTTACGGGCGTGGAATAACGATTTTTTGCTTGTCCGGATTTTCCCGGTAAAGCAGAGCCATGTTGCCGACGCGCTGCACCAGTGCAGCAGATCCGACTGTGCAGAGTTGTTCGATGATCGCGTCGCGCGCCTTTCTGTCACCTACGCGAACACTCACCTTGATTAATTCATGGTGTGAAAGCGTTGCCTCGAACTCAGACATCAGGGATGCTGACAAACCGGATTCGCCAATGATGATGAGTGGCTTCAATCCGTGGCCGAGGCCGCGCAAGTATTTCTTTTGTGCTTCAGTTAGTACCATAGGCGTGAAGTGTATCAATGAGCATGGGCGCGAAGTGTATCAATGAGTAAGCCCCGAAGCAGCAGCGGATCATGGCTGCGGCGCCAGGAACGAGATCCGTATGTGCAGCAGGCGCGGCGGGATGGCTGGCGTTCACGGGCGGTCTACAAACTCGAACAGATCGATCAGAAAGAACGATTACTGAAGCCTGACATGCTGTGTGTCGATCTTGGCTCAGCGCCAGGAAGCTGGAGCCAGTACGTAACCGAGAAACTGAAAGGTCGCGTCCGGATTGTCGCTGTCGACTTGTTACCGATGGACGCGTTGCCGTCAGTCGAATTCATCCAGGGGGACTTTACTGATGACGAGTTGCTGTCCGACGTGCAGGACGCGATTGGCGATTCGAAAGTTGACCTTGTAATGAGTGATATGGCGCCCAATATCAGCGGGAATCGTGTCGTTGACCAACCGAGGTCCATGTATCTGGCTGAACTTGCAATGGATCTGTGCAAACAGATACTCAGGCCCGGTGGTGATTTCGTCTGCAAGTTGTTTCAGGGCGAAGGAATTGACGAATTTATCGGCGCATCACGAGGGGCGTTCAAACGTGTCAAAGTTATGAAACCCAAGGCATCCAGGCCCGGTAGCCGTGAGGTGTACTTGGTAGCGAGAAACTATCAGTTGTAGTAGTGTCTAAACGCTATATCCTGTCTAAATAGACAGTGCTCTGGCGCCTTCGACCGCGGACTTTCAATGTGAATGATCTGACCAAAAATATCCTTGTTTTCGTCGTAATTATTGTCGTGCTGTTATCGGTCGTGCAGGGCTTGTCTGGTGTCAGTGGCGGGCAGCCTCAATCCAAGGACTATTCAGAATTTCTCGATCAGGTGCGAGCGGGGCAGGTGGCAATGGTCGAGATCGAAGGCGAGAAGATTCGATTCGGCAATGGTGAGCCATTGCCGTACTACACAATCAGTCCTGAAACCGACAACAACACCTTGATTGGTCTCCTGGACGATAATGATGTCCAGTTCAGTGCGGCGGAACCCAAGTCGCAGAGCCTGATCGGCCAACTTCTTATTAGCTCGTTTCCAATTCTCCTGTTGATAGGTGTCTGGATTTATTTCATGCGCCAGATGCAGGGCGGCGGCGGTGGCCGCGGTGCCATGTCGTTTGGCAAGAGCAAGGCTCGTCTGCTGGGCGAGGATCAGGTCGGTGTCACCTTTGCTGATGTTGCGGGGGTGGAAGAGGCCAAGGCGGAGGTATCGGAGGTTGTCGACTTTCTGAAAGATCCGAGCAAATTTCAGCGCCTTGGCGGCAAGATTCCCAAGGGCGTGTTGATGGTTGGCCCGCCCGGTACCGGCAAGACATTGCTGGCGAGAGCAATTGCGGGCGAGGCGAAGGTGCCGTTCTTCACAATCTCCGGTTCTGACTTCGTCGAGATGTTTGTCGGTGTTGGTGCTTCGCGCGTACGTGACATGTTCGAACAGGCCAAGAAACAAGCCCCGTGCATCATCTTTATTGACGAGCTGGACGCAGTTGGCCGGCATCGTGGAGCCGGGCTCGGTGGCGGTCACGATGAACGCGAACAAACGCTTAATCAGATGCTTGTCGAAATGGATGGCTTCGAAGGCAACGAAGGCATCATCGTCATAGCCGCCACGAACCGCCCCGACGTACTCGATCCGGCATTATTGCGACCTGGCCGCTTCGACCGGCAGGTTGTTGTGCCGCTTCCGGACGTGCGTGGCCGTGAGCTGATCCTCAAGGTACACATGCGCAAAGTCCCGCTCGACGACGATGTGAAGCCGAACGTAATTGCGCGTGGCACGCCAGGCTTTTCCGGTGCTGACCTGGCCAATCTCGTTAACGAGGCAGCGCTGTTTGCCGCCAGGGCGAATCTGCGTGTCGTCAGCATGGATCAGTTTGAACAGGCCAAAGACAAGATAATGATGGGCACTGAGCGGCGCTCCATGGTCATGAGTGAGCAGGAGAAGCTCAATACGGCCTACCATGAAGCCGGCCACGCCATTGTTGGCTACCTCGTGCCGGAACATGATCCCGTATACAAAGTGACGATTATTCCGCGCGGCCGCGCCCTTGGCGTGACGATGTACCTGCCTGAGGAAGATCGCTACACCATGTCCAAACAGCGCCTCGAGAGCACAATCTCCAGCCTGTTCGGCGGACGAATCGCGGAGGACCTGATTCTGGGTTCGAGCGGAGTGACGACTGGTGCGTCGAATGATATCGAACGCGCAACCGAGATTGCTCGCAACATGGTCACCAAATGGGGCTTGTCCGATCGCCTTGGCCCACTGACATATAGTGAGGAGGACGGTGAAGTTTTTCTCGGCCGTTCCGTAACGCAACACAAAATGGTATCTGACGAAACCGCGCACACGATCGATGAAGAGGTGCGGACCATTATTGATGCGAACTACGCGCGTGCGGAAACGCTCCTCAAGGGCAACGTCGAGAAGTTGCACGCGATGGCCGAAGCGCTGGTCAAGTACGAAACGATCGGTGAAACACAAATCAAAGACATCATGGAAGGCCGCGAGCCGCAGCCGCCCGAAGACTGGGACGATTCGCCGGATTCGGACCCTGATGAGGATTCATCGAAGCCTGAATCCGAGACGACGGGTTCGATCGGTGGACCTGCCAGCGAACACTAGAGAACACCGGCCATTAGGGGCTTGCCCGGCCACCCGATGTTACGACTAGGCTCAATTGATCTGGACTGCCCCGCGGTCATGGGCATTCTGAATACTACGCCGGACTCATTCTCGGACGGTGGCCGCTTCACGAACCCGACCAAAGCCCTGTCGCACGCGGAACAAATGGTGACTGGCGGTGCCGCGATCATAGATATCGGCGGGGAATCGACACGACCGGGCGCCCAGGCGGTGGGTGAACAAGAAGAAATTGATCGAGTAGTTCCGGTGATCGAGGCTGTGCATGGCGCAGTCGACGTGCCGATTTCTGTCGACACGAGCAAGCCCGGCGTGATGCGCGCGGCTGTTGCGGCCGGAGCGTCCATGATCAATGACGTTCGCGCGCTCAGGATGGACGGTGCTCTTGAAGCTGCCGCCGAGCTGCAGCAACCGGTTTGCCTGATGCACATGCTGGGCCAGCCGAGGACGATGCAACAGGATCCGCAGTATGACGACGTTGTGGGCGCAGTCACACAGTTCTTGCGCGATCGCGTGGCACAATGTCGTCAGGCCGGGCTGGGCAAAGACCTGATAGTCATTGACCCTGGTTTTGGATTTGGCAAAACGCCGGCGGACAATATCGAGCTGCTTGCGAATCTGCGACAATTGCTCGATATCGGGCCACCGGTGTTGATCGGTGTTTCGAGAAAATCGACCCTCGGTGCGATTACCGGCCGGGAGGTTGATGGACGCTTATCAGCCAGTATCACGGCGGCGGTGCTGGCTGTTGAACGAGGAGCACAGATCATACGTGCTCATGACGTCGCCGAGACGGTTGACGCTTTGCGCGTCACACGCGCGGTTATTGAATCGGACAGCAACAAATGAGCAAACAGTTTTTTGGAACAGATGGTGTTCGCGGTACGGTCGGCGCAGATCCGATGACAGCCGATTTTGCGATGCGCCTGGCCAGCGCGGCGGCGCAGGTGCTCGTGCCCGAAGGCGGCACGGTAGTGATCGGCAAGGACACACGCCTGTCGGGTTATATGTTCGAGTCGGCACTCGAGGCTGGATTCGTTGCTGCAGGCGCCGATGTTCTTCTTATTGGTCCGCTGCCAACGCCCGGCATTGCCCAGTTGACACAACATTTTGAAGCAGATCTTGGCGTCATGATATCCGCGTCGCATAACGCCTATGACGATAATGGCATCAAGTTTTTTGATCGCTCAGGCAGCAAACTCAGTGACGATGTCGAGCGCGAAATCGAGACATTTCTCCGGCAGCCGGCAATCACGCGCGAATCGAGCAAACTGGGCAAGGCGAAGCGAATCGACACGGCCAGAAGCCACTATCAGGAGTTCTGTGCCGCGACGTTTCCGAAGGACCTTAGTCTTGAGGGCGTCAAAGTGGTGTTCGATGGCGCCAATGGAGCATGTTACAAAGTTGGGCCGAGAACGCTGGCTAACCTCGGCGCAGACGTAATTCCGATCGGTTGTTCGCCGAATGGCCGCAATATCAATGACGGTTGCGGTTCGACAAGTCCGGAGTTGCTGCAGCTGACTGTTCCGGCCGTCAAGGCAGACGTTGGTCTGGCTCTCGACGGCGACGGCGACCGGGTCGTGATGGCAGACGAAGAGGGCAGATTGATCGACGGCGATCAGTTGCTTTATATCCTCGCGACTGCCCGGCAACGTGACGGGCGGCTGAAAGGACCTGTCGTGGGCACAGTAATGAGTAATCTCGGGCTGGAACACGCGCTGGGCGAGGCGAAGATCGAGTTTCATCGCGCAAGCGTTGGCGATCGATACGTTCTCGAAAAACTGAAAGAGACGGGCGGGATCATCGGTGGAGAGACCTCCGGCCACATGATTGTCCTGGATCAAACCACAACCGGAGATGGCCTGGTTTGCGCGTTGCAGGTACTCGCGGTGATGAAGCAAACCGGCAAACGCTTATCCGAGCTCGTCTCCGGGATGCCTAAATACCCGCAGACGATGGTCAACGTCAGGACAGAAAAGCGCTTCGATCCCGACGCTTCGCCAGCGATTCAGGATGCTGTAGTGGCGGCTGAAGAGGAGCTCGCGGATACGGGCCGCGTCGTATTGCGGGCATCCGGCACGGAGCCCGTAATCCGGGTGATGGTCGAAGGTGAGGACGAGGATCAGGTCATTGCCCTGGCCAAGCGACTTGCTGAGGTTGTCGCGGCGGCGGCAACCTGAGCCAGGTGCGACAAATCTGATCCCGTTGCGCGTTGATTTGCCGGGTTAGCCTCGGTATCCTTGCGCGCCTTTTAAGGCAGTAGTCTTTCAAGGTGATGGTGAAGGGCTACAGGGGACAACATGGCCATGCGCAACATCCTGGTTGCCGGCAACTGGAAAATGAACGGTGATACGGCGAGCAATACCGAGCTCGTCGCGGGCATCGTTGCAGGCGCGCCGCGGTCAGATCGCGTGGAGCTACTGATTTGTCCGCCATTTCCATACCTTGCAACGGTCGCGGCAGTGGTTGCGGGCAGCGCGGTTTCGGTCGGCGCACAGAATGTCTCAGAGCATGAGTCGGGCGCATTCACAGGCGAAGTAGCGCCTGGCATGTTGCGCGATATCGGCTGCGAGTACGTGATTGTCGGGCATTCTGAACGACGGTCCTTATATGGCGAGACCAGCTTCGTGGTTGCCGCAAAGTTCAAAGCTGCACTGGACGCCGGCCTGAAGCCGATTCTGTGCGTGGGCGAAACGCTGGAGCAACGCGAGAGTGGCAGTACGGAGTCGGTTGTCGAAGTGCAGCTCGGGGCGGTAATCGACAAAGTTGGAATCGCGGCGTTTGCCGCTGCCGTCATCGCTTACGAGCCGGTCTGGGCGATCGGCACAGGAATGACAGCGAGCCCAGAGCAGGCGCAGGATGTGCACAGCTATATTCGCGCCATGATGGCTGGCCACGATGCAGGTATCGCGGAGTCGACACAAGTTCTGTACGGAGGCAGCATGAAAGGTGAAAATGCAGCAGGGTTGCTGGCCAAGCCCGATATTGACGGCGGATTGATCGGTGGAGCATCACTGAAAGCAGCTGATTTTTTGGCGATCGCAGCAGCGGCCGCTCAAGGTTGAGGATTAGATGGATACCATTCAAAAGATTGCATTGATTACACATACGGTGATTGCGCTTGGCATCATCGCGCTCGTATTGTTGCAACGCGGCAAGGGTGCCGATGCCGGTGCGGCGTTTGGTGCCGGCGCGTCGGGCACGGTATTTGGTGCTCGTGGGTCAGGCAGCTTCTTTTCACGGGCAACGGCGGTGCTGGCGACGGCTTTTTTCGCGAGCAGCCTGACACTAGCCTATTTGAGCAGCCAGCGATCCGCCGGGCCCGATAGCTTGCTGGAGGATGCGCCCGTTGTCGAGACTCCCGCCGAGGAGGTGCCAGTCGTTAACGACGAGATGCCGATCATGGATATGCCCTCGCTCGAACCGGCGGACGACGCAGATCAACTTCCGGCAACTGAAGAGGCTGGCTTGCCGGAGTTGGACGAAGATGCAACGGCCGAGGAAGAAAGCCAGTAAGGCTGGCGGGAAGGATCGAACTACGATTGCTCTGGTGGTGGAATTGGTAGACACGCTGTCTTGAGGGGGCAGTGGCGCAAGCCGTGCGAGTTCGAGTCTCGCCCAGAGCACCAAACTGGTAACGCCAAATATAACGGGCAGCCCTTTCAAGGGTGTATTCAGAGCGCAGCACACTGATACAATGGCGCGCTTATTCAGGGGCGAATCGTCGCGCCGGACCTCAGGCAATCATGCTACAAGAGTACTTTCCCATCCTGGTTTTTCTTGGCGTTGCAGCGGGCATCGGACTCGTGTTGCTGGGCCTTGGTTTTCTGATCGGCAAGGGCTCCAAGGATCCCGAAAAGCTCTCGCCGTACGAGTGTGGATTCGAGGCGTTCGAGGACTCGCGCACGAAATTCGACGTTCGCTACTACCTGGTCGCCATCCTGTTCATCATTTTCGATCTTGAGATCGCCTTCCTGTTTCCATGGGCGGTATCGCTGGATGCTGTCGGCCGTTTTGGCCTGCTCTCAATGGCCCTGTTTCTCGCAATTCTCGTTGTGGGCTTCATCTATGAATGGAAAAAAGGGGCACTGGAATGGGACTAGGCAGCTCAGCCGATGCCGCGGGGCCCGGGTCAAACGACGACAGCGAAGCAGCGGGCGACAGTCTGCAGAAGAAGGGATTCGTTGTTACTAGCGTAGATGCCGTAATGAATTGGGCACGAACCGGTTCGCTGTGGCCCATGACGTTTGGACTGGCCTGTTGTGCTGTTGAGATGATGCAGGCTGGCGCGTCGCGTTATGACCTTGATCGCTTCGGCATAATATTTCGACCGAGCCCGAGACAGTCAGATTGCATGATCGTTGCCGGCACGTTAACGAACAAGATGGCGCCGGCACTTCGTAAGGTCTATGACCAGATGCCCGAGCCCCGTTGGGTTGTATCGATGGGCTCATGTGCCAATGGTGGTGGGTACTACCACTACTCTTATTCGGTGGTGCGCGGTTGCGACCGCATCGTTCCCGTCGATGTCTACGTTCCAGGCTGTCCTCCAACCGCGGAAGCCCTGATTTACGGACTTATGCAGCTACAAAACAAGATTCGTCGCACGAGTACGATTGCCAGATAAATAACAAAATATGACTGATCGGTACGAGACATTGGCGGCTCGGATGGACGAGCGCTTCGGCGAGCAGGTGATGCGCGTTGCGTCAATCTGTGGTGAGTTGACGTTCGAGGTCGGAAAAGAGGACCTGATCGAAGTCGCGACCGCTTTGAGGAACGAGGGCGAGTTTGGTTTCGAAATGCTCATGGACGTCTGTGGTGTGGACTATATGAGCTATGGATGCGACGAATGGACGACATCCGGTGCGACCCGTAAAGGTTTCAGCCGTGGCGTCGAGCGGGAGCCCGTCATACTCGATGAAGCCGATGAGTTTGACGCCAAACGCTTTGCTGTCGTCTACCACCTGCTGTCACTGCAGCACAATATACGCCTGCGATTGCGCGTTTTTACCGGAACCGGTAACCCACCGTTGATCAGGTCAGTTGTCGATATCTGGAACGGTGCCAACTGGTTCGAGCGTGAGGTGTTTGATTTGTTCGGAATTCTGTTCGAAGGCCATCCGGATTTACGTCGAATACTGACTGATTACGGCTTTATCGGGCATCCGTTCCGCAAAGACTTCCCGTTGATCGGCAATGTTGAGGTGAGCTATGACCCGGAGAAGGGGCGCGTAGCCTATCAGCCAGTCAGTATCGAACCGCGAACGCTCGTGCCGCGGGTCATTCGTAGCGACAATCGTTATTCAGCCGACCTGAAGGATAGCGTCGATGGCTGAGATTCAAAACTACACAATGAATTTCGGTCCGCAACACCCGGCTGCGCACGGTGTGCTCAGGCTCGTGCTCGAGCTTGATGGCGAAGTCGTCCATCGGGCAGATCCTCACGTCGGACTCTTGCACCGGGCTACAGAGAAACTCGCCGAGTCCAAGCCGTTCAACCAGACAATTGGTTACATGGACCGCCTCGACTACGTGTCGATGATGTGCAACGAGCACGGCTACGTCATGGCGATCGAAAAAATGCTCGGTGTCGCTGTGCCTGTTCGTGCGCAGTACATCCGTGTCATGTTTGATGAGATCACGAGGATTCTCAATCATCTGTTATGGCTGGCCGGGCACGGTCTTGATATCGGCGCAATGACGATGTTTCTGTACTGTTTTCGTGAGCGTGAAGATCTGATGGATTGTTACGAGGCGGTGTCAGGTACCCGCATGCACGCGACGTATTACCGGCCAGGTGGTGTTTACCGCGACTTGCCGGACTCGATGCCGAAATACCAGGAATCGAAATTTCGCAGCAAGAAGGAAGTCAACCGCCTGAACTCAATCCGTGATGGGTCGCTACTCGATTTCATTGAGGCGTTCACAGACAAGTTTCCAGGATGCGTCGATGAATACGAAACACTGCTGACCGACAACCGCATCTGGAAGCAACGCACGGTCAATATCGCCGTTGTTTCGCCGGAGCGCGCGATGCAACTGGGGTTCTCGGGACCGATGTTGCGTGGCTCGGGTGTCGAGTGGGATCTGCGCAAGAAGCAGCCTTACGAGGTGTACGACAAGGTTGATTTCGATATCCCGGTCGGCACAAACGGCGACTGTTACGACCGCTACCTTGTTCGCGTCGAAGAGATGCGACAGTCAAACCGCATCATCAGGCAGTGCATCGATTGGCTGCGCGAGAATCCCGGTCCTGTAATGGTTGAGGATTACAAGTTTGTAGCACCAAAGCGCGTCGAGATGAAAGACGACATGGAATCGCTCATTCATCACTTCAAGTTGTTTACAGAAGGCTATTGCGTTCCCGAAGGCGAAGCCTACGCCGCTGTGGAGCATCCCAAGGGTGAGTTTGGCGTCTATTTGATCTCTGACGGTGCGAACAAACCTTACCGCGTCAAAATTCGTGCCCCGGGTTTTGCGCACATATCAGCCATGTCGGAAATGGTTGAGGGACACATGTTGGCGGATGTCGTAGCCGTCATCGGTACTCAGGACATCGTGTTTGGGGAGGTAGATCGATGAGCGAATCGAGTTTGCTCTCCGACCATGTCAAGAGTGAAATTGAACACTGGAAGGCGCGTTTCCCGGAAGGCAAACAGCGTTCGGCCGTGATCAGTGCCTTACATGCTGTGCAGCATGAGAATGCAGGCTACCTGACGGCCGAGCTGATGAATGCGGTTGCCAGTTACCTTGAATTGCCAACCATCCAGGTTTACGAAGTCGCAACATTCTATTCGATGTTCCAGACCAAGCCCGTGGGCCGGCATAACGTCGCAATTTGTACAAACGTGTCCTGCATGCTGCGCGGGTCGGACAGCATCGTCGAGCATGTGGAAGAAAGGCTCGGCATTGAATTGGGCGAGAGCACCGCGGATGGTCGCATCTATCTCAAGCGCGAGGAAGAATGCCTTGCAGCCTGTTGTGGTGCGCCGATGATGATGGTCGATCACAAGTACCACGAGAACCTGACCACGGAGCAGGTTGACGATATTCTGGACGGGCTCGACTGATGGCCTACGATCAGAATCAGGTCTGCTTTAGCACCTTCGATGACGAGGAGTCATGGTCGCTTAAGACTTATGAGAAACGTCACGGCTACCAGGCTTGGCGGAAAATCCTTGCTGGTGAGATGACACCGGCGCACGTTATTGACGATGTAAAGGCGTCCGGACTGCGGGGGCGGGGCGGTGCCGGATTTCCAACGGGCCTGAAGTGGAGCTTCATGCCCCGCGACGCTGACATGCAAAAGTACCTTGTTTGTAATTCAGACGAGAGCGAACCGGGAACCTGCCATGACCGGGAAGTATTGCGATACAACCCACACTCGCTCGTTGAGGGCATGGCGATCGCGGCGTATGCGATGGGCGCGACGGTCGCTTACAACTATATCCGGGGCGAGTTTATCGACGAGCCCGTGCCGCGGTTTGAGGCAGCCGTAAAAGAAGCCTACGAAGCGGGACTATTGGGCAAGAATATTCAGGGCTCCGGTATCGATGTCGATGTGCACGCCTTTGTTGGTGCTGGTGCGTATATTTGCGGTGAAGAAACTGCACTACTCGAATCACTCGAGGGTAAGCAGGGTAAACCACGCTTCAAGCCACCGTTTCCAGCAAACTTCGGCTTGTACGGTAAGCCAACGACGATCAACAACACTCAAAGCCTCGCGAGTGTCCCGGCGATCATCCGCAACGGCGCAGCATGGTTCGCAGGCCTTGGCCCTGAAGGCTCGGGAGGAACCGCGCTGTTCTCAGTGTCCGGGCATGTCGAAAAACCGGGCAACTACGAATTACCGATGGGAATCCCCTTCAAGGATCTGCTCGACATTTGTGGCGGCGTTTGGCAAGGGCGCAAGCTCAAGGCGGTCATTCCAGGCGGTTCGTCGTGTCGCGTGATGCCTGCAGAGATCATCATGGGCTGCACTATGGATTACAACTCGTTGCAGCAGGCCGGGTCGTCCTTTGGCACAGGTGCCGTCATGGTCATGGACGAAACGACGTGCATGGTCAACGTACTGCGTCGAATTTCTCGTTTTTATATGGCCGAGTCCTGCGGTCAGTGCACGCCGTGTCGTGAGGGCACGGGTTGGCTGTATCGAATGCTGACGCGCATTGTTGCGGGCAAAGGTGAGGAAGAGGACATCGGCAAGTTGCTTGATGTCGCCAACAAGATTGAGGGGCACACGATCTGCGCATTGGGAGACGCAGCAGCGTGGCCGGTACAGAGTTTCCTGGCGCACTACCGACACGAGTTCGAATACATGGTCCGCAACCACGGTCGCAGTATCGTCGACGACTCCACGGAGGCTGCAGCGTAGCGCGCCATGAGTGATGACGTCGTAAACATTGAAGTTGATGGCCAGCCGGTCGAGGCGCGTAAAGGCCAGATGGTTATTGAGGCAACCGATGCAGTGGGCGCCTATGTGCCACGGTTCTGTTACCACGAGAAATTGAGTATCGCGGCAAATTGTCGCATGTGTCTCGTTGAAATCGAGAAAGCGCCGAAACCGTTACCGGCTTGTGCGACACCGGTCGGTGAGGGCATGAAGGTCTTCACAAAGTCGCCGAAAGCTATAGCCGCACAAGAGGCAACGATGGAATTCCTGTTGATCAACCATCCCCTCGATTGCCCAATATGTGATCAGGGAGGTGAGTGCGAGCTGCAGGACCTGGCAATGGGTTACGGCCGGGATATCAGTCGGTATAACGATGGCAAGCGAGTTGTAAAGGACAAGGATATCGGGCCACTGATTTCCACGGACATGACGCGATGCATTCACTGCACGCGTTGCGTCCGCTTTGGCGAGGAAATCACAGGCATGCCTCAGTTGGGAACGACTGAACGCGGCGAGAACATGAAGATTGGCACCTACATCGAGATGAGTGTCGATCATGAGTTGTCCGCCAACATTATTGATCTGTGTCCTGTTGGTGCGTTGAACAACAAGCCGTATCGATACAGCGCGCGTGCCTGGGAGATGGTGCAGCGGCCAACCGTGTCTCCACACGACTGCGTTGGCTCGAACATGTACGCACATGTGTTGCGCGGCACCGTCAAACGTATCGTGCCCAGAGAGAACGAGAGCATTAACGAAACCTGGCTCTCCGATCGAGATCGCTTTAGTTATGAAGCAATTTACAGCGCAGATCGCCTGCAAACGCCGCGAGTCAAAGAAAACGGCGAATGGCGTGAGCTGGACTGGGAAGAGGCGTTATCCATCGCGGCCGAACGTCTCAAAGCGGCAGCTGACAAAACTGGCGTTCTTGTATCGCCTAGCGCGACGCTCGAAGAAGGGCATCTTCTTGCACGTATAACAGATCATCTTGGTACGGCGAATATTGATCATCGTATCGATCGCCGCGATTTTTCCAACCAGGGCGACGATCCCATATTTCCATGGCTGGGTTGCGACATAGCGGATATTGAGAATCAAGATGCCATATTCATAATTGGTTCGAACCTCCGTAGCGAGGCACCGATGCTCGCTCACCGTGTGCGAAAGGCTGCTCTTGCAGGAGCGAGCGTTAGTTTCGCAAGCAGCGAAGCACACGAGTATTTCTTCGACATCGACCAGTACCTGTCGGGAGCCGGATTAGTAGAGTTGCTGACTGGTAATGGTATTAAACCTATCGCAGCTGCCCTCAAGAAAACAGAGAACGCACTTGTCTTGCTGGGCAATATTGCAGGGCGGCACGGAGCGTTCAGCAAAATTCGCGCATTGGCCGCGAAAATCGCAGATTCTGCAGGCGCGAAGTTCGGCACCCTGTCACCAGGCGCCAATAGCGCGGGCCTGAGTCTCGCCGGGGTGCTGCCGAAAAACAAAAACGGCCTGCACGCAGCCTCAATGCTCGATGAAGCCCTGGGTGCCATCGTTTTGGTCAATGTTGAGCCCGACGCAGATCTGTTTGCCACCGAGAACGCAGTTGCGAAGCTAAAAAAACAGGGATTTGTTATCGCGTTGACACCATTCGTTTCTGCGACGCTACTTGAAGCAGCCGACTTGTTGTTGCCGGTTGGGACATTCGCCGAGACATCAGGAACATTCGTCAATGTGGCGGGTACCTGGCAAAGTTTCGCAGGTGTGGCAAATCCGGTCGGTGAAGCTCGTCCCGCCTGGAAAGTGCTGCGTGTTATCGGCACCTTGCTCGATACGGCCGGTTTCGACTATGTCACATCGGAAGACGTACGCGACGAGATTGCGAGTCAACTCGGCGACGTCGTGCCGGACAATCATTATTCGGGCAAGACCAGGTTTGGAAAACCGCATGGCGAGGACGCGGCATCGGCCGAGATCGATGTTCCCATCTATTCAGTCGATGGTTTGGTCCGCCGGGCCGCAGCACTGCAACGGACGACTGAGGCGAGGCGAGCCGCGAGTGAGGATGACGCGTGATGCTCGATTTCCTCACAAATCTGATTCCGACATTCATCTGGGATATCTGGAATTCTCTGCCACCGCTTGTGCAGTACCTGACGATCGTTACGTGGAAAATTCTGTTCGTCACGATAGGCGTGATTCTGATCGTTGCGTTCTCGACGTACTTCGAGCGTAAAGTCATTGGCAGCATGCAAGCCCGAGTTGGACCCAATCGGGTCGGGCCACTTGGCTTGGGACAACCATTCGCAGACGTGATCAAGTTGTTGATCAAAGAGGTCGTTGTTCCGTCGCAGTCGAACAAGTTCCTGTTTGTTATTGCACCGCTACTGAGTTTAATTCCCGCCCTGGCGACATGGGCAGTCATACCGCTTAATGACTGGTACGTTATCGCCGACATCAATGCCGGGCTGCTGTACGTCCTCGCCCTGACATCAATTGGCGTCTATGGCGTGATTCTCGCCGGGTGGGCGACGAACTCGAAGTACGCTTTCCTGGGCGCCATGCGATCTGCCGCCCAAATCGTCGCCTATGAGATTGCGATGGGATTCGCGCTTGTCGGCATTCTGATGGCGGCCGGAAGCCTGAATCTTGGAGACATCGTTCGTGCGCAGTCCGGTGGCTTCAGCAATTGGTTCCTGCTGCCGCTTTTTCCGCTATTCCTCGTTTACTGGATTTCCGGCGTTGCTGAAACCAACCGCGCACCGTTCGATGTCGCGGAGGGCGAATCAGAGATCGTCGCAGGCTTCCATGTCGAGTATTCGGGCGTGGCTTTCGCAATATTCTTCCTGGCGGAATACGCCAACATGGTGTTGATATCGTCATTGACTGCAATCTTCTTCCTGGGCGGTTGGGCTTCGCCGTTTGAGGGACTCGCGTTCCTGGCGCCATTCGGTGAACTGCCGTTCATTGCTTGGGTGGTTACGGGAGGCTTTCCCTGGCTGTTCATCAAGATGGCATTTTTCATGTACACGTTCTTCTGGCTTAGAGCGACATTCCCGCGCTATCGCTACGATCAGATCATGCGGCTTGGATGGAAAGTATTCATTCCGGTGACGATTGTCTGGATAACCGTTGAGGGGACATTGGCGTGGTTCAAGGTCGGACCCTGGTCCGGACTGGCGAGCTAGTGGCTGGCGTATGGCGATGAATCGAATAGTCAGTTACATCAAGACGTTTGCCCTCTGGGAACTCCTCAAAGGCTTGTCGGTGACACAACGCAACTTCTTCAGGAAGAGCATCACACTCGAGTATCCGGATGAGAAGACACCTCAGTCGCCGAGATTTCGTGGTTTGCACGCGTTACGCCGTTACCCGAATGGCGAGGAACGTTGCATTGCCTGCAAGCTCTGTGAGGCGGTCTGCCCGGCTCTGGCAATCACGATCGAGTCAGATGTCGGCGACGATGGCACGCGGCGAACAACGCGTTATGACATTGATCTCTTCAAGTGTATCTACTGCGGTTTTTGTGAAGAGGCGTGTCCTGTCGACGCGATCGTCGAAACTCGCCTGCACGAATATCACATGGAAGCGCCAGGCGAGAACATCATGACGAAAGACAAATTACTCGCGGTCGGTGACAAATACGACGCGATGATCTCCGCCGACAAGGCGGCGGACGCAAAGTATCGATAGGGCGCCCAATGTTATTTCAAGCGATTCTTTTCTATCTTTTCTCAATTGTTCTGATCGGGGCAGCAATTGGCGTCGTGTTTTCCAGGAACCCGGTGCATGCGGTCATGTTCCTGGTCCTGACGTTTTTTCAAAGCGCGATGCTTTGGCTACTTGCCGAGGCGGAGTTTCTCGCCATCGTACTGGTTCTCGTCTATGTCGGTGCGGTCATGGTGCTGTTCCTGTTCGTCGTTATGATGCTCGATATCAATGTTGAGGCGATTCACCGCGGCCTGACGCGTTTCGCACCGCTTGGCATCGCCATTGCTTTGCTAATGGCAATAGAACTGGTTCAGCTAATCTGGCTGCGCAGCCAGACCGACATCGGGTCCGGCGCATTCGCAGCCTATCCGGAGGGTTACAGCAACACCAAGGCACTTGGCTCAGTGCTGTACACCGAGCACGTTTACGCGTTTGAAATTGCCGCCGTAATACTCTTGCTGGCCATCGTTGCCGCAATCACGTTGACAATGCGCAAGCGGCCCGGGCTCAAAGTGCAAAACATCTCGGCACAGGTGGCCGTGCGAGCGAAAGATCGCATTCGCATAGTCAAGATGGACGCGGAGAAAAAGCGATGATTGGTCTGCAGCACTACCTGACGATCTCAGCAATGCTCTTCGTACTGAGTATTGCGGGCATTGTCATCAATCGCCGCAACCTGATCTTGTTGCTGATGTGCATTGAGTTGATGTTGCTCGCCGTGAATTTCAATTTCATCGCATTCTCGCGGCATCTTGGTGATGATACCGGGCAGGTGTTCGTCTTCTTCATCCTGACAGTAGCTGCGGCTGAAGCCGCGATCGGTCTTGCGATTCTCGTTGTGTTGTTCCGCAACCAGCGCTCTATCAACGTGCAAGAACTGAATTCGATGAAGGGATAGGGCGGATGTACAACTATTACCTGAGCATCGTTTTGGCACCGCTGGCAGCGGCCATTGTTGCTGGGTTGTTCGGTAAGAAAATCGGGCGGGCGGGCGCGCACTGGATCACGATTTTAGCGGTTGGCCTTTCGTTTGCCTTGTCGGTGTTTGTGCTCAAGGCGATGCTTGTTGGCGGAGCAAGTGCGGAGAATATTAGCGTCTATATCTGGGCCGTGACCGACGGCCTGAAAATGGAAGTGGGCTTTCTGGTAGATCGGCTGACGGCGCTGATGATGGTTGTCGTCACGTTTGTTTCGTTGATGGTGCATATCTACACCATTGGTTACATGCGCGATGACCCGGGTTACGAGCGGTTCTTCAGCTACATCTCCTTGTTCACGTTCTCGATGTTAATGCTTGTCATGTCGAACAACTTCCTGCAGTTGTTTTTCGGCTGGGAAGCGGTCGGCCTGGTTTCATACCTCTTGATCGGTTTCTGGTTCAAGCGCGAGTCTGCAATTTTTGCAAACCTCAAGGCATTCATTGTCAATCGGGTCGGCGACTTCGGCTTCATCCTCGGCATTGCCGGCGTCGTGATGTTCACCGGTTCGCTTGACTACGCTGAAGTGTTTGCGAGTGCTGATAGTGTCGCTGCACAAAATATCGAGGTGTTCTCCGGATCGCCCTGGAATGCGATGACAGTCATCTGCATTTTGCTGTTTATCGGCGCTATGGGTAAGTCGGCGCAAGCGCCATTGCACGTGTGGCTACCGGATTCCATGGAAGGCCCAACACCAATCTCGGCATTGATCCACGCAGCAACCATGGTGACCGCCGGTATCTTCATGGTCGCACGGATGTCGCCGCTCTTTGAGCTGAGTGAGACGGCGTTGGCTGTTGTCATCGTCATCGGGTCGATCACGGCGTTCTTCATGGGACTGCTGGGAATAGTGCAGAACGACATCAAGCGTGTTGTTGCATATTCAACGTTGTCGCAGCTTGGATATATGACCGTCGCACTCGGCGCTTCCGCCTACAGTGCTGCGATCTTTCATTTGATGACGCATGCATTTTTCAAGGCGCTTCTATTCCTGGCGGCCGGCTCCGTAATTATCGCGCTGCACCATGAACAGGACATTCGCAAGATGGGCGGCCTTCGAAAGTACATGCCGATCACTTACTGGACAGCGCTGATCGGCTCGTTGGCGCTGATTGGTTTTCCCGGAACCAGCGGCTTCTTCTCCAAAGATCTGTTGATCGAGGCCGTCAAGGATTCACACTGGCAAGGACAGGGCGCCGTTTACTGGATTGCATATTTGAGTGTCCTGCTCGGCGTGTTTGTAACGGCGTTGTATACATTCCGTATGTTCTTCCTGGTTTTCCACGGTGAGGAACGAATGAAAGCCGAGACCAGATCACATATTCATGAGTCACCATTAGTGGTGACGGTGCCGCTCGTGATGCTGGCGATACCGTCGGCGATAGTCGGTTGGTTCACGGCCAAAGACGTTCTGTTCGACAACTATTTCGGTACTGCAATTGTTGTCAGATCGGCGCACGACGTGCTCGCGCATCTCGGTGAGAGTTTCCATGGAAGTCTGGCACTATTCCTTCACTCGGTGCAGACGCCCGTATTTTGGCTGGCTGCGGCCGGCACTTTCTCGGCCTGGTTCCTGTACCTGAAACGGCCGGATGTGCCGGAGGTAATCAGGAACAAAGTCTCTGGACTATACGAATTACTGGATCGCAAATACTACTTTGACGATCTGTACATAAAGGGATTCGCCGCGGGCGGTCGTGCGGCTGGAAAGTTCTTGTGGGAGAAGGGCGATCAGGTATTAATCGACGGTGTGCTGGTCAACGGCACTGCGAATTCGATCGTTAAGCTTGCGGGCGTTATGCGACAGATACAGACCGGTTATCTGTATACGTACGCTTTCGCGATGATCATTGGTCTGACGATGCTGCTTAGCTGGCTCATCTGGTTCAGGTAGGTCAGGGACGGACATGGATTTTTCGCAACAACTTTTGAGTCTCCTGATCTGGCTGCCGATTGCCGGCGGTATTCTGCTGCTCGTCATTGGTGACGACAACGATGTGGAATCGCAGCGCTCCGTCACGATGCGCATTGTTGCCCTGTCGATGTCGGTCTTGACGTTCATCGTTAGCATCGCCCTGTACAAATGGTTCGACAACACAGCGACCGGTATGCAATTCACGGAGCGATTTAGTTGGATCCCGGCACTGGATGTCTATTACTACCTGGGCGTTGATGGCATATCGGCACCACTTATTCTGTTGACTACGTTTATCACGCCATTGGTGGTCATTGCCGGTTGGGATTCCATCACAGAACGGCCGGCGCAGTATTTCGCTGCGTTCCTGATTCTCGAAGGACTGATGATTGGCGTCTTTTGTGCGCTGGACGGATTGCTGTTTTATGTATTTTGGGAGGCAATGCTCGTACCGATGTTCCTGATCATCGGTGTCTGGGGCGGTGAGCGACGCATTTACGCAACGCTGAAGTTCTTCCTGTATACCTTCCTTGGCTCGGTACTGATGTTGGTCTCGTTCATCTACCTGTACGGCCAGACGGGCAGCTTCGATCTGTTCGGGTTTATGAATGTGCCGCTCGGCCTGACGGCGCAAAAACTGATCTTCATCGCGTTTCTGCTCGCGTTCGCGGTCAAAGTGCCGATGTGGCCAGTCCACACCTGGCTGCCGGATGCTCATGTAGAGGCGCCGACAGGTGGCTCTGTCATCTTGGCGGCCATCATGTTGAAAATGGGCGGATATGGTTTTGTACGCCTGTCGTTGCCCATCGTCCCCGACGGCAGCGAGTATTTCTCGGGTTTCGTGATCGCCTTGTCGCTGATTGCCATTGTTTACATCGGCTTCGTGGCCCTGATGCAGAAGGACATGAAGAAGTTGATCGCATACTCGTCGATCGCTCACATGGGCTTTGTCACCCTGGGTTTCTTCCTGCTCTGGAGCGTTGGTTCTGGTACGGGAGCCGGTCTCGGCATGACTGGCGGCATGGTGCAAATGGTGTCGCACGGACTGATCTCTGCTGCCTTGTTCCTGTGTGTCGGTGTTTTGTATGACCGTGTTCACAGCCGGCAGATTGCCGACTACGGCGGCGTCGCCAATACGATGCCGAAATTTGCCGCGTTCATGGTTCTGTTTGCCATGGCCAATGCGGGGCTGCCGGGAACATCCGGTTTCGTTGGCGAACTCATGGTGATCATCGCGAGTTTCAAGGCCAACTTCTGGTTCGCTTTTCTCTCGGCAACGACGTTGATTCTGGCTGCTGCGTATACGTTGTGGATGGTCAAGCGGGTCATCTACGGTGAGGTCGCCAACGATAACGTGGCTGCGCTCAAGGATCTTAATCAGCGCGAATTCATCGTGCTGGCGGTCCTGGCAATCGCCGTATTGCTTATTGGCCTGTGGCCAGCACCGCTCGTTGACATGATGAACGTGACTATCGAACAACTGATCCAACAGGTAGGGCAGTCCAAGCTCTGACAGGTTTTGCTATGAATTTGACGGACTACATATCAGCGGCACCGGAAATGACTCTCTTGAGTCTGATCTGCGTTGTGTTGCTTGCTGACTTGTTTGTGGATAACGAGCATCGGGTGATGACGTTCTGGATGAGTATCGCAGCACTTGCGATTACAGCCTGGACGCTGTTCGCAACAGCCCCAGTCGGTCGTGTCATCGTATTTGACGGCAGTTATGTTAGTGATTCCTTATCCCAGGTTCTCAAAATAACCGCCGTAGGCTTCGTTGCAATTGCGTTCCTGTATGCGCGCGATTACTTGCGTGCCAACGATTTGCACAAAGGCGAGTACTACATTCTCGGATTGTTCGGGCTGCTTGGCATGATGATCATGATTTCGGCCAATAGCCTGCTGACCATGTATATGGGACTGGAGACTCTCGCGTTGTCGCTATATGCGCTTGTCGCCATCGATCGCAACAATCCGGTGTCCGCAGAGTCTGCGATGAAGTACTTTGTGTTGGGTGCTATTGCGTCGGGTTCATTGCTCTACGGCATCTCATGGATTTACGGCGTTACTGGCACACTCAAGTTTGACGAAATCGCCATGGCGATTTCAGCCAATCCAGGCCTGAACAGTCTGCCTCTCTGGTTCGGCCTCGCGTTTCTGATCGTTGGTATCGCCTTTAAGTTCGGTGCAGTGCCCTTTCACATGTGGTTACCCGACGTTTATCAGGGAGCGCGCACGCCTGTAACCTTGTACCTGGCTTCGGCACCGAAGCTGGCGGCCCTGGCCTTGACGATACGAATTCTCGTCGACGGCCTCGGTGGACTTCACGATGTCTGGTCCGACATGGTCATGGTTGTAGCCGTGCTGTCGTTGCTGGTGGGAAACGTTATTGCGATCGCCCAGACGAACATCAAGCGCATGCTTGGTTACTCGACAATTGCGCACGTGGGTTTCATTCTGCTCGGAATATTTTGTGGCACGGAGAAGGGGTACGCTGCAGCGCTTTTCTACACGCTGACCTACATCGTTGCCGCAGCCGGTGCATTCGGTCTCGTAATTCTGCTCAGCCGGCGCGGATACGAAGCTGAAAACATCTCTGATTTTAAAGGACTCAATACACGCAGCCCTTGGTTCGCGCTGATGATGTTGTTCATCATGTTCAGCCTCACCGGCATTCCGCCGTTCATTGGGTTCTTTGGCAAGTTGAATGTCATTGATGCCGTGCTGAGTTCAGGCTTCCCGGGACTGGCTGTCCTGATGGTACTGGCGTCCGTCGTTGGCGCCTTCTATTACCTGAGAGTTATCTGGTACATGTATTTTGAGCCGAACGAAGATCAGGCCGTGCTGCAGGCGAGCACCGACATGCGGCTGGTCCTGAGCCTTAACGGAGTTGCTGTTTTGGCCCTGGGAATCGTCCCGGGCTGGCTGTGGGAACTTTGTACCCAAATAGCCTTGTCAATCCGATGACATGTCAGTAGTATCCCGCTCCTGCCGATGCGGGGTGGAGCAGTCTGGCAGCTCGTCGGGCTCATAACCCGAAGGTCGCAGGTTCAAATCCTGCCCCCGCTACCAAATGAAGAAAGGTCCCCTTTATGGGGGCCTTTTTCATTTGGAAATGGAGAAGGTTTGAACCTGCAGAGAAGCAGGTTCAGCCGCAGGCGCCCCGATGCGTAGCATCGGCAAAGGCGCCAAGACCAACTGAGCGGCGTTAGCCGCGAGGGCAAATCCTGCCTCGCTACCAAAAAACTGAGAACCCAGCCACGTGCTGGGTTTTTCTTGCCCGCGATCCCCTCGTGCGATGTCCGCTTTACCCCCGATAGCGGTCATTCAGCTAATATTGTAGAGAAGGGCTGCTAATGACCCATTGCGGCCGCCCGAGAAACCTCAGAATATATTTGTCCGGCAGTAAAATCTTGGCGCAAAATAAGGGTACTTGTTGCACTTTCTATGTGTGCTTTGCCTTGCTGCTTTGCTTTCGCGAGCAGTTCGATCCTCCAACATATAGATCAAGATACCGAGATGTCCGATCTCGTCTCGGCTTTTCTAAAATCGCACCGGGTAAAGCGCAACGGAATCGTAATCGTTGATGTCCAAACGCTGCGCGAGACTATCACCGAGTTTGAGCAACGCATCGACTAGAACAACGAGCCGCATTTCTAATTCGAGGCCGAGACCGGGCAACCGAGTGGCGGCTTGCCTGGATGGAAAAATACCTGGGTTATACTTCCTATCCACGAAGGCTGACGGAGAATATTGTGGCCACCAACAACTACGACGCGATCATTGTCGGCGGTGGACACAACGGGCTGGTAGCTGCGGCCTACTTCTCGCGTGCCGGTGCTCGGACACTGGTACTCGAGGCGCGAAGCAGAACAGGGGGCGCGGCCGATACCAGTGCGCCGTTCGCCGAACTCCCGGACGTCAAAGTCTCGACTTACTCGTACGTCGTTTCGGT
>Ga0255052_10000310_pt1 | contig 38633 bp, 35 predicted proteins | sample JV7_2_21_MG_FD_188632 | JGI IMG/M metagenome (GOLD analysis project Ga0255052, IMG submission 188632) | Seawater microbial communities from Jervis Inlet, British Columbia, Canada - JV7_2_21 | ecosystem: Environmental > Aquatic > Marine > Inlet | place: Canada: British Columbia | collected...
CGTGGTCTATGTACAGAAATTCGTTGCCGAGAAAAATCATCGTGGCCGCTGTCTCGTTTCCATCAACCTGCTCCATACGGATCTTTCCTGACTGCGCGTATATTTTCGACCGTTCAGTCTCCTGCCCAGACGCGTTCATTGTCACCATATCCATCACCACGCCCGCGTAGGCAAGTGGCGACAACAGCAAAAGCGTTGAGATTGATAGAGTGATTGTATTCCTCATGGTGATTCTCCCCTCGAACATTGAGACTTCGGATTACGTCCAGGCTACATGTCACCAAAATTCGCCAGGACCGCCCCGTAGATCTGCATAGCATCCCATAGATTCTGCAGGCGGATGTTTTCGTTTTCGGCGTGCTGGTTATTGTCGTGATTTGCGAGCGGTAAGATGATTATTGGGGCAGACAGTCGACTCCCGAATTCGTCCAGAGGAAGGCTTCCTCCCATTGTCGGCGTCACAATTAGATCTGGCGCGATCAGACGCATGAGACCGGTAAGGCGCAAGGACATCGGATGATCCAACGCTGTACGTAAGGCAGGATAGCCAGAACCACGCCACTGGAGTTTGGCGACCTTTTTGTGAGAACGGAGCGTGTCCGCAGTGGGATCTTCGAAAACAACATGAAAGCCTTGCTCAACCAAGTGCGCTTCAATTAACTTGCGTACCCGGTCAGGTGTCTGGGCGGGCACAAGCCGCAGATTCAAGGATGTGGTCGCAGTCGAAAGTACGATGTTGCGTCCTTTTGCACCGACTCCCCCAGCGACGATTCCGCGTGCATTAATCGCAGGCAAACTAATCAGTTCTTCCAACCTCATGCCGTCGCCCTCCGGCGTGTGGATGGAGAGCTCATCCTTGAGTGCCTCGGTTACGTCAGGCATTGCAGCAATAGCGGCCCGTTCAAGCTCGCCTAATGGCGTTACATCGTCGTAGTACCCATCGATCAGAATTCGGCCAGATTCGTCCCGCATGCTTGTCAGCAAATAGGACATCTGCATGATCGGATTTGGCGCCCAGTTACCGTAGTGCCCTGAATGCAGCGGTCGAACCGCACCGTAGGTCGTTATATCTACAGTTGTCGTGCCGCGAACACCAAAGACCAGTTGAGTGCGGCGGGACTGGTGCATCGGGCCATCGCAGAACAGGAGAAGGTCTGCATCGAGGAGGCTGCCGTTCTCGTCAATAAGCTTGCCGACTGTTGGCGAGCCCCGCTCCTCCTCCCCATCGAGCAGTAGTTTTAGATTAACGGAAAGGTCAATGTCACTCGCCGCCAGAGCATCGAGTGTATGAACCAATGCAATAATCGGCATTTTGTCGTCTCCGGCCGATCGCGCGTAAAGGCGCCACTCGGGTCCGAAGCTTCCGTCAACCTGATCAATGTCGACGAGTTGCCCGCCGGCCTGCACGGGCCCGTCAAGCAACGTGGGAGAAAACGGCGGATATGCCCAGTTTTCCTCCTGCACTGGCTGGCCATCGAAATGGGCATAGATGAGAACCGTCTCGGCGGCGCCGGGGCTCATCAATTCGGCGTAGATGTATGGCGCGCCCCCTGAACTCAGTCGCCGCGTGGTAAACCCTCGAGGTTCCAGGAGACCAATAATGTAGTCAACATTGCGCTCCATGTCGGGCAGGCTGACAGCGATATTGGGCATTGAGAGCAACTCGACAAAATCTGAAAGAATGGCGGCCTCTCGATCTCTACGATATTCATTAATCGCATTTTTCGTGGAATCCACGTTGGCCCCAACTTGCACTTGTGCCCAGCCGTTGAGAGACAAAGAGGCAAACGCGACTGCAATGAAAATCCTAATCAGGAATGAACTAATGGCGGCGGATAACATCACTGATACTCCACATTGCGGCAATCAAGCCTGGTAGAAACTAACACTCATAGCCCATGTCTGCTTTGGGTCATGATGTGCTCTTGGGGCAATAATCGGATCATCGGCGGCGCAACTACGCATTCTTGCCCGCCTTGTACGACGTCTGATTGCAAGACGTTCCCTCTACTACATACGGTAAGGCCACGGCTGCCTTTTTCATTGCCAAGGTTGGGTCTTTTGCTCCCGCCATATCTACGTCCCTCGATTCACGAACACGTGAGTTACGCCTGTCCTTCTCTTTGATCTGCTCAACCTAAATTATCCAAAGTCAAGGCGCGGATCAAATATACAAAGAACAGCGGTCCCCGAATATGGAAATGGCCGTTTCTCGTCAGTTGATATCGACGATTCACGCCACCCTTGCTAAAGTCATGGAAGCGTGCGACGCAACGCGCCAAAACAAGTGCAACAAGGGACTACCATGAAACTTCACGCTCTCGTATTACTCGTTCTTGTTGGTCTGCCTGGCCTGGCTTTCGCGGCTGATGAGGAGCCGAAAGTCGATCCCGGTTTCAATGAGCAGACCTTCAAGGGGCTTGATTGGCGTGGCATTGGGCCGGCTTTCATGTCCGGGCGAATCGCCGACATCGCTATTGTTCCAGAGGATCAGAGTATCTGGTATGTGGCTGTTGGCAGTGGCGGTGTATGGAAGACCAAGAATGCAGGTACCACGTGGTCCCCTATCTTTGACGACGAAGGGTCCTACTCGGTTGGCAGTCTCACCCTGGATCCAAACAACTCGAACACCATTTGGGTGGGTACCGGCGAGAATGTAAGCGGGCGACACGTTGGTTACGGAGACGGCGTTTACCGTAGCCGCGATGGCGGTCAGAACTGGGAAAATATGGGACTTGCCAATTCCGAGCATATCGGGATGATTCTTGTAGATCCCCGCGATTCCAATACGATCTTTGTAGCCTCTCAAGGTCCGTTGTGGTCCGGTGGTGGTGACCGTGGTCTATACAAATCGACTGACGACGGTCAGAACTGGCGTAAAGTTCTAGGTAACGGTCTCGGCAATACCAATGCGGACGATCAGTTTACTGGCGTGTCTGAAGTTCACATGGACCCGCGCAACCCTGACGTGATGTATGCCGTTGCGTGGCAGAGACTTCGCAACGTTGCGGTCGTCCTTGACGGAGGTCCGGGAACCGGGATTCACAAGTCCGAAGACGGCGGTGAAACCTGGCGCGAACTTACGAAAGGCCTACCGGAAGAAGTCATGGGCAAGACCGGCCTGGCGATCAGTCCGCAAGATCCCGATGTCATCTACGCAACGATAGAACTAGCAAACCGAACTGGCGGTTTCTGGCGCTCGGCTGACCGTGGTGAGTCCTGGGAGAAGAAGAACGAATACCTCTCGAGCGGCACCGGCCCGCACTATTACCAGGAGTTGTTCGCCAGTCCGCATCAGTTTGATCGCGTTTACCAGATGGACGTGCAGATGCACGTTACGGAAAACGGGGGAACAGACTTTACGAAACTCGATCACGAGACCAAGCACAGCGACCATCACGCGATGGCCTTTCGCCATGACGACGAGAATTATCTCCTGGTTGGAACCGATGGTGGCATTTACGAAAGTCTGGATCTGGGCGAAACCTGGCGATTCGTAAACAATCTGCCGATCACACAGTTCTACAAGGTGGCTGTAGATTACGACGAGCCATTTTACAATGTGTATGGCGGCACTCAGGACAACAACAGTCAAGGCGGACCATCGCGCACGGACAATGTTGTCGGCATCCGCAACAGCGACTGGTTCATCACGCTGTTCGCGGATGGTCATCAGTCCGCGGTCGATCCAAACAACGCCGACATCGTGTACGCGGAGTGGCAGCAGGGCAATCTCGCGCGCTTCGATCGCCGCACCGGTGAGGTAGTTTACATTCGTCCTCAAGCTGGTGAAGGTGAACCACCGGATCGATACAACTGGGATTCACCAATCCTGATAAGCCCGCACGATTCAAAGACGATCTTTTTCGGTACGCAACGCGTCTGGAAGAGTAATAACTACGGTGATACCTGGCAGAATATCAGCGGCGACCTGACGCGAAACGAGAATCGGGTCCGGCAACCCGTCATGGGGCGCACCTGGAGTTACGACGCGCCGTGGGACATCTACGCGATGTCGATGTTCAATACGATTACTTCACTGTCCGAGTCGCCGCTGGTCGCCGGTCTCATCTACGCGGGCACCGACGACGGGCTGATTCAAATTACCGAAGACAATGGCCAGAACTGGCGCACGGTGGACGATTTGCCGGGGGTACCGGACCGGTTCTTTGTTAATGACATCAAGGCGGATCTGCATGACCCAGATACCGTTTATGCCGTCGTCGACGATCACAAGAGTGGCGACTTCTCGCCGTACATCCTGAAGAGTGACAATCGCGGCCGCAACTGGAAGAGCATCGCCGGCGACCTGCCGGAGCGGCACGTGCTGTGGCGTGTAGTGCAGGATCACGTCAAGTCTGGGCTAATGTTTCTTGGTACCGAGTTCGGTGTGTTCTTTACGGTGAATGGTGGTGGCAACTGGACGAAGCTCAAAGGCGGAGCGCCAAATATTCCATTTCGGGATCTTGCCATTCAAAAACGTGAAAATGACCTGGTTGGCGCGACCTTCGGCCGAAGCTTTTATGTGCTCGATGACTACACGCCGCTGCGCACGGTTAACGAAACTATGCTGCAAGAAGGCAATGTGCTGTTCACAAATCGTGCGGCGCGCTGGTATGTGCCGAGAAAGCCGCTCGGGTGCGGTGAATCGGGCTGTGTTGGCAGTCAGGGTGATGCGTTCTTTACCGCAGCAAACCCCGATTTTGGTGCCACATTTACTTACTATCTGGCCGACAGTCTCCGGAGCAGCAAAGATGCACGTCGCGAGGCCGAGAAGGAACTTGAGGCGGAAAACCAGAATGTCACATTTGCCTCCTGGGACACGATCCTCGACGAAGATCGCGAGGATGGGCCCGCCATCGTGTTCACTGTCAGAAACAAGAACGGTATCGTTGTAAGGCAGATCGAGGCGCCGGCCGAGGCAGGGTTTCATCGGATTTCCTGGGATTTGCGCTATCCGGCGCTTGACCCATGGTCGGCTGAGTCCGAAGAAGAAGATGATGATGACGCCGCCGGAGTGTTAGTTGTCCCTGGTACCTTCACAGTCACCATGCAGAAGCGTGAAGATGGCGTCCTGACTAACCTCGGCGAGCCGCAGAGTTTCGAGGTAGTTTCGATTCGCGAGGACCCGGTTCTGCCGGGCAGCTCACAGGAACAACGCCTAATTTTCGAATCGCAGGTTGCTGAGTTGCAACGCGCGGCAATGGGTAGCGTGGCATCGATCGATGCCGTCGTCGCGGAACTGGATGCTGTTAAGGGCACGTTGGAGCGCTCCTTAACGGATGGCTCGCTGTATGAATCTGCGAATTCGATACAACAGCGCCTGAAGGCTGCGCGTGATCGGCTCACGAACAACGAAAGGCGAGCCGTCTATAACGATCTTGACGAGATGACAGTGCAAACGCGTCTGTGGCATGCAGGCTTTTCGCCGACCGCAAATGCGTACGGTCCAACGCCTGCGCAGCGGGAGTCCTTCCGTGTCGCAAGCGGACTGTACGACGAGGTTGTGGCGGAGCTAACCGCCCTTGTCGATTCTGAATACGCGGGCCTCAAGGAAGCGATGGACATGGCCAGGGTACCCTGGACGCCTGGTCGCGGCGTGCAAAGATAGAGCGTCAGTTTCAAGTGTCCGCTTTCGGCCAAACGATGTTTCAGTCTTCCAGATTATCCTTGAATGCCGATAACATTGCGTAGGCCTCAGCTGAGTCGCTGCAAAAGTAGTCGGGCGTAAAATCCCGCTCCAAGAACCGCGTATATCCAGGCGCGGTCGCGGGGTCGAGTTTGTCCGACGTCTCGAAGCCCATGGTCCAGTCAGGAAATTCACGATGCAGAATTTTCTCTGCCCTCAGCACATCCACGCTCTTATGCCGAGCGTCTTGTTCAATAGCGGCGAATATCTTCGTTATCCTTGACTTATTACCCTCGAGGACGCCCATAAAATGGCCACCCTTGTAAAGCAACATTCCGGTAATGCGGTTTCGCTCATTTCGAGCCCTGCTCTGGCGCAGCAGGTCAATGAGCGCATCATCCGTCATCGGCAACACCGGAGTGCTTACGTAGATCAAATGGAACAACATAGAATCTGGCAGTAACTCGACGTGGACCGAGTTGGTGTTGAAAAATTGGGCCTGTTATACGCTGGCGTCGAGAAATTGTCCAGTTGTTAAACTTTGTCTAAGGAGTTGAGAAATGTCAATGACTTCGAGGGAACGCGTGCTGACTGCGATCCATAACGAACAACCTGATCGTATCCCGCTGGTTATCGGCGTCAGTAATGCGACCGGGATCAAAATGAAGCCTTATCAAGGGATCAAAAGGATCATCGGAGCGCAAGCGCCGGACAAGTACCTGTATGACTGGCCCGAACTGGGCACGGCGGAAATCGACGAAGAAACGATGCGCCGACTGCATAGCGATGTTCGGGGAGTACTGGATCTCGAACCTGAACGGATTCGTACGCGGAATCGTGAGCGCGATCCCCACAGCGACTGCATTGATTCGTGGGGCAGCGGACAGTCAGAAGTCAAGCCTGGGGAGTGGTATCCCGGCATCCATCCTCTTCCGGACGCCCGAACTATCGAAGATCTGGACTCGTACCAGGGTTGGCCCGACATGAACGACCCGAGCCGCATTGCCCATGTGCGGGAATCCGCCAGGCGGCTGGCCAAAGAAAATCAATTCGCGATCATGGCAACGCCCTGGCTCTTATTTCCTTTCGAACGTGCTCATGCGATGCAGGGATTGGAGACCTTTCTCCTCAACATGGTCATGTATCCTGATTTTGCACGTGCCTTGCTGGAGAAAATTGCTGCTCACTGCAAAGAGTTGATGGGGCATTTTCTGGAAGAGCTGGGAGACAATGTCGATATCATAAAGATCGGTGATGACCTCGGATCCGAAAAGAGCCTCATGATTTCACCGAATATGTATCGTGAAATCCTCAAGCCGATTCACACTGATTTCATCGACTTCATCAAGGCCCGAACAAAAGCCAAAATATTCTTTCACTCTGACGGTGATGTGGCGCCCTTGATCGAGGATTTTATTGAGATGGGCGTCGACATACTAAATCCGATTCAAACTTCGGCTGGGTCTATGTCCGATCTGCCTGCACTGAAGAAACGATTCGGACAAAACATCGTGTTTTGCGGTGGCATCGACACGCAGAGAGTTCTGCCCCATGGCAGCATCGAGGAAGTCCGTCAGGAAGTGCGTCGCGTAATGCAGATACTCGGTCCGGGAGGCGGCTGCATGATTGGCGCTGTACACACCATCATGAACGATGTTCCCCCTGGGAATGTCCTGGCGATGGTTGATGCCGTGGAAGAATTCGGTCACTACCCTTTGCGATGAATCACCGATAGAAGTATTCGAGAAAGGATATGCCGGTAAGTACCCATTGGCGGGCGAACGTCGTGTTGATATAAAAATTGATACATGGACAAGAAGTACAAGCAGCCGTCTGAACTCACTGCGGTGCAGGCCAAATCGGAAGCCCAGAAAATAGCGTTTTCCGCGATCGCTTTTGAAGCGACCGTGTGCCTGTTACGCCTCGGAATCCTAAGGTCTGTCTCGAAGGCGGGTAGCGATGGAGCCAGCGCCAGCGACCTCGCACAGGAGCTTGGTCTAAGCGAGTACGGGGTCAAGGTTCTGCTCGACATGGGCCTGACGTCAGGTCTGGTTTGGATGAATAAAGACCGCTACGTACTGGACAAAGTCGGCCACTTCCTGCTGGAAGACCGGATGTCGCAGGTCAATGTCAACTTTGCTCAGGACGTGTGCTACGAGGCGATGGGACATCTCATGGCGTCGATTAAGAGCGGTGCACCAGAGGGTCTGAAGGTATTCGGCGACTGGTCTACGATCTACCCGCGACTTTCTCATCTTCCCGAGCCAGCGAGAAAAAGCTGGTTTGAATTCAACAACTATTACTCCAGGAGCGCTTTTCGACACGCCCTACCGATCGTGTTCAAATTCCCGCCTGCTCACATCCTGGATATCGGTGGAAATCTGGGTGCATGGGCTTTTCAGTGCATCGAATACGATTCGGATGTTCGGGTGACCATTGTTGATTTACCAGAACAGACTGCGTTGGCTTTGGGCTATGTGCAGAAGAGAAATGCCCGGGATCGGATCGACACGTATGACATGGACGTTCTCGATCCGCAGCAGAGCCTCCCTTCTGGTGCGGATGCAATCTGGATGAGCCAGTTCCTGGATTGCTTCTCGGAGTCGCAGATTCTTGGGATCCTGCAACAGGCTGCGAGTGTGATGGACAAGGACACTTCGCTCTTCATTCTTGAGCCATTCTGGGACTGCCAGCAGTTTGATGCGGCGGCATACAGCATTAACGCCACCTCACTCTATTTTGCGTGTCTTGCCAATGGAGTGAGCCGCATGTATTGCTCGAAGGACATTATCACCATCGCGCAAAAGGCCGGCCTGAGCGTCACCGCGCGATACGATGATCTGGGGGTCGGACATACGCTCCTGCACCTCAGCAAGACGCCCTAGTCCACCATATATCCACGACTTGGGGACAGTACGTATTCTGTACTGCCGTCCGAACCGCTATATATAATTGGCAGTAGAAATCTGAAGGAGACTCCCGGAGGCGTATATGGGCCTGGACTCTCAGCGATCCAAGGTCGAGTCCATTCTGGCGACGGCGGATATCCATATCGATGGTGACCGGCCGTGGGACCTGCTGGTCTACAACAAACGCTTCTACGAACGGCTGCTTGCCAAGGGAACATTGGGTGCCGGCGAAGCTTACATGGACGGTTGGTGGGACTGCCCGGCTCTCGATCAGCTCTTCCATCGGGCAATCCAGGCAAGACTGGATCAACGACTGAGAACCTGGAGCCTTGTCGGCGGCATTGTAAGCGCCAAACTGAAAAATTTTCAGACCCCATCGCGCGCATTCGAAGTGGGTCGACATCACTACGATCTGGGTCATGATCTATTTTGCGCCATGCTCGACAAGCGCATGATCTACTCCTGTGGATACTGGGCAGAGGCCGATAATCTGGACGATGCCCAGGCTCACAAGCTGGACCTGATCGCACGGAAATTGATGCTCGAGCCCGGTATGCGGGTACTCGACATCGGCTGCGGGTGGGGTGGTGCGCCTCGATACTTCGCGGAACGTTATGAGGTCGAGGTCGTCGGCATCACAATCTCAGAGCAGCAATGGTCTTTCGGCCAGGAGATCTGCGCGGGGCTTCCGGTTGAACTTCGCCTGCAAGACTACCGTGAGCTAAACGAACCATTCGATCGCATCTACTCGATCGGCATGTTCGAACATGTGGGGCCCAAGAATTACCGCACATACATGAACGTCGTGCGCCGCTGCCTGAAAAACGATGGGCTATTCCTGCTGCACACGATCGGTGCCGACGTTACGAGATCGAACGTTGATCCTTGGATCAGCAAGTACATTTTTCCAAATAGTCACCTGCCATCGGCCAGCCAGATTACACGTGCCGCAGAAGGAGTAATGATTCTTGAGGACTGGCATTGCTTCGGACCCGACTATGAGCGAACACTAATGTCCTGGCATGAGAACTTCGAAGCGGCGTGGCCTGAATTGAGCGACAACTACGACGAGCGCTTCCGCCGCGCCTGGCATTATTACCTGTTGTCCAGTGCAGGCGCATTTCGAAGTCGCGGTAACGAGCTATGGCAAGTCGTGTGGTCGACCGGTATCGAAGGTGAAACTTACCGGCCTGAGGGCATTCGCTGAAACGCAGGCGCTGGATCGGTAATTTCGACACACTGTCCGCATGTCAGTCTCCTGCAGTGGCGCGTATTCGAAAGCGCTGGTCCTGCCCAATCGGTAAAATCACGTAAGCGAGACTGCGCATACCTGCGCAATTACCACCAACCAGCCGCACTTGCGCTGGAGAGCCAATGACCACAAGCACTTCAAATGCCGCCCTGACAACGCCGGGAAGGCCAAATTCGTTCAGCTATGCGGAACTCATCGACTGCGCCCACGGCAACATGTTTGGGCCCACGAATGGTCGGCTGCCGTTGCCAAATATGCTGATGATGGACCGCATCACGCATATTTCGAACGAGGGCGGAAAATATGGCAAGGGCGAGATCAAAGCCGAACTCGATATTCGTCCGGACCTGTGGTTTTTCGACTGCCACTTTGAGGGCGATCCTGTAATGCCTGGCTGCCTCGGGCTTGATGCATTGTGGCAACTCGTCGGGTTTTTTCTTGTGTGGAACGACCTTCCGGGACGGGGCAGGGCGCTGGGAGCCGGTAAAGTGAAATTTACAGGTCAGGTTCTTCCCCAGGCCAAACTCGTCACCTACCAGCTGGATATGAAGCGCGTCATCACGCGCAAGCTGAATATGGCTATCGCAGATGGCACAATGTCGGTCGATGGCCGCGAGATTTACACAGCAGAGGATCTTCGAGTCGGCCTGTTCTCTTCTACGGATGATTTCTAGGATTTTGTAATGCGGCGTGTAGTCGTTACGGGTATCGGCGCAGTCTCCTGCATCGGCAATACCCAGGCAGAAATAACCGATTCGCTACAGAACGGCCGCTCTGGGATTGTCGCCAGCGAGTCGTATAAGGAACTGGGTTTGCGCAGCCAGGTCTCCGGTTCGGTCAACATCGATATTGCCGAACATATTGACCGCAAAGTGCGCCGATTCATGGGCGACGCGGCCGCCTACGCGTTTATCTCGATGCAGCAGGCGATCGAGGATTCCGGGCTTGAGCAAAGCGATGTCTCCAATGTTCGATCCGGCCTTATCACTGGATCGGGTGGCGCGTCGAGCGCAAATATCGTTGCGAGTGCCGACAAATTGCGTGAAAAGGGCGTACGCAAGATCGGACCCTACATGGTCACGCGAACAATGGGCAGCACAGTATCGGCTTGCCTCGCAACGCCATTCCGGATCAAAGGCATCAACTATTCGATCACGTCGGCGTGTGCGACCAGTGCGCACTGCATCGGTGTTGGTGCCGAGCAGATTCAGATGGGCAAGCAGGACATTATTTTTGCCGGTGGCGGTGAGGAAGAAGACTGGTCGCTCGCGTGCCTTTTTGACGCGATGGGTGCGTTATCTTCGAAGTATAACGATGCACCGGCGACAGCATCACGGCCGTATGACGCCACACGTGACGGTTTCGTTATTGCCGCGGGCGGCGGCACGGTGGTTCTCGAGGAACTCGAGCACGCGAAAGCGCGCGGTGCCAGGATTTATGCAGAGCTTGTGGGTTATGGTGCGACGTCTGACGGCCACGACATGGTTTCTCCATCGGGCGAAGGTGCACAACGATGCATGGAACTTGCAAACTCTACGGTTGAAGGCCCGATTGACTACGTCAATACGCACGGCACCAGCACGCCGGCAGGCGACATCTCCGAAGTTGCTGCGATGCAAACAGTATTTGGCGACGACATGCCGAGATACGGGTCATCGAAATCATTATGCGGGCATTCGCTCGGTGCGACGGGCGTGCAGGAAGCCATTCATTGCCTGCTGATGCTTGAACACGATTTCATTGCACCATCAATCAATGTCAACGATCCTGATCCCGCAGTTGAAGGAACGCCATTGGTAACGAAGCGAGTTGACAGCGCTGGAATGAGGACCGCCATGTCGAACAGCTTTGGCTTCGGTGGCACAAACGCGACGCTCGTATTCCAGAAACGCTGATCCCCGGGCATAATCACTGCCCATGACCCTCGAGACCCTAAGTGAGACCAGTTGCTTCGGTGGCAAGATCGGCTTTTATCGACACGTCTCGCATGCGAATAACTGCGATATGCAGTTTTCTGTTTTCGTTCCTCCTCAAGCGGTAGATGGAAAGGTGCCTGTTGTCACCTTTCTGTCGGGACTGACCTGTACCGAAGAAAACTTCATGATCAAGAGTGGCGCGCAACGTTATGCGGCGGAGCTCGGCATCATGCTCGTGTCACCGGATACGAGCCCGCGCGGTGAGGGCGTTCCGGACGACCCGGACGGTGACTACGACTTTGGCCTCGCTGCTGGTTTTTACCTGAATGCGACTGAAGAACCGTGGTCGCGCCACTATCACATGTACGACTATGTGATGAAGGAACTGCAGCCTGCCGTGTTCGACAATTTTCCTGGCGATGCCGGTCGGCACGGGCTGACCGGCCACTCAATGGGCGGCCATGGTGTATTGACAATCGGCCTCAAGCACCCTGACGTGTTCAAGTCATTGTCGGCCTTCGCGCCAATATGCACGACATTGCATAGCCCATGGGGACAAAAAGCGCTCGGTTACTATCTTGGTAGCGACACAGCGACCTGGCACGAGTACGACTCATGCGAAGTCGCACGCCGTGTCAACGATGGACCGTCGCGCAACAATATCCTCATTGACCAGGGTAGCGCAGACGCGTATCTGGACGAGCAGCTGCGGCCCGTTCTTTTCGAAGCGGCTTGTGCTGAAAGTGGTTTGCCGCTCGAACTGCGCATGCACGACGGTTACGATCACGGCTACTACTTCATATCAACGTTCATTGCAGATCACCTGCGCCATCACGCGGAATTGCTCAGTGCCTGACAAGCTGCGGATACTCGTAAGTACTTATCCCAATTGCTTTTTTCGCCTTCTCCTGCCGAAATATCCTCGTGTGCCACTGTATCTGCTCGCAGTGGTACCTGAAGGAGGTCACTGTCATGCGCAGCTTTATCCCATTCGTTTCCGTTGTTGCGTTCCTGCTATTTCCGGCCATGGTTATTTCGGCCGACCTGCAAAAAGGACTCAACGCCTTTAACGAAGGCGATTACGAAACCGCTCTGGCCGAATGCCAGCCACTTGCCGATGAAGGCAATACAGAAGCACAGTTCTGCGTCGGTCGGCTGTATGCGAACGGATTTGGTGTCGCTATGGACGATGCGCTCGCCCTCAAATTTTATGGGCTCGCAGCTGCTGCAGGTCATGCTGAAGCCCAGTACAACCTCGGGGTGATGCATGCAAACGGTTGGGGCGTGCAGATGAACGAAGTTCCGGCAGCGGGATTTTATCGACTCGCGGCTGAGCAGGGATTTGCTCCAGCGCAGAGCGCTCTCGGATTCTCATACAAACACGGTGCCGGTGTCGAGAAGAGCCTGGTTGCGGCCTTTACATGGTTCGACATCGCGGCGCAGCGCGGCGATTATGGTGCGGCCTCGGAACGAGACGATCTGGCAGATAGCATGTCTCCGGACGAGATAATGAGCGCACAGCAGTCGGCTCTTCAGTGGCTGGAAGGTTATGAAGGCAGTGCTATGCACGCTGGCCGTATTGAGTAGAACTACTCGGCACCCCACTTCGTTTCGACATTGATACCGATTTTCTTCAGAAAGGCGGACGGCAGAATGCCGCCCGCCGAGATGATTATGGAGTCGTTTTTCAACGCGTCGACGCGGTCACCAACATAAATAACGACCGTCCCATCCCGAATTTCTTTGACGTTTGAGTTCAATAGCACGCGCAGGCGACCATCCGTAGCCATCGTCGCTACCCTTTCCGGGCTGACAATGTGCGTATCTCATCACGGTATACTAACGAATTCCAGTATTGCCTATGGCCGGATTAATGGGTTTAGACAAGTTGCAGGCCGACGAATCGGAAGCGTATTTCCGGATATTGCTCGAATCAGCGCCTGATGCAATGATCATCGTGGATGAGACCGGTGAGGTCGCCATCGTCAACGGCCAGGCTGAGCGTATGTTTGGCTATAGCCGGCAGGAGATGCTCGGCCAGCCAATTGAGCTGCTGTTGCCGGACCACATGCGCGAGTCGCATGTCGGACATCGTGAGAAATACAACGCTGAACCCCGTATCCGCCCAATGGGTACCGGGCTGGAGTTGGTCGGTCAGCGCAAGGATGGCACCCAATTCCCTGTGGAAATCAGCCTGAGCCCGGTTTCCACGCCGAAAGCGTCATTTGTCTCCAGCGTCATTCGTGATGTAACCAGGCGCAAACGCATGGAACAGCAAATCATCGCTGCGCAAGAGGCAGCCCTGCGAGCCAACAAGGCCAATAGCGCGTTTCTTGCTGCTGCGAGCCACGATTTACGGCAGCCCGTGCAGGCGCTGAGTCTTCTTAATGGGGCCCTGCGACGGACCGTTAAGGATGAGCGAGCGCTCGAAATGGTTCGCAGTCAGGATCATTCATTGACTGCCATGACCAATCTTCTGAATTCCTTGCTCGATATCAGCCGTCTCGATGCCGGCGCGGTTACACCGGAGCTGGAAGAATTTCCGATGCAGCGGCTGATCGACCGGCTCTCAGCGGAGTTCGCGCGCCAGGCGAATCAGAAAGGTATCGGGTTCGTGTCGGAGCCCTGTGAGGCAATGGTCCGTTCAGATCCGAACCTGTTGAGTGAGATCATTCAAAACCTCGTCGGAAATGCGATCCGTTACACCGACAAGGGCAAAGTGGAGTTGAAGTGCGTCGAGCGTGACGGGAAGTGTTGCCTGGAGGTCGAGGACACGGGCATTGGCATCAGTGAGGACCAGCAGGAAGCCATATTTACCGAGTTTCATCAGGTCAAGTCACGCGGTGCGAGCAAGGAGGGATTCGGTCTCGGCCTGGCAATCGTACGCAGGCTTGCGGACTTGCTTGGACATGAAATCGATGTCGAATCTGATCTTGGCAAAGGTTCATGTTTCACCGTCAGCATGCCAGCCCTCGGGTCGAGCGATACTCACGTGGATCCCGCAGAGGAAGGCGACACCGTTGCGGCGGAGTCGGCCAGCGGCTTGGTCGTTCTGATCGAGGATGACGTCCATGTGGCAAATGCCTGGGGGCTGTTGCTCGAGGCGGAGGGCTACCAGATCGCAACTGCCGCCACGGCGACCGAGGCCCGCGCGCTCATTAATCATCTGGACGAAGCGCCATCGCTAATCGTGTCGGACTTTCATCTACTTGACGGCTCGACTGGTGTTGAAGCCGTAACTGACATCCGCAAGCACTACGGCCTGAACATCCCGGCCTTTATCGTCAGTGGCGATACCTCTAAGGTCGTTAAGGATGCCCGCCCGGTCGATAACAGTACCCTGATGAGCAAGCCCGTAAATACGGGGCGATTGCTTGCAGCGGCGAGAATTGCGACGCGTACGGGGGAAGTACCGAAGGATTGAGCTGTAGGAGCCCGCTCCCGTCAAGCGGGATCGAGACATGCGGGCGATCTCACCAAGCGAATCGAACTATCGCCCGCATGTCTCGATCCCGCTTGACGGGAGCGGGCTCCTACATGGTGATCCAGCTTGCAGGGCTCTTCGTTAACGCTACGCCTGCGATGTACGCGAAAGTGGCCGCGGCGCCGACGAAAGCGAGGGTTCTGATTTCTGGCGTGCGCCCGAAACGCATCGCGACCATTCCGAAGCCTACGTAGGCAATCAGGCCCGCAAACTTGGCGAGCAGCCAGTTGTGTTGCATCAGCGAGAGGCTCAATACGTAGATCAAAGCGACGCCTGTCGCAAGAAACAATGTATCGATGACATGTGGCACGATCCTGGTTGCGCGATTCTGCCGCAATTCCGATCCGGTAATCATCCAGTAGCCTCGCAGCAGAAATCCGGTGATCGTCAGAATCGCAAGTGCTACGTGAAAGTATTTAAGAATCAGATACATAAAAATCGTACTTCGTTTGTCCTACGCCGACTACACCGCGTGATAGGGATACCTACCTATGGTTTTATGTTCCGCGGATGGCAAGGTTTCATTCTAAAGAAATAAGCACGGTATCGGTGCACTAAAGTACATGCTGAAAAACTCCAGAAATCTATCCGTGTTCGCCGCGGTCGCATTCGTGGGTCTGATTGAGTCGCAAGTAGTGTTCGCGGCTGGAGCCGGACCCGCAGACGTCGCGATCGTCGTTGCTGGCGTGCCGCTTTCAGATCATTTCAGTGTCGGCAACTTCTCGAACGCAACACGCGACTTCATCGATGCGGGCCTGATCGAAAACATTGAGGTGCTGCACGGTCCGGCGTCTGCGCTGTATGGCAGTTCCGCAATTGGCGGCGTCGTTGCGGTCAAGAAGCCAGATCCAGTTGATCTCGTGGGAACAGGCCGCAACGGTGGTGACCTACTGGTCACATGGCGTGACCTGGACGACTTGCTCGGCGAGGTCTTCCCACTTCGGGATTTTCCGATTTCAAGCACCAAAGAAATCGGCGCTTATCTCGAGGACACAATGTCTTTCGGCGATTGGACGGTCATCGCGGCGCTGCGAGCCGATCGATTTGAACTCTCTCCTGGTCAGGATCCAATGTACCTCGAGGACTATCCATTCGCTGAACTCGTATCTCTGACCGAAGCCGATCTGTTTCTGACACAAAACATCGGCTCGCGCACGACGTTGCGTGCCGGACTGCACAACCTGACCGACCGCACGTACTGGAACTGGTCCGACGTACGCGGTTTGTCGCCGAACGATCCTATTCTTCCGTATCTCGCTCAGGCTGGCCGCAGTGCGTCCGTCAGTTTGAACGTGAATTGGTAACCATTGCAATGACAGGAGAGAAAGTCATGCAACTTAAGAAACTGAGCCTGCTACTAATTGTCCCGTTAGTCGGGCTGTCACTTGGAGCCTGCTCAAAGCAGGCCGACGAACCGGCCGTCGAAGCCGACGACACGGTCGTACACACTGCCGAAGTTGCGGCCGCAGGTGCGGACGACCTGATGGCGAAAGGCGAGGCCGTGTACCTCGCGAATTGCTCCGCTTGCCACCAACCCACCGGCGTGGGACTCGCCGGCGCATTTCCACCGCTTGCAGGATCCGACTTCCTGAAGGGCGACCGCAAGCAGGTCATGACCGCCGCATTGTTCGGTCTATCCGGGCCCATCACGGTCAATGGCGTCGAGTACAACGGCGTGATGCCGAGTCTCGGGCACCTGCCTGACGAGGATCTCGCAGCCGCGCTGACCTACGTATTCGGTTCCTGGGGCAATGACGGCGCTGCCGTCAGTGTCGACGAAGTCGCTGCCTTGCGTTCGGAACTCGGCCTGGAAGACAGGGCTGCGGGTGAGCGCCACCCAGGCGCAACCCAAGGCGAGCTGACGTATCAGGGCGCGCCGTCCGCTATTTCCGGGGAAGATGTACGGCAACTCATTGGTGTCGGGGGACCGGTTCTGAGCGAAGCCGAGTTTGGAACAGCAACGCAGCTCTATTTCGAACGCTGCGCCGTTGAATCCGGATGAGTCGATCAGCCAGAGTATCGCGGTGTATGACATCAATAATCTTGATGCAGGCTTCGAGACATTGCCGATTGGCGAGTGGGCCGATCTCGGTGAGGGACCAAAACGCATCGTGCACCCCGAATACAACATGGCTGGCGACGAGGTCTGGTTCTCGGTATGGAGTGGCAAGGAGCAAGAGTCAGCAATCGTCGTTGTCAATGACAAAACGCGTACATTGAAAGCGGTCATCAAGGATGAAGCACTCATCACGCCGACTGGCAAGTTGAATGTCTACAACACCCTGAACGACGTTTACTAGAAGGAAATAACCATGAAACGCAATCACAACATCCTCTTTTGCGCACTGCTTGGGCTGATATTGCCGTTTTCAGTAACGGCAGCCGAAGAGGACGGTGCTACGGACCTGGCCTCTGCGATCACCTCGGGCAAGGCAACGATCGCCGGGCGTTATCGGTATGAGCAGGTCGGTGTGGACGAGTATCTCGAGGTGGATGAAGAACCACAGCTCGAACACGACATGGCCCACGCGTCGACGTTGCGAGTGCGGCTCAACTACCGGACCGGCCAATGGGATGGCTGGTCCGCGTTTGGCGAGTTCGATCATGTATTCCATGTCCTTCTCGATGACTTCAATTCCCATGGCGGCACGAGTCCTTCCAATGTTGACGAGTATCCTATCGTTGCCGACCCGAAAGGTTCGGACCTGAATCAGCTGTATTTTGACTACGGCCCAAACGAAGATTGGAAGCTTCGCTTCGGCCGGCAACGTATCCTGCTCGACAACCAGCGCTTTATCGGTGGTGTTGGCTGGCGGCAGAACGAGCAGACGTACGACGCCTTTACGCTGAACACCAAAGCAATTTCAAAGACGGCATTGTCCTACTCGTACCTCAATCAGGTTCGCCGCATCTTCGGACAAACTGTGCCAGCCGGGAAGGCCGCGTTGGACGGCCATCTCCTGAACGCGAAGATCAGTGTCAGCGATGGCTTTTCGATTACGCCGTATTACTACTTACTCGACTATAAGGATGCCTCGTACCTGCGCTCGTCGACTGCAACGGCCGGCATCAGGCTCGCTGGCAGCATTAAGGCCGGCGAGGGCAAAGTGACCCTCCTTGGCGAGTTTGCCACGCAGTCCGATGCTGGAGACAGCCCGTTGAACTATGACGCGGACTACGCGCACATCAACGGAATGTGGGCGATGGAGAATGGTCTTGCGTTTGGCCTTGGGCTCGAATCACTGGGTGCCGATTCGTCTGCCGGTCAGTCTTTTCGCACACCGCTCGCGACCGGACACGCATTCAACGGTTGGGCCGACATGTTTCTGACGACCCCGACAGGCGGCATCGACGATGCTTATCTGACAGTCAAATACAAAGCCGGCAAATGGAACCTGACTGGCGTGTACCACGACTTCTCGTCAGAAACGGGCAACAGCGATTACGGCAGAGAGTTCGACGTTTCGGCGGGACGGAGTCTTGGCGATCGCTACGGTTTGCTGTTCAAGGGCGCATTCTTCTCGGCTGATTCAGATTCGTCCTATGACGATGTCGACAAAATCTGGATCATGCTGACCGCGAGTTATTGATAATCGAGTTGTATGAGCTCGCCCGCATGGCGGGCTCCTACATCAGGCTTCTTCGTGTGCCCGTGGCTCGACTGGCGTCTGGAACCAGTCGGGTTTCACGATCAACAGGTCACAGGGTAAATGTTCAAGCGTGCGCTCGGCAGTCGCGCCGATAAAGAGACGTTTCCAGCGATTTCGTGCTACAGCGCCCATGACAACAACATCCGCATTGAGATTTTGGGCAATCAGCGGCAATTCCTCGTGTGTCAGGCCGGCGACGAGATGAGCCTGGTCATCGTCCAAACCATGAAATGACGTGATCTCGTTGAATCGCTTCTGGTGATCCTCGTGCATCTGCTGCTCGATTTCGTCGAATGGCAATGAAACCGGAATATAGGCATTCGCCGTAGCGGTTGCGACTGCGATGCGAGGATCATAGGAGTGAAATGCGTTGACGTTGCCGTTCGTTTTCTCGCCCAGAAGCTTGGTGACCTGCAAAATCTCATCGTCAAGTGCGGCAGGTTTGTCGTGCTGATTCATAGGGTCGATTGCAGCTACATAGACCGGCGAATCGGCGAAATCAATGGGCTTTACGAGCCAGAGTGGGGTTGGACAGGTACGGATGAGGTTCCAGTCAGTGTTGGTCAACAATGCGCGTTCAACGACTGAGTGATGATGCGTATCCTTGAAAATGATGTCGGCGCCGCTTGCAACGACGCGACGCACGATACCTTCATACAACGGGTGGTCCCAGGCGGCCGTCGTGGTTACGACTACCCCGGTCTCTCGAATAGGCTCGGCCAGCTGTTCGAGATGCTGTTCCTGATTGGCGATGACCTCGCTACGCGCATTTTCAAGCGACGGGGAATCGAACAGGCGGTCCCCACTCAGGTATTCGTTGTAGTAGCAAACCAGTAATTCGAGTTCGGCATCTGCCCGCTTGGCAAGCCAGGCAGCACGACGCATCGCCGGCTGGTCATCCGCCGTCGGATCAATAACAGCAAGGATCTTGGAAATCGTCTGCATTATCACACCTTGGATTGATCGTCCTACCTTTTCTCCTGTCTGGGAGCGTAGGGGCGGCGTGCGGCAATTTCCATAAGACCTGATGCCTAGCAGATAGTGGAATTTACTTATTGGCGGGTAGGTGGATGTACTGATTTCTGTAATCGGTCGTCTACGCTTAGATAGGAGCCTGTCTCAATGACGAGAACTGGCTATGCCTGAGGACTCTAATGACGCGCTGCGTCAGCAGCTGGAGCAACAAAAGACTGAGTTGACTGCTCGTCTCGAGCGTATCAAGGCGAATCTGCGTCGCGGTTATCACCCGGATTCGAAAGAACGCGCCAAAGAACTCGAGGACAGCGAAGTGGTGGATGCCCTGGGTAATGAAGCCAGACAAGAAATCCGCAGAATATCTGCCGCGTTGCAGCGCATGGACAAAGGCGAGTATGGGCTGTGTACCGAATGTGGGGCCGAGATCAAATATGGCCGGTTAGAGGCGCAACCCTGTGCTGATGAATGCATCGACTGCGCGACCTTTGACGAACACCGCAAAGCCCATCTGTAGATGCCCGACTGTGGGAGCGGCTTTAGCCGCGATCGGGGCTGAAGCCCCTCCCACAATTATTCGCGTCAGGCGGTCATGTGCATTTTGACCAGGTCAGCTAACGACCTGGCCTGCATTTTCTCCATGACGCGTGCGCGGTGAATTTCCACGGTTCGCTGGCTGACGCCCAATTCATACGCGATGACTTTGTTCGGCTTGCCCGTGACGACGAGATCGAAAACTTCGCGCTCACGGTTGGTCAGACGACCCAGCCGCTCAGCAACCTCGGCATGTCTTTGCTGCTCTTCACGGCGTTCCCGGTCTGTCTTGATCGCTTCGCGGATGCGATCGAGCAGGTCCTGATCCCGGAATGGCTTCTGAATGAAATCGACGGCACCTTTCTGCATCGCGTCAACAGCCATAGGCACGTCGCCGTGGCCGGTTATGAAGATGATGGGTAGTGTGCTGCCGCGCTTGATCAGTTCGTCCTGAAGTTCGAGACCTCCGAGCCCAGGCATACGAATGTCCAGCACGAGGCAGCCTGCACGCTGATCGTTGGACGTCTCGAGAAACTCGTCTCCTGATGAAAATATCTCGTGCTCGATATTGACCGAGTCCATCAAAGCCTGCATGGCAAAACGAATTGCCGGATCGTCATCGACGATGAAAACTGTCGGCTGTTTATCCTGTTTCTGAGTCATAATGTCCGGGTAATGCGACTGTGGTGCTGATTGGACCAGAAAGGCTGCGATTTTGCGAGTCTCTATGGCAATAGAGTTGACAACATGGACCCTTTAATTCACCTGGCGATCATCTGGGCAGGCGTTTTCGCGGCCGTTGTACTGGCCAAGATGACGCGATTGATTCCAGTGTTGTACTTCCTGTTCGTCGGTTCGGTGCTGGCGAACACGGGCATTTTGCCGGCCGAAAGCAGCCCGTTCATCCGCAATTTCGCGGAACTTGGCATCATTATCATCATGTTTGCGCTGGGCTTCGAGGAGTCCACTGACAGTTTCGTGGCGAGCGTCAAGCGCAGCTAGGGAATCGCGCTTTTTGGTGCTCTGGCACCGTTCGCGGTGGCACTCGTCGTGCCACTGGCAACGGGCCAGGAGACGATTACGCTCCTGTCTTTGGTAACAACTGCGGGCAAGGCGGTGTTGTTCTTCGTCATTGTGACGATCATCGGTATCTGGATATTTCCGCGCAGTCACGCCACATGGCTCAAGCGTTTCCCGTTGCTGCAACACATGAGTCTGCAAACTTACCTCACGTTCAACGGCGTCGTCTTCGGCTGAGTAGATATCCAGCCAACCCTTTGCTACGTCAACGCCATAAGTGCGCTGTGTTACTTGCTTCGCCATAATAGTCTCCGTTCACTGTGAACACGCCGGGGACTCACCGGGCGCAAGCTTGCGGAGATCGGCCAATGCCATGGCTGGATTCCTTATCGGCGCTCTATGGTGAGGGGTGGGGACGATATCTTTGGCAGTCCGTACCGAAAGGTCGGAAGCAAGCGGAAGTCCCTCCCACCCCGGCACCTACCATCATGCCAATAGCAGGCCGGTCAGAACATACAAGCAAGCGGAGGACGATCTGAGCGAGCCAGAGATGGCGAGCGATTTAAGTGAGAGCACACATTGTCCCCGGATGGGGATACCCGGATCCGGGCCTCAGTGTCGCGCGCTGGGGCGGTCTCCCGTTAATCGAGGCGTTTGGAGAATCGGAGGGCAGCCGCCGTCATCGCTACGAGTGCGAATGAGCCCAGGTATATCAGGGCGAACGGCATATCCCCTAACGATGCTTCGCGCAGCATGATGCCCCGTGTCAGGCGAATGAAATGTGTGATCGGCAGCGCTTCACCCAGGTACTGAGCGGCGACTGGCATGCCATCGAACGGGAACATGAATCCGGACAATAGAATTGACGGCATCATCAGGAAGAATGTTGCCTGCATGGCCTGAAATTGGGTCGAGACCATCGTCGAAACGAAAAGGCCAAGCGCCAGATTGGCCGCAATGAACAGACTGGCTGCAACGTACAGGTCGAGCACTCTGCCGCGCACCGGCACATCGAACAACAGGTCGCCGATTGTGAGAATCAGGGCGAGCTGCACCATCCCTATCGCGATGTACGGCAAAATCTTGCCGGTCATGAGTTCGACTGAGGTTACCGGCGTGTTTATCAACAACTCCAGGTTGCCATGCTCACGTTCACGCACGATGGCGGCCGCTGTGAAGATCATCATTGTCATTGTGAGAATGACGCCCATGAGTCCGGGGACGATGTTTACCGGAGTGCGGCGCTCCGGGTTGTAATAAGGCCGGACCTCGACTGCGGACAGTTCCTTATCCCGACGGTTTGAGTCGAAGTTGACGGGCATATTGCGCAGCTGGTTGGCGACACCAAGTACCGTCGGGTCGCTGCCGTCGACGAGGATATGCACCGCCGAGCGGTTGCCGTCGATCACACGCCGGTCGAAGTCCGGTGGAATCGCTACGCCGAGCGAAATTTCGCCAGCTCGGAGCAACTGTTCCAGTTCGGCCGGAGAATTAACGCGTTGACGGATGTCAGCTACCTGCGTTTCTCCGAGTTGGGCGACGAACTCACGCGACAGGTGCGTATTGGCCTCGTCCGCAACTGCGGTTCGCAAGTTACGAACATCGGTATTGATCGCATAGCCGAATAGCAGAATCTGCATCATCGGCATGCCGAATATCATGGCAAATGTGAGGCGGTCGCGGCGCAACTGACGAACTTCCTTACGGGTTACGGCCATGAGTCGCGATAGTGATTTCATGCTGCGCGCTGCTCAGGGTTCAGAGTAACGGCGACAAATACATCTTCCAGTGTTGCGTCCGCAATATGAGTCCGCGCTGTTACTTTGTATTCTCGAAGTGCCTTTTCGATCCGGTCGAGTGCATCGGCCACGGACTCCGGAATCAGGACACGCAATCGGACACCAAGTTGAGTGACGCTCGCAACGACGGGGAGTGAGCTGATCGCCGCCTGCGCGTGGTAGGGATCATCGGCCAGTACTTCGATGACATGCATGCCCGTGTTCCTCTGTAGCTCCTGTGGAGCGCCGTCAGCGACCTTGACGCCGTGGTCGAGGATAGCGAGTTTGTGGCAGCGCTCCGCCTCGTCCATATAGTGCGTAGACACAAGGATCGTTGTGCCGCCTTCAGCGAGCCGGAATAAATTCGCCCAGAAATCACGGCGACTCTGGGGATCCACTGCGCTGGTCGGTTCATCGAGCAACAACAGTTCCGGGTGGTGCAAGACCGCGCAGGCGAGGCCAAGTCGCTGCCTCTGCCCGCCGCTCATCGTGCCGGCAAATTGTTTGCGCTGCTCAGCAAGGTCGTACTTTTCCAACAGCTCCTCGATGCGCGGCGCGCGCTCGGCAAAAGGCACCGAGTAAATCTCGGCGATGAATTCGAGATTCTCAGTGACGGTCATGTCGCCGAACAGCGAGAATCTCTGCGTCATGTAACCGATCTTTGGTTTGAGTTCTTTCGATTGCTCGGGCACGCGGAAGCCCATGACATCGGCCGACCCTTCGGTCGGCGTCAGCAGACCACAGAGCATGCGAATCGTCGTCGACTTACCTGAACCGTTCGGGCCAAGAAAGCCGTAAATCGACGCACGTGGTACATCGAGATCGAGATGATCGACCGCGCGAAGGTGGCCAAAGTCCTTGCTCAGTCCGCGAGCGCGAATGGCGAGTTCGTCATTCATTCGGCGTGGTCCAGGTGAAGTTCTACTTCAACGGGGATGCCATCCGGCAAACGCGCTCGCTCTTCAGCAACATCCACCTTTGCGAGGTACGTGAGATGGCCACGATCGCGTTCGGTCAGTGCGTAGTAAGGTGTGTACGCGGCTTCCGACGCAATCCAGCGCACGTTTCCCGCAACGGCCTCGTCAAGTCCGTCGACGTATATCGTCGCCGCCATGCCCGTACTGACCCGCACGCGAAGGTGTTCGGGCACGTACACACGCGCATAGGGCTGGTTCCCCGGCAACATGATCATCAATGGTTGGCCAGGTGCGGGTCGCTCGCCTAGTTCAAACAGGCGACTGTCGACAATACCGTCAACGGGCGCCCTTGTTTCGAGGCGAGCGAGGTCAACCCTGAGTAAATCGCGTCGCGCTGCAGCTTGTTTCACAGTCTGTTCGGCTTGCGCAAGTTCTTCGACGGTCGTCCCACTCAGCAATTCCTGCAATTGCGCGCGGCGCAGTTCGTCATTGGCCTCAGCCGCATCGAGCGCGGCCTTGGCACGGTCGAGTAACTCGGGTGACGCGAGTTTTTGTGCATGGATCTTCTGCACTCGCGTAAAGTCAGAACGGCGAAACTCCAGTTCGTCTCTGGCGCCACCCACGTTCGCACGGGCCGCCGCAATCTGCTCACTGCGTGGGCCACGGACAAGCTCGTCGAGTCGCGCTTGCGCTTGTCCCAGAGCTGCCGCAGATTCCGCAAGACGCGCCTCCGCTCGCGCAGCATCCTGACGCATCAACACCTGGCCGCCTGTCACTGCGTCGCCTTCAGCCACAAGAATCTCAGTGACCGGCTCAGCGGCCTCAGCTGTCAGTTCGATGCGATCTGAAGCGAGCTCGCCGACGATACGATTCTCATCCTGCGATGAGTCGCAAGCGCCGAGGACAAGCGCGCACGCAACGAGAGGCCAATGCCATTGGGATTTCATGTTGCGTCTCCTTGCATGTGCGCAATCAGCAAATCGAGCTGTGTTTCGATCAGTTTGTCGGTATCGGGACAGTGTTTTTCGAACAGCGACTTGAAAATGATCGAGAACAAGACGGGCATGGCGAACAGGTGTGGCAAGTCATTGACCACCGAGCGGCGAAATTCGCCTTGTTGCACACCACGCTCGAGCATTTCGGTGAGCGCCGCCAGGCCGCGCGATACGACGTTTTCCCAGTAAAACTGCAACAGGTCAGGATGCTTGGGACCTTCAGCGATCATCAGTCTTATGAGAATGCTGATTGGCGAGCCCGGCAGGGTCTTCACGAACTCGAGAAATGGCCCGCGCAGAAATTCCTCACTGGACAATTCCGAGCTGTCGACGATGTCTGTCAACGCTTCAATCCTGGGTACGACGAAGCTGCGTATCACAGCCTTGAACAACTCTTCCTTGGTCTTGAAATACAGGTACAAAAGCCCCTTGCTGACACCGGCCCGCCTGGCGACATCGTCGACGCGAGTCGCCGCATAGCCCTTTTCGGCAAATGCGGCGAGCGCAGCCGCGGTGATTTCCTGCGGTCTATCGTCCTTGCGACGGCGAAAACGCGGTTCTGGCATGATGTTGGCCCATTACTGACTCTGTGGTCAGTTATTGTAATTAATGACCGCCGGGTCAGCAAGTGAAATGAGTCACAAATGGCGGATTCGTTCATAATGCGGCCCCATGTTTACTTACATTGATCCCACGGTCCGTGAGCGCCTTGTCGCGGCGGGCAAGCTGTTTCGCATCGACCGGGACGGCGCCCTGGTGCCACCTGAACGTCCGAGCACTGGAGGCGGGACCATCAGCATCCTCGGACCGATCCCGTTGCCACTGCGCTTAGGCGAGCACCAACTGGACGTGGAGTGGTACGCCACCGTGCGCAATACCGAACTGACGAAGATCGAGGATTTTGCGGCGGAGCTTCGTGAAAAGCATGGACAGCAGTCTTTTGCCGAACTGGCGTCGTCGATGGCCGTCAACAGCGTGCTGTTGGTCGGAGATCCGGCAGCGTGGACGAAGCCACTCGTTCGTGTGCATTCGAGCTGTCTTACCGGCGACGTCTTCGGTTCCGAACGTTGTGAATGCGGACCACAACTTCAATCGGCGATCGACTTGATCAACGAAGATAGGGAAGGTGGCATGCTGATCTACATGTCGGGGCATGAAGGCCGCGGTATCGGCCTGTGGGCGAAGGCAGCAACCTACTTGTTGCAGGATGGCGGCGAAGACACATACCAGGCGAATCGTTCGCTGGGCCTGCCTGACGACTCGCGCGACTTCAGTGATGCGGCGTCTTTGATCAAGTACTTCCTTAACGGTTTGCCGTTTCGTCTGCTGACCAATAATCCGAAGAAGATCGACGACCTGACTGCGGCCGGGCTCGCCGACATCACAGCCGTCAAACATGTCTTCGGGGTCACCGACTCAAACCGCCGGTATCTCGAAGCGAAACAGGTTTGGGGCCACAAACTGAGCCCGGAAGACATCGGAGAGAAATAGGCCGCTGTACCGGGCGACCCCACCACGCAGGCTCGAGGCCGGCATCTTTCTTTCCGGCATGGCTCACTTCGTTCCGCTTTACTGCCGAAAAGAAAGATCCCGCCCTCGGCCTCTGCTGAAATCGTAGGGCCTGCGGGACTGGGGCTTTCACATCCGAAGTAAAGCGCAGCGCAGCGAGCCATGAGGATGTGAAAGCCCCAGGTTCGCTGGCCGTGCGATCAATCGCCCGGTGCAGCGGCCTATTGCCTCCATAGCCGGGTGTTGGGCGGATTAGGTTCGTAGTTGCTTCGGAACGGGTTGATGTCGATTCCGCCACGCCGCTGGTAACGCGCATAGACCGTCAGTTTCTCGGGCCCGCAGCGCTTCAAGATGTCGATGAACATTCTCTCGACACAGCTTTCATGAAAATCATTGTGCCGCCGGTACGAGACGATGTACCGCAAGAGCCCCTCTCGATCGATCCGCGGCCCCTTGTAGGAAATCATCACACTGCCGCTGTCCGGTTGGTTCGTGACCGGGCACAGGCTGCGCAGCAAGTGTGAGTGCAGATCTTCCGAGACGGCGTCATCCGGGTTGGCGCGCAAAATCTCTGCATCGACCTCATAGACGTCACATGACACGCTGAGTACGTCGAGATTCACGCCCGGAAGCCTCGCGACGCTGGCGCCGTCCGTAATGGTCGGCTGGCGCAACTCAACGTCAACATCGGTGCCGGCGCAGGCGGAGAGGTCCTTCGCCAGCGCTGTGGCGACCTCGGCAGCCGAGTCGTATCGAGACATCGCAAATGAACCGAGGTAGAGCTTAAGAGATTTGGACTCAACGATGTTGGGTGACGAAGCGGGAATCGAGATCTCGGTCGTGGCAACCTGCGGCAAACCGTCGGTATCGAGCCAGCTGAGCTCCCACGCGTTCCAGATATCGCAGCCGTGAAACGGCAGCGCTTCAGCTATGCCCAGCGCCGCACGACTGTCAGTACGTGGGATCGCGTATAGCAAATCGGGCGAATAGTGTTCAGGGTAGGGTGTTGCCCGGCCCAGCGGAATTTCTGCGGTCATTTCGGCTGCGATTAGTGAAAATGCGGTCAGAGTTTACGCGTTTCCTCAGGTACAATACTCGCCTTTTTTTCGCGATCGAAAAATCCATATCCAGCCCATGAGCCCTGCCAATAATGAGAGCCACAATGACCGCGGGTATATCATCCCGATCGGCGGCGCCGAAGAGAAATTTCACAACCCGGAGATTCTCGATCGCTTCATTGATATCTGTGGTGGCAAGGAAGCGCGAATCGGCATCATCCCGACGGCATCCGAGCTTGAAGAGACCGGGCGTAACTACGAAAAACTGTTTCGGCAGATAGGCGTCAAGCACGCCATGGTGTTGCCATTCGAAACACGCGAAGATTGTGAATCGGACGAATTCCTCGACTACATCGAAAAATCGGATGGCGTGTTCCTGACCGGTGGTAATCAACTTCGACTGTCGACGACGCTTGGTGGTACGGCGGTCGCGCAGTTGATTCGGCGTCGCAATGCGGCCGGCATGCACGTTGCCGGGACGTCAGCCGGCGCTGCGTTCATGCCAGAGCACATGATCGCGGGCGGCCACGAAGGCAGTACTCCGAGCCCGGATATGGTGACAATGGCACCAGGTCTTGGGCTGACGAACAAGTTCATTATCGATCAGCATTTCCGGGAGCGAGACCGCATGGGTCGCCTGTTGACAGCGTTGGCCTACAATCCGTTTGCTGTCGGCATGGGTCTTGACGAAGACACGGCCGCATTTATCGAGCCCAATGACGATATCGAAGTCGTCGGCAGTGGCGGAATCACTATTATCGATCCCACCGAACTCAGCTATTCTTCCATGCATAAGGCTAGCCGCGGCGAGCCGGTCAGCCTGATCGGTGTGAAACTGCACATTCTGATAGCTGGCGGACGCTTTGAGACAGCGTCAAGAAACGCCGCTCCAGAATAGAAGAAACAGGACAACAACAGTGAAAATTGTTAGCACGAATGTATACGTGGGCCCGAGTACCTTCGCCCACTTCAGAGTCATTCGACACATAATCGACCTCGGTGAGCTCGAGCACTGGCCGACAGGGCGTCTTGGTGATGCGTTCATCGAGCCATTGCTTGAGTGCCTGCCGGGCTTGCACGAGCATGGCTGCTCGTACCAGGAGCCGGGCGGGTTTGTTCGCCGGCTGCGGGACGACGAGGGTACCTGGATGGGCCATGTCATGGAGCACGTGGCGATCGAGTTGCAAAACGTCGCAGGTTCACCCGTCACGTATGGCAGAACCCGGTCAATCGATGGGCAGCCGAGCCATTACAACGTGGTATTCGAATACAAAGATGAGTCCGTCGGCCGCGAATCGAGTGCGCTGGCCATGAAGCTCCTGCTCAGCCTGTTGCCCGAAGAGATCGAGATTGAGGGCCGGCCGGCTGGGGACTGGGATTTTGCCGAGGAGCGCGACCGCTTCATCCGTTACGCGCAGTCTCGTGCTCTCGGTCCAAGTACTGCTTCGCTGGTCAACGCAGCTGAGGAACGGGACATCCCCTGGATTCGCCTGAATCGTCAGAGCCTGGTGCAATTTGGCCATGGCAAATACCAGCAGCGTATTCAGGCGACGACTACGGGTCGCACTGGCAACATCGCGGTGGATCTCGCCGGCGACAAGGAAGAGACTAATGGCATTCTGCGGGACCTGGGTTTGCCGGTGCCCGATCAGCGTATCGTGCGCAGTGAGGGCGACGCTGTTCGTGCCGCAAGGCGCATCGGCTATCCGGTCGTTCTGAAACCGCTAGCCGGAAACCATGGTCGTGGCGTTGCCATCAACCTGAAAACAGCTGAAGAAGTCGAAGCTGGATTCAAGAAGGCACGCGAACACGGCCGTACGATCATCGTTGAAAGTTACATCGAGGGTTTTGACCATCGATTACTGGTGGTCAACGGCGAATTGGTCGCTGCAGCAAAGCGTGAGCCAGGCCACGTCGCCGGCGACGGCAAGCACACGATCGCCGAACTCGTCGAAATCGTTAACGAAGACCCACGTCGTGGTGTTGGTCACGAGAAAGTACTGACTCGACTCGAGCTCGATTATCAGGCCGAGCGCCTGCTGCAGAAGATCGGGTATGACGAGAATACCGTGCCGGCGAAAGACGAAGTTGTGTACCTGCGTTCCACCGCCAACTTGTCAACCGGTGGTACAGCGCTTGATGTAACCGACGTCATTCATCCCGACAACCGCGAGATGGCGATTCGTGCCATCAAGGCAATTGGGCTCGATATTGGCGGCGTCGACTTCCTGACAAACGACATTGCATTGTCCTACCGCGAGGCGGGCGGGGCGATTTGCGAAGTGAACGCTGGCCCGGGATTCCGCATGCACGTCGCGCCGAGCGAAGGCATGCCGAGGGATGTAGCGGGTCCGGTGATCGACATGTTGTTCCCAGCCGATGCGCCGACGCGTGTTCCGATCGCGGCCGTGACGGGAACCAATGGCAAGACCACAACGTCGCGCATGTTGGCACATATATTGAAGATGACCGGTTTCACTGTCGGCATGACATCGACCGACGGGGTGTACATTGACGGCAAACTCACGGTTTCGGGTGATATGACCGGCCCAAAATCGGCACATATGATCCTGCGCGACCCGTCCATCGATGCGGCAGTTATGGAAACGGCCCGCGGCGGCATGATTCGCAGTGGCCTCGGTTACACACACTGTAACGTCGCCGCATGTCTTAACGTGTCATCCGATCACCTCGGTTTGCGAGGAATCGACACCCTTGAGCAACTCGCTGAAATCAAACGCGTGCCGATCGAGATTGCAACAGACGCAGCGATCCTCAACGCCGACGACCCGCTGTGTCTGCAAATGGCCGACTACACGGATGCTGAGCGGCTCTGCTATATCACGATGAACCCGTCGCACGCGCTGGTGAAACAGCATATTCGTGCGGGCGGTGAGGCGTTCGTGCTCGAGCAGGCGCTGAATGGTCACATGATCGCGATTTACGACGGCGAGACACATACGCCACTGCTGTGGACGCATCTGATCCCGGCAACGATCGAGGGCCGCGCCATGCACAATGTGCAGAACGCGATGTTTGCCGCCGCGCTGGCGTACAACATGGGCATCAACATAGAGGATATCCGGCACGGTCTGCGCACCTTTGATTCGACGTTCTTCCAGGCGCCCGGCCGCATGAACATCTACGACGAGCATCCGTTCAAAGTCATCCTCGATTACGCGCACAATCCCGCTGCAGTCAAAGCGATTTGTGACCTGATCGATCGTTTCGATGTCGAAGGTCGAAAAATAATTGTGCTTGCTGCACCGGGTGATCGTCGCAATGAAGACATTCGGGACATTGCGGAAATTGCCGCCGGCCACTTCGATCACTATGTCTGTCGTCGTGACGACAATACTCGCGGGCGCGATGGCGACGAGGTGCCGGTCATGCTCAAGGACAAGCTCCTGGAGGAAGGCGTCCAGGTGGATGCCATCGAGGTCATACCCGACGAGCAGGAGGCGACAAGGCGCGCGCTCGAGATGGCGGACTCGGGAGACCTCGTGCTAGTACTTGGCGACAACGTCAAGCGAACCTGGAAGCAAATCATCTATTTCAACTCCGGTGCACATGTAGAGGATGCCGGTGCGAAGGTACCGGTAGCGATCGAATTGCCCAAGACCGATGACTTCACGTTCGCTGACGACGTCGAAATCATCAGCGATGAGCGTGGTGTGCGAATCGCCCGCGAAGAAGCTGATTAGCCACAGCTCATGGAATTCCTCGATGCCCGCAGACTAACCGGCCCGAGCCTGTTATTCGACGTTCCGGGCACGATCCTCGACGTGCAGTGCACCGAAGAAGAAGCTCGGCGCCTGATTCCAGTTTGGGAAAAGCACGTGCGGCGCATGCTCGTTGAGCTCGGCTGGCAGGACGCGGAATTCGAATCACTGCAGCTTCTGGGTGGCGTCAGCCTCGGTTTTACCGCAGCAGTAGATGCCTTGTATGCGGCCTCGGAGGTCCAGGAGTGGGCCTGGGCGGCGTGTGATGCGGAGTTAAGCGGTACCGCCGCACCGAACTTCGATGAAGCCGTGGCAGGTTTTCAGGCAGCCATTGCCGAAGAAGCCAACCCGGAATTGACGTTGCTCGAAGCTCGTGCTGCTGAGCATGGCGTGGCCTTGCTGTGGGACGACGATGAGGTATCGATCGGCCTCGGTCGCCACTCCGAGACATGGCCGGTACGCGAATTGCCCGATCCTGTGACATTGGACTGGAGCACATTCAAGAATGTGCCATCCGGGCTGATCACAGGGACGAACGGCAAGACGACGACCGTCCGCATTGCAGCGCATATCGTACAAACGGCGGGCCATAACGTTGGATTCAGCTCGACCGACTACATCGCTGTGAATGATCGCATTGTCGACCGCGACGACTGGTCGGGACCGGGTGGTGCGCGCAACGTGCTGCGTGAGAAAGACGTCGATGTCGCCATTCTCGAAACGGCACGCGGTGGTCTATTGCGTAGGGGGCTCGGTGTGAACAGGGCAGATGCGGCATTGATCACGAATATCGCCAAGGACCACCTCGGCGATTTTGGCTCGCAGAACCTCAGCGAATTGTTGCACTGCAAGTGGATAGTCAGTCGTGCGGTCGTTGACGCCGGCACGCTCATTCTGAATGCTGACGACCCATTACTCGTGTCGAAGTCGCAGGATTTTGCAGGTGAATTGGTCTGGTTTTCACTCGATGCGAAAAACGCGGTAGTGAGAGCACATACAGACAACGCCGGCGTCGCTTTCGTCCTCAACGGCGATGAGATGTCGATTATCCACGGGGACCGGAGCGAGCTGATTTGTCGCGACAAGGAGATTCCAATTACGCTGGGCGGCGCGGCGCGGCACAACGTTGCCAATGCGCTCGCTGCTGCAGCATTCACCTGGTGCATGGGCATGTCTCTGGAGGATATTCGCTCAGGTCTGCTGACGATGTCCCAGGAGGACAATCCGGGCCGCTGCAATGTCTACGAGGTAAACGGCTTCACGGTCCTCGTCGACTTCGCACACAATCCGCAGGCGTTGGAGGCGTTGCTCGATATGGCAAATCGCTTGCCATCGAACCGCAAGGCTTTGTGCTTCGGGCAGGCCGGTGATCGGCCCGATGACCTGATTCGCGAACTCGCGCGGGAGGCGTGGGAGAGTGGGCTTGATCGCGTGATTGTTTCAGAGCTCACGAAATACCACCGTGGCCGCGAGCAAGGTGCAGTGTTTGCTGTGATTCGGGACGAATTGATCGCGTGCGGCGCCAGTGCGGAGCAAATCGAGCACCACCTGGAAGAAATCGAATCGCTCGATTCGGCCCTGGAGTGGGCCGAACCGGGCGATCTGATCATCATGCTGGCGCTAGAGCGTTCGCAGGAGCTCTACGACAAACTGAAACTAATGTAGGAGCGCCCCATGGGCGCGAAGCGAGCCCGTGCGCCGTTCTGCTTAGTTCAGTCCTTTCTTCGCCAGTAACGCCTCGATGCTTGGCTCACGACCACGGAAGTTCTGATACAGCTCCATGCCCGGGCGCGTACCGCCCTTGCTCAGAATCTCCTCGCGATAACGTGCGGCCGTCTCCTGATCGAAGAGGCTCGTCTCCTGAAATGCCATAAACGTGTCGGCATCGAGAATCTCCGACCACATATAGCTGTAATAACCGGACGAGTAGCCACCCGCAAAGATGTGCGCGAAGTAGCCGCTGCGATAACGTGGAATGATCTCTTCGATCAAACCAATGTCCGCCATGGCTGCATCTTCAAAACCACGTGGTTCGACAGCCTCGGCTGTGTCCAGCACGTGGTAAGCCATGTCGAGGTACGCAGCCGCCATGTACTCAACTGTTTCAAATCCCTGGTTGAATGTCGCCGAGGCAGTAATCTTGTCGATTATTTCCTGAGGAATCGGCTCACCGGTCTCATAGTGATTGGCAAACATACGCAGTACTTCAGGTTGGCGCATCCAGTTTTCCATGACCTGGGAAGGGAATTCGACGAAGTCGCGAGGTGTGTTCGTACCGGAGAACGACTCATAAGTTACCTTCGAGAACATGCCGTGCAGCGCGTGACCGAACTCATGAAAAAACGTGTTTGCTTCGGTTAGGCTCAGCAGCGACGGTGAGCTCTCGGTCGGCGCAGGAAAATTGAAGTTGTTCGTAACGATCGGCGTAACAAAGCCATCGAGATCTGACTGCGAGCGCAGGTCATTCATCCAGGCACCGCCGCGCTTCGATTCGCGTGCGAAGTAATCCATGTACAAGATCGCGAGGTGCGAACCGTCCGCCTCCTTGACCTCGAATACGTCCTGATCGGGATGCCAGGTCGGTAAGTCGTCGTGTTGCTCAAACTGCAAGCCGAACAATTCAGTTGCAAGCGCAAACACGCCACCACGAACAGCATTGACTTCGAAGTAGGGACGCAACGCATCTTCGTCAAGGTCGTACTTGGCCTTGCGGACCTTTTCTGTGTAGTAGCGCCAGTCCCAACCGCGCAGCCGGTCGTCGATTCCCTCGGACTGCATCAGTGCCTGCATATCGGCACGCTCTGTCTTGGCAACCTCGAGAGCCGGTTTCCAGACCTGGTCGAGCAAGTTGTACACGTTGTCCGGGTTCTCGGCCATGTTGTCGGACAGCACGAAGTGTGCGTGGCTGTCGTAGCCCATCAGCGCAGCTCGCTCGGCCCGAAGTTGCACCATCCGTGAGCTCGTGGCCTTGTTGTCAGACTCGTTGTCATTGTCACCACGCATCGCGTAACCGTCGAACATCTTCTTGCGCATGTCGCGATTCGGCGAATATTGCAGGAATGGGTTGATGCTCGGTCGCTGCAGCGTGAATGCCCAGCATTCACATTCGTGGCCACGGCGTTTGGCTTCTTCGGCCGCAAGCGCCACTAGGCTCGCGGGCAAGTCGCCGAGATCGGCTTTGTCGGTGACGAGTAACTCGAAATTATTCGTTTCGTCGAGCAGATTCTCCTGGAACTGCTGCGAGAGTTCAGCAAGTTCGGAGTTGATTTCCCGAAGCCGGGCTTGTGCCTCGTCTTCGAGGTTGGCGCCTGAGCGCACGAACTGCTTGTGCGTTTCTTCGAGCAAACGGTCCTGCTCGCCCGTTAGTTCAAGGTCATCGCGTTGTTCGAAGACGGTCAGGACGCGATCAAACAGTTCCTGATTCAGGCTGATGTTGTCGCGGTGCGCGGAGAGTTCGGGGGCGAGTGTCTTGGCGGTTTCCTTAATAACGTCATCAGCATGGGCCGAGTCGAGCGCGAAAAAGATCCGTGCCACTGCGCCGAGAGACTTGCCGCTGCGCTCCAGCGCCTCAATCGTGTTCTCAAACGTCGGCGCGTCAGCATCGGCAACGATGGCATCAATTTCGGCGTCGTGTTGCTGCATTGCCGTACGCATCGCCGGCAGGTAATCCTCGGATGAGATACGGTCAAACGGGGGTACGCCAAATGGTGTATCCCACTCTTCGAGCAGTGGATTTGCGGCCGCCGCCGCATCACCTGCAGCGGCTTCGATCTCTGGCGCCGGGTTTTCAGTGCATGCCGCGACCGTCAGGCACATCGCCGCGGCCAATACGATATTCAACTTCATAATTTTTCCCCAATGCTGGCTGTTTCAGTCTAAAACTTAGATGCCTTTTCGACCCAAGTGGTTGCAAAAATGTTCCTCATTCGAGGGTCAGGATAATGTCCCAATGTTCTTTGCTGACCGGCATGATTGAGAGGCGGTTGCCACGTCTCGTCAGAATCATGTCATCGAGTCCGGGATGCGCTTTGATCTCAGCCAGCGTGATCGGTTTCCTGAGCTTGCGCACGAACTCGACGTCCACGAGTATCCAGCGCGGCTCATCCTTGCTGCTCTTGGGATCGAAGTATCTGGACTCGGGATCGAATTGCGTTGGGTCGGGGTAGGGCTCACTCGCCACCCGCGAAATACCTGCGATCGCCGGCTCTTTGCAGTTCGAATGATAGAAGAAGACTTCGTCGCCAATACGCATGTCATCACGCATCATGTTACGTGCCTGATAATTGCGAATGCTGTCCCACATTTCGCGCCCATCGCGCTCCAGATCATCGATGCCGTAGACATCGGGTTCTGACTTCATTAACCAGTGTGCCATCGCTATTCGACTGGCTGTAGCCTCGTCAAAATGGGGAGCGGAGTGTACCACGAAGCAACAGATTTCCGGCTCCAAGATCCGCTCGAAAAAAGTGTTTTCCGGGTAGGTGTTTTCTCAAATCTCTGTGGTAGGATTGCGCCACAAATCTGCGCCTGATAGGACTCTCTCGAATGGCAAACGTGCTCGCCAATATTTTCGGCTCATCTCCCGTACGGCCACTTGAAAAGCACATCGGGATTGCGTTTCGATGTGCGAAACAACTGCATGGATTTTTTGCTGCTGCGGTCAAAGGAGACTGGGCAAAGGCTCAAGCTGTCCGCAATGAAATCGAGAAGCTCGAACACGAAGCAGACGATCTGAAAAAGAAGATTCGACTGGGCCTGCCCAAAAGCCTGTTCATGCCTGTTCCGCGTGAGGATCTCCTCGAATTGCTGCTCGTGCAGGACAAGATCGCGAATCGCACCAGGGATGTGTCAGGAATTGTCATGGGTCGCAGGATGAAGATTCCGGCCGAAATCGCCGAGCAATTTCTCGAGTTCGTCGACCGCAACGTTGACGCTGCCAAGCAGGCGAGAAAAAGTGTTCGCGAACTCGACGAGTTGTTCACGGCGGGTTTTCGTGGCGCTGAAGTAGAGCTGGTAACAGGATTGATCGAAGAACTGGACCAGATCGAGACAGATACCGACGACAAGCAGGCAGCATTGCGCGGGGCGCTATTCGCGATCGAAGACACGCTGAACCCGGTCGACGCCGTGTTCATGTACCAGGTCATTGAGTTGACTGGTGAGATAGCCGACATGGCGGAACGTGTTGGCCGGCGCCTCGAGCTGTTGCTCTCACACTAATAACCAATAATCGGGCCTGACGGCTCGTCGAGGGCATATCCATGGAAGCAGAGATTGTCTATATCGTCCTAGCCGCTTTGTTTGGCATATTCATGGCATGGGGCATCGGCGCTAACGATGTTGCGAACGCAATGGCGACGTCGGTTGGTTCCAAGGCATTGACAATCAAACAGGCAATCCTCGTTGCCGCTGTTTTTGAGTTTCTCGGCGCGGTTCTGGCCGGTGGTGAGGTGACGGATACGGTCCGTAAGAGCATCGTCGATACAGAGCTCCTGGCCGGTTCGCCCGAGTTGTTGGTCTACGGCATGCTCGCTGCGTTACTCGCGGCGGGAACGTGGTTGTTCATTGCGTCGAGGAATGGATGGCCGGTTTCGACGACACATTCCATTGTCGGCGCAATTGTCGGTTTTGCTGCGGTGGGTATTGGTGTCGATGCGGTGCAATGGGGCAAGGTCGGTGAAATCGTAATGAGTTGGGTGATATCACCACTCACGGCCGGATTTATCGCATTCCTGATCTATCAGAGTGTGCAGCGCCTGATTCTGCGTCAGGACGATCCGCTGGCAATGGCCAAACGGTACGTGCCGGTCTACATGTTCTTCGCTGCCTTTACGATTACGCTCGTGACGATATTCAAAGGTCTGAAGCACATTGGTCTGAATATCGGTCTGATGGACAGCTATTTCCTCGCGACCGCGATTGCGGTCGGCATCGCACTCATCGGCGCACTCGCCATTCGGCGCATCGAACCCGACAAGAAAGCCGAAAAACACCAACACTTCTATACGGTCGAACGCGTATTCGCGATCTTGATGGTTGTTACCGCCTGCGGCATGGCATTCGCGCACGGCTCGAACGATGTCGCGAATGCGATTGGACCACTGGCGGCCGTAATCAATGTGGCCCAAAACGGCGCGATTACGGCCAAGGCATCAGTGCCACCCTGGGTATTGATGCTTGGCGGCGCTGGCATCGTCATCGGTCTCGCGACGTTCGGACGCCACGTGATCGCGACTGTGGGCAAGAAGATCACCCAACTTACACCGAGCCGCGGATTTGCAGCCGAACTTGCGGCCGCAACGACGATCGTCATCGCATCAGGCACGGGCATGCCGGTTTCGACGACGCATACGCTGGTCGGCGCAGTACTCGGTGTCGGGCTTGCCCGCGGAATCGAGGCAATCGACCTCAGGGTTGTCGCGCGTATACTTATTTCATGGGTAGTCACAATTCCAGCCGGCGCGTTTCTTGCCATCGTGTTCTTCTTAATCTTCAAGGCAGTTTTGCCCTGACGGGAACGAGCAGCCAATGCGCCGCCTGATAGCTCTACTCGTCGTTTTGCAGGCGTCGTGCGCTATTGCGCAGGTATCTGAAGAGCCGGTCGTTCGCTACGGATCGTTACGCCACCCGGTGTACAGCACGACCGGTATGGTAACGGCGCAAAATCGTATTGCTGCTGAAATCGGTGCCCAGGTCCTGGCTGAGGGTGGCAGTGCCGTCGATGCTGCGGTCGCAGTCGGTTTTTCACTTGCTGTGACATTGCCTCGTGCTGGGAACCTCGGCGGCGGCGGTTTCATGCTTGTCTACGATGCCGAATCAGGCACAACGACGGCAATAGACTATCGCGAAATGGCGCCGCCCAACGCGACCCGTGACATGTTTCTCGACGAGAACGGCAACGCCGATCCGCGATTGTCGCGTTACAGTCATAAAGCGTCAGGCGTGCCCGGTACTGTGGCGGGCTTGTACCACGCGCATCAACAATTCGGGCGGCTGCCGTGGAAGCGGCTCGTGCAGCCGGGCGTTGACTTGGCGCGTGATGGCATTGTCGTCACACGCGATCTCGCGACCCTGCTCAAGGCTCGCCGCGAACGCATGTGCCGGGACGAGGCAACCTGTGAGTATTTTTACAGACGCGACGGCGTGCCGTACGAAATGGGTGAGCGACTCAAACAGTCGGATCTCGCTGACAGTTTACAACTCATCGCCGACCAGGGCCCCGATGCGTTTTATCGCGGTGCAATCGCCGAAAAGATCGTGGCTGAGATGGAGGCTGGCGGCGGCCTGA
>Ga0255052_10000312_pt1 | contig 38540 bp, 38 predicted proteins | sample JV7_2_21_MG_FD_188632 | JGI IMG/M metagenome (GOLD analysis project Ga0255052, IMG submission 188632) | Seawater microbial communities from Jervis Inlet, British Columbia, Canada - JV7_2_21 | ecosystem: Environmental > Aquatic > Marine > Inlet | place: Canada: British Columbia | collected...
CGGTCCGTGAGGCCTTCGACCCGAGGAAGATAGGGCTGTGAGCCATCTTATTGAAATCAAAGATTTTTTCGTTTCATTCCGCACACCGGACGGCATTGTCGAGGCGGTAAAGGGCGCGTCCCTGACCATCGACAAGGGCGAGACGCTCGCTCTGGTCGGTGAGTCGGGTTCCGGCAAGACCGTCACGGGCCTGTCCATCCCTCAGTTACTGCCCTACCCCAATGCTTTCCACCCTTCGGGTTCGATACGCTTTCAGGGAAAGGAACTCATGGGTGCGCCGGAACACGATCTTACGGAACTCCGTGGCGATCGCGTATCGATGATTTTTCAGGAGCCGATGACCTCGCTGAATCCGCTTCACACGATCAGTCGCCAGGTCAGCGAGACGCTGACCTGGCACCAGGGAATGAGCAACAGCAAAGCCAGACAGCGTACTTTGGAGCTACTGAACCTCGTCGGACTCGACGACGCGGAGTCCCGATTGAATGCCTATCCGCATCAGTTGTCCGGCGGCCAACGACAACGGGTCATGATCGCGATGGCGCTCGCCAACGAGCCCGACCTCCTCATTGCAGACGAGCCGACGACGGCGCTCGACGTAACCATTCAGGCCCAGATCCTGGCTCTTCTGAAAGATCTGCAGGCACGCATGGGAATGGCTGTGCTGCTGATCACTCACGATCTCAGCGTCGTCGCCAAGGTCGCCGACCGTGTGGCGGTAATGACGGAAGGTAAGATCGTCGAGCAAGGTTCTGTCCAGGATGTAATGAATAATCCGCAGCACGACTACACGAAGCATTTAATCGACGCAGAGCCCAAAGGAGAACCGGTCCCATTCGATTCGGACGCCGACACCGTCGTTGAGATAGACAATCTAAAAGTTCACTTTCCGGTCACCCGCGGCGTACTCCGCCGCACCGTCGATTACATCAAAGCCGTCGACGGCATCACGGCGTCTGTACACAGAGGTCAAACGATCGGCGTTGTTGGCGAATCCGGATCCGGCAAAACAACACTCGGGCTTGCATTACTCCGGCTAACCGAAAGCGACGGACCGATTGTTTTTCTTGGCAAGGATATTCAAGGCTGGAAATCGAAAGCGCTTCGTCCTTTGCGGCGCCGCATGCAAGTCGTATTTCAGGATCCTTACGGTAGTCTGAGTCCACGTATGACTGTCGGAGAAATAATCGGTGAAGGAGTGAGAATTCACGAGCCAACCATGACAACTGTCGACCGGCGCGCTGCAATTTCTGCAGCGTTGGAAGAAGTCGGACTCGAAGCAGCAATGCAGGATCGCCTGCCGCACGAACTCTCCGGCGGCGAACGTCAACGTGTCGCGGTCGCACGGGCCATGATTTTGAAGCCGGAATTCGTCGTACTCGACGAACCGACATCGGCATTGGACCTTTCAGTGCAATCTCAACTTATTGAATTACTTCGAGAAATTCAGATTAAGCACAAAATCGCCTTCCTCTTCATCAGTCACGATATGAAGGTCGTGCGCGCGCTTAGTCACTATCTGATTGTCATGCAAAAAGGCAAAGTCGTGGAACAGGGATTGTGCGACGAAATCTTCGATGCACCCAAAGAAACGTATACCAAAACATTGATGGCTGCCGCCCTGGATCTGGAAGCAAGTTCGGTGGAGTATTGAGAAATGATTGCTGTGAACGAACTCGAACAAGTCAGATCGGTTGATGCTCAGATCAGCTATCTTTCATCCGGTTCTCATATCAATCGACGCTTCGTTGCGCCCGGCGCTGAAATGAATACTGGGTCGTACGAATTGCATCCCGTATCGGTTCGCGACGGCCGCACAATCAAGGATCGATTCAATCTCGACGAGCACGGTTTCGTTCTTTCTGAGCATGCAAGTGCCGTTACAGATTTTCGCGACAGCGATGAGGTGGACAACATCTATTCGCAGGAAGTCATCGATATCGTAAAGCAACTGACCGGCGCCGACCGTGTCGTGTCGAGGGGATGGATGGTAAGAACATCAGGTGACCTACCTAAACGCGAAGTGGTCGGATACACGCATCAGGGTGGGGTTCAGCCGCCAGCCGCCGACGCACACGTCGATTTTACGCCGGATACGGCCGAGCGCATCGCCAGACAGACCTACGAAGACAATTTTCCGGACGAGAAAGCCTATTCACGTTTTATCGCTTCGAGCCTATGGCGTACATTCTCGCCGCCACCGCAGGACTGGCCACTGGCACTCTGCGACGGGAGCACCATCGGCCCGGACGAAGGAACGCCGAACACTTTGGTTATCGTCGACGAGCTACCGAACCGCGAATCGATGCTCGGCCCCCTGCCCGACGAGAACAAAGCCATCAAGGCGACTGTTTTTCAGTACAACCCGGATCATTGCTGGTGGTATTTCTCGAACATGAACCGCGACGAAGTCATTTTGCTGAAATTCCACGACAGTGACTCGACGAAGGCGATCCGTGTGCCGCACACGGCCTTCCACGATCCCAGCCTTCCCGATGCTTATCCCCGCGAGAGCGTCGAGGTCCGCACGATCGCCTATTTCAAGTAATTTCGATTAATCGCACTCGAAATCGTCGTCGCCTATTGGGTGACAGAAATCGCCCCACTTCCCCGTACTACGCCAGTAGTCCACCAGTCCTAACTCACGGGCCAGATCCTTGAAGGCGGGAAGTTGGCGCATCTCTTTGTGAATCGGCCGCCAGATTCCAAGAACCATGAACCCTCCTGCCTCATATATGTCTTGAAACAGCTTGAGAGCCAACTCATGGTCACCGAAATACGACGCAAATATGGCGATACTGCTGCGAGTAAATGGAAGACTAGAAGCCGGATCCGCATAAAAACGGTGTAATTCGGAGCGTGCGGCCTTCGGCGAATCAAGGTGTGCGAGCATGGTCGTGTATACCGGCAAGGTGTCGAGTGACCTGGCCTCGTCGTTCACAAGCTTCTCCAAAGACTCTTCCACAAGCGCACGATCGCCAATTTCCATTGCAAGCAGCATTTCGTTCGCGGTTGTGAATGCCTGATTACCACTTAGGTTTGTCAAGTACTCGATTGTCTTGAAAGCTTCATCATAATCACCCACGTATTGATGCGCAGCCCCGAGCATTGCGGAGGGTAAGGCAAGCAGCGGTTCCGTACTGGTTGCCTGCCGAAGATAATTGATCGCCTCTCCCGGACGACCCACACTTAGGAGAAAAGAACCGTATCCCGAATTCGTCCCGGAACCTGCCGGTGCAATCTCTAGTGCTTTTTTCAATGACTGCTCTGCCTTCGTCCAATCGCGATTTCGTCTTTGTATTTGTACGACAGCAAGAAGAGATGCAATGGCCTCAGGTGCAATCTCCATGGCGCGGGACGCCGCTACATCGCCATTTTTGAGTAACTCGTCGCTCCGCTCGGCGATAAAAAAGTTAACAGTAGTATAATAAGTGCCCGACAATGCACTCCAGGCGTGCGCATATTCCGGATCCAGTGCGACGGCCTTTTCAAACTGTTCGATGGCGCGAATCGTACTTTCTCGTCCATATTGATTCCTCAGGGAAATACCGGCCAGGTAGGCATCATAGGCCTCGAAGTTGCGGGTGCCTCCCACGCCGAGATCACCTTCACCCACGCCCAACGTGATGCTGAGCGCTTTGGCGACAGCGATAGCCGTCTCTTCCTGAATGGCGAAGACATCGTTTAAGTCCCGATCAAATGTCTGCGACCAGAGATGATAGCCATCGGTTGCCTTGATGAGCTGGACGGTGATCCGTACCCGATTACCGGCTTTCCTGACACTGCCCTCGAGAATGTGGGCGACGTTCAGTTTCTCGGCAATCACTCTCAGGTCGTCGTCCTTGCCCTTGAAAGAAAAAGACGAGGTACGCCCGGCCACATGCAGACCACGAAGCTTCGTCAGCTGGTTCAACAGCTCTTCCGCGATCCCATCCGAGAAATATTCCTGGTCCTTGTCAGGACTCATGTCAACAAAGGGTAATACTGCGACAGATGGCTGTATCTCCGAGTCAGCCGAAGTTGTATCCGGAGCCAGAACGAATTTGTCAACCGCAAACAAGACGACTGCAATCGCGAGCACGCCGATAATGACGAAGTCGAGCTTACGCCCGGTTACGCGAGTCATGGACTCCGAGCGATCCACTTCTTTTTCCGGCTTGATGCCTTCGGGCGTGAGTTCAAAGGCCCAGGCGAAGAATATTGCTACGGGCAAGCCGAGTATCAGGAAGAATGCGAGGACCGAGTTGACCCAGTTAGGCAGGCGTAATGCGGGGGCGAGCGCATCGCCAACCTGCAATAACAGCCAGGCGACAATGACATAGGCGATTGCCACGCGGAACACATTGCGGCGCTTTAGTTCTTCGAATAGACGGCCCATATTTCTTCACCCCGCCGTATCGGGCAAAGATAACACGCCGGTACCCGCGACAGGGCCTATAGGAAATCAAATTTTGTAATAGTCTTAGTCGTTTATGGCTGCACGCGCGCAGGATCGACTATCTCTGCGATCTGCCGGGCGAGTGCTTCCACTCCCTTTGCCGTCAGTCGATCCTGTGAGCCTTTGACCTCGACGGATAGTTCCGCGACGAGTTGTTCTGTCTCTACAAAGATCACTCGTGCCTTGAGGTAGGCGAACAGATAGCTCGGCTTGTGCAGCCGTCCGACGATGATCCAGTCGCTTTCCGCTTCGCCCGCCAGTTCGGCCGCAACATCCTGATGTTCGTACAGGTAGCCGAATGCTTGATCGGCCGCACTTTGGGTGTCCGAGTCGATGTTGACGAGCTCGAAACCGTATTCGCTCTTCAGTTGCTCGCGCAGCAGCGGTCCGATCGATGCCGTACGCTCCAGCTCTGCGGCATTTCCGGGATCGAGCGTCAGGTCATTGAGTTCGAAGTCGAGAACGACGATTGCGGGATTCGACGCTGCCATTGCAAGCGGCGAGGGTTGGCAGACGATGAGGATGAAAAGTCCGAAAAGAATATGTCGCAGTGTCACGGATTTCACTCTCACTTTGTCGGTGCGTCCTGGCCGTATATGACGACTTCTCCGTCTGTCACCCCTGCCAGGCCTTTTTGCGAACGCAGAAATGTGGAGCCGATGTTTTTTGCGACCCCGATACTGGCCTCATTTCCCATCAGGATGACGTGTATGGCACTCTTCCAGCCGAGTGTGTCGAATACGTAAGCGAGTGATGCCTGGGCAGCCTCGGTTGCATAGCCATGCCCCCAATGTTCCGGCGAGATCGTCCAGCCGATCTCGGGTTCGGGCCAGCCCTCCGGGTACCACGGGCCCACCCGGCCGAGCCACTCGCCCGTTTCCTTGCTCTCAAGCGAGAAGAATCCGTAGCCACGGATCTGCCAGTGGCCGATGATTGACGCCATATTCCGCCATGCAAGCGCGCGGTCCTGAACTTTGCCGTCCATAAACTTGACGGTGCGCGGGTCTCCCATCGTTTTTGCCCAGGCATCGAAATCGCGTTCCGGATCTATCTCGCGCAGAATCAACCGTTCTGTTTCAATTCGCATGTGTAAGGTCCCGTCGCCCAAATGCGTATCGGAGATGAATGTTATGGGAAATCAAGGTTACCAGGAAAGGCAAAATCTCGAATTCTTTGCCTGGCCGGAGCTTAAAGAGACTTTTCTGAAACTCGTGGATCAGGTGATGGTCGCCCCAAATCATCTGTCCCGGCAACTCAGAGCCGAGATCTTTACGATGGCAAGCGTCGCGTCCGGCTGCCGCCACTGCCAGGCTCATGGCGCCTACTCACTTCACCTCATCGGTGCCGATCCCGATCGCATTCGTGCTATATGGACGTTCGAAGATTCCGCAGAATTCAGCGAAGCAGAAAAGTCTGCCTTGCGGCTGGCTCGCGATGCCGCAAGCGTACCCAACCGGGTCGAGCCCGGGCATTTCGTGGACCTTCGTGCACACTGGTCTGACCGTCAGATCGTCGAGATGCTCGCCGTCATCAGTCTGTCTGGCTGGTTCAATCGCTGGAATGATTCCATTGCAACGGTTACTGATCAGGAATCCGTTGACTTCGCCAAGGAACAACTACAAGCGGTCGGCTGGGAACTGGGCAAGCACGAGGGCGAGGCCCGCGAACAGCGCAAGAGGCATCCGCGCTCGACGGACGAGGACAAGGTCGTATATTGAAGGCTGGCGATAGTAGGAATCGATTAGTAGAGTTGCGACGGTGGATCGGATATTGGATCACCTATGAGCTTGCGCACTACACCGCCTTTTCGTGCCGACCACGTTGGAAGTCTGCTCCGACCCAAATCGCTTGCCGAAGCATTCAAGAAGCATCGGGATGGGCGGCTGGGTGACGCGGCGCTCCGGGCCGAACAGGACACCGCGATCCGCGACGTGATCCGGCTGCAGGAAGATGCCGGTCTTCAGTCGATTACGGACGGGGAATTTCGACGCGTATCTTACTGGGCACGTTTTGTGGAGCGGGTGGAGGGGCTTGACGTGAAGCAAGCCTTGTTCACGTTTCACGACGATCATGGTCATGAACAGGAATTTACAGCGCCACATGTTGCGAGCAAGGTCCGCCGTTCACAGGCTATCGCTCTGGATGAATTTTCCTTTGTGCGCGAGCACACGTCGGGGACCGCAAAGCTTACGCTACCGTCGCCGCCGTCGATGCATTTCTGGCGCCTGAACAAGGCCATAGAACCTGGTACATACGAAAGCGTGCAGGATTACTTTACTGATCTGGCAAACGTCTATCGTAAGGAAATCGCGGCACTGGCCAAGCTCGGCGCCACTTACATTCAACTGGACGACGTGCCGTTGGCCATGCTCTGCGATCCGGCCGTTCGCGAACGCGTGCAAGCAAGCGGCACAAATCCCGAAGAACTGATGCGAAGTTACGTCAATCTATTCAACGACTGCCTGCGTAATCGCCCGGGCAATGTTCGCGTTGCCATTCATCTTTGCCGCGGCAATTACAAGGGACACTTCCTCTCGGAGGGCGGTTACGGAACCATCGCCGAATTGCTGTTCAATGAGATTAAGGCGGATGCCTTTTTCCTGGAGTACGACTCACCGCGATCGGGTGACTTTCAACCGTTGAGCCATGTGCCCAAAGACAAGATCGTCGTACTGGGTCTCGTGTCGAGCAAGACGCCCGAATTGGAATCGTCCGGCGAACTCCGCCGACGCATCGACGAAGCTGCCGGGCATATCGATATCGATCAGTTGTGCCTGAGCCCGCAATGTGGATTCGCCAGCACCGTCGGCGGAAATCCCATTACAGAGGACGACGAGCGAGCGAAACTCTCACTGATCGTCGAGACAGCGGAGCAGGTCTGGGGCTAATCGGCTTCAGAATCTTTTAGTTTTTGCGCAAGCACCTCACCTGCGCAGCCATGAATCGTCGCCATCCACTCCACGAAGTCGGAGTTTCCCTCGACGAAGGGATGCGGGTCATTGACACCACGATCCTTGAGCCGGGCGAGCTTCTGCAGCGAACCGTCGATGTACGGATGATTGGACAGCGGCACGTCGATCCTGTCACCACTACGTGCAAATCGCTCAGCCGACGCCATGTACTCGGTAATTTTCTCAGGCGGAAGAAAACTGACCGCCGCGCCTCCCCAATATCCGATGTAATGGACGCTTTCTCCGTCCCGCACAGGAAAAACGGACGACAGCGTTCCCGGCGTATGGCCGGGGGTGACAACAAAATCGACCGTCGTATCGCCAACAGTGATCGAGTCGCCGTCGCGGACTGCGATATCTTCCTGCGGAAGCGGCGCGGGGGAGCCGAGTTGTGGCCAGGATTTCATATGTTCCCAGTCGTCAATGGACATGACGATGCGCGCGCCGTACTTTTCCTGCAAATACTGCGCACCACCAAAGTGATCATTATGCGCGTGGCTGACGATGACGTACTTGATGCTCGCCGGATCCAGATCGAGTCTCTTCAGACTTTCGATGACAGTTTCCTCGACGTTGTGGTGCAGCATTGCGTCGAAAAGGATGATGCCTTCAGCAGTCACGAGTGCCCATGCCGTGACTGTTTTCATCCCAAGCATGTAGAAATTGTCGAAAACTCTTGCCGGCGCCATGCGCTGCAGGTCGGTATCGAGCATCTCCTCGATGCTCATCCGTGGCCGCTCTGGCGATGGGCACAGTTTTTGTCTTACCAGGCTCGATGCCGAGTCGGCATCAGCGGCGGAAGCAGGCCCTGGCTGCGACAAGGCGGCTGTTACCGCGACGATGCATATGAGGAGAATCCGCGATCGGATCATAAACGGATGACAATCTTGCCCATGAAACTACCGCTGTTCATATATTCGAAGGCCTCTGCCGCCTGATCGAATTCGAACACCCGGTCGATCAGCGGGCGTATATTGTGTTCGCTGAGGAATACGTTCATCGCTTCGAAGTCTTCGCGTGAGCCCACATAAATCCCGCTCGCAGATGCGTTGTTCAACATGAGGGCGCCGACTGGCAGGTCACCTCCGAATCCCGAAAGGCCACCGATCAATGCGATATGCCCACCGTAGGCGAGCGCTTCGATTGCTTTGCCAAGGGTGTCCCGGCCGCCGACCTCGAGGACCTGGCTGACACCCACACCACCTGTCAGTTCTCTGACTTCCTTTTGCCAATCGGGATTCTCTCGGTAGTTGGCGGTGCCGAATGCGCCTAGTTCCCTGGCGCGTTCGAGTTTTCTATCCCGTGAGCTCGTGATGATCGGTTTTGCGCCCGCGGCGACCGAGAAAAGGAGCCCGAACGTCGATACACCGCCCGTGCCTTCGAGCAGCACATACTCATCGGGCTGGAGATTGCCGCGTTTGAACAAACCGCTCCAGGCAGTGACTGCGGCGCAGGGCAATGTGGCTGCTTCTTCGAAGGACAAATGTTCGGGAATCGCGACCAGACCGTCCTCATGCGACACGATAATTTCGGACAGCATGCCCCCCGGGCTACCGCCCCGAGCCGATGGCCGCGTTTCCGCATTCGGCGGTCCGTCGATCCATTTCGGGAAGAACGTTCCGGCCACACGATCGCCGACCTTGAATCTTGATACATCATCGCCGACTGCAATCACCTCGCCGGCACCATCTGACAGGGGAATGGTGCCGGCTGCGCTCCCGCTCGGGCCATATTGATCGTTCAACATATAGATATCGCGCCGGTTTAACGACGCGGCCTTTACGCGGACCAGGACTTCGTTGGCGCCGGCAACCGGACGGGGCACTTCCTTCAGAACCAGTTGATAGCCGCCTGGCGCGGTCTCGAACCGGTACTGGCGTATCGTGTCGGTCTGCGCACCGATTGCGGACCCCGTCGTCGCAGTAATCAGAATTGCAGCAAAGGTCTTGACGGCCAAAAGCCTAACTTGCCCATTTTTCATGAATTGCCCTCAATAACGCGACGTTTTATTTCATCGGGAATCGGAATCGCGTGAAAGTGTCTCGGGTCGTCATCTTCCTGGGTGACCAGACATCGTATCTCCGATCCTTCGGCACATAACTCTCCGTCCTTCAACACCTCGTGCCTGACTTCGAAAGTCTTCCGTTTCCATTCCGACACCGAACTTACAATCTCTATGGTATCGCCAAACAGCACGGGCTTATTGAACGTCGATCGTGCGTCCACGATCGGATGCCCGAATATGCCGAATTCGCTTTTCATGGCATCCAATGTAAGACCGGCGTTGATAAACATGCGCCATGTCGATGCGTCAAACCAGCGAAAAAAGTTTGGATAGAAGACAGCGGATGCCGGATCAGTATCACCAAACTCGACGGTCACAGTCAATATGCTTTTCATGCTATGAGAATACCGGCAACTTTGATGTGCTGAACCGATTAATAGGAATTTCGAGAATAGTCATAGTCTAAGGTGATACGCATTTGAAGGCGCCGGCATCGTTGGTATCTCCACCGCCATCATATCGCGCAACTGCCGGATACGGGCATAAGGGGCGCGTTCGTTCCACCTGCCCTTCTCGGATTTGTTTTGCGACAATCCGCTCCGGCGCTTTACCGAGTTCGACCCAGTCGACGAGGTAGCGCATCGCGTCAAAATGATCGGGTCCGATTCCACCGCGGCAGTGAAACATGCCCGGTACAAGAAATAGTCGGAAATAGTTCCTGACCTCTTCGCCCGCGACTGAGAGTACTTCGTCGTAATAATTCACCATCATCATCGGGTTCAGCCCGGCATCCGCCCAGCCGAAGTAAGCAATCATCCGGCCACCGGCTTGTTCGAATTCATCAAGATCGGTGTCGGTTGCATTGAGCATGCTGCCGGCCCGGTGAACGCGCTCCGGGTCGCGATCGAAATCGAACTGCGTCCAATCATAATCGACACGATCGGTATCGAATGCGAGGTTTTCGAGAAAGGTGCGACCCATTACGCCCTGCAGGCTCGGACGATCGGCCGATGGCAATAGCCATTCGGCCCAGCCGCTGATCGGCGAATCACTGAAATACGACGCGCCCTTCGCCTCCGCCCCCACCGGCAGTCCCGGAAAGTAAATTTTCCCGTTACTGATTACGCCGCCATAGACGCGGGCAAGCGCCTCGCGCTGGCTCTTCGTGAAACAATCTGCGTCCGGACCATTCTTACAGGCTGGCAGATCGGTCAGCGGATCGAAGGAGCAGGCGAGCGGGTTCTCGATCAGGCCGTCCTCGAGTCCGTCCAGTGCATCGCATTGCTCGTACACGGCGTCGGCGATCAGATCGACGTATCGGATATCCAGTCGCGGCTCGGCTTTCATGAGCGACAACGCATTCCAGACTCCCCAGATCTGGGTGCCGGTAAAGTCGAGGATCGGCGCACCGGCGATGATGCCGTCGAAGTCATGCGGGAATCGCTGGGCCGACATCAGTCCCTGCCGGCCGCCTGTCGAGCAACCATCCATGTACGCATAGTCGTGGGTCTGGCCATAATAAGTCTCGATCAGCCGTTTGGCCGTCTCGGCCGTCAGATGCACCGCACGGAATGCGTGGTCGATTTCCTGGCTGAGGTTGTTGAATGCGAACGTCGCGAGAGGATAAATGCTCTTGTTGTGTCCCGTGTCGGTGAACGCTGTGGCGAAAGCGTGCGTAAGAGCTACGTCCCGAATTGATGCGGGCACAGCTTCGCCGGGCTGCCCGCCCGAGTAGCCGCGATTGCCGTGCATGTAGAACCGACCGTTCCAGCTGCTCGGTAGATTGACCTGAAAAGTGATCTCCGGTCGAATCACGCCGTCCACGCGGCAATACTCGGGAACTTCGTTTTCGGCCGCGATTATCTGCGCACTGACGACTGCAACGTCAAAATCTGTCAGAGCACGCAGTTTCCGGCATTGCATGACCGCATTAATTTCAGTTGCCGACAGATCGACCGATGCGTCCGATATTTCGCTGAACGACATCAGGTTCTGCGCCCAGGCCGACGACCCCAACATCAAAATCAGACAAAATAGAGTGACCTTATGAATCAGGTTCATACTTGATCGCTTTTTCGATGTTCGCCGGACAGTCGCCCCAATCGGATTCTGCATTCCTTTATCAACGTGTCCGGCGAGCAATTTATCGCCGATATGAATTTTGATTTACCTGTCAATATTGAAGGATTCTCTGTTTATTATTCTTGACTTCTTCAGTTGCGGCCCAGACGCTGCACAGTACCGGGTCAGATCTTGAACATCTCCAATGCAGCGGGGTGAAATAGTTCCTCAACTCCGACCTGCCTCGAGGACAAACCTTGCTCGTGATGATGCCTGAGAAATGTTTCCAGTGTATTTCGATTGTCTTCGTCGAGGCCGTACGACCAGAAGTCCTCGCCCATGATTTGTCTTGCTCTGTGCAGCTGTTCCTCCACGAATGGCAGCGTCACTTTCGTGGCCGACGTGTCGCTGAGCCTTTTCAGAGCAACCGCTTTCGCCTTTTCGAATGCTTTGTACAAAGTGGCTGCAAGCCATGGCTGCTGTTCCGACAGCGTCTTTCGAATGCCGAGCAAATGCATTATCGGAAAGATCCTGCGACGCTCGTAGTAATCGATCGCAGCCTTGCTCGGGTCCGAAAATAACCAAGCAACATTCGGATCGCCGCCCACAAAACAGGACGGCAATCGCGGGCCAATGATGCCGTCGATTTCACCTGCCTCGAGCATCTGATTCAGGGTTTGATTCTCCGGCGCGTCTTCCAGACAGACGTCTGATGGTAGATTCAGCTCCAGTTTTTCGACTCGCCCGGCATGGTCCATTCCCCCTCGCACCCAGGTGATATCCGAAGGCTTAACCCCGAATTCATCCATCAACAGGGCCCGCGCCCATACACACGCTGTCAACTGGTATTCCGGTGTGCCGATGCGGCGCCCTTTCAAGTCGGCAGGCTCGCATATGCCGCGATCGGTGCGAATGACGACTGAGGTGTGTCGAAACGCGCGCGAAGGAAACACCGGAATGCCGATATACGGACAGTCCTTGTTTGCCGTTCGCACGGCGAAGCTGCTCAATGACAGCTCGCAAACATCGAAATCCTCGTGGCGAAATGCCCGGAAGAACATTTCCTCGGGAGACAGCGACAGTATTGTCGGATCGACACCGTCGATTTGTACCGTGCCGTCTACCAGCGGACGTGTTCGATCGTAATCACCAACAGCAACGGAAATTTTCAGCCGTGACATTTTTCGATTAATCCTTTGTCGATTTCCGATGCTTCGCCTCTCGAGCACCTTCGATACATGCTATCGGATGCGGTTTCGGCCGGCAATTGAAAGTACTTCCGAATCCAGCCAAAGTCACTGGCTTCTACATAAATGGCTCGTCCGGCACCATCATCCGCAGGACTCGCAAGCCATCGCCCTCCTCCATGACCTCCATGCGGGCCCGGCAATGCGGACAGGTGATGTACAGGTAGCCGAGGGTCTTGTCTCGCTTTGCTTCGATCGGCCCTGCAATCAGCTCGCGGCAATTCAGGCACTTGAACTCGTCCGTCATTTGGCTTGCGACCAGAGTCGATCAACGCGAGCTTCGACAGCCTCGACAGGCAGGACCCGATTCATCACCTTGATGCCGAGAGGAACGGTGCAGTCCACGCCCATGAATCCGCGTACATTCAATGGCAGTTCCGGATACCCGTCATACACGCCCAGTTTGGCGTTCGAGCCAACTTCGCCCTGTGCCATCGGTTCGAGCTCCACGCCCAGAACGTTGGGAATGATCGTCAGGTCACGGTCCGGAATGAATCGATGCGCCAGCGCCCAGTCGCGATCCCTCGGATCGCGAACATCGATGTCGTGGTCGTAAACGAACACATGCTTACAACGTCCTTGCATCGATGTGTGCGCCCGCATCATGGCAAGTTTGGGCTCGCCGATGCGACCTTTTTTCATGGCGATGTGAATCGTGGAGCCGACGCCCGCCGAAGGCTCTGCATACACGTCCGTGACGTTCGGCAACACAGCTTTTAGATCCTGATAGACGTGCAGGCCGCGAAAAAAGCTTGCAATCGAATTGCATTCGTTAAAGGGACGGCCGATATGTACATGCTGGTATATCGGGTTCCTGCGCATGGTGATGGCCGTCACGTCAAACTCGGGCTGTTCTCGCGGCACGTCGTACAGTCCGTTGAATGATGCAAATGCACCCTGCCAACTCCACTTGTCCGGATTGAGTACGCCTTCAACGACGATCTCGGCGTTCGCCGGCACATCGACATCGATCGTCTCGCACCTGACCAGTTCGACCGGTTCATTTCCTAGCCCGCCGACGTAAGCGAAATCATCGCTCTCGTGCGGCAGTGCGCTGTTTGCACCGGCGAGTATGAACTCCGGCGTCACGCCGAATACGAATGCCATCGCGAACTTCCGCTTATCGCCTTCCATGCTCCTCGCGTCACCGGACCCCCAGAAAACGCGCACCGTGCCACCATCTTTTCGATTTACCTCGAAGCGATGGTAGGAAAGATTATTGGCAACCTCCTTTGGCTTGCTGACAACCAGACTGGTGATGAAGCGGCCGCTGTCGCCAGGATTCAGGCGCAGGACCGGCAATAAAGAGAGATCGACGTCGTCGCCCGTCATGATGACTTCCTTACAGGGCGCGTCGCTCGTGTTCACAAATACCGGTTCGACGCCACCCGAATCCAGGATCCTGGTCATCTTCGCGGCGACACGCGGAAGGAGATCCTCGTTGCCTTCAAGGCCATGCGCTGCAGCCATTCTTTTGGCGCCGTGACCGACGGTGTTGGTAAGCACCGGTATGCCATGGCCCGCCGGCCTCTCGAACAGGATCGGTTTGTCGATTCCCTTTAGATCGGCCCGGGCGATGAAGGCGCCCATTTCGTCGATGGTGTCGACCGTGAACGGTACGCGAAACAGATCACCCCGCGCATCCAGGTCGTCTATGAACCTGCGGAAATCATATGCACTCATCTCGGGGAATTGCGCTCAACCGACGAGTCTTGCGAGCAGTGACGCTAGAAGCCAGCGCTCATCTTCATTGAGCTTTGAGGCGAGAAGATCGTTCACGTCGTGAATCATATGCGGGTAACTTTGCTGAAAGACGTTTTCACCGTCGGCAGTGAGGCGTACCAGTACCTCCCGATCGGATGTCGGCGAGCGCTGCCGCTTGACGAGATTACGGCCTACGAGGTTCTTGACCGTACGGGTGGTATTCGTCGGAGATATAAAGCTGCGCTTTGCGAGCTCACCCATCGTCAACGGCCCGAACTTTCCAAGCGTGTCCAGCGCGCTCATCTCGGTGCTTCGCAATCCGACGGTCGGGGCAACGCTGGAAGCCATCGATTGCAGATTGTGCCGGAGACGCATCACATCGTGAAACACGGACGTGCAGTTCTCCTCATCTTTCTCGCTTATGTCGGTGGCGACGCTGACGGAAGTGTGATTGTTGCCAGACCCCATCTCATACACCCTCATGAGCCGCGTTTCTGTCGCACAGGCTCGGAGACGAGGCGCGAGCCGCGTCGAATGCCGGTGGTCATTTGCAAGGCTCGCAACGATGTATTCCGGGCCTGTGCGCCGAAACCCATACGGGAAGCGACTCTGCGCGGCCATGCGGGTGTATGAGATGGGGTCTAGAGCTTTTTCCAGAGTTCGTCGACACGTGCCTCCACCTTGTCCACAGGTAATACGCGATCCATCACTTTGATCCCCAGCGGAACGGTGCAATCGACACCCATGAACGCACGCACATTCAATGGAAGCTCCGGGTAGCCGTCGTACACACCGAGTTTCGAGTTGGTTCCGACGATTCCCTGCGCCAGCGGCTCGAGCGCCATGCCGACGACATTCGGAATGACCGTCAGATCGCGATCGGGGATAAAACGGTGAGCCAGCGCCCAGTCGCGGTCTCGCGGATCCCGGATGTCGATGTCGTCGTCATACACGAAGACGTGCTTGCAGAATCCCTGCAGAGCCGTGTACGCCCGCATCATGGCCAGCTTCGGTTCGCCGATGCGGCGCTTTTTCATCGAAATGTGAATCGTAAAGCCGATGCCCGCTGCCGCTTCGGCATGAACATCGATTACGTTCGGCAGCACTTGCTTCACGTCCCGATAAACATGCACGGCACGGAAGAAACTCGCGATCGTATTGCACTCGTTGTATGGCCTGCCGATGTGAACGTGCTGGTAGATCGGATTCTTGCGCGTCGTGATTGCAGTGACATCGAACACCGGTCGCTTTCTCGGATGATCGTAAAAACCGTTGAATGACGCGAATGCGCCCTGGGTTGTCCAGTTGAACGGTTTCATTACCCCTTCAACGATGATTTCGGCATCTGCCGGAACATCGACATCGATCGTCTCGCACTTGACCAGTTTGACGGGTTCATTCCTCAGCCCGCCGATATAGGCAAAGTCATTACCTTCGTGTGGAAGCGCCTTGTTCGAGCCGGCGAGTATGAACTCCGGCGTTACGCCGAAAACAAATGCCACCGGAAACGGCTTGCCGGTTTCGCGGCCGTCGGCCGGCTCGGGATCGTCAATCTTGTTGCCCCAGAACTCCTCCATGCTTTTCGCATCACCCGTGCCGCGGAATACCCACACGGATCCGCCGTCCTTTCTTGTAATTTCGAAGCGGTGGTAAGACAGGTTATACGCATTCTCTTTGGGTTTGCTGAGCGCCAGGCTGGTGATAAAACGGCCTTCCAGAAAATCGGGCGAACCGAGACCATCCTCCGGGTTCAACCGCAGGATCGGCAGAACTCCCAGATCAACGTCGTCGCCCTTCATGACGACTTCTTTGCAGGGCGCCTCCTTCGCATCGACTATGACCGGTTCCACGCCACCCGACTGCAGAATGCTCATCATCTTTGCGGCGACATTCGGAAGCATGTTCGCGTCCGGTTCGACACCATGTGCCGCCGCCAGTCGTTTGGGCGCATGGCCGACTGTGTTGGCGAGGACGGGAATATCGAAACCCGTCGGTTTCTCGAACAGTATCGGTTTATCGATACCTGAATAATCACAGCGGGCGATGAATCCACCCATATCATCCAGCGTATCTACCTCGAATGGCACACGAAACAGCTCGCCCGCGTTTTCCAGGTCCTCCAGGTAGCCGCGGAAATCCTTCGAGTATGTCGTGAACCCCTGTACTTTTTCTGATTTAGCTGCGCTCATCACAAGCCCTCTTTATTTTGTCGTGACCGGACCATCTTTTGACGATGCCCGGGTCGAGCTCGAAAAGGTCGAGGACACGACCGAGTGAATGATCGATGATGTCCTCGACTGTCTGTGGTTTATTATAGAAGGCCGGCATGGGTGGTGCGATAATGATACCCATTTGCGCCGCTTCGTACAGCAGCTTGCAATGACCGACGTGGAGCGGCGCTTCACGGGGCATCAGCACGAGCTTGCGACCTTCCTTCAGAACAACGTCCGCCGCACGGCAAAGCAGATTGTCCGAATAAGAGTTGACGATTCCGGACAAAGTCTTCATCGAACAGGGAGCGACAATCATGCCTTCGGTACGGAACGAGCCACTCGAAATGTTGGCGGCCACGTTGTTGGTGCGGTGAACGACATCGGCCAGAGCCTCGACGTCTCTCAAGCGATAATCCGTTTCTATGCCGACATTCATTCGGCCGGCCCCGGACATAACGAGATGCGTCTCGATATCTTCCTGATCTTTAAAAATCTCGAGCAGGCGGATGCCGTAGATAACGCCACTTGATCCGGAAATCCCTATGATTATTCTTCGCATCAGACGCCCCTTGACTGGACTTGTCATCCGGCTCTTTAGGGAGTAGTTTAGCAGAAATACTACCAAAATGAAGTATTCTATTTAGAAATAAATGGACCTGTTCGGATAATAAGGGCAAAAACGTGGGCATTATCAATGCGATCGACCGGGATGGCTCGGAGCATCGGCTCGAGGGCCGGGAACGCTCGAGTTTCATGGAAATCCTCAAGCGCGCAGGGCTCTCCGTGGAAGCCCTCTGCGGCGGATCCTGTCAATGCGCAACCTGCCATATGTACGTGGACGAGGCCTGGCTGGACAAGCTGAAGCCGCCGACGGACTTCGAAAGCGCGACGCTGGAAGGCGAGGCTGAGGAGATTCTGCGGCCCAACTCGCGCCTGGGCTGTCAGGTGCGATGGGAGGAGGAACTTGACGGCATTCGCATCACCGTTGCGCCCGAACTCTGAATGCCCTCACATGAGCTGACAGTCTGGGGAATCGGCACGCCGCGCACGCTTCGCGTTCATTGGATACTGCTGGAGTTCGGCCTCGACTACGACTGGCACCCGATCGGACCGCGAACGGGTGAGACGATATCCCGGGAATTCCTCGCGCTCAATCCGAAGCACAAGATACCCGTGCTACAGCATGATGATCTCGTTCTGACGGAGAGCGCGGCAATCATCGAATATATAAGCGATGCGTTCGAGGCGCCCGAAGAATTCTTTGTGCCCGCAGACCCGATTCGCAGGGCGAAGCTCAACGAATGGTGCTATTTCTCGATGATGGAACTGGATACGCTTTCGATGTACGTAGTCAGGCAGCATGACGATCTGCGCGAGATCTACGGCGAGGCGCCGAATGCCGTTGAAAACGCAAAGAGAGCCTTCAGCGAAATGACGAACGCACTGTTTGCAGATTTTGACAGCACCTATCTCATGACGGAGGGATTCAGCATCGCCGATATCCTGTTCGCCTCCTGTCTCGGTTTCGCCAGCAAACGAAATATCGATCTGCCTGCCTGTCTGATCGATTACATGAGCCGAATCAGCCAGCGGCCTGCCTATCAGGCGGCCAGACGAAGAAATTTTCCTGATACAGCGATATCCTAGGCCCGGGCAGTAAGAAAGAGAGAGTCATGAGACTTCATCCAACCGGCGGCTTCGACAACAGCGCCAAGGACTACAAGCACATAACCGCACTGCCACTGGCCGCGGCCATGGGGGCGGAGATTCGCGATGTACAGATAAGCGAGCTGCGCGATGAGCAGTTCCTGGAGATCGAGGACGCCCTGTACTGCCACAAGATGATATTCCTGCGTGATCAGGACATGAGTCATGATGACCAGGAATCTTTCACGCTGCGTTTCGGCGAGTTTGGTATCGATGCGTACACGACCGGCACGGAAGGTCACAAGAACGTTCAGCCTGTTGTCAAAGAAGCAGATACGCGCACCGAGATGATTTTCGGCAGTGGCTGGCATACCGACTCGCCGTTCATGGAGACCCCGCCGGCGATCAGCATGCTGTTCGGTGCGGATATTCCGCCCTATGGCGGCGACACGATCTGGTGCAACACGGTGCTTGCCTACAATCATCTGAGCGACACGATGAAACAGGTGCTGGCACCCCTCAAGGTTCATATGTCGGCTGTCGAAGTCGTCGCCCGTTTGCAGTCAGAGGCCAGAAAGAAACAGGCAGCAGAACCGGAAGGGGAACCGACAGCGCTCGGCGACATCAAACTCGACGTCAACACGCAGAAGATGATTGAAGGGTGGTACCACCCTATTGTGCGAACCCATCCCAAGTTGGGTGAGAAAGCCATCTACGTCGACCATGCATACTCGCATGGCATCGAGGGAATGAGCGAAGCGGAGGCAGAAGGCTTACTCGATTTTCTGAAAGAGCATGTCGTCCAGCCCGCCTTCAGCTGCCGCCTGCGATGGGAGCCGAAGACTTTCACGCTCTGGGACAATCGCATCTGCATCCATCAGGCATTCAATGATTACGACGGCTATCGCCGGGAAATGTATCGAACCACCGTTCTGGGCGAAGTACCTGCTTGAGAGCGACATGATGATGATCGCCGGCCAGGAATAGCGAGCAGATATCCCCTAGTCTTTTACTTCGATCAATACGAATTCCAGCCCTTTCGTAGCGGTATTTGCGATTCGAAATGCTGACCCATCCGGATGCCATGAGAAAGCTGCGGGTGCGCCTTTGAAGCTGTGGGCCACGCCATTTTCGATTATATGGCTGGGGCCTGAATCGAACTGGACGACAACGATGTCGTTGTCGAATTTTAGGTTTTCGCTGTTTTCCCCGGCTGCGACCGAAACCCGATGTTCCCTGAACCAGGCGTTGTCGATCTTTGCATCGTTGATCCCGTTCGGATGACTTTCAACCGAGCGCTCGTTGATGACAGCAACGACGTGGAATGTCTTTTTATCCTCATTCCTGACGCGATGGTAGTAGGGCTTTGCGACGTAGTTGGCATTGTCGACCGTGACGCCTGCATCGCGTAGCTCTCTCGGTCCCGACGCAGACCATTCGTCCTCCCAATACTGGTTTGCTACGAGTGCATCCTGAATGATGACGTACGCCGTGGCGAAGCGGTGCTTGTGGAAATCCGACATCACACCTGGCGCAATCCTTACATCGAGTACGCGGGCCGGGCCGTCAACGAACACCAGTTGATGGCTCGGCTCTTCCCACATCTCGAATCGCTTGTCTTCTTCTGCACCGGCAATTGAAACCGAGCAGATACTCACTGTTGCGCTTATTAGCAGGAGTCGAATCAGGCTGTTCATCTGCTGTAGCTCCGGTTTCCTTAAAATCATGACATGCTGCCAAACTGCGCCATCGTAGTTTGATAGGCGCGTTGTACGACCTCGTCGAGTGGCAAGGTCCGGTTGACGAGTGACAGCACTTCGATGCCAAAAGGCCCATCGTAGCCGGATCGTCTCAGCGCCGCGAGAAATCCGCCGAGATCGAAATCTCCTTCGCCGCAGAACCTCCTATGCTCGGTCGTCTGTGTGCGAAAGTCCATGCCTGGAGGCGTGACTGTCTCGCCATCATTGAGCTCCACACCCAACAGAAAGCGCTTCGGAATTTTCGGAATTTCATCGTAATGTATGCCGAGTTTGACGACATGCCAGGTATCGAGTATCACGCCGCCATTATCGGCATCTGCCCCCTCGAGCATCGCCAGCGTGTCCTCCAGCGTCCTGATCATCGAGACCGGCAGCAGCTCGAACAATATGCGCGTCCCATGATCTGCCGCATCTTTGCACAAACCCGCGAATGACTCGATCAGGCTGTCCATGTCGATCTCGTCACCCTGGAAATCACCCACTTTGATGTGCCTCGCCCCGAGTACCTCGGCCGCACGCAGGAGTCTGGCCCTCTCTTCGTCCGACGCCTTTCTGCGTGCTCCTTCGACAAACCAGTCGGTCAGGAACTCCAGCTCGATGTGTACGATGCCGTTGTCATCAAGCAACTGTTTCATTTCCCGGAGGCTGCGGGACTCGAGTGTATGTGCAAGATCAGCATGCCAGATGCCCATGCCTTTGAAGCCGGCCCGACTGATCGCCTCGACGCGATCCCTGAAATCGAAGTTGCTATATTCGGGACCGGTATGCGGAATTGCGGCGCCGGCAATGGTCCAATAGGAAGCCAAGAGTTCCACATTTTCAGGCGCATTACGGTTCACGTGCATACGCCTATCGGTCTTCAATGGTTATGCTGATTTTTTTGCCGATCAATCCCTCGAGGGAATCCACGAGCTCCCTGTACATCTCCGGCTTTTGTCGGGAACGCGCGAGTGCCAATGCTGTCTCCCTGTCGGTTGCCGGTATCAGGTTACCGGTCGCTATGGTATTCATGAATTGGAACCAGGCGGCTACGTAAATAGTGGATTCCAGCTCATCATTTCGCCATCCTGCTTTGATCGCCCGATTCCAATCCCCTTCCCCGAAGTCATCCGGCTTGCTTACCAGGGTGCGCACGAATCGGAACAACTCTCTTTGTTTGTCATCGATCGGGGCTGCATCGAGATCTGAGACCGCCTGCTCGATGGCAAGGGGATCACCGCCGAGAATGTCGACATCGGCAGAGTGGGAAGCCGAACAATAGACACACTGGTTCAGGCGGGAGACATAGGTCGCAATCTGCTGGCGAAGCAACGGCGGCAGCGAATCGTTGCCGAGCTGTTCCACCATCCTCTGAGAATGCATCTGCACAAGCCAGAACTCGGTGCGACTTTTGGTAAAAAAATCCGCCATGCTGCTGACATTCGGCGGAATATTGGTGGCAGTCACGTGTTTCTCCCGGATAAAAAAAATCGCCCGGTTCACACCGGGCGATTCTTATCTTTCAGATCTCAGAATCTAAATGTTGCTCTCAAAGCAATTGCCCTGGTTTCTTCTATATTGGTCGCGTAAATCATAGCGCCCGATAGCGACGTGGCATTGCCGAAGTTATGCACCAACTCGTCAGTCAGGTTCCTACCGACCAGCGCCACTTCCCAGGACTCGGCTAACAAGGCAATTGTCGCGTCCAGGCGATCCGTCGAATCCTGAAATCCAAGAGGGTCTCTTTCAATCGACGTAAAGTGACTGCCGACATTGATCCACTTGGCCGAAATCCCGAGGTCCAGACTGCTGCCAACCGGGATATTCCAGTCGGCGCCCAGCACATGTGACCAGTCCGGTGCGAACACCATTTGCTTGCCAGCGAGGTCCTGAGTACCGATTGCGACTGGGCCCTGCTGCCCCCCAAAAACACAACCTGTACCCGTCTCAAACTGGCCCGCGTAACAGGAACCGATGAAGCTGTCGTAAGTCGCATCAAGATATGTTCCGACGAATGAGAACCTGAAATTGTCGGTAATTGCCCAGGCCAAATCCAGTTCCACGCCGTCGCTGCTTGCGTCGCCCTGCGCAACGATCTGCTGGATGATGACCGGGTCATTAGCTGCCGATTGGAGGTCGTCGACGTCCGTGTGGAAGATGGCCCAATTGAATCTCACCGATCCGTTCGCCAACGTATGCTTGCCGCCAATCTCGTAATTGGCGGATTCCTCAGGGGAAAAAACGAATGCGTCAATATTGCCGCCACCTCGGAGGTCGAAACCGCCGGACTTGAAGCCGGTTGCATGGGTGAAATACAGATTGCTGTTGTCGCCGACCGCCCACTGCAATGACACGTTGTAGGAAAACTTCGATTCACTGATAGCGCCCGTAATCGGTGCACCGTTTACGGGGTTGTTCACCGGGTCATTACCTCTCGTGCAGGCCGCCAGCGGCCCCCCGGAGAAACACAGTGCCGTATCGGCCTCACTCGGTAAGCTGTATATCGCCCCCGGAATCTGTGCTTTCTGGCCACTGCGGTCCTCGTCCGTCCATCGGCCGCCAACGGTCAGTGTGAATGCATCGCCCACATGAAAGTCGAGCTGGCCGAAAGCAGCAATCGATTCCGTCTGCGAGGAAGCAAACTCATGGCGAGCTATTGGCCCAAACGGGCCGCCGACTGATCCGAAGACGGCATGAAACGTCTGCGTCATATCCATTTCACCGTCGAAGTACATCACGCCAGCCGTGTAATCAATTGATCCATCCGAAGTCGAGCTGATGCGCAGTTCCTGGTAGAACTGTTCGTAGTTTTCGTCGTTTTCGATGCTCACACGCTCTACGTCGCGTTGGTCACCGCTGAAATTATCGGAAATGTCATACTCGAATTGCCCAGTTAGCGACGTGATCTCAGCATTATCTAGATTCCATGTCAGGGTCAGGCCGATGAAATCATTCTCCAGCGTGAATGGCTCACGCGAATTGAATGTCACTCCAGCCGCATGGTCGGCTGCGTCAGCAGCGCGCATATCAAGCGTGTGGTTGCTAGCCTGCAGCGTACAGTTAAACCCGAGCGCTTCTGCGCCAGCGGGCGAGAACGGGCCGAATTCCTGACAGCCGGTCGGCATCCTGGCCTTGCCATGCCGGTCGTAATCGGTGTGCTGAAACATGAGTTCGGCATTGAAATTTTCCGAAAGATCGGCATCAGCGATCAGGCGTACCGTCAGGTCCTTTTGTTGTTGATTATCCTCACCGGTGGGTGTGTTCAGGACCCATCCATCCACATCACGATAATTGATCGCAGCGCGGGCACGGAACGAGTCGGAGAACGGGCCCGACAGTACGGCATCTACTTCGTAGCCCTCGCTGGCCTCTAAGTTGTACTGCGCTCCAATATAGCCCTCAAACTCATCGGTCGGTTTGTTCGACGTAATATTGATTGCACCAAGTGAAGTGTTCTTGCCGATGATGGCGCCTTGGGGGCCCTTCAGTACCTCGACCTGAGCAACATCAATAAGTGCGCTGCGACCGAGTCGGCCACGCGTCGAGAAAAAGCCATTGAAGACTTGACCGACGCCGGGCTCGAAATGCACGCCACTGCCGAAGGTTCCCAGACCACGCATGAAGTAGAGATCGGATGCGCCGGGTGACGGTGTGTAAGCAAAGCTCGGCGTATACGGGGCGAGCATCTGAAGATCGATGATGCCCTGCTGGGTAATATCCTCGCCGGAATGTGCCTGCACGGAAATCGGAACATCCTGCAATGACTCCTCGCGTTTACGAGCGGTCACGAGGATCTCTTCGATCACCTGTGCCCCCGCTATCTGTGCGGGCATGATCAAGAGCGTGCTGATTATTGCTACTGCAGAGACTCCGCAGACTGAAAGTGATACACGTCGCATCGGTATTTCCCCCTTGGTGGTCGAGCTAAATACTAATCATTAATGTCAAATTAGCAAACCGTACGTCTCGGTACAGTTTAGTGGCGCTTGCCCCCTGGTGCAAGATTTCCACAACTGATTTTTCCTTTGATTTTCATGAATTTTGGCCCTTAATCAGGACTCCGGGTACACCCTCGGCAGGCACCCGACGGAGGTTCTCCACGGTGCCCCTCGTCAAAACCGGATCGACGCCCAATTCCTCGAGCAACGTCGCGGAAGCCTCCATTTCATGAAGGCGTCTTATGGCATGTTTTTCGGTCCCGTTGACGAGCCTGGCAACGAAATCTTCGTCGGCTTTGGTGATTGCCTTTGCCAGGTTTTCCCATAACCATTCCCCGCAACCTGCTTTCTCCCCTGCTCGCATCGCCTCGATGACAAGGGCGGCCAGACCTTTCACCACGACGCTGCGCAGAAGTTTGCGAATCGCAGCATCGCCGGGTACATCGCTGACTCGCTCAACGGGAACGTCGAGATCGCGGAAAATTTCGACGTAGCGTGATGCGCCGTCGCCCGAAGCAAGCGATGGAGTTCTCAATCCATGGCCCGGGACAGTAGTCATCATCGCGATGTCGACGAATTCCAGACCTGCCGACTTCGCAGTCGTCGCCAGAGATTTCTTTGCGCCAGCCGAATTGGTGGAGAGATCTGCATAAAGTGCTGACTTCGGGATGTCGTCGAGTGCCTGCTTGATTGCAGTTTCGGCATCGGCACCGCCAGTCAGCGCGAGAACGACCTCGGCCTCTGCAACGGCGTCGTATGGTTTGTCGTGCCGTTGCACGCCAGGCGGCGTATCGACGTCAGCAGGATCGTAAGCATCCACATGAATACCGAGGTTTACGAGATCCACAGCGAACAGTGAGCCCGCCTCGCCCAGACCAAAAATTGTGACTGTTCGCAGTTTCAAATCGAATCCATCCCGATCGATCTATTCATTGAGCTTGCCCAGGGTTTTTGCCAGGGTCGCCATCTCGCCGTGCGTCAGGCGTTCGCTCAGATGTTCATATACCTCGCCGAGGATTCGAGGATAACAAATCCGAAATAGCGTCTTGCCCTTTGCCGTAAGGCTAACCGTCACCTCCCGATCGGAGTCCACCGAACGTTTCCTTTCGACGAGCCCGGCCTGCTCGAGTTTCTTGACCGTACTGGTCGTATTGGATGGCGATATGAAGGTCTCGCGCGATAGCCGGCCCATCGACACCGGCCCAAACTTACCGAGTATGTCGATGACGTTAAGCTCCGCTGCGTGCAAGCCTGAATCCTCCGCAACAGCGGACGCTTTCCTGTGCATCTCATGGCGCGCTCGCATGATGTTTCTGAATACATCGACGCAAACGTCCTCGTCCCGCTCGCTCAGAATGGTTTGCGTTTTGACGTAGTTTTTCATTCTTACGCCGTCGCCGCTTTCCATATCTCGTCAATTCGAGCGTCGATGTCGGGCACCGGCACAACGCGATCCATCACTTTGAGACCCAGCGGAACTGTGCAATCGACACCCATGAACGATCTTATATTGAGTGGAATCTCGGGATGACCGTCGTAGACGCCGAGCTTGGAATTTGAACCCAGCACCCCTTGAGCCATCGGCTCGATGGCCATGCCGACAACGTTCGGAATGATCATCAGGTCGCGGTCCGGAATGAAGCGGTGAGCCAGTGCCCAATCGCGGTCTCTCGGATCCCGAATATCGATATCGTCATCGTAGACAAACACATGCTTGCAGAATCCGCCGAGCGCCGTATAAGCACGCATCATCGCAAGCTTGGGCTCTCCGATGCGCCCTTTTTTGATCGACACATGTGCCGTAAAGCCGCAGCCGGCCGATGGATCGACGAATACATCGACGACATTCGGCAACACTTCCTTCAAGTGCGCAAACATTTTTACAGAACGGAAGAATGCGGCAATGGAATTGCACTCGTTCAGCGGTAATCCGATGTGCACATGCTGATAGATAGGGTTCTTGCGCATTGTTATCGCAGTAACATCGAAAACAGGCCGGCGTCTCGGGTCATCGTAAAATCCGTTGAATGACGCAAACTTCCCCTGCATCGCCCAATTGAACGGCTTTAACTCTCCTTCGACGACGATTTCGGCATTGGCCGGCACGTCGACATCGACGGTTTCACACCTGACCATTTCGACCGGCGTGTCCCTTAAGCCCCCGATGAAGGCAAAATCATCGCCCTCATGTGGCAACGCCGCATTCGCGCCGGCAAGTACGAATTCCGGTGTCAGGCCGAACACGAATGCCATCGGAAACGGTCGAGCCTTGTCATCATCCCATTCGCTTGACGGGTCATCCATCTTGGCGCCCCAGAACCTTTCCATGCTGAAGGCATCACCGGTGCCACGGAAGATCCACATCGACCCGCTGTTCTTTCCCGTGATCTCGTAGCGGTGATAGGAAAGATTGTGGGCGTTTTCCGTAGGCTTGGAGATGCAGACGCTCGTCATGAATCGCCCTTCCGTGAAATCGGGTCCGGCCTCGCCGTCCTGAGGATTGAGTCGGAGTGCTGGAATCAATGACAGGTCGGCCTCTTCGCCTGTCAATACGATTTCCTTGCAGGGCGCTTTCTTCGCATCGACATAGACGGGGGGCACGCCCCCTGATTTCAGTATTTCCATCATGCGCATGGCCGAGCCCGGCAATGCGTTTTCCTCGGGAACGCCGAAGGCTTCGGCCATGCGGCGATAGGTATGCCCGACCGTATTGGCAAGTACCGGGATGTCGAAACCCTTTGGTTTCTCAAAGAGTATCGGCTTGTGTATCTCGTTGTAGTCTGCCCGCGCAATGAATGCGCCAATTTCATCCAGTGTGTCGATCTCTGCCGGAACACGGAATAACTCGTTTTTCTTGTCGAGGTCATCGAGAAATGCACGGAAATCGAAGTGTTTCATGGCCTGCTCTCCACAGATCGGGGGATTCGCCCGAGCATAACACTTCTGAATCGAACTGTTCTATCTGGAAGGGTTATCGGAAAGCGCGGTCTCGATTGTTCGCGCAGCCCGGTTCGGGAACGCCGCGGTAACGATAATAATAAGCTTCTGCCGCACGTCATCGGATATATCGATGCCGCTATGACCTGCGTACTTGAGGAGATTTGCGACAACGTCGTCGACGACCTGCCCCGGTGCGTCGCCTCGTGGTTTATCCACAGATACCAGAGATTCGAGTACCTGTTGCTGGAGTTTTTCAGATGCGAACTCGACCGATTTTATTGTGTCCCTCAGCCGCATGCAGTCGTCCGTTGGCACGCTGTCCTCGGTGCAACCCGTGAGTTTCATCCACGTTCGTGCAGAACGAAGCGGAATCACGACCTTGTCTGCCCATCGGCCTGCAAATCCGATGGCCTCATCGAAATGTTCGGTCTCGAATTTCCCCAGATACGCGCCGACCCAACAGCAGTACAGCAGCATGTTCACATCTGCCCCGTGCTCGTTTTGCAGCGAAAGGCAGGCGTCGGGGACTCCGTTCGTACAATATGTGCGGACCGAAAAGTCCCAAAACCCTTCAACAGCGCCCGTGGCTGTCACGTTCCCGCCTAATCGTTATCGGCCTGGTGATAGGCGTCGAGGAATCGTTTGACGACGTGCCGCGCTTTAACGGTGATCTCCTCGGATGAGAGTGGCCGGGCATCGAGATACAGTTGCTCAATGTAACGTTGATGCATCAGCATACCGCGGAAAAACTCGCAGGCCTCGTCGGCGCTCCTCATGTTGATCAGTCCCTGATCTATCAGATTCTCGAAGTAGTCGCGCAACATCACATGGCTCTGTAAGGGCCCTTGCTCGTAGTACATGCGGGCAATATCGGGAAAACGCTCGCGCTCGGCGACGATGAGCCTGATCAATGCCCGATGCTCGGCCGCGAACACGACACTCAATCGATGCTCGGCAAAACTGGTCAGCGTATCTTTTACATTGTCGAGAGATTTCAACACCGGAGTCTCGTGGTGAGTGACGATGGAATCGACGACGGCTCTGAAGAGATCTGCCTTGGTTGGATAATAGCTGTACAGCGTCGCCTTGGAGCCGCCGGATATTTCGACGATGGCATCGATCGAGGTTTCACCGTAGCCGACAGTCAGGAACAGCTTTGTGGCAGCAGAGAGTACCTTCGCTTTTCTTTTCTGGCCCCTCGACGAGGCGGGCTTGATTGCTCCGTTATCCAGTCTGGCTGCCATATGGCGTTCTCTATATGATGTGTGGCTGCATTTCTACTAACGGCCGACATTATCACATTCGGCCGAGTGAACACCGCCGCCGCAGGGGAATACTGGTCGATGAGAAGAGTTTTAGCATCCTCTGTCTTTCTGTTCGTGTTGAGTCTGAGCGCCGGCGCCAGTGAGATCGCCAGTGTCGCCGCGTCCGTAAAGGGCACGTTGTTCGACCAGGCCGCTACCGCTGTTGCAAAGGTCGCGACAAATGATGCCGGGCTCAGAACCACTCTGCGAAACTACACCAGTCCCAATGTATTTATTCCGGGCATTGCGCGCGGCCAGATCGACTTCGGTGTTGCCAATCAATATGAAATCACACTTGCCCTGACTGGGCAGCGCTACTTCAGCGGGCGGCAGCAACCGAACCTTCGTGCGGTCTCCGTGATTTTCCCGTTACAGATAGCGATATTCGTGAAGCAGGACTCGGCGATTAAGCGCATAGCCGACCTGGCCGGGCATCGCATGCCGGACGGTTTCGTTGCCGTCAAAATAATGGTGCCGCTTCTCGATGCGGTGCTGGCCTCCGATGGCCTCACTCGCGATGATGTTCGGTCGCTCAACGTACCAGGCATCGTGTCGAGCGTCGATGCATTCATCTCGGGTCGGACCGATGGCTTCCTGATGGCTATACGGGCGCCAAAAGTCAGAGAGGCACATGCGCGCCACGGAATTCGCGCTTTACCGATCGACGATACGGCGGAGGCGCTCGACGCAATACGACAACACATGCCGGTCGCTTATCTGTCGCTGGAGAAACCGGGGCCTGCAAGCCCGGGAGTTGTAGAGCCGACCTGGGTCATGACTTACGACACTTTGCTCGTCGCCAGTACTGAAACCAGCGATGAGCTCGTGTATCAGATGACACGCGCACTCCACGATAACAAGCAGAGCCTGATCAATGCGTCACCGGCGTTCAGGAGTTTCCGCCGCGAGACGATGGCCAAGGATCTCGGCGTACTCGAATACCATCAGGGCGCGATTCGTTTCTATGAGGAGCAAGGGCTTTGGCCGCCGTCGAGCCCGTAGCCGATCGTAAACACAGGGCGCCGTCCGCACTGACCAGCGGCCTGGCCTCATCGATTACGATCGTCGCCCTCGCCTGGGCGATGGACCTGTTTCAGAAAGTCTCGATACTTCTTTATCCGGCGCAGATCGTCAGCGCAATCCTCGGCCTGGCGATCACCTCTGCATTCATCCATCTGCCTGTCAGGCGTAGTGAGATCAAACACAGGACGCCGTGGTTCGACTGGCTGGCGGCGGGCACTGCTGCATTGGCGGCCGGCTGGATGTCGGTCCGATATCCACAGCTTGCAGACCTGATCATCGATGCGCCGCGCGAAGCCGTCATCATTGGCACGACAATAATCGTACTTACGCTGGAAGCACTACGCCGCGCAACCGGGATCGTACTGCCACTCATCGTCCTGGTGTTTATCACGTACGCTGTTGCCGGTCACTTCATTCCGGGCCCGTTCGCCGCGCAGCAGACGAGCTGGGACGTCCTCGCCGGTTTCCTGGCATTCGATGCGAATGCCCTGCCTGGCGGGCCCTTGCTTATCGTCTGCAATATCGTCATTAGTTTCGTGTTCTTCGGCAATCTCTTGCGAGTGACCGGCGGCGCTGAGTTCTTTTCGAGCCTGGCTCAGGCCCTGATGGGCAGGTATCGCGGCGGGCCTGCCAAAGTCGCCGTCGCCGGTTCGGCATTGTTCGGCTCAATCTCCGGCAGTGCCGTCGCCAATGTCGCGGCTACGGGTGTCGTAACAATTCCGATGATCAGGAAAAGCGGTTACTCGGCGGAACGCGCGGCTGCTATCGAGGCCGTATCGTCAACGGGTGGTCAGTTGCTGCCACCCGTCATGGGAGCCGCTGCATTCCTCATGGCCGATTTCCTTCGTATCAGTTATGCGGAAGTGGTTCTCGCCGCGCTCATACCCGGCATTCTTTACTATATGTCACTTTTCGTTCAGGTCGATCTGATCGCCGGACGCGACGGCTACAGTGGCCTGGACGAGAAAGATATCGGCCGAGTTCGTGATCTGGCCGGTGGCTGGTTTTTTCTTTTGCCTTTTGTCGCGCTCGTCGTGGCGCTGTTTACATTCAACGTCTACCCACAGACGGCTGCAATCATTGCAAGCGTCGTGCTCGTGGCTGGTGCCACCATATTTTCCTACAAAGGCTCGCGTCCAGATCTTGGTCAGATTGTCGGGGCCATCCGCTCGACCGGCCTGATCGTACTCGACCTGGTGCTGATTTGTGCGGGCGCTGGCATCGTCATCGGCGTACTCGCCAATTCCGGACTCGGATTTACGTTTACGAATTCGCTGTTCCTGCTGGGTGCAGGGCATCCCCTTCCGTTGTTGCTGCTCGCAGCCCTCGTCTGCATCATTCTCGGCATGGGTTTGCCGACACTCGGCGTCTATGTCCTGCTTGCCACATTGGTTGCACCGGGTCTTGTCGAGATCGGCATCGCACCGATCGCCGCTCATTTGTTCGTCATGTATTACGGCATGATGTCCATGATCACGCCGCCGGTGGCGGTCGCTGCATTTACTGCTGCCGGTATCGCAGAAGCAGACCCGATGCGCACTGCATTGACATCGGTCAAGATCGGCTGGCTCGCGTACGTCATTCCGTTCGTATTCGTATTTTCGCCGGGGCTCACGATGACCGGCAGCTTCGGTTTCGTCGCATTAACCGTAGCGGCAATCGTGATGGCAATACTCCTGCTGTCGATTGCATTGACCGGTTACTTCCTGCGGCCAGTCGGCCCGATTCAGCGCGCAGTTGCGTTGACGGCCGGTTTGTTGCTGTGTGTTCCTGTCAACGCCTTCGCTTCGGCCGGAATCGTCGTTGCAGTTGCGGCAACATTGGGAATATCGTTACTTGCCGCCGAAATCATAATGACGAGACGAACAAAGTTAACTGCAGGAGACAGTGACCATGCCTGAGGTCAATGCTTTTGACCACATCACGCCGATCGGTTTCATTAGCCGGCTCCATAATGCCGCGGCGAAACTGGAATCGAATCGCCCCGACTGATACGAGATCTACGCTATCAGAGCGGCAAAGCAGTCTCGAATTTGATTTGCCTTAGCGCAAAATCGGAGTGGATCTGGGACACACCGGGCGCATTGAAGATGACGTTTTCCAGAAAGTGGTCGTAGGCGGCCACACTGGGTGTCGCCACACGCAGGATGATATCTGCAGCACCGGTCGTAAAGAAACACTCCATGACCTCCGGCTGTTCCCGCATCAAATCGGCAAATTCCATGCTTGATGTCTTGGAGTGGCGCGCCAGCGATACGTGAGTAAATACGGTTTCACCGATTCCTGCCTTCTTTGGATCCAGGATGGCGGTGTAGCGTTGAATGACACCGCTGTCTTCAAGCCCCTTTACCCGACGCCAGCAGGCCGAAGGCGACAGACCCACCTGTCGGGCCAGATCTTGATTTGTCAGCCGCCCGTCGGCCTGTAACGCAATCAATATGCTGCGCTCATAGCGATCCAACGGCACGGCTTCAGTTTGTTCAGGTATGGTCATTTTGAAATATCCTTTCGAAAAATAGGCAAATTAGGAGTGATTATTCCTATTATAGGCAAAATTTCGGAAAATAAGAAAGCATTACTCGCGAAAATCGGCGTAAGCTGTTTTCGATCAATAAGCTATTTGCATGGAGGCAAGCCATGATCCCTGATACCGCCAGCCCGACCGTCCCGACCATCATTCCCGATGGAGAGAGCCTGACCGCAGATCTGATTTCCGAGTTCGCACGCGACCCGGCAGCGAGGGTCGAGCTTACGCATGAGATTCGCCAGCGAGTCATCGCTTCGCGCAAATTGCTGGACAAATTTGTAGACTCCGGTCGCGTCATATACGGCGTCACGACAAGCGTCGGCGGCTTCGTGAACTGGCTGATCCCACCGTCTCATGCCGAAGAGACACAGAACAACATTTTGCGATCCGTGCAATCCAACTGTGGTGCCTACCTGGACGATCACTACGTTCGTGCCTCAATGCTCGCCCGAATAAATTCGCTTGGGCGCGGCTACTCGGCGATCTCGATGGAAAACCTCGACAAATATGTCGCCATGTACAACCGCGGTGTTTTGCCCTGCATTCCTGAAAAAGGTTCACTTGGCACGAGCGGGGACCTGGGGCCGCTGGCGTGTATTGCCCTCGTCGGTACGGGTCAGTGGCGCGCGAAGTTCAATGGTGAAGTTATGCCCGGCGCAAAAGCACTAAAGAAAGCCGGCATAGCGCCGATGAAACTCAGCTACAAGGAAGGACTTGCGCTTATCAACGGCACCTCGGTCATGACTGCCGTCGCTGCCTGCCTTGTTGCCGAGAGCAAGAGCCTGATCAAAGCTTATACACTGGCAACCTGCATGAGCCTGGAAGTGCACAAAGGCAAGATAATGCCTTTCCACCCCGCGGCGCACAGGCAAAAACCGCATGTGGGACAAGGGCGGATCGCAGAGTGCATCTATAAGACGCTTGCCGACAGCAAGATGATCGTTCAGGACGAGGAAACGGAACAGTGGCTGAGAAGTCTTGCCGGCAATGAACCCCGTGGTCTCGACCAACAGATAGAAGACGCGTATTCGATCCGCGCAACACCCCAAGTCATGGGGCCGGTCGTCGACACGACTCTGTTTGTGCAGGGAACAGTCGAGACAGAAATTAACTCGTCGAACGACAATCCACTGATCGTCGTGGAAGATGGAGAGGCTGTACACAACGCAAACTTTCATGGCCAGTACATTGCCAATGCCATGGATCAACTGGCGATTGTCCTTGTGAATATGTGCAATCTGTCGGACCGGCGCAACAACCGTCTGCTGCACCCGAGTCTTAACGGCAACCTGCCACCGTTCCTGGTCAAGGAGAATGCCGGTGTGCGCATGGGACTCATGGGTGGCCAGTTCCTGGCAACGTCACTAACGGCCGAAATCCGGCAAATGTGTATGCCGATGTCGATTCAGTCATTGCCATCAACCGGAGATTTTCAGGATCATGTCAGTTTTGGGCTGGTAGCGGCCCGTCGAACACGGGATATCCTCGACAATGCTCGTCACATCCTTGCTTTCGAGCTGATCTGTGCCTGCCAGGCAGCAGATCTTCGCGGCGTCGATCAATTGAGTTCGGCAACTCGCAGATTGTATGACATGGTTCGCGAACGAGTTCCTTATCTCGATCACGATGAGCCGTTGACCGATCACATTGAGGCGATTGCCGAAATGTATGCCAGCGGCGAGTTTCTGAAAGCAGTGCCGCAAGAGGTAACAGCCTACAACTGGTGATTAAGCGCCATGAATTCGGCTATCCATGCAGCCTATCTCGAGCGTACTCCCAAAAGCGCGGAATATTACGCGCGAGCCACAGAGATTATGCCTGGCGGCACGTCGCGCCAGGCTTCGTTCTGGGCACCCTATCCCCTGACAATCAAGTGCGGCGAAGGCGCGCATTTCCGGGATGTTGACGAGCACCAGTACCTTGATCTGATCAACAACTATACGGCGATGGTCCATGGCCACGCTTACCCCCCGATCGTCGAGGCAACCCGGAAGCAGATCGGGGACGGGACCGGCTGGGCAGCGGCCAACGAACCCCAAATCCGTCTCGCCGATCTGATTGTTGATCGAGTGCCCTCCATCGAGCAGGTCCGCTTCACCAACTCCGGATCCGAAGCCGGCGCTCTCGCTTTTACTATCGCCCGGATCATTACCGGAAGAAACAAATTGTTGATGGCTCGCTACGGCTATCACGGTTCCCTGTTCGAGTTCGAAATCGGTTCCTTCGGTAATGAGGGCCCGCTGACCCATCTTGCAAGTTATAACGAGCTCGCGGATTTCGAGGCCGTGCTCGACGAGCATGGTGGAGACATCGCGGCTGTATTTCTCGAGCCCGTTCTGGGATCTGGAGGCATCATCGAGGCTGAGGCAAGTTTCCTGCATGGGGTGAGTGCCGCTTCTCGCAAGGCTGGCGCATTGTTCGTTCTCGACGAAGTGCTCACTCTGAGATTCGGCGTCGGCGGATGTCAGGCCCGGATCGATCTCGAGCCGGACCTTACGATGCTGGGCAAGATCATTGGTGGCGGATTCCCCGTCGGTGCGGTAGGCGGCAGCGCCGAAACGCTGAAAATATTCGATCCCCACGACATGAAAGTCTTTCATACGGGCACGTTCAACGCGAATCCGGTAACGATGGTTGCCGGCGAAATATCATTGCGCGAACTGACTGCCGAGCGCATCGAGCGCATGGACAAGCTGCGCGCATTACTGCAGTCAGGTCTCGCCGAGGTGGCCCGGAAGCATGGACTGCCCATGGCGACAAACCATTATGGGTCCTGCCTGAACCTCTATTTCAGCGAATCGGTTCCCGAATCGTCTGTCGTCCGTGAAGACGAGGCGCTGATGAACAAGTTTCACATCGCATGCATGAATCACGGACTGTTTATTGCGCCCCGGGGCATGATTGCACTCTCCACGGTTATCGACGAGCACCACATTGTCGAGGCGGTCGAATGCGCCGATGCAGCGATGCGTGACGTAGCAGCAGAGATCGGATAACAGGATGACCCCGAAATTCGCCCCGGCCGAGGTCGATGTCGAATGCCTGCATGGCGGCGGCTTCGTATTGCGCTCGCCCGTGAAACTCGAATCCTGTGCCGCAAACCTGTGCTGGTATCTGGTCGACTGGGCGGAGAAGGCGCCGGAGCGGACCTTTCTGGCTGAGCGCACAGGCACCGGCGCCTGGCGAACTATCACTTACGGCGAAGCACTGGTATCGGTTCGTTCACTTGCGGAGGCCTTGTCGGCGCATGGTGTGACCCCGGATCGGCCGGTCATGATCCTCTCGGAAAACAGCATCGAGAACGGATTGCTGCAACTTGCGGCGATGTTCGCGGGCCTTCCCGTATCACCCGTGTCACCCGCTTACTCACTGATGTCGCGTGACTTCGGCAAACTGAGACATGTTTTCGAACTGGTACGGCCGAAACTTGTGTTCGCCTCCAACGGCAAACGGTATGAGGATGCGTTGACGGCGCTGCGACTCGACGACCTTACCGTTGTCGTGAAAGAGGAGGCTCCAGTCGGAATCGAGGCAACACCGATAGACGAGCTGCTGGCAACGAGGCCGACGCCAGCCGTCGATGAAGCGTTTTCAAGCGTACGTCCGGAAACGATCGCAAAGATCTTGTTTACGTCCGGATCGACGGGAATGCCGAAGGGCGTCATTAACACGCACCGCATGATGTGTTCCAACCAGCAGGCGATCGTGCAAATCTGGCCCTTTATCACTCGTCGTCCGCCGGTACTCGTCGACTGGCTGCCCTGGAATCATACTTTCGGCGGCAACCACAATTTCAATATGATTTTGCGGAATGGCGGCACACTCTATATTGACGCCGGCAAACCGCTGCCAGGCATGTTTGAAACCACGATCGCCAACCTGCATGAGATCGCGCCGACCATATATTTCAACGTTCCGCGCGGCTTTCAGATGTTGGCGCCCTGTCTCGAGCAGGATGCCAAATTTCGCGATCACTTTTTTTCGAACCTCGATACGATTTTCTATGCAGCCGCGGCATTGCCGCAGGATCTCTGGGCACGCATCGAGGATTTGTCGATTGCGGCACTTGGCAGAAAGATCGCCATGACATCCGCATGGGGCCTGACGGAGTCCGCACCGCTCGCCACCGATGTCCACTTTCCGATTACGCAAGCCGGTGTAATCGGACTGCCAATACCAGGCACCGAGCTCAAGATGCTGCCGTGTGCCGGCAAGCTCGAACTCCGCTTGCGTGGGCCCAACATCACGCCAGGATATTTCAAGCGCGATGACCTGACTGAGGAGGCCTTCGACGATGAGGGTTTCTACAGGACTGGCGACGCCGGGAGATTCGCCGATCCGGACGACCCGACAAAGGGCATTCTGTTCGACGGTCGTGTCGCCGAGGATTTCAAGTTATTGACCGGTTCATGGGTCAGTACCGGCATGCTCAGAGTTGCGGCGATTTCCGCCTGCAATGAGATTATCCAGGACGCTGTGGTTACAGGGCACGACCGTGACGACATTGGCTTGCTGATTATTCCGAACCTTACCGGTATGGCGAAGATCGCCGGTTTCAGCACAGATACTGCTTTCGAGCAGCTGATAGACAATGAAATAGTCAGGCAGAGATTGCGAGACGAACTCGCCGCTTACAATTCCCGAAATCCGGCCTCCAGCACGCGCATCGCCCGGGTACTATTGCTGAGTGAACCGTTGAACATCGATGCCGGAGAAATCACAGATAAGGGATATGTCAATCAACGTGCGGTTCTCGAGCGGCGGAACCACTTGGTCGAACGGCTCTACTCCGACGATGCCGAGGTAATACTGATCGATAAGGGCGCGGCCGATCACCTGAGGACGGCAACAAGATAATGTCGTTGCCTACGCGGCAGTCGACTCCCGCGACAGATACTCGGCAAGCTTCCTCGCAATTTCCTCGTATTTTCCGGGAATGCCATTCGCGTCATCGGCAGCAATGACATGTTCGAATTCCTTCGACACGGTTTGCATCGTGTCTGCAGGAATGATCTGGTCGGCCATCGGGAACAGCACATTGTCTTCCTTCACGATGTGCTCGCGCAGAAGATTGACGTAGTCATACACGTTTCGCACGACATCTGCGGCCGCGGTCTCATCACCCGATTTCATCTGCTCTGCAGCAGAACGAAATCCGGCCGTAAATGCACGGCCTTGCTCGTGTTCCTGCAACATGACCGCAACCGGCCCACTATCCTGAGGCATGTCTCTTGCGGTCATGGCCATGAACAGGATGTCTTCCTCCTTGGCATGGTGGCATCGGTCAGCGAATCCCGCCACGAACTCGGCTGCATCAATGAAGAAGTCGGGAGTCACCTGATCGCCGCCGTCCAGCCGGTCGGCAGCTTCTTCCAGGCAGTCGAGAACTTCAACAATGAGGCGATGTTCGTTTGAGAGATATTCGGTAGGTGTCATGGGTTTTGCTCTTTGTCTGCTGATTTCAGCACCTCATCCGCGGGACAGGCGGCGCTCGTTGGTTCGGCGACGGTTGTTATCGGGCAGTCGACTTCTTCCTTACCGAGATCGACCGCGAGAACCGGTTTTCCTTCGTCGTATGCCTCCAGGTCTGCAGATGGCACACCATGCTGCGCCTGAAGGAGTTTGTCGTGGCGAAATGCTCCCCAAAGCGCGGCACCGATGGCGCCTGCATAAATGGATTCCGTGTGGTTCAGTACTTTGACCTTGAGCTTCTGCTCGACAACCTGCTCCTTCATAGCTGCGATGAGACCCTCGTCCATGGCGAGTCCGCCGGTTACAAGCACCGTTCCCTCGCGGGCCTTGATGGATTTCAGGAGCTTGATGAGCCGGCCTGCCATGGCGACGTGAATGCCTTTGAGAATGTTTGCAGTGGTAATGCCTCTCGAGATCATGTTGATGACGTCGGTCTCCGCGAGCACCGCGCAAATGCTGCTGACGGTCTCGGGATTATCGGCGGTCTTCGAGATTGATCCAACCTCCTCGAGCGCCACGCCGAGGTATCGCGCTATATTCTCGAGAAACTGGCCCGAACCCGAAGCGCACTGGCTGGTCATCTTGTAGGTCAATACCTTGCCGCGCTCATCTGTAGAGATCGCCCTGCCGTGCAGCGCGCCCGCGTCGATGACAGCATTGATGCCGGGCTGGAGATAGGTGGCTCCCCGTGCATGCGTCGTCATCGAGTAGAAATGCCCGGTGCGGAATGAAATATTCTCTCCGTCGCCTGTTGTCGCGACGTAGTCGATGAGCTCGTGGTCCAGATCAAGCTCCGCCAGCATGCTGTCGTAATCCTCTTTGGCAAGGACCATCGGGTCGCGCCTGCGAATCCGGCTGTTTCTCTTGGCCAGCCATTTTGTTTCCCCGTCCGAAATGTCGAACAGTACGGTCTTGACTGCACCGGTGCCGAGGTCGATTCCTGCTGCAAGTGTCATATCAGTTCCCTTGTTCAGTGCACGACGACGCGCTGTGCAAAGGTGGCTGCGCCGAGCGCGCCCGTATATATAGAGTCCGGATTCACGTTCATCGTGACTTCGCCATAATTATCAAAGGCGATTTCCTTGAGTACGGCGACCGCTGCTTCGTTCTTTGCGACACCACCGGTAAACGTGAATTCGTCGCGAATACCTCCCGAACGTGACAGGATCGACATCGCACGGAGAATGATCGCGCGGTGCAGCCCTGAGACGATGTCTTCGCGTTTCTCACCCATTGATAATCGGTCGCGTAGTTCGGCGCCCGCGAATACGGTGCATGTCGAGTTGATGCGCACCTTTCTGGTTGACTGCATGGCCATCGGCCCGAGCTCG
>Ga0255052_10000313_pt1 | contig 38538 bp, 45 predicted proteins | sample JV7_2_21_MG_FD_188632 | JGI IMG/M metagenome (GOLD analysis project Ga0255052, IMG submission 188632) | Seawater microbial communities from Jervis Inlet, British Columbia, Canada - JV7_2_21 | ecosystem: Environmental > Aquatic > Marine > Inlet | place: Canada: British Columbia | collected...
TTTCCTTTTAAGGTTGAAAATATAAAAATTTAAAGTTACAATTTAACGTTCTAAAATTTATTTCATGATTCTTTAAGGGGGATAAGATGAAGGCACTTGTAACATATTTCTCGCATTCGGGCAATACTGAGAAAGTTGCCCGCGCCATTTACGAAGTCATAAATACAGATAAAGATATCACAGATATCAAGGAAGTTAAGAGTGTTGAGAAGTATGATGTTATATTCTGCGGATTCCCTGTACGTTCACACGGCATACCCGCGGTGGCTGAAGGGTTTATCAAAAGCCTCCCCCCGGGGAAAAAGCTTGCAATCTTCACCACGCACGGTTCACTGCGGGGCGGACAACTGGCAGTAACTGCAATTGAGCAGGCTGTAAGCCTTGCGATGAATACCAAGGTCATCGGCACTTTTGGATGCCGCGGAAAAGTGGAGCAAAGGATAATTGATGACCTCATGAGCCAGCCTGAACACAGGGCCTGGGCCCAGGAGGCACAGAGCGCAGATTCGCACCCGGACAGCTCAGACCTGGAGGATGCAAAAGACTTTGCTATAAAAATGATGGCCAAAACCGTCAGCATATAAATATTATTTACGTAATTATCCTTTATCCCCGAATAGTTACAAAAACCCCTTGCAAGCTACTATTATTTACTGTAAGATATATTTACTTAATCCGCTGTCAATTTTATAAACTTTCTTTAATCACAATGTCAAAAATTATGGCTGAAAAACGTAAAGCCAAACGCAAGATAAAACGATTACCGGTTTCATTTATGTGCGGAAGGCATGTATTCCCTGGTATATCTTCTGGATATATCTCAGACCGGCCTTTTTATCAGGACAAGAAAAGCCTTGAAACCTGGAATTCCCCTTATAATTGTCTGCGAGCTGGATGAGAACCGTAAAGTAGCCCTTGCCGGTATAACAGCCCGGGCAATCAGAACCAATTTTGTACATTACAAGAACGGAATGGGCATTAAACTGACTGCCATACCTCAAACATACAAAGATTATCTGAATAAATTACCTTCATAACCCCTGTTTTTACTTCCTGTACAACAATTCCACAGAACTTACGGCAAGTGCCGGAAAATACCTTTTCAAGTGATAATATGACCTGGCTCATTGACTCCCTGCACTTTTTTGATATATTCTGAATAAACAGTTAAACCACAACTGCAGACTGATAATTTTCAGGGGAGGACTGCGTATGAAATCCGGGAAAGACAATAAAAAACCTGTTATCGAGCCTACCAAGAACGGCCCTTACTCTGTTAAGGACCTTGAGAATTTTGAAAACTCAAAAGGGGGAAAAATCCAGGCAAGGCCCTCCATGCTGCTTTGCCGCTGCGGCGGCTCGGCAAATAAGCCGTTCTGTGACGGCACTCACGCCAAAATCGGTTTTTCAGGGGAAAAAACCGGTACCGGCTTACCGGACAAAAGGGATGATTACAAAGGCAAGAAAATAACAATACACGACAACCGTTCTATATGCGCCCACTCAGGCTTTTGCACTGACGGCTCACCAAAGGTTTTTAAAATGGGGAAAGAGCCGTGGATTGACCCTGACGCTGAAGAAGCAGAGGCAATAATTAAGACCATAAAAAAGTGTCCTTCTGGCGCCCTCAGCTACACTATTGACAACGTGGAGCACAGGGACCGTGAAAGCGGGCTGATGATTTATGTTTCCAGAAACGGCCCTTATTATGTAAGGGGATATATTGAGTTAAAAGACATACCTTTAGGAGAAGGTGCTTCAGAAGAGCACTACACTCTCTGCAGGTGCGGCGGGTCAAAGAACAAGCCCCGGTGCGACGGAACACACTGGGATAAAAAGTTCAGGGACGACAAAAATTAAAACCTTAATACATGAACTGCAAGCCGGAGAAACTTTTTAAGTCCCGGGGTATTTTTTCTCTATAGTGCTTTCCAGTGTCCCTTAATCCATACACCATTGTCATTATAATGGCCGGGAACCCATACAAACCCGGGTTTTTTATCGGGCCTCCAGTGCCCCTCAACCCAGTTTGAGCCGTCCCAGTGGCCCGGTACCCATACATAATCTTTTTTCACATGTACCGGTTTACAGTAGCTGAAAACCCACCCGCCTTTATCATTCCAGTGGCCTTCAACCAGTGTGAATCCTTTACCGCATGGGGGTCTCCAGTACCCTCCCAAATAAGCTCCTGAGTGAAGCCTGCAGCGTGGTACCCATAAATATTTAGGCCCGGGACGAAACGGCGTTTGATAACAGGACGTTTTTTCAGTGCAGGGCGTCTTTTCAGGGGAGGAGCGGCAAAGGCCTCAAAAAACAGGGTTAACAAAAAAGCTATTATGCCGATAAAAATAAATATTGTCTTTATTTTATTTTTCATGTTGCCCCCTTTCATGATATATGAGAATTATATATGTATACATGCATAACTAAAGTATAAACAGAAAAATTGAGACATTCTAACTTTTCAGCTGCTGATTGATTATCCCCTCTAAAGCCCGTGACCATACAACATAGCCTTTATCGCTCAGGTGCACACCGTCATCAAGCAGATAATCCTTCACCGCCCTGCCGGTCCCGTCAATAAAAAGCCTGTATATATCCAGAAACTCAACCCCCTCATCGCCTGCAAGGCTTTCAAGTTCCCGGTTGACCTCCCTTATAGAATCATCAGATATAAACTCAACCATAACCGGCAACAGGCTGTTTACATAAATACGCTCTCCCGGATAGGCAGCGGACAATCTCCCGAGAATGTTCCTGTAGGAATCAAAAAACTCAAAGTCCTCCATTGCTACATTGTTTAATCCTGTCATCATAAAGATAAGGTCGGCCTTAGCATGCCTTTCTATGACCCTCTCAATCCTTGAAAGCAGCCCCTCCACTGTCTCCCCGGCCACACCGAGATTTGCAGTTCTATGCGCCGGGAACCTGTGCTGCCAGTCAAAAAACTCTATAAGAGAATGGCCTATAAAGAGTATATCCATAAATCTAAAGCTGACTCTGCTTTCAGTTTAAATAAAACATGCTTTTAACTCAAGGGCAGCACCACCCGGAGACCGGAAGATACTTTTACTCACGCTAAATGTACAGAAGCCCCGGATATAAACTCAAAAAAGTAGCTTATTACTTATACAATATGTTTTAAAACACTTTAAAAGTATGGTATAGTGAAATCGCCCAATGGAGAAAAGGCGTTCTGTCAGAATAAGTGCTGGTTTCAGGGCTGGGTTTATCTCAGGTGATGCAAGTTATGACGTGAACATAGAAAACCTTTCTGAACACGGTATAAATATACGAACCGCTCCGACAAGGAACGCAATAGATTTTACCCCTGGAACTCCCTATGAGCTGAAATTTCAGCTTCCTTCAGGAGAAACACTATGTCTGCATTGCGGGGTAAAGTGGTTTCATATGAAAACTTCTCCTGACGGCCTGACTTACAGCATTGGAATTGAAATCATAGACCCGCCCTTAAAATACAGGGAATTCTTAAAAACCCTTTAATCACCCTTAGCAAGCAGTATTTTGTGTCCTGTGTCCTTGACTTCAATTGCATTTTTAATATATTTTGAATCAGGAGCATATATTTCCAGACCAATTTAACTGCCAGGATATGACGGATAAAACTTATGGAGGTTAAATGACAGCCCGTCCCCTGAAGAAAAAACATGCCCTTTTTATTTTCTTAATCTTAATAGCCCTGCTTACATTCCACCCTGTTGTTTCATTTGCCTTTGCCGAGAAGGTGCCCGGGGAAAACAACAAAACTGTTGAGGATTACAAGCAGGATATAAAGGTCAACCTTGACGATGCAGAGGCGCATTATAACCTCGGGACTGCCTACAGCAATTCAGGTAGGTACAAAGAAGCGGCATGGCCACTCGAGCAGGCGATAAGGCTCAGGCCGGATTATGTTGAGGCCTACAATGAACTCGGGATTGCCTATATGAATACTCGTTTACTGTCAAAGGCTGTTGCGTCATTAAAGCAGGCAATAAGGCTCAAGCCGGATTATGCAGAGACTTATTATAATCTGGGGGCTGCCTACAGTAAATTAGAGATGTATAAAGAGAAGCAATAGGGGTGTGCAAACAGGCAGTAAGGTTTAAGCCTGAGGATGCAGGGGCCCACGCCTGTCTTGCTGATGCTTATTTAAAATTAAACGACAGGGGTTCTGCATTAGAGGAATACAAGGCATTGAAGGAACTTGACCCTGAAAAAGCAGATGAGCTGTTTAATAAAATCTATAAATAATTAATAATGTTGATTAAATAAACACCGGGAGAACAGTTTAAAAAAAATGCAGAAGATTCGCCGCCGTACGAGAAAGAGAATAACTGTTAGTCTCGAGGCCGAGATTGTCCTTGAAGGTAAAAGCTATTCCGGGTTTATAGAGAACATTTCCGAATCAGGTATAAAATGGTACCAGCACGCTGAAGTTTTAGAGAATACCTCTGAATACGGTATAAGTAAAAGGGTCACAGATAATTTTACCACCGGTACAGCACTCAAGCTGAAATTCAGACTCCCTTCAGGCGAAAAAGTAAACCTGCAGTGCAGGGTAAAGTGGATATATAAAACCCCTTCTGATGATTTATCAAAAAAGCCCGGTTTAGACCCGAACCCGGAATTTACCGCCATGGGCATGGAAATCACGGCCCCAACTTCAGAATATAACGACTTTATTAAAATGATGCTGTAAAGCAACTGCTGTCATGCTTTGCAACCTTGACTTCCTTTCCTGTTTTGCTATATTTTGGTTTACCCCGTTAGAATGCCCAGTGTGCGCCTGCCTGCCGGTAGGTTTACATGCCGAAGGCATGCAGGTCTTATAACGGGGTTAACTATACATTTAGACCAGCGCCCATGAACTTATCTGGCTATTTTTAATCCTTAAAAATCACAGTATATGGTAAACTGACCCAATGGAAAGAAGGCGTTCTAAGAGAAAAATTATCCGTTTAGAGGCTGAGCGAATATCCGGTGACTCAAATCATGGTGTGTTTATAGAGAACCTCTCAGAGACCGGCATTTATATGATAACCGCCCCTGCCAGGAAAGAAATAGACTATACCCCGGGCATGATGGTTGATCTGAAATTTCATCTTAAATCCGATGAAACACTGAACTTGAACTGCAAGGTGATCTGGTCATACAAAACCCCGCCTCACGGCATAACAAACAGTGTTGGCCTTGAAATCATAGACCCCCCTCTAAAATACCTGGAATTTGTAAGGACCCTGTCCTAGTACCGTTACAACTATTTACCCCCATAGTTTAATTTTGCTTTGCAAAGCAAATATATATAATTTTAAGTTTTTAATCTTGGCACATCAAGTTGTAACGGCACTAGTTAACCCTGTCCATCTCTTAAAAAGATAGTGAAAAATATATTGTGATATACTTATTCAGTCTCAACAGGAAAGATTTATGAAGACACGAGTAGGAACGTTTTTACTGGCCCTTATGGTATTATCCCTTACCGCCCGTATCTGCTTCGGCATTAGTCCCCATGAATATTACAAAAGCGGAAACATATATTATAAAAAAGGACAATACGACCGGGCAATTGCTGATTTTACAAAAGCAATTAACCTGAATCCGGAATTTTACCATGTATACGACAGCCGAGGGCTTGCTCATTATGAAAAGGGGCAATACGACCGGGCAATTGCTGATTTTACCCGCACTATTAAGATAAACCCAAAATATGACAGGGCTTACATCAACCGCGGGAACATCTATCACATCAAGGGCCGGTATGACCAGGCAATTGGTGATTTCACAAAAACCATAGAACTTAAACAAAACCTTTATAAGGCATACAACAACCGGGGATACTCTTACAATGCAAAGGGGCAATATGACCTGGCAATTGCTGATTTTACCGAAGTCATTAAACTGAAACCGGACATTTACAAGACCTATATAAACCGCGGGTATGCCCACTACAGGAACGGTCAGCATGACCAGGCCATCGCTGACTACACCAGGGCGGTTGAGATAAACCCTGAGGCAGGCGAATCTTACATGAACCGCGGTTACCTCTATTTTTTAAAAGGCCAATATGAACCGGCTGTAGCTGATTTTACCAGGGTCATAGAGATAAACCCAAAAGATTTTCAGGCTTACATAAACCGCGGGAACGCATATTACGATCAGGGCTACTTTAAAAAAGCTGCAGGGGATTACCAAAAGGCGATAGAGATTAACGCAGAAGATGAATATGCCCGAATCTGGCTACTGCTTGCGCTGAGAAAGGTTTCAAAGGACGATTATTACGTGTATCTCGAAGAGTTTGAGAACTACGTTAAATCCAGCAGGTCTGAAAAGTGGGTAAGGACGATTTCCAGGTATTATCAGTGGATGTACGGGCTGACTGAATCAGATGTCCTTTCAGCAGCACAGGCAGGCAGGGATAAAAAAGAAGTAAGGCAGAGGCTCTGCGAGGCATATTACTACATCGGGGAGGAAATGCTCTGGAAAGGGGACAGAAAGGCGGCAGAGGAGTTTTTCAATAAAAGCCTGGAAACCAGAGCATATGATTTCCGGGAATATGGCAGTTCAAAGGCTATGCTAAGGCTAATGAAACAGGGAAAGCTTTAGCTGACACAGTGCTTTTATGTATTTTTAACGTCTATAAAGATTTGACCCCGCTTATTTGGTACAATACGTGACAGTGTAACATATTAAAAAAACAGTGAGAGTCTATGGCTCGTAGAGAAATATTCACCTTAATTGAACTCAACCAGCTTATAAAATCTGTTATCGAAACAGCTCTACCCGAAACCTTTCTTGTCACCGCAGAAATAGCTTCCCTTGATACGAGGAACCATTGCTATATAACGCTGGTGGAAAAGGATGAGGAGACTATTGCCGCCGAGATGAAGGCAATTATCTGGGCCAGCAGGTATAAAGCGCTGTCCGCAGGGTTCAGGAAAGCTACCGGAATTGAACTGAGTAAAGGACTAAAGATACTTTTTAGGGCCTCTGTAAGTTTCCACGAAAGGTACGGCCTCAAGTTCATCATAACTGATATAGACCCTTCCTACACCATAGGTGAAATGGCTGTTAAAAGGAAGGAAATCCTGGACAGGCTGGTAAGGGAAGGGTTAAAGGACAAAAATAAATATTTGGAATTCCCTCTTGTGCCCCGGCGAATAGGCATTATTTCATCCCCTGCAGCCGCAGGATATGAAGATTTGCTGAGCCATTTAAAAGATAACCCTTATGGCTATAAATTCACCTGCACGCTCTACGAGGCGGTCATGCAGGGTGATAGTGCAGAGGCCTCAATTGTCAGTGCACTTAACCGGTGCAAGCATGAATCCTCTGATTTAGATGTTGTTGTAATAGTCAGGGGAGGAGGAGGCAAGCCTGACCTGCACTGCTTTGACAGCTACGGGATAGGCAGGGCAATAGCCCTGCTCGGCATTCCCGTTATATCCGGGATAGGACACGAGAGGGACATTACAGTAGTTGATGAGGTATCCGGCATAAGGGTTAAGACCCCTACTGCTGCTGCCGACCTCATTATAACAAGGGTAAAGGATTTTGAGGACATGACAGACTCTTTAGCTCACAACCTGGTTCACAGCACTCACAGGCTTACATCAAACTTGAGGGAAACTCTTTCTTTTTTAGCAAAGAATCTTGAGAGCTCAATGAAAAAAGAACTCCTTAACAATAAACACCGCCTGGATACCTTTGCAAGGGAACTGACTTATTCCCTGAAGCTTGTTCAGGCCGAAAGGGAAAGACTCAGGGCAAGGCAGAACAACATTAACCACCTCAATCCCCGCAATGTCCTTAAAAGAGGCTACAGCATAACGTACATAAACGGGGCGCCGCTCAAATCCGTATCTGAAGCACTGGTAGGAGACGACCTTAAAACTACACTCTACAGGGGCGAGTTAATGAGCAGGATAACAGGCAAAAATCAGGCAGGAGGCAGGAATGAGTAAAAATCCGGGCTATAAGGAAGCAATTGAGGAAATTGAATCAATTGTTGACGAGATAGAAAACAAAACTGTGGATGTCGATACACTGACTAAAAAGGTAAAAAGGGCAACCTTTCTCATCAAGCTCTGCAAGGAGAAATTGAGAAAAACCGATAATGAAGTTAAAAATATTTTAAAGGAATTCGACGTGGAAGAAGACCAGGCATGACAGATTAAGGATGGATAAAGTGTGGAAATTGATAACCGCGTTGCTTCCTGGAGAAAAAAATTTTATCCTACTGAATGCCCGGTAAAAAAACAAACATGGAATCCTCACTGACACTAAAGTTCTGGGGTGTGCGTGGTTCAATCCCCAGCCCGGGTAAATCCACGGTTCGCTACGGCGGTAACACCTCATGCGTCAGTATTGAAACCCGTGCTGATAAGATACTTGTGCTTGATGCCGGCACGGGCATCAGGGAAATGGGTAAAGCACTGGCCGGGAACCCGGCAGAACTCTATATACTTCTGTCACACTGCCATTCCGATCATATACAGGGGTTCCCGTTCTTTTTACCTGTCTACCAATCTGGCAGGAAAATATACCTGTTTCCTGCCAAGCAGGATAAAACCGCGCTGTGCTCTGTAATTGAACAGATGGACGGCGCTCATTTTCCGGTAACGCCTGACACCCTGCCTTCAAATTATGTGTGTGTGACCGAAGACCCGGTGGATTTCCTGCGTGACCACGGATTCAGTATTTCCCGGATTTCCACAAACCACCCGGGCGAAGGCTACGGCTACAGGGTTGAAAATAAAGGCCGCTCAGTGGTGTACCTTACAGACAATGAGCTGGACCCGCCATATAAAAAGGCTACTGAATTTAAGGATTTTGTCAGGTTCTGCAATCAGGCAGATGTACTCATCCACGATGCCCAGTACCTTGAGCAGGACATGCCCCGCAAGCATGGATGGGGGCACAGTCTTGTGAGCCAGGCGTGCGCTCTGGCTGCCGCTTCACAGGTTAAACATCTTGTGCTCTATCACCATGACCCAGAGAGGACTGACAAGGAACTGGATTCAATTCAGGAGGGTGCGCGCTCCTGGTTTCAGAAAAACAAACATAATATAAAGTGTACAGCTGCTTACGAGGGCCTGGAACTTCGCATCTGAATCAGAAATAATAAACCTGTCAGCACTTGGTGCAGTGGATCGGTTCCTTGACTTCACCATGTTTTTTGATATAACTTGAAATAGTAAGCAAGGATTATCCTCTTTCTTAAATTACAAATAAAATAACCGGTTTACCTGTGCAAAACTAAAAACACAGCGGTGGGATATGTATAACGAATACTTTGGCCTTGAGGAAATGCCCTTTTCAATTGCCCCTGACCCGCGCTATCTTTACATGAGCGAGCTGCACAGGGAAGCACTGGCTCACCTGGTGTACGGAATTAACAGCAACGGCGGTTTTGTACTGCTCACCGGAGAGGTGGGAACAGGCAAAACAACTATCTGCCGCTGCCTGCTGGAGCAGACGCCCGAGAATGCCGAGATAGCCTTTATCCTCAATCCGAAGCTGACCGTTGAAGAACTGTTAGCAACTATCTGCGACGAGTTTGGCATAAAGTACCCGGCGGGTAACACAAGCATAAAGGTTTTTGTGGATGTCATTAACTCTTACCTTCTTGACGCACACTCAAAAGGAAAAAAGGCCGTGCTTATCATAGATGAGGCGCAAAATCTAAGCCAGGATGTACTGGAACAACTGCGGCTATTGACAAACCTTGAGACCGACCAGTGCAAACTGCTGCATATTATACTTATGGGCCAGCCTGAACTCAAAGACAAGTTATCGCAGCCGGAGCTAAGGCAGCTTGCCCAACGCATCATAGTTCGCTACCACCTGGGGCCCTTATCCAGGAAAGACGTGGCAGCTTATGTAATACACCGTCTTGCAATCGCAGGTTTTTCAAGGCATTCACTCAGACAGCTTTTTCCCTCCTCTACCATTGACTCGTTATACAGGTTAAGCCGCGGGGTCCCCCGCCTGATTAATCTGTTGTGCGACAGGGCCCTGCTCGGCGCCTATGCGCGCGGAAAAGACAGGGTCAGTAAATCCATTCTGGGTAAAGCTTCACGTGAAGTATTCGGAGATGCAACTTCTCATAAGCTTCGCTGGGATGCGCCCGGATGGTTGTTGCCGGGACTTTTAGTAGTTTTTGCTGCTGCCCTGGCAGTTTCCTACTATAACAGTTATGACAAAGTTTACAGTAATTACAAATCAAAGCCAATAACCGCAGAAAGAACAAAACCTGCTTCCCGGGACACACCCAAACCGCAGACCGCCGCACAGGAACTGGATACCCTGCAATGGACTGCCGGCCAGCCGGTGCTTCAAAGTAAAGAGATGGCCTTTACTGCGTTGTTTAAGCAATGGAACCTTTCATATAAACCACATGAACTTATTACTGAATGTCAACAGGCCTTGGCCCATGGCTTAGTCTGCCTGAGCGCACGCGGCAGTTTAACCAGCCTGCGCCGTTTAAACAGGCCTGCGGTGCTGAAACTTTTCAGTGACAAGGGACAGGAATTTTACGCCACATTAACTGCCCTTGATAAGGAGACGGCCCTCTTTATTGTTGGTAATGAAACCAGAAAAATTGCTGTAAAAGACATTGCAATGCACTGGTTCGGCGATTATACCGTACTCTGGAGGATGCCGCCTGAATTTCAAGGCAACATCCTGCCCGGTTACCAGGGGCCTGTGGTAGAGTGGCTCGATAAACAACTTGCTATGGTTCAGGGCCGGCTGGCACGGTCCGGGGAAAACCCTGTTTTTGACAATGAACTCGTTAAACAGGTAAAAAAATTTCAGTTTGCCCGGGGGCTGATACCTGACGGGATTGTAGGGCCTCAAACCATAATCCGCCTGAATACTGCTGTCGGCATGGGGATACCGGTTCTGACCGGCAGTCAAGGGGAAAAATAGGTATGTCATTTATTCTTGATGCATTAAAAAAATCAGACTACAAACGTAAGCAAGGCTCAGTACCTGACCTGACGACTGTTCATAACCAGCCGGCCGGGGAACCAAACAAACGTCCGCTCTGGTCTTACCTGCTCCTTGCGGCCTTACTGCTTAATGCAGGCTTAATCGCAGTGTGGCTGAGTACCCGGCAGTCAGAAAAATCACAATCAGCTCATGAAACAGCAGCGATAAAACCTGTCCGGGAGCCTGCTGACATACATTTGCAAGTGCCTGCTGCGTCATCTAAAAAGACCCTTAGTCAGCAGGTAACAGCAACCGGGGAAGATACCCTGCCCGGGGAGGTTAAGGCCGGGTCAATGCCTGCTGAAAGCCCGCGTAATGTTTTACCACGAAACCAGCCGGGCCTTGCTGAAGCTGATATAAAGAGGGAAGTCCCGGCTGAAATGGACTTAAAAACCGATGCAGGCAGAGGGCCTGAGTCAATACCAGCTGAACAGGAACAGGCATTGATAATTACACCTCCACCGACTGAACCACAGCCGCCCCGTACTATTGAAGTTGAACTGGAACAGGGGGTTGTTACTATTGATAAGCTTCCTTCGTCTGTACGTGAGGGCCTGCCAAACATGTCCATCTCCGGCCACATCTACTCTAACAAGCCTGCTTCCCGGATAGTAGCCATCAACAGTCAGGTTTTACGGGAAGGTGAAGCTGTTGCCGCAGGCCTTAAGCTTGAGGAGATTACCCCGACCGGTGTTATTTTAAGCTACAAGGGCTTTCGCTTTCGTTTGAGGGTGTTTTAGCCCCGGTCTAACAGAAGAGCCGGAACCAGCAACTGATATTAAGTATTGACATCGCCTGAAAACTGCACTATTATTATCCTTAATAAGAATATTAATAAAGTTTTTTTAACCCCCACCGACTAAGGTAAAGGAGCAAAAATAAAATGCCTGGGTCAGCTTTATTATTATCCTCAAAACCTTTAAAAGGCCTGCTTGTTAAAAATCTTATTCCTGTAATTCGGTTAAAAATCATATTTTTATATTCACTTTTAAATAATTCCCTGCAAAGATATGTGCATGTTCCAAAAAAATACGGGAGGAGGTGATAGGAGAAGAAATATTTTAATTTTTTATTTGATAGCCGCTTACCTTAACTTTAAAAAGGAGGGTGGAATATGTCAGTTGATAAATCTCCGGATGAAACCGGAAGAAAATCCGATGTTGTAGTTGACCGAAGCGAGGGCAAGATTTCGGATTTATGGAAAAAAGAGGATTACTGGGCTATCTGGCTTGGTTTTGCTTTACTGATTCTCGCCATGATTATCTACTTTCCGCGCGGACCTGAAGGCATGCAGGAAAAAATAGAAAAAGCCAATGCAACACTGCAGGCAGAGGCCGGGAGGGCTCCTTTTAAGACAGTTGCGTGGTACAAGGCAACCGATGCCAAGAAAAAACTGAAGGCAACCGGTTCAGATATCGGGAAAAAGATAAAGACCTTCACCACCAAACCACACGGATGGAAGAGCAACCCTGTTGAGGCATTTATATTGAGCAAAGAAAAGGCTGATGCAAAAAAAGCAAAGGCTATGACCAAGTATGAGGCTGTAAAAGCCAAAGAAGAATCAGCCCTTGCAAATGCCAAGGGGGCAGAAACAGCTGCTGAAGCAGCCGGGTTTCAGGATGAAAATCTGAATGCTGAAGCAAAGACGGCTATAAGTGAATGGAGAGACGCTCATCGCAAGGCATCATCCGCAAAGAAAAAAACAAAGGCAAAACCATTCAACCAGATACCTTACCTTATTGGTTTTATGGTCTTTCTGGCAGTTTTCTTTGGTATCGGCAGGCGGGTTATGACCAGGGACATGGGGAAATTCATGGTGGGCTTTATCTTTGTTTTCGCAATAGCGGTTCTTGCATATCTTGCAGCCGGGCAGGCAACTATGAAAGAGTATGGGATAGGATATGCTGCATGGGCGATCCTGTTCGGCCTTATCATCAGCAACACGGTCGGAACTCCAAAATGGGCCTTGCCAGCTGTTCAGGTAGAATATTACATTAAAACAGGGCTTGTGCTTTTGGGAGCTGAGATACTTTTTGGAAAGATACTTTCAATAGGGATTCCTGGAATTTTTGTGGCATGGGTGGTTACCCCTGTGGTATTAATTTCCACGTTCATTTTCGGACAAAAAGTAATCAAGATGCCTTCCAAGACCCTGAACATTACTATTTCAGCTGATATGTCTGTCTGCGGCGTGTCAGCGGCAATAGCTACTGCAGCTGCATGCAGAGCAAAGAAAGAAGAACTGACCCTTGCAGTCGGCCTCTCACTGATCTTTACTTCAATCATGATGATTGTTATGCCGGCCGTCATCAAGGCGACAGGTATGGATCATGTTCTTGGCGGTGCATGGATGGGTGGCACCATTGACGCCACAGGAGCAGTTGCAGCTGCCGGGGCATTCCTGAGTGACAGGGCCCTGTATGTTGCAGCAACAGTTAAAATGATTCAGAATGTCCTGATAGGCGTCATTGCATTTTTTGTTGCACTCTACTGGGTTGCCAAGGTTGAGCGCATTCCCGGTCAGAAAGTAAGCCCTATGGAAATCTGGTACCGTTTCCCGAAATTCGTGCTTGGTTTCATCATTGCCTCAATAGTATTCTCTCTTATATCCGGATCTATGGGCAGTGATGCCTCCTATGCATTAGTAGACCACGGAGCTATCAGAGGCCTGTCAAAAATCGGCAGGGGCTGGTTTTTCTGTCTGGCATTCACAAGCATAGGGCTTGCCACGAACTTCCGGGAACTGGGGCACCATTTCAAGGGAGGAAAACCGCTCATCCTCTATCTGTGCGGTCAGACGTTAAACCTGATATTAACGCTTGTCATGGCCTATATCATGTTCTTCAAGGTATTCCCGGAAATAACAGCAGGAATCTAATAATGGAGCTTTCTGCAGGCCATAAGACAAAAAAGAGGGAGGACGGGCATGTGTGCCCGTCCAGCCTCTTGAGCAAATGGCTAAGATTAATACTGGCCGCGCTCCTCACATGGGCGCTCATTTTCGTCATTGCGCCGTGGATTCAGAAGTCACCATCAGTAAAGCCCCTTGCAGAATTCATTGAAGAAAGCGGAATAGATGCCAGTGCTTTGTACTACACAGAAGTGGAAGAAGCAAGCGAGGCTGAGCTGAACATGAAAAATACCATTAAGTACCGACCCCATGGGCCCTGAAACAACCTTGCTTTTTAACCCTGATCTTAACCCTGTAATGAAAATTTTCTTCTAAACCCTCAAGTTCAGGTATTATGTGTATATGAAGTCTTCTGATAAATAGGATTAAGTTACATGCTAAATAAAAAAAAGCAATTAAAGAAAAAGTTCCTTTTTATTGGTGAGTAAAGCTATTGAAAAAAGTGTTCTGATTCTGGAACACAATAAAAAGTTTGCCCATACCCTCGCCCTTCAGGTGCTTGACAGGCCCAAACTCAGCGTCTGGATGATTTTGATTCCCATTATCTTTGTCTATTACTTTTATCAGTACCAGAAATTTACTAACGACAGAAAAATGTTTGCCGAGCATTACCTGATAAGCAGGAAACACGCACTTGACGAGGCTGTGGAGGTTATAAATACAGGAAGGAAACCTGATACCATTAAGCTGGCCAAACTGTCTGACGTTCCGGATGATGCCCTGGAGCAACAGGCAGAAATGCTTGCAGTCCTCGTTGAGCATTACGCCACCCTCCTAGGTTCAGATGGCGAGGATTTTGAATCTCTCGTGCGGTCTGCGTACAGCAGTCGCTCAGGCTATCTTTTATTCCTTAATCACCTGAACCAGGCAGAAAAGGCAGTCAACAAAGTGCTCAAGCCCCATCTTAAAAAATCTTTTGAAGGGATTGACGATACCGTGAGTAATATAGAGTCCTGGTCAGAAAAACTCAGAAGGGAGGAAGCTGAAAATATATTCAGTTAATTATGTTCGTTTTTATGCCGGGACCGAAGCAGGCTATGTTCTTCCGGTTCTGTTTTGAGCAGAAGAATCCCTGAGTTTAGAGCTTAGGCTTTTTGCAAGGTTCATCCCTACTGAATAACCAATTTGCGGATAAGTCTCCATAAGATGTTCAAGGCGCTGGAACTCTATTTCAACCACTGAACAGTCTTTTTTAAGGAGGATATCCGCACTGCGAGGCCCCTTGTCAACAAGGGCCATCTCACCGATAATGCGTCCTTCACGCAGAGTGCCTGCAGGTTTTCCGTCTACAATCACTTCTGCTTCACCGCTTACAAGTATAAAAAGGCTCCCTGCCTCATCGCCCTGCTTCATGAGGAATGTCCCGGATTTGTATTCACGAAACCTGGAGATTCTGGAGAGGTGGTAAAGGTCGCCGTCAGGCAGGTTATTGAAAAGGTCTGTCCTTTGCACTGCCTCTGAAATCCCCATGCCTATCAAACGGTCTTCAAAACCCTTCTCTACAATCTTTTGCATCTGCTTCCCGGCTTCAAGCAGGCGCATGGGGCCGGGAGTATATTTACGGCAAAGTTTGGCCATGCGGATTACATCAAGACGCTCAACTTTCTCAAATACCATGGATGGGCAATATGCCGCCGGCACGAATCCAAGCCTCTCAAAAGTCCGCTGGATCTTCGGGGAGTAAGCAGATACATCGACTTCCTGGTAATCGACTTCCAGTTCTTCACGCGCAATGCGGTCAACCGCGGCAAGCAGGGCTCCCTTAACCGCATCGTCAAATTCTATCAGCTCAAAAATACGGACCTTTCTGTCTATAAAATCATGACTGAAACCAACTGCGCCAAGAACAGCATCACCGTCCCGTGCAATAAGATAGTTTGACCTCGGGTCGCTGATGCGGAAAAAACCGTGCGAAAGCGAGAAATTGCCGAAAATTTCCCTGTTTGAAACCCGGCCGCGCTCAATACGAAGCAGGGAGCTTATGCCCTGCTGGTCTTTCAGATGCTCAATATTGAAATCCTTTTCAGTCGGGTAACCATTGACCTCATTTTCAACTATGACATCTACGGGAAAGTCCATATTTTTAAGTACAGTTTGTGCCAGCACTGAGGCCTCTGCAATAACACGGGGATTGTTTCGCCTTAATTCCATTGCCATGCCCTGGGTACTGGCATACATAACCATGCTTTCACGAATCCCCACAAGATATTTCAGCGGTTCAAAGCCAGCCACTTTCCAGCCCATCTCTTCTAAAATACGCTGGCTGCCCGGGTGGGGGGTTCTTGCCTCAGCCATAAGAAACTGAACCCTGTCACTCGTTCTTTTGACAAGAGTCTCAAGGAGTTCATTAAAGAGCCCTTTGCCCCGGAAATGCATATCAGGGGTAGCAACAAGCCGGCCTACTTCACCTATCATATCATCCAGTCCACCGGATGTAAGCATCATTGATGCAGTGGCCATAACCTCATTATTGATTTCCATTACCAGAAAAAGAGTGCCGTCGTCATATACTGCTTTTTTCAGCCATTCAGTGTCGTAAAACCCGGTAAACGGGTAGTCGTTTCCATAAGCCTGAACAAACATGTCCCGTATTTTTTCAACATCACTGACTCGCGCTTCCCTGATTTTCTTCATATAAGAAATTACCTTTAGGAAAAATAACACACATATTCGGACAATTACAATGTTTTTGAAAACTAATATTACGGACATTAGCGGTTACAAAACAACAGCATCAGTTGCATGTTTAAAGGGGTTTTTTGCCTGCCTTCTTGACTTCGGTTTACGATTTAATATATCTTCAATAAAACCTGCAACCAGACAGGAGATTATAGAACATGGATAAAAGACAGTCTATGAGAATACCGGTTTACATAGAAGCTGATATTTACTCAGACGGTAACAGCTACGCGGGATTTATAGGGAACCTGTCCGAATCCGGATTATGCGTGGAGACCGTTTCAGCAGGAACTATTACAGATTTTATCCCCGGGACAATACTTGACCTGGAATTCCAGCACCTTTCAGGAAAGCCGCTGAATCTTCATTGCGAGGTGAACTGGCTGCAGACAAGGAAAAACCTGCCTGACGGCCTGAAAAACAGCCTGGGTATAAAAATCATAGACCCGCCTCCGGAATTTAAAGAATACTTTAGCTCTCTTCATTAACCCTGCAGCCTTTTTTCTGATTTCCGGCTTCCCTGTTACTTTTAACATCCCGGGGTTTTTATAAACAGGAGGAATAAATGATTAAAAAGATTACAGATATTTTTAAGGCAAAAGACAAAACATTTTCTTTCGAGTTTTTCCCGCCCAAGACCCCTAAGGGAGTTGAAAACCTTTATAAAAACGTGGAAGAGCTGAACAAACTCGGCCCTGATTTTGCATCGGTTACTTACGGGGCAGGAGGTTCAACCCGGGGTACAACAATGGACATCTGTTCAGAGATCCAGAAAAGATTCAGCCTTACAGTCATGCATCATCTTACCTGCGTGGGGCACAGCAAGGCAGAACTAAAAGCTATTCTTGAGCAGATGAAGTCTCATGATATAAAAAATATACTTGCGCTTCGAGGCGACCCCCCTGGCGGTGCAGAAGAGTGGCAGCCCACCACCGACGGTCTTGAGTACTGCTACCAAATGAACGACCTGATACGTGAAAATTACGGGAATTTTTTCAGCATTGGCGTGGCTGGTTTTCCTGAAGGCCACATTAACTGCCCTGACAAGGAAACAGATACGCGTTACATGAAGATCAAGTTAGAACACGGCGGTGAGTTTATAATCACCCAGCTGTTTTTTGATAATTCAATTTATTCCGAATATCTCCAAAGGCTTAAAAATCAAGGGGTAAATGTACGTGTGCTCCCCGGTATCCTGCCTGTTACGAGTTACGAGGGATTATTAAAGTTCTGCAAAATCTGCGGGGCAACTGTCACGCAGGAGGTCCATGACATATTTAAACCGCTAAAGCACGACGATGAAGCTACCAGAAAGGCCGGTATAGAGTTTGCTGTCAGGCAGTGCCGGGACCTGCTTGAGCGCGGAGCACCCGGGCTTCATTTCTTTACCCTTAACAAGACAGAGCCCACAAAAGAAATCTGGAACAGACTGGGGCTTAAATAAAAGCTGTTAAGCTCAAAAAACTGATCTACCGGGTTTCCTTATGACAGAGTAGTGACACCATCCTACATTCAGGGCTTGATTATGAGACCAGGGGAGGGGAAACATTCCCGCCCTTTTTTGTTTTCTGCCATAAGGCGTTACCTTACCCGGTCCTATCCAAGATTCATCCCTTTTAAGCGCTCTGTCCACATCACGGTTGCGCCGGCAACTGCCGCAGGCATTACAAGGAAATTTACTACCGGTATCAATGTTATGGCCATAGCTGCCGAGCCAAAACCAAGGGCAAGCATCTTTTTTCTTTTTAACCCTGTTCTTACCTGTGAGAAGGATATCCTGTGGTTTTCCATGGGGTAAGCTATATATTCAAGCGCCAGCATCCATGATGCAAAGACCGCCCATAAAAAGGGCGCGATAACATTTACAACAGGTATCAGTGAAAGTATCAATAGCAGACCGCCGAGAATAAGAAAATACACAAGCTTTCGAAGTTCACTTAAAATGGACGGGATGATACTTGAAATAAAATCGCGGATTCCCCCTGATTCCTGAATCTCTTTACCTGACAGATACCCCTCTACTTTCTCTGACAGCAGCCCGTTAAACGGCGCGCCTATCAGGTTTGCAACAACGGTAAAGGTAAAAAGCAGTATCAGAAGAACACCTGCCGCAAAAAACACCCACAATACCACGCGTGCAAATTCAGCCCACCAGCTGCTCCCTTCAGGCAGAAGCCAGTCCATAAGGGTATCAAACTGTGCAATTCCCAGCCAAATAGCTGCTGTGAACAGCAGGGCATTTATAATAAGGGGAACAAGGACAAAGCGGCGAAGCCCGGGCTTCATTACGAGATTAAAGCCGCGCAGAAAACATTTTGCGCCTTCTAAGAAATCTTTAAACATATATTATTTTTTTTGAACACTTATTCCCTTAACACGCCTTTTGATCCAGAAGTTTCATGCCGGAATTACAGTGAAAAATAAGTCAATTTAATCTTCTGCTCAATAAAAATCATAACTGCAAGGAGAATGAGTAAGATAATCCAGGCGGTCAGTGCAATCCTTACAGCCTTTTTGGCTTTCTCAGCCTCCCACCAGTTCTTTGGCTTGATGCCCTGAAGAACAAACGTAACCACGCCTGAAAGATTGATACACACCACATTTACCAAAAAAAGCAGGAGGGCGCCGGCAGCACTGACCCATTGCTGGGCACCAAACAATAAGCCGGAAACCACAAGCGGGGGCAAAAGGGCAACAGCAACCATAACACCGACAAGGGCCTCAACAACACCTTTAGTAATGGAATAAGCGCCTGCAACCCCTGTAGCAAGGGCAAGGAATATATAGTAATGGCTTACATCAGACCTTGAGGCAATCTGAGGAATTGAAGGGTCAACCCCCATGGTAAACCCCATAATGACTCCGATAAAAAGAACAATAAAAGTGCCAATCAGGTTTGTAGAGAAGGCCTTTCTTGCAAGTTTAAAATCTGCTAACGATGTAGCAAAGGCAAGTGCCTTGTTAGGGCCGAGCAGTGGCGAAATCACCATTGAGCCTATGATAACAGCAACATCGTTCTTAAGCAGGCCTATTGCAGCAACAAATGCAGAAAGAACTACCATGACCACATAGCTTTTTGAAAGCCCTGAAACCATTGTCATTTTCTGGTACAGCTCTTCAATGCTTATCCTGTCAGGGGTTTTCTCTTTCTTTTCCTCTCTGGTTGGCTCTTCCGGCCTAGGAATGGTAGCCTCTACAGGAAGTATGACAACCCGGAGGTCATTGTTCTTTGAATAGAACTGCTGAAGTATATCAAGCACTGATTCAGTGTTTTTAGATGAAATCAGCACCTTTGTAATGGTATCTCCTTCAGGCAACTGGTCATGCCACATATCCATTACAGGGGCTTCTTTGAGCAGAAAATCAATCTCTTTTGCCTTACCGCTCTTGTGGTATATCTCGATCAATCGTAAAGCCATGCTGTATACCCTTTTTTATTTTACGCGTAAAAAAAATTTTATGTATATGAACATATTTCTTACATCCATCCGGACAGGGATTACGCAGGGGAATAAGTTTGGAGGGTTTCTTAATTTTTAAAGCCCCCTGTCAGAGGCAGGGGGCTTTAAAATCCAGTTACAGTTTAACTACATTTACTGCTTTTGGACCTTTGTCGCCCTGTTCAATGTCAAAGCTGACTTTATCGCCTTCGGCAAGAGTCTTAAATCCTTCACCCTGAATGGAAGAATGGTGGACAAAAACATCGCCACCCTCATCGCTGGTGATAAAGCCGAAACCCTTGGAGTCATTGAACCACTTCACTGTGCCTTCAGCCACTCCTAGTACCTCCTTACCTGTAAACTAAAGTTTCAGAATGGCCGATGCTAAACAATTAAAAGCCCAAAAGCTAAAATCTTTTGGCCCTGCCAGTAATGAAAACTTCTGAAACTCTATGTTGAAATTAACATTGCCCGATGATAATTGTCAACGCAAAAGCTCAGGCAGTGCTGAAATGAGCCTAAATCTGACATAATAGCCCCTTTTTTCTTATATATTAAACAGGAGGGAAAACCGGGCCTCTGAGCCTAATAATGCATAAACCCATTAGAAGACCTGTCTGCATGCCTGAGGCATGTAAACCGGCAGGCAGGCTCACACGGGGCATTCTAACGGGGTAAACTACAAAACATTGACAAACATTCCTTCCTGCCTGATACTGCCGCTGGTTCACGGCAAAACTAAAAAAAATTTGTTGATAAATCCATTTGTTTAAGTCAAAATGGTAAAGCTAAATAAAATCTACAGGAGGGACTATGAAAGAAACAAAGATTTTGTTACAGGAAAAGGATATCCCGAAAAAATGGTACAACATTATGGCTGATATGCCAAACCTTCCAAAACCTCCTTTACACCCGGGGACAAAACAGCCCATAGGACCTGATGACCTGTCGGCAATTTTTCCCATGGCATTGATAGCACAGGAAGTAAGCCAGGAACGCTGGATAGATATCCCGGAAGAAGTATTGAATGCCTACGCTCTCTGGAGGCCTTCTCCGCTTCACAGGGCACATCAGCTTGAAAAAGTGTTAGGAACACCTGCAAAGATTTACTATAAATACGAAGGGACCAGCCCTGCAGGAAGCCACAAGCCAAACACATCCATTCCGCAGGCATTCTACAATAAACAGGCAGGGGTCAAGCGCATAGCTACTGAGACAGGCGCTGGCCAGTGGGGCTCTGCGCTGGCATTTGCAGGAAGTCTTTTTGGTATTGAAATAACGGTTTACATGGTGAAAGTCAGCTACAACCAGAAGCCTTACCGGAGGATTGCCATGGAGACCTGGGGTGCAACTGTTCATGCAAGCCCGACAGAGCTTACCCAGGCAGGGAAAAAGATACTCGAGACAGACCCTGAAAGCCCGGGAAGTCTCGGTATAGCCATCTCAGAGGCTGTTGAGGATGCTGCTACGCATAATGACACAAATTATTCTCTCGGCTCTGTGCTGAACCACGTGCTTTTACATCAGACTGTAATCGGGCTTGAAGCAAAGAAGCAGTTTGAGCTTGCCGGTGACTATCCGGATATTATAATCGGGTGCTGCGGAGGTGGAAGCAACCTGGCCGGAACGAGTTTTCCATTTCTGCACGACAAGATAAACGGTAAGGAGATTCGGGTAATAGCGGTTGAACCGGCATCCTGCCCTACCCTGACAAAGGGCGAGTTCAGGTATGATTTTGGCGATACAATCGGGATGACCCCGCTGTTGATGATGTATACATTGGGGCACGACTTTGTGCCTCCTGGCATTCATGCAGGCGGCCTCAGGTATCATGCAGATGCACCACTTATATGTCAGCTTTATCATGACAAGCTGATTGAGGCAAGGTCATATAATCAGACCGCAGTGTTTGAGGCAGCCCTCAAGTTTACACGTTCAGAAGGCATAATCCCTGCGCCCGAGACCGCGCATGCAATAAAGGCGGTCATAGACGAGGCCATGCTATGCAAAGAAGAGGGCAAGGAAAAGACCATATTCTTTAATTTAAGCGGCCACGGGCACTTTGACCTTCAGGCATATGCAGATTATCTTGAAGGCAAACTAAAGGATTACGACTATCCCGAGGCAAAGATAAAAGAAGCTCTTTCAAAACTGCCTGTGATTTAAACGCAGCAGAAGGCAAAAGGCTGTAACGCGTAATGCGTATTGAGTTAAAAACTATATACACATCACGCCTGCCTGCCGGTAGGCAGGCCTGCCTGCCCCATGAGTCGTAGACCGGACAGGCAGGCAATGCGCATCACTGTTTTCTTGACCCTGCCAGCCACGCACGCTTTTTTTAACCTTCTTAAGTATTATTAGGCAGGGCCGGATGAAAGAAAAAGAGAAAAAGAAAAAACTTCCCCTGGACGCAAAGCTTCTCTCAGATGCGGTCATAGAACTTAACATTTCAAGAAGAAGCGTAGGCCTCTACCCCAAGGAGCATCCAATAACAAGGCAGTCAATAGAGAGTGCTTATGCTTTACTCGGGAAGCTTTTTGAGCTCAGAAGCAGCATCACCCTTGGTGTGGCAAAAAATGTTCTTGTAGTTGACGAATACTCGCTCGACAGGAACAACCCTGTCTTTATAGAGTTTGCAGCTGCCCTGCACGCAAAGGGGTTATCTGCCATAACCTTTTATTCCGGACTTGAAGAGAAGGAACTCCTGTCCCTGCACAAGCTCATCACTGATAAAGACCTCCCCTCGGGACAGGCCCTGACAGAGCTTAAAGAATGCAGGGACCTCAGGCACATAAGGGTCATCCCCCTCGATGTTTCCAAGCTCAGGTTTGTCGAGGACGTTTTGAAACATGATAAAGATTCACAGCACTCGGTCCTGGAGGACTACATCTACGGCATCATGGAAGGAACGCTTGCAGACGCTGATGAAGGGGGTGTTTTATTAAGCATGCCCCCTGAAGATGTGGCCAGCATTATAAGCAGCCGCCCGCCGGATACATCCGAAGAAGGATACGACAGGGTCATTACAACATATCTAAGTAAAAAGGGCCGCAAGGGGCTCAAGCAGGCATCTCTCGGCAGGTTCATGACACTCATTGAAAACCTGAGCCCCAGCATTAAAGAACATTTTCTCACAAGGACTGTCAGGCACCAGGTATTTAACCAGAAGGAAGCCGAGGAACTGCTCCGTGATCTTACTCCTGAAGACATAGAGAGAATGATGAAAATCTTCCAGAAACAGTCAGCACTGCCTGAAAGCCTGAGAAACTTCATTGACAGGTTTTCCAGTATCAAACAGTCAGGGGGGTTAAAAGAAATCCTCCGCTCCGGAGGCTCTCATATTCACGACATAGAGATGAATGAAGAAATGGTTAAGCTCTTTGAAGAAGATCTGTATGAGGAATTTGTAGACGAAAAATACCAGAGCAGCCTTGAAAAGATGCTCAGGGCAAAAAAGACTGATTATTCCCCGCTAAAGCTTGAGGCTCAAAAGGCAACAAACCTGGAAGTTATCGACAGCGCTTTTTCCGATGTCATTCTTGAGCTTGCATCTTTTGAACACATAAAACGCGACGACCACATTAAACTGCTTACAAGGCTTTCAGGGCTTACTGAAATGTTTCTTGAAACCGGCAGGCTTGAGGAAGTGCTTCATATATATAACACCATCTATTCCCAGATGCTGACGGGGAATTTCAGGGACGATACCTCCAGCATGATAGAGTACTTCTTCCGTTCAGAGCTTTTTACCTCAAAGATTCTTGATGCAATCCATCTCTGGGGGAGGGATAAAAGAGAAGCTGCGGTAAAACTTGTAAAGGCGTTTAAGCATAACCTGATAACTCCGCTGTTTGTTGCTTTAGACGAAGAAGAACGCTCTTCCCAGAGAAGGTTTTACCTTTCTGTTTTGAGCCAGCTTGGCAAGGACATTTTGCCTGAGGTCTTAAAAAGGTTTGATAACAAGAACTGGTACATTGTGAGGAACATGATATACCTCATCAGGGAATGCGGTGGGAAAGAATATTTAAGGCAGATAAGGGCTTTTACAAAGCACAAAAACAAAAAAATATGCGCTGAGGCCTTAAAAACCCTTGTACATTTTGAAATACCTGACGCGCTCACTCACCTCAGGCGCTTTCTCGAGGGGAATAACCTGGAACTTAAGGAATATGCTATTAAGCTCTGTGGCTCCTACAGGATTAAAAAAGCTGTGCCTGACCTGATTGAATTACTCGAAAAAAAAGATATTTTTGGTGCAGGGCTTCATCATAAGTCTTTAGCCGTACAGGCCCTTGGCCGGATAGGTGACCCCAAAGCCCTGGATACCCTTAAAAGGCTTTTCAGCTTAAAAGCCGGGCTTTACAAAGGCGCCTTCCGGCAACTAAGGCTGGAAATCATCAGGAGCCTTGAGCATTACCCCTTTGAACAGGCAGGACCTGTTCTTGAACTGGCCCTTGTGTCAGGGGATAATGAAATAAAGGCACTTGCACAAAAAATACTCTCAAGTGGCTGGGATGCATAAAAAGGAAAAGATTTCAGATGCTCTGGCCTGTATGGTTTCCGCAATCTCCAACTGCTCACTTTACTCTCACGAGCATCCGGCAGTAGAAGAATTTTCAAGAAAAACCATTGCAATCATGGAAGACCTTTTTGTTGAGGACTCTTTCAGCCTCACTCTGCTTGCAGAAAGTCTTATCTTCAACGATATTCCTGTCCCTGATACAGGAGACCACGTATCAAGGTTCACTAAAAAGCTCAGGGTAAAAGGCATTGAAAGATTAATAATTAAAAAAGGTGTGAGCATCGGTGAAATGAAATCGTTTGTAATAGCGCTTGCCTCAAGGGAAATGACCATCTCCTCAAGCCCGAATATATCAGTGGGTATGATTGAGGTCAGGTATAAGGCAGAAGGTGACTTTTCGGCAATGATGGAACAAAGCGCTGCAAAGGTCAACGAGATATATAAAGATGTCTCAAGGTTTCGCAGGCTTGATGTCCGGGGGATTGAAGACGTGGTAATTGGATTTATCACGGCCATAAAAAGAGAGGCCAATGTTCTTCGAAACTTAAGCCCGGTCAAGTCTCACAGCACATACACCTACGTGCATGAGACCAATGTTGCAGTTCTAACCATTTTTCAGGCTGAAGCCCTTGGTCTTACAGGAGAGGCACTTCACGAAGCCGGCCTTGCCGGGCTGCTGCACGACGCTGGCAAGCTGTTTGTTCCAAAGGAAATCATTGAAAAACAGGCAACACTGGATGAAAAAGAATGGGATTCTATAAAACTTCACCCTTTTTACGGTGCACTTTATCTTAGCACACTGCACGAGGTCTCAAAAACCGCTGTGATTGCTGCCTATGAGCACCACATGAAATACGACGGAAGCGGTTACCCCAGGACAAAAATAAAGACAAGGAAACAGCATCTCATAAGCCAGATTGTTGCCATAGCCGATGTTTTTGACGCGCTCAGGACCAAGAGGTCTTACAGGCCCTCCTTTGAGATTCAGGAAATACTGGGGATTCTTAAACAAGGTGCCGGCAGGGAGTTCAACCCGATGCTTCTTGATAATTTCTTAACAGCCTGTGAAAGGGCAAAAGCACTTTAGAATTTCCATACCGTAAACCCCGTTAGAAGGCCTGCCGGCCGGTTTCCTGCCTTATAATTCATTTGACGAAAAAATTCCCTCTGGTTAAACTGTAATAGTTCTCAAGTTAATCTGCAAAATAGCTGCTGAACTGGAGAGAAGGTAAAAAGCCGTAATGTGCGTATTGCGTATCGAATCCTTATAATGACTTTACAGGATAAAAAACACTAATAAAATCCGGAGGGTATTATGTCTGATGAAAACTCACTTAAAAACGAGGTATTAAAAGCCATAAAAACAAGAAGGTCTGTAAGGTCCTACAAGCAAAATAAAATTCCAAGGGAAATAATCGATACTATAATAGATGCAGGCAACCAAGCCCCTTCAGGCATGAACAGCCAGCCCTGGCGTTTTGTCGTGGTGGAGGATGAGGCGCTTCATAAAAAAATGACTGCAACCGCAGTGCCGAACGCAAAGAAGCTGCTCGAAAAGGTCAAGACATCAAACCCCGAGCGGTACCAGCAGATAATGAAGCGATATGAGGAACTTGAGGACCCTGTTTATTACTCGGCACCGGCAATCATCTTTGTCATTGGAAGGGGGCCTTACGCTGATTTATCCTGTCCACTGGCCTGTGAGAACATGATGCTCGCTGCCTTTTCTTTGGGACTCGGAAGCTGCTGGGTACACTTTGGTTCACTTATTACTGACAGCGAAGAAATAAAAAATACGCTTGAATTAAAAGCGGATGAAAAAATCTTTGGCCCTATTGTCATGGGATATCCGGAAGTTTTTCCTGAGCCCCCTGATAAAAAGGCGCCTGAAATAAAAAGTATATAGAGGTTTAAAAGGCAATGCACAGGCCGTTCAAGGACCACACATTCGTGGTAGTTGACGTTGAGACAACCGGGATTACCGGATATGACCGGATATGTGAAATCGGCATGACAAAGATAATCAACGGCAGGATTACTGATAAGCTTGAGACACTGATAAATCCCGATGTCAGGATAACAAATACAATCTTTCACGGCATTGAGGACTGGATGGTGGAAGAGGCCCCTGTTTTCAAAGAGGTGGCCTGGCAGATAGCCGGTTTTATGCGGGGTTCTGTGCTCATTGCGCATAATGCACCATTTGATATGAGGTTTATGCGGTATGAATTCCAGCGTCTCGGCACTGATTTATCTCATTATGCCCTGTGCACTTTAAAAATGTCGCGGCGGCTCCACCCTGCTTATCCTTATCACCGCCTGGCTTATTTACTTGAGAGATACAATATCGTTAACGAATGGCCCCACCGTGCAGGCGCTGATTCTGAGTGTGAGGCAAGACTTTTCCTCAGGATGAAGCGCTGGCTTGAATCAAACGGGCTGGAAACCCTGGGGTCCCTGAAAGTATGGGGACTGCCGTACAATCACAAGTGGTGTAAAAAAATAACGATTAACAAGAAAGCCGGAAATAAGGCCAGGACATTAACCCGCGACGATTTAATGTGAGTCCTGCTGTCTGTCAGCCAGTTTTTCTGTTGCTGATTTAAGCCCGATTACTACTTCTGCCATGCGGGCGTAATCAAGGGTTTCCGGAAGGTCCCCGGCTGCGTGGTAATTGGGGTTCCTGTAAAAGGCAGTATCTGTCACCATAATAGCATCATAGCCGAATTTCCAGAAAGACCTGTGGTCGGAAAAATCAATTCCAGGAACTACCGACAGGGTGGAAATAGACTCAAGGGGTAAATCAGTGCCTTTTTTAAATCCGTCTTTTACACGGTTTAAAAAAACTCGAGACTGAAGATTGCTCACAAGCATTATGAAATTCCCCTTGTTTGGAAAAATCCATCTGAAAAAAGATAACGGGAAAAACTGGCTATCAGGCTTATCTGTAAAATAGCCTATCATCTCAAGGCATACCATGCCTTCTACATCCTCGCCCCTTTCCTTTAACGCCTGAGCATAAACATAACTGCCCATAAATTTACTCCGGAAAAAAGGCGGTTCTTCAAGCGTAAATGCCACAAACTGCACGGTACTGTCAAAAGACCGGCCATTCAGAAGCCTTGCGAGTTCAAGCAGTCCCGCTATTCCGCTTGCATTGTCATCTGCCCCGGGTGTCCCGGTGACCGTGTCATAATGAGCGCCTATCACCAGAATTTTTTCAGGTGTTTTTTTGCCCCTGATTTCAGCGGATATATTTTTATAAGTAATACCCTCAAGTTCGTATGACTGAACAGATATGCTATAGCCGTAACTCTTCAGCTCAGAAGTAATATAATCAATTGACTTCTCAAGGGCATCTGTCTGCAAATATCCACGTGAGCCTATTTCCCCGGAGAGAGTAGTGACGGTTTTTTTAAGATTGTCCTGTATGTCCATCTTTTTTATTTTTAACACGCCTCTGATTTCTTTACCGTTAACGCTGTTTTTACCTGAGAAGGTACGCCCGGATGCCTTGCCATTTTCTAAATGATATAAGAAAGGCAGGGAAAAAGTCGTTATCAATATTACTGTAAGTAATATATGAAAATTTAATTTCATCTCCGACCATTTCTGACTAAAGTATAGCACTTCCTTCATGTATTTATAGCTTCACCCCGTTAGAAGGGCGAAGGCCTGCCTGCCGGTAGGTTTACATGCCGAAGGCATGCAGGTCTTCTAACGGGGTTTACTCGTACCGAGCGAAGACTCGTTTCGAGATTCACGATTCAGGTTTTAAAACCAAGGTTATGATATCAGAACATTTTAAAAGGTATAATAAAATTTAAATAAAATGAACCCGGGCAAAAGAACTGTAAAAGAAAACATTTCAAGGCAGAAATCCTTAAGACCTACTGCGGGCAAGGTAAGGGAAGCCCTCTTTAATATTTTACGGGGAAGAATAGATAATGCACGCTTTCTTGATCTGTACGCGGGAACAGGAGCTGTAGGTGTTGAAGCGCTTAAGCAGGGTGCTTCAGAGGTGGTTTTTGTTGAGACGAGCAAAGCTCACTCCATGAATATAAACAGGCTTGCTGAAAAATCCGGATTTTCCGGCAGGGCACGCATAATAACAAAAAAAGTTTTATCATTTATTCAATGGGCAGAGCTAAACCGGTTGACCTTTGATATAATATTCCTTGATCCGCCATACCATACGGATGAGATAATATATTCCCTGTCTGCGATTGGCAAATCACATATACTGGAACAGAATGGAATCGTAATCGCAGAACACTTCTCCAAGGGGAAATTAACAGAGAGTTTTGGCGATTTACAGATGCTGAAAGAATATTTTTATGGTGATACAGTTCTCAGCTTTTATAAGGCTTCCTGAAAGATGCCTTGATTACACGGAAATATGCATGTTTGGCTTTAAAACAGGAGATATAAAATAAAGAGATTGGTAGTTTAATCTGTGTCATCACATAATAATCGGCGTAATCAGCTGTAATGAAATTACAGCGGGGGGGTAAACATTGAGTAAAATCGCAATATATCCTGGCACATTTGATCCTTTCACTAACGGCCATATAGACCTGGTTAAGAGGTCTCTCAAGATATTCGACGAGGTCATAATTGCTATAGCTGCAGGCCAGAAAAAACACCCGCTTTTTACAATAGAGGAAAGGCTTGAGTTAATAAAACAATCGGTTAAAGGCATTGAAGGAGCAAAGGTAGAAACATTTGACAGTCTTCTGGTTGATTATGCAAAGAGCAGAAATAGCCTGGCACTCATACGCGGGCTAAGGGCTGTCTCAGATTTTGAACACGAGCTCCAGATGGCCCTTATGAACAGACGCCTTAACTCAGATATTGAGACGGTCTTCATGATGCCAAGTGAAGAATATACCTTTCTCACATCAACCATGGTCAAGGAAGTAGCCTCGTTCGGTGGAGCTGTTAAAGGGCTTGTACCTGAAGCAGTTGAAAAGGCACTCCGGGAGAAATATAAAAGTAGTAAGTAGTTAGGGGTAGAAGCATAATAAAAAATCCCTGACTACCAGCTACTATCTACTGAATTTAAAAGAAGAAGGTTGCCATGTCAAAAGAAACACTTCTCATAATAGATATGTTAAACGACTTTGTGCTGGAAGGAGCGCCTCTGGAGGTGCCTGAGACGAGAAAGGTTATTCCTGCCATAAAAAAAGAAATCAAAGAGGCAAAAACAAAAGGCAGCCCCGTCATCTATATCTGTGATTCCCACGAGCAGGATGATAAGGAATTCTCAAAGTTCGGGTGGCCTGCACATTCGGTGGATGGAACAAAGGGTGCGGAAGTTGTAGATGACCTTAAGCCCGGAGACAGTGATATAGTAATCAAAAAGTCAACATATTCAGGTTTCTACAATACAACACTCGATGAAACCCTTAAGAAGCTCGGGGTAAACAGCTTAATCCTTACAGGATGCGTAACGCATATATGTATCATGTTTACAGCTTCTGATGCGGTGTTAAGGGACTACCGGGTTAAAGTGGTTGAGAAAGGTGTTGCAGGGTTATCAAAAGAAGACCACGATGCAGCTATCAGGATAATGAAAGAGGTACTTGGAGTAAAGATCGTTAATAGTGAAAAGCTGAAAAACATGTGAATAAGCACAAAGACACCGATAAGCCATTATTTGTTTATTAGTTATCGCAAATAACGAATAAGGGTTTTTTGTAATTTGGTGCTTGGGACTTGGAATTTAATCAGTAAGTGGGGGATTCATGTTTCATACTGCAAATCTGAAAGACATTATTAATGGTAAGGTTACAGATGTTTATTTCGAACGTACCCTTAAAATCCTTAAATCCAGGGGTATAAACCCGGTTGTAAAGGCAGAATTTATTGCCAAGAACCTTCCCGACGGATGGCAATGGGCTGTTCTTTCAGGGACTGAAGAAGCTTCATACCTGCTGAAACACCTGCCGGTTAAAACAAGGGCTCTCAAGGAGGGGACAGTATTCTACCCGTACGAGCCGGTTATGGAAATCCAGGGGAAATACCAGGATTTCTGTATTTTTGAAACAGCGTTACTGGGACTTATTTGTCAGGCATCAGGCATTGCTACAAAAGCAGCGCGGTTTAAAAAACTTGCCCGGAAGCGCCTTGTAGTAAGTTTTGGTGCAAGAAGAATGCATCCTGTTTTAGCCCCTATGATTGAGAGAAACGCCTATATAGGAGGCTGTGACGGAGTATCAGTTATAAAATCCGGTGAGATAATAGGTGAAGACCCAACGGGCACAATGCCCCATGCACTTATAATCTGCATGGGCTCAACAGTTGAGGCTTTAAAGGCATACGACGAGGTTATCGAACCTAAATTTAAAAGGGTTGTGCTTGTTGATACATTTCTTGACGAGAAGTTTGAGGCCCTGAACGCTGCAGAGGCAATGGGGAAGAAGCTCTTTGCAATCAGGCTCGACACACCCGCCTCACGGAGGGGGGACTTCTACAGGATTCTTGAAGAAGTCAGATGGGAACTTGACTTAAGGGGATATAAAAACATAAAGCTCTTTGTAAGCGGCGGGATCAAGGAGCAGGACCTGCCACAGTTAAATCCACTTGTTGATGCCTATGGAATAGGTACCGCTATCAGTAATGCACCGGTTATTGACTTTGCGATGGATATAATAGAAGTTGATGGAAAGCCTTTCTCAAAAAGAGGCAAGTGGTCAGGGAGCAAAAAGGTACTGCGCTGCCTGAAATGCAGTTCTCCGCTAATAGTTCCGGAAGACAGTGTTAAGCATAAATGCAAATGTGGCGGGGAGTTTAAAAATATACTCATACCCTTTACCAGGAAAGGCAAGGTTCTGCAAAAACTCCTGCCTGCACAAAAAATCAGGTCTTTTATCCTCAAGCAAGTCAGGGACCTGGAATTATAAAAATCCTTGATTTTGCCCGTCTCGCCGGATTTTTTTAAGGTGGAATTTTTTGATTTTTGATTTATTCTTATAATGGGTTATCTGAAGATAATTACAGCTATTCTCATATGGAGTTCGCTGGGTATACTTGTAAGAAAAACCGGCCTGCCAACAATAAGTATCATTTTTTACCCGGCAGTAATCGCCGGGCTGTTTCAGCTGCTTCTGCTGTCAGTAACAGGACAGATAAGGAATATCGCGGGGTCTGACAACAGCGCAAAAAGCATCTTTCTTCTCATCCTTATACCTGTTTGCTTTCTTGCAAATACTTTCCTTTTCTATTTTGCCTTTACGCACACCACAATTGCCAATGCAGTGCTTACTCATTACACAGCTCCGGTATTTGTCGTACTGATGGCCCCTGTCTTTTTAAAAGAAAAAATTATGAAAACAGCATGGCTTGCAATTCTGATCTCTTCTATAGGGTTATGGTTTATACTCGGAACACCGGCCTCGGGTGCTGAACTGCCTCTGGGAGAGAGTGAACGCCGCGGAATTATTGCCGGCGTTCTCTCGGGCCTGGCTTATGCCCTGCTGATTATAATTATAAGAGGGATTGCCTCAAAATACTTACCGCTATTTATAGTATTCATACAGAATACCTTTATAGCTTTAATGCTTCTGCCTTTTGTGCTCAAGATGCATATAACGCCGCAGTCCCTGCCGTATCTTGTAACCCTGGGTATAGTCCATTCCACAGTTGCTCCATGGTTGTATGTAGAAGGAATAAAAAGTGTCAAGGCGAATGAGGCCGCAATTCTCGGGTATCTTGAACCTCTGGGTGCAATAATACTGGCTCTTATCTTCCTGCACGAAATCCCGGGTGCTAAGGCATTGCTGGGCGGCATATTGATTTTGTATTCTGGATTTATGATATTAAAGTCCAGAGGCGTAAGACCCTGACCTTTTGAAACTAAAAATAGATGCGGAGTATCCAAAGCCACTCTTTCTTAATTCCCCGGAAATATCTAAATATCCTGATAATATATGGTCAAATACTTTTTTCCCCATGTATAATAGTATCTCTTGAATTTTTTGAATCGACGTTAAAATGAATAGAGAGCGTAAGCGAGCGAATATAATAATAAGTATTTCCTTTATTTAAGTTTCCGGGAACACTAAATGAACAGCGAGCCTGCCTGCCGGAAGGCAGGCGTATAGCGAGCGAATATAATGAAATATAATGTAATGCTCGTAACGAGCAATTCTCATTAATAAGCAATCCATACATTATGATGATTCTTTTAAGAAGCATACTAAAAAAATTTCATTGCATTTCAAGTCCTGCCTGCCGGCAGGCAGGTTCCCTGTAGCTTGCAGGGAGCTTTAATAAAAGAGGATAATGAAGGGGTCATTTTTTTACTCAGAGCCTGTTAATTCAGTACTGGAACTGGTCGGCAATACACCCATGCTCAGAATCAATAAACTGGTCAAAAAAGGTTCAGCCTCAATTTTCGCCAAGATCGAGTTCTTCAACCCGTGCGGTTCAATCAAGGACAGGATATGTAATTCCATGATAGAGGCTGCAGAGAGGGAAGGAAAAATCAAACCGGGAGACACCATAATAGAACCTACATCAGGAAATACCGGGATCGGGCTGGCGTTTGTCTGCGCTGCAAAAGGTTACAGGCTCGTCCTTACCATGCCTGAAACAATGAGTATTGAGAGAAGGAATATGTTAAAGGCATTCGGGGCGGAACTGATTCTGACCGAAGGCTCCAGGGACATGACAGGTGCGGTTGAAAAGGCTCAGGAATTAGCTGAAAGCAGGGGATATTTCCAGCCGCAGCAGTTTAAAAACCCTGCCAACCCTGAATCACACAGAAGAACAACAGCCCTGGAAATTATAAAACAAGCGGGAAGCATAGATGCCTTTGTAGCCGGGGTCGGCACAGGAGGAACAATTACAGGTGTAGGGGATATACTGAGAAAGGAAATCGGAGAACATGTGAAGGTCGTGGCTGTTGAGCCCTCAAAAAGCCCTGTGCTATCCGGAGGCAGTCCCGCGATACACGGAATCCAGGGAATCGGGGCAGGATTCATACCAGAGGTGCTGAATAAAGATATAATCGATGAAATTATCCAGGTATCTGATGAAGATGCATACGAAACGACCAGAAGGCTTATCAGGGAAGAGGGGATACTGTGCGGTGTCTCATCCGGGGCCAACTTCTTTGCTGCCTTAAAAGTTGCAGAGGACCTTGGGGAAGGGAAAAAAGTTGTTGTTGTTTTCCCGGATACCGGGGAGAGATATTTAAGCACTGAACTGTTTTGCCGGGAAGCGGAGGGGGATTCAGGGAAAAGATGAAACAAACATCCCGCATCATTGATACTGTCGGCAACAGCATTCTTGATACCATAGGCAAAACTCCGCTTATACGTCTGAATAAAATTACAGCCCGTATCAATAAAAATGTAAAAGTCTATGCAAAGCTTGAAAGGTATAATCCAGGCGGGTCAGTCAAGGACCGTGCGGCCTTTCAGATGATAAAAGACGCCGAATCGGCAGGCTTATTAACAAAAGATAAAATAATCCTCGACTCAACATCAGGTAACACAGGGATTGCCTATGCCATGATTGCCGCGGTTAAAGGCTATAAGGCAAAGATTGTCCTTCCGAAAAACGCGAGCGTAGAACGAAAAAAGATTATATCCGGTTTTGGAGCGGAAATCGTCTACTCAAGCGAATTTAAAAGTTCAGACGGTGCAATTAAACTGGCAAATGAAATTTATAATCAGGACCCTGATAAATATTATATGCCTGACCAGTACAATAACCCTTCAAACTGGAAGGCTCACTATCTTACTACAGGGCCTGAAATTTTAGAGCAGGTAAAAGGCAACATCACACACTTAATAGCCTCTTTAGGCACAACCGGAACAATAATGGGAACCGGAAAGGCATTAAAAGAATTTAATCCTGATATAGAAATCATAGCCATCCAGCCTGATGACGCAATGCACGGCATCGAGGGGCTCAAGCACATGGAGAGTTCAATAATGCCGGGAATTTATGACCCGGGTTTCCCTGATGAAACGATCTTTGTTAACACTGAAAAATCCTATGATATGGTAAAAAAAATAATAATGGATGAAGGGCTGGCTGTGGGGCACTCTTCAGGCGCCGCCCTTGTCGGGGCCCTGCAAATAGCGGAAAAGTTAAAAGAAGGGGTAATGGTGGTTATTTTTCCTGACGGCGGCGACAGGTACCTGAGTCATGAGATTTAAGATAAATCTGGATGCATGATTCACGATTCATGATACATGATTTTATATTTTTTATCGTGTATCCTGTATCATGTATCTAACTGTTTTATCCTCATACCCTAAAATCTTGACAAATGGGAAAAAATGAACATAACTGAAAAAACAATCGAGGAGATGTACAAACATGCACTCGATACGTATCCGGATGAATGCTGCGGTATTATAACCGGCGACGGCCATGACCAGGTTGTGCACGCCTGTGAAAACATTCAAAACAGGCTTCACACCGATGACCCTGAAAAATACCCGCGTGACGCACGCATGGCATATGTTATAGACAGGAAAGAAGCTGAGAAAATCCTTGCTTCAGCAAAAAAGCAGGGCAAAGAGGTTATCGCTTTTTATCATTCCCACATTGACCATGAGGCCTATTTTTCCGAGACCGACAAGGAGGCACAGACCGTTTTCGGGGAGCCTGAGTTCCCTGAAGCCCTGCATATTGTCATTTCAGTCCAAAACAGAAAGATTAAAGAAATAAAATGCTTTACGTGGGATAAGAATAAAAGAGATTTTATAACACAAAAATAGCCTTATTTTATGAACCTTATTGTTAAAGGATATCTATACGGCTCCCCGTTGCTGGTCTTGACCGAAGCAATAATAACCAGGACCAGATCAGTAACTGCCAGCCCGATTAATAAGAATATCCCGATAAATACAAAAATAAGAATTGCTGCTGCTATACCGTAAATTGTCATGGATATCTGAAAGTTCAGGGATTCTTTTCCCTGTTCATCAACAGAAGGATATTCGTTCTTTTTCAGCAGCCACACAACCAGCGGGCCCAGAATATGCCCTAAAGGTACTCCTATGAATGCCGCAAGTGCTGTCAGGTGACACAGCATTGCAAAAGTTTTCTCCTCCTTTAAATCCTTTCCTTTTGCTTCAGTTTCTTCTGTCATTCATTCCCCTGTAAATTTGTAGCCCCTGACTTTATTTTTTACTCCCCTATAATCTTGACAAGCACCCTTTTTTTCCGTCTGCCGTCAAATTCGCCGTAAAAAATCTGCTCCCACGGACCAAAATCGAGCTTTCCCTTTGTAACGGCTACGACAACCTCCCTGCCCATAATCTGCCGCTTCATATGGGCATCGGCATTGTCTTCGCCTGCATTGTGGCGGTATGTGGAGACCGGTGCATGAGGGGCGAGTTTCTCCAGCCACACGTCATAGTCATGGTGCAGCCCGGACTCGTCATCATTTATAAAAACAGAGGCGGTTATATGCATGGCATTTACGAGGACAAAACCCTCCCTGATTCCGCTTTTATCGAGACATTCTTCAACATCCGGGGTTATATTTATAAATGCCCTGCGGCCCGGAACTTCATACCATAACTCCTTGCGGAAGCTCTTCAAATTTTCTACCGGTTAACCCCGTTAGAAGACCTGCCTACCGGCAGGGAGGCCTTAGCCCTTCTAATGGGGTAAAAAGTGTATTGCAGATATTTCTAAGTTGTTTCTATCCTGTTGCGCCCCTTATTTTTTGCTTCGTACATGGCAACATCAGAGGCGCTTATAAGTTTTTCATTTGAATCTATGGAAGGGTCAGGAACGCTGGCAACGCCTATACTTATGGTAATCTTTTTATCTGGAACGCTCGAGAATTTATGACGCGAGATTCCCTGCAAAAGCCTTGTTGCGGACCATACTGCAGCGTCTTTTTTTGTCTGGGGGAGTAAGACAACAAACTCCTCTCCGCCCCATCTTGCAGCGATATCTACATCTCTGAAGGTTTTATGTATTATCTGCGCCGTCTCAAGGAGAACCACATCCCCTGCCTGATGACCGTGTTCATCATTAATCTGCTTAAAATGGTCTATGTCTATCATCAAACAGGAAAGCGGGGTTTTGTATCTTTCCGTCCTCCTGAATTCCTTTTCAAGGGAATCCTGAAAACGCCTCCTGTTAAAAAGTTTTGTTAACGGGTCTGTAATTGCAAGGTGCTCAACTTTTGCCAGAAGTTCCTCTAACTGTTGATTCTTTTCTTTCAACTCGTCCTGTAGTGACTTTGTTCTCAGGCAGGCATAAATTCTTGCATTCAGTTCTATTTCATCAAATGGCTTGGGTACATAATCATCAGCACCCGCTTCTAAACCCTCAACCTTGTCGGTTATAGAACCTTTGACAGTGAGCATTATTATCGGGGTTCCTTTTGTACCGGGATTAAGCCTTAACCACCGGCATATCTCATCACCATTAATATCCGGTAAGACAAAGTCAAGCAGTATAATATCAAAAGGCTGGGTTTTGGCAAACTGGATCGCAGATTTACCATCTTCTACCCAGGTAACATCATAACCGCTCTTGTCAAGAAATGCTTTTATAATCTTTGCCTGGGTTTTGCTGTCTTCTACAAAAAGAATTTTGGCTTTTGCCATTTTCCCACCCTGTTAATTATGAATGATATATCATCAGCCCTGATTTTGCAATATACTTTTTAAGCTAAACGCTGTTACTGTAAAAGCTTTAAATAACCTTTGAATGCCTGGAGTTGAAATATCCGGAAATCATAACTTCAGCCCCATTATAACCGCATCCTCGCGTGGTTTCTGGTAATAACCGGTTCTTTTGCCCGAGAGCTTAAACCCAAATTTATCGTACAGTCTTATCGCCGCAGTATTTGATTCCCTTACTTCAAGCGTTATAAGCTCTGCAACAGGGTCTCGCCCCTTCAGCTCCCGTAGCGCTTCACTAAGGAGCGCGCTCCCGATTCCAATTCGCCTGAACCGGGGAAGAACCGCAAGATTAAATATATAGGTGACCCCCAGCATGGTTCTCATGCATATATAGCCGACAATCTGTTCACTGTAAACTGTAACTTCCAGGATTGCATCTTTGTTTCTCAGTTCATATTTAAAAGAAGTTATATTCCAAGGAGTTGTAAAACACTGGTTCTCTATGGCCTGAACCTGGGGAAGGTCTTCACGGCACATCTCCCTTATTATTATCCCTTCCAACGGACCTCAGCCTCGGATTTCCTTATATAAAACGGTCTGAGACTTACAGGGTCAGTGTGTATGCCTTCATTTAATTTTTCAATTGCCACCCCGGCCACACCTGATGCTGAAGGAGACATACTTGATGCCGGTGCGAAAAAAGCATCTTTTCCCAGTGTATCAGTAATGAGTTTTTTATTGATTTTTGCTCCTTCCCCCATAAACACTACCGGCCATTTAATCTCCTTCAAAAAATCTCCGGGTCTTACAGCGGTTTCAGCTATAACCTTCCTGCACAGTTTACCTTCCCATTTATAAAGCCCTGTATATACCTCGTTTTTTCTTGCATCAAGCATGGGGCATATATAGTGCGGACAAAACGGCAGTGCCCTTGCAAAGGCATCAAGGGTCGGCACCGGTACTAAAGTTTTACCCGTTGAGTAAGAAAAACCTTTTGCCGTGCTTAGTCCTATCCTGAGGCCTGTAAAAGAACCGGGCCCGATTGATACGGCAAACGCATCAATATCATTAATGGAAATTCCGGAAGACTCTAAAAGCCAGTCAACAGAGTTCATAAGCCTTTCTGCGTGAGCAACCTTAACATCTACCCTGACCTCACCGATAAGGCCTGCTTTATCATCAACAACCGCAACACTGCCGGCTAATGTGGCCGTTTCCAGTGCAAGGACTTTCATGGTATGTAGTTTAGCCAAAAGACCGGGCAGAGTAAACCCCGCTGGAAAGCTTAAAAGGGCTTTTTTTATAACCGGGCGTATGCTTTTTACCTTATATACTTTCATAAATTATTCATAATTACCCTATATTCTTTAATAGTTTGCACAT
>Ga0255052_10000314_pt1 | contig 38494 bp, 42 predicted proteins | sample JV7_2_21_MG_FD_188632 | JGI IMG/M metagenome (GOLD analysis project Ga0255052, IMG submission 188632) | Seawater microbial communities from Jervis Inlet, British Columbia, Canada - JV7_2_21 | ecosystem: Environmental > Aquatic > Marine > Inlet | place: Canada: British Columbia | collected...
AACAGGCTTAACTTCTACTGCGACCGTAGTGGTCTGGTTCGTCTTCAGCCGGATACTCGATATGTATTTTGTCTCATAGGCCGGTTTAAAGTTGATGACCCACCCCTCGGGTCCCTGGGCAAACAGGTCGAATACCGCATCTTTTTCCAATTTACTGTCGACTTCCAGAGAAAATTCAAACTTGGCATCCGACGGCCCCTGAAGCACCGGATAAGAGGTGGTTATTTTAACCCCCCTGGCCTTAACAGGTCCTTTTTCTTTTTCTTTGATTTTGACCAGAATGTCCTGGCTCATTTTGAATTGGCCGTCCGGTGTCTCCGCTTCCACACGGAACTCGTATTTTCCCGGGGCTATATCCTTGTCGGGCACGGCTTCAAATGTAAGGGTTTTGTCTTCACCGGAAGGGACGGAAACAGCGGTTACACCGTAGCGATAGGTTTTAATTCTTGTTTTCCATCCCTGTGGTTTTTTTGTGACCCGAACATGAACCGTTTCATCGGATCGCCCCTTGTTATTGAAAATAACGTCCATGGTTACATCTTCGTCAGGGGGGAGCTCCACTCCCGGATATTCCACAACCATTACAATCAGCCTCTCCGGCTTTTCTCCCTCTTTCCCCTGGCCCTTCTCTTCAGCAGCACATGGCCAGGTGAAAAATAACACCCCCATGATCGCTAAAAAAGAAATTAAGGAAACTCTTCCCCTCTCTCTCTTGTTCATACCTCGTCTCCTCCCACTCTCTTTTCCGTTTACGCTTTGATTATTTTAAGGTCTTTTCGCCAACTTTAAAATTCAATCGCTGTTTTAGGTCTAAAATGATAGAGATTTTGAGTTTTATCAATTCCCTGCTTGAATTATAAAAATATTCTTTCGCTCGAATTCCTTTTGATGGGGGCGTTATATGGCACTTCGTGAACTGCGCTTACTTCATCTAATTTGCTTTGCAGTATTTTTTCTATGCCTTCAACAGTTTCAGGACGATATTCGCTATATGGGGAGACAAATGATATTTCAGAAAGCGATTTCAATGCGTGAGCTATTTTCATGCTTGCCCTTTCCAATTTTGCCGATACGGGTCGCCCTAGTCTTTTTCTGAGTTCAACCTCGTTGATTATTTCTCCATTGTGCTTGGCAATATGCTTAGCCATCATTGCCGTTAAGTGCTGCATCGATTTAAAGACAGCATCCACCTTTTCACTTTGGACTTTTTGTTCGTGTACAAAGCGCAACGCGTTTTTTTTCTTCTCCCACAGGAAATATATCGTTATTAAGGACAAACCGTATACGCCTATCATGGGAATCATGAAGGGTGAAAAAACAACATTCGGCAAATCCGTGCGTAAGTTGAGATAAAAGGGTCCCGGAACAAGGAAATAGTCAAAAAGCATAATTAGCGTGTGAATAACCATGCCCCCGATTAAGAAAAGTGCAATCGCTTTTCCGAATTGCAGGAGCATATGAATAGGTTTCCTTTGGTGAAATCTCATATCGTTCTTAATAACCTAAATTACATTGATTTTACCGGAACTGTCTCTTTTCTCTTCAGGACAAACATCAATATAAAACTGATAACAATCCCCATGATGCCAATTGATTGTGCGGTAGAGATGCTTTCGAAATAGATGAGTTTGTCGGCTCGGAAATATTCTACAAAAATCCGGATCCCGGAATAAAGGATCACGTAGAGGAAGAAGAGGTGTCCATCCACTTTCAGTTTCTTTCTTACAGCCCATAGAACACCGAAAATAATAAAGTTGAAGAACATCTCATATAGTTGTGTAGGATGAAGCGGTTGGCCTGGAAACATCTGTCCTGCCGGGCTTTCAGGCGAGTAAACCAATCCCCAGGGCATGTCTGTCGGATATCCATGGGCATCTCCGTTAAAGAAACATCCAATCCTGCCAATCGCTTGCCCCAAAATGAGAGATGGCGCAGCCGTGTCGGCAAATTTCCAAAAAGATATTTTTTGTCTTCGGGTATAAAGAAGACATACCAGAAGCCCTCCTAAAATCCCACCATGAATGGCCAATCCACCTTGCCAGACAGCAAAAACAGACAGGGGATTATTCAAAAATCCTGCCCAGTCAGCAAATACAACATAATAAAGACGGGCGCCGAAAACGCCCCCAATGATGGCATAAAGAAGAATGTTTTGTGCCTTTTCTTTATCAATTCCTTTTCGCTCAGCCTCTCTCCCAGCGACCCAAATACCGAGCAAACAGGCAATGGCTATCATTAAGCCATACCAGCGAATGACAAAAGACCCGATTTGTATCAAGATAGGATGCATCCCAAATTTCTCCTTATGGATCAACGATTAGTTTTATTTTCAAAGTTGTCCTCTCAATGGATCCAAACTGATAGAAAATTTGTTTGGCCTGACCGCGGCTTTTTAAAGTTTTTACAACATCCAAACAAATCAATTGAATTGTATTTTGCAAACAGTGTGCCAGAATTTAATAAAGATGGCCAATTTCAGACAGCGTCTATTAAAAGCAGAAAACAAGATAAAATTATTTGGACTGAGCAGGTTAAATTGACGTTTTATTTTAAATAGTTAGAGGATTGGTTGGGGAGTAAAGCATTTATATCATCGTTTTTATTTTATGGGTATCGTTTACAAACAAATAAAAATAAAGAGGAATTATCGGTATTTGATACAAACAAGTGGATAGTTTTTATCCAGTTAAACCATTTTATGCGGAGGAAATGGATACTTTTAACCCACCAACAGTTCAATTCATTGTCCTTTTGGGGGACTTGCTCATCCTAATAGCTATGGAAATAAAGGTTTTTATTCAAGATGTTATAAAAAAAGAGATATTGATACTCAAAGGTTGGCATGTGAATTGCTATACAATAAAGCGAACCATGAAAATATAAAACCAAAAAAGATAGGGGGACATAAAAAATGAAAGAGAGGAAAATAATCATGAAATTTTATAATTCAAAATTGAGATTGGCTTTTCTGGTGGCAGTTATTGTCGGGTCGGTCATATTAACCGGATGGGCTGGGTCGGCATTTGGAATTACCAAAAAGGATTTGCGCCGGGTTGATGACCAGGGAGCCGTTGAGGTTACGGTCGTTTATCTCAATCCGCTAAAACAGGGGGATGATTCCAAACTGTTGTTTGATGTCAGCATGGAAACCCATTCGGTAAACCTGGAGGCGTACAAAATGCAAAACATCTCTTTTGTTCGGTTTGATGACGGCAAAAAGAAAAACGCTTTGGGATGGCTTAAACCGGGCGGGGGCGGTCATCATATTTCAGGGACGCTTCAATTCCCAGGGCCGATTCCTGATGGCGCAAAATCGCTTCAGGTTGTCATAGAGGGAATTGATGGCATTTCGCAGCGAGTGTTCGAGTGGAAGCTACCAGTTGAGTAAATATTCAATCGTCCTTTTTTTCGATTAATGAGATGAACATTGTGATCAACCCTCTGGATTGAAAAGGAAAACAACGAATGAACATAATAATAAAAACACCACTTCGATATTTTGGAAAGCCTCTGATCCTGTTTCTTCTGGTAATCTTATTCCTTCCCTTGATGACTTCAGCACATGAATCCGGGGAAACTGCTCAGGGTGGTGGTGAAAAGGGAATCCTTTTTATCGCCATGGGACCCTCCAACAATTTTGCGATGATAGACATTGCCACGGAAAAGGTGATGAAAGCGGTTGCAGGTCCTGTAAATCCCCACGGTATTGCAGTCACTCCGGATGGCAAATACGCATATCTGACCAGTCGAAACCCGGGAAAAAAGAAAAAATCGACACAAGCCGGAGACTTTCCGGTATCTGTTGTGGAGATTGATTCCGGTCAAATAAAAACGACGATAAACGTAGGGGGCGAAAGCCATCATGTCTGGATGAGTCCTGACGGAAAGCAGGTTTATGTCACCGTACCTTCTGTTGAAGGGGTGGTGGTCATTGATACGGTCATGAATCAAGTCGTAAAAACAATCGAGACCGGTTTTAAAGCCAATTCCATCGTGACGTCCCCGGACGGGAAATTCATATATGTGGTGAATAAGGGTGATGATACCCTATCAGTTATCGATCGCGGGACGCTCAAGGTGATTAAATCCATAATAACGGGTAAAGGTCCGGATCATCTCGCGATAAGCCCAGATGGAAAATATATATCTCTCACCGCTTCCTATGCCAATGAAGTGTGGATGTTGAAAACAGATCCCTTGAAGATGGTGGCAAAAGCCCCTGTGGGAAAGGGACCCCACGGCATCGCCGTTTCCTCTGATGGAAAGGAGGTGTTTGTCGCGAGTCGAGGCGATGCGACTTTCTCCGTATTTTCTGGCCCTGATCTAAAAAAAGTCCATTCAATGAAATTAGGCAAAGGGCCGGGCCATGTAAAGGCGCTCCCCGGAAATGGATACGTCTATATTAATGATGAGGTTGAATTCAGAACCTACATCTATGATCCGACATCGAGAAAAGTGATACATACCATATATCTTTGGCCCGAGCCCCATGAAACGGCTTTTTGGATCCCGGGTAAGTGATGGCTAAGGGCTAATCCCTCCTTTTTTGATATGGAAACGGCCGTAAGGTTAGAAATATCGCAACAGGTGGTTTTGTTAATAAGCTTAAAAACAGATGCAAGGATAAACAAATGAAACTGCAAATAACAAAACAAAATATTTTGATTTTAATATCGATTCTGGCATTTGCTTTTGTCGGCTCTGCTTTGGCTGAACAGGAAGTATACCCAATAAAAGGAAAACACCCGGGTGGGAATCTAACCCCCTCAGAAGCCTATAATATGCTAAAAAAAGATCCAAAGCACACGTTTCTGATAGATACAAGAACGAGATACGAATATCAGGATATAGGGCATCCTTTAGGGGCTTACAATATTCCACTGGAATTTTATACAACCGAGGTCGGTAGGAAGGGTTATAAAAGGATCTTGAATCAAAATTTTGGCAACGACCTAAAAGCCCTGTTTAAACCTGAAACTGACATTCTGTTATTTCTGTGTCGCAGCGCCAAGAGAAGCGTTATAGCAGTAAACGCCGCAATTGATGCCGGTTTTAAGGCAGGCAAGGTTTATAATGTGCTGGGGGGCTTTGAAGGCGACAAGGTTAAAGATAAAAAAAGTCCGTTTTATGGCAAACGACATGTCGGCGGTTGGCGTCTTGAGGGATTACCGTGGACATATAGAATGGAACCCGACCTGATATATCAGCCTGATCTCAAAAAATAACTCAGGGCAAAGACAGAGCAGATCGTATTACTTCTACAGCGCACATTGCCTGGCGAAGTTCAAAGCCGAGTTGGACGCATTCACCGGCCAGAAAGAAGCGGCGGCACCAACGGTCTGGTACCATACACTTTAACCGTAGACCGAAATTGTGCGCTTTTACAGTTAGGTATCGATCAAATTTAAATCGCCATAGCAAAAAGAATATGTCAAACAAAAGAGGACTGATGCCTAGTACGCTAAGGAGATTGACCCTATGTGCCATTTAGTATTATTTCTACCTGTTTTCACGCTACCAGTCTTTTGGTTTTTTCCCTTTCCAACAGCTATGACTATTTATCTTATCATTTTAGGGCTTTCCCTATTGCTGTATTTTTTAATTATTAAAGCGATGATGGCGAGGCCCCGGGTAGGGAAAGAGGCTATGCTTGGCAAAACAGGAATCGTTATCCAGAATATCTCTCCTGAAGGAAAAATCAAATATGCAACAGAAATCTGGAATGCGATGACGGATGAAAAAATGTTTTCGGTAGGGGAACAAGTTGTTATCCGTGGATTTTCGGGAATGAATGTTCTGGTGGAAGAAATTCCCACTGAAAAGCAATGACAGAAAAAGAGAAGATTAAATGAAACGAAAACAGGTTGCTCGGGATTCCGTTTGTGGTCAACAGGTCAACAGAAATAAAGCCCATATCATCATTATGTATAAAAATCGAGAATATCCTCTTTGCTGCCCAAAATGCCAATCTGAATTTGAAAAAACCCCTGAAAAGTATCTTGCTCACTTGAAAATTTGAAAACACAGTTGTTAAACCCGAAACCGAGCCGGGGTGTCAACCCGGCTCGGTTAAAGTGCCATTAGTTTACCCAAAATAGATTCCATACTTGCCAATCTTCCAACGCCCTTGCCACCACAGGCCATTACACCATATTCTGGGTCAACAAAGTAATAACCGTATTTTTTAAGCTTTTTTACATTTTCCTGCACAATTTTATTCGCCCACATCATATCATTCATTGCCGGGCAAATTAGCACGGGTGCGTTAACAGCTATGATAGTTGTTGATAAGACATCGTCAGCAATACCGGTTGCTATTTTACCAATAAAGTTGGCGGTCGCCGGTGCCACTAATATCAAATCCGCTTTTTTGGCATAAGATATATGGCTTATTTCTATTTCACCTGATAACTCAAATGAATTGGTAAGTACCTTATTCTCAGAGATTGTTTGGAGTGTAAGTGGTGATATAAAATGAGTCGCATTCTTCGTCATGATAACATGAACATCTGCTTCTCTATCCCTTAATACACCAATAATCTCTGCGGCCCAGTATGCTGCGATTCCGCCAGTTACCCCTAAGACTATTGTTTTTCCTTTTACATCCAAACTTAACAACACCCTCCACTACTCTTTTGTTGTGGCATGTTCTTTTTCATCTCTTCTACCTCTTTTGCATATGTTTCGGCATGTTCATCTGAACAAAAATACTTGCCAAAACGCCGGGGCGCGATGTTCTTATCTACATTAATTCCGCACTTTTCACAATGTTTGTCAAACCATCCCATTTTATTTTCCTCCTCTTGTTGAATGTTTGCTATCTTTTTTATAATAGCTTGGTTGTGGTTGATAATCTCTTCATTGCCAAACCACCCATATCCATATTTTCAAGGCGTTGCTCTTCATATATGCAATTGGCGTGCCACATGGTGTTTTAATCATTTAACCATCTGATTTTACATATATTATTTGCTTTTGGCGGCAATGAAAATGCTATGTTCTTGAGGGATGACAAAGAAAATGGATACAAAGTATCCAATTACTATCCTTTAAAGGGCTTCATGTGGGTAAAAAGTATCCAGCCATGGTCATGGCAAAATTACATGTCATTTTGATTAATGAAAAACAGGAAAGAGATGAAAATGTAGAGCAAAGCGCCGAGCGCCATGGCGTAAGAAAAGCCAAAACTGATGGCCAATGCGATGGATAAGACGGAACCCAGTACGGAACCGATTCCATTGATGCCCCACATTCTGGGCAGATACTGTTCAAAACCAAATTCGCTCATCATTTTCATGCCGAGTGGAAAAGGCATCCCGAGGAAAAACCCCAAAGGCAGCAACAAAAGAAAAGATACAAAGATCCGCATGACAAAGGGTGAGCCGAGGAAAAAAGCGAATATTGGATTTAGAACTAGAATATATATTCCGGTTATTAGACCGACAATCACCGCAGAAACGCAGAGTTTTGCGCGTATCCTCCCTTTCCACTTAACCCCGCTGATCCAACTACCGATCCCCGCACCGATTAAAAGGGAAAAAAGCAACATGGCTACGGAATAAATCGGCTGCCCTAAAAACAGCATAAATTTCTGGATCAAAGGAATCTCAATCAACATGAAACCGACTCCTATAAATGAAAACAACAACAAAAAGAGAATATTGCTTTTAGGGGTATAGCGGCTCTGAGTGCTTCCCGGTCGAATTAGCCATCCTCCCACCAGGGCGATTGTTGACATGACCAGTAAGAGGGTGATGATTAACGGTAATCCGATATCAAATTTATAAAAGAAAGGGTTGTTGTCCGTAACAGCACTGAGATCGAAATCGGCGATCCTGGTTAGTTCTGCCGGATTAACCTCTCCTTTGGAAATGAGGTATAAATCCCGATTTAGCATTTCATGTTCTACGTAAATCTTTTCGCACAAGGGGATGGCATGTGTGACTTGCTCGACAAAAGGGATGAAAGATGTATGGGTTGAATAACCGTGCTCATGCATATTTTCATGAATTTTTTGGGCTTCCTGCGGCGATATAGGTGATTTTTTCAGTACAAATACCGGAAACATCTCCGGTCCTAAAGTATAGATGTGCTTCATCGCTGCAGCGGGCGTGATACCCATTTTGCTAAGAGCTGATAAACTGGTGAAGACAAGGCGGAAGATCTCCATATCATTATGGGCCACAACAATCAGCCGCCCGTTATCATTGAGGCGATCGAAATAATCGCTGATTGATTCAACGGTGAAAAGAAAATTTTCTGTGAGGGAAAATCCTTCGGGGCTTCGACTGGTTTTGGTTATCGGAATACTCAGCATAATGATGTCATATTTTTCGTTTCCGGCCCGGATAAAATTCCTTCCTTCTTCAACGACCACCTTGACTCCAGGGAAGTCATTGTAAATTCCTCCATTGAAATCGGAATATTTTTTCATCAAATCCACCAGATCCGCATTGACTTCGACTGCTGTAATATTTTTAGCGCCTCCCTTAAGAGAGATGAGCACTTCTCTTCCCCCTCCAGAGCCAATGATCAATACCTTCTCCTTCTCTTTTTCAGATAACAATTTGAAAGGGAAATACCCCGAAAAATTGTTGAACTCGGGGATGTCCAGGCTGTTTATATCTTTATCAAAGCGATACATTGCAGTTCCAGCGGATCCGTCTATAAAAAAAATCTTTTCATCCGGATTTTTTTCGTCAGCCACAAGATCTGTTCTACCAAAAGCGCTCCAGCGGGATTCGATGACAGATGCCTCTCTCTCCGGATGCTCAAGCAAATGGAACATCTCTTTGTGGGCACCCCTGGCTAATGAAATCGTGCCAAAAAAAGAACCATATGTATTGAGAATAAAAATAGAAAAAAGAATTCCTGTGAGAAAAAATGACACTCTTTTTTTATAAGTATCAAATGATCCCTGAATTGAGAGTAACCCTGCAGGAATCGATACCAGCAGTGCCACAAGTAAGTTAACATTAACAGGGCCGATTTTGAGCATAGCAAGGATTAAAATCGTCCCGATGGAAGCCCCAATCAGGTCGGCTGCATAAACCTGGGAACTCCTTTCCGGTAATAAACGGAAAGCTGCTGATAGGAATACCCCTCCAAAGAAGAAAGGGATAAATGCAGCTAAAACAGCCAGATATATATGTTGGAAGAGGGTAACTTTGGTGATAAGAACCGTCATCATAAGGGTTGAAAGTGCCATCATTACCGAGGAGACGGGCAAAAGATTTTGCACAGGAGTTAAATCTGGATTTGATGCCTTCCAAATTCGTTTATGAACATAAATTCCCCCAGTTCCCAACCCTAAAATAGCCAATGACAAGACCAAGAATGCATAATGGAATTCGAACATTACCGAAAACATTCGGGTCAGACCGATCTCCAGCATCATTATTGAGATCGAAATAAGGGCCACACTGAAATAAAGCGAATTTTTATTACTCCATTTTCCGGGTTGAATCGAATCCTCCATTCTTTTTGCCTCAATGTATGGCACTTTTTTTCAAAAACCGCTCACTCGTCGATTTGCGGATGCATGGTTTCCATTTGTTCCATATGTCCATTTGTTTGACTGGTAGGTACTTTCGGGGTGTTACCATGAAAGAAAAAAAGTAAAAGAACTGTGAGAATAAGCGCCATAATCAGGGCGCCGATCACGAAAGTCCATTTACGAAACATTGGATCAGATAGTTGAAAACGAAATAGGGCCCGGCTGACCTTTTGTCTATCGTTCTCATCCTTTTCTTCGAGACATGCGAGTACGAACAACAAATCCGAAAGTCGGTTCAGATACTTGAGAATATAACGATTTTCAATCATGTTATCGCTTTTCAACTTAACCACTAACCGTTCTGTTTTTCGAATGCTTGTTCGGGCTACATCCAAATGGGAGGATCCCTCTTGCTGTCCAAAAGCCACAAAGCCAGGTGGAAGTGATAGGGCTTCCTCTAGCTCTTCAATAAACTTTTCCAGCCATTTCACTTCTGTTTCGGAAACGATGTTTTTAGGTGGTTTGCCTTTTCCTTTGGGAACCGAAAGCTCACCGCCCATAATGAAAAGATGTTTTTGTATCTGCAGGATGATTCTTTTGGTTCGCTTTTCTTTCGAAGAGGCCCTGGCCAGCCCTAAAAATGAGTTGGCTTCATCGAGTGCCCCGAGAGCTTCTGTGATCGGGTGATACTTGGGTACCCTTTCACCCCTTAACAGGCTGGTATACCCACTGTCGCCTTTTTTTGTGCTGATGGCCATCAAAACCTCCTTTAAATCAGGATATTAGACAATACTTACATCGCAGAATATAGCGATTCGTCTTTTGCAGGCAAGTAATAATCTTCGAGATAATCTAAAATGAGTTAAAAAAGGAAGGAAAAAGATAAGCGTTTACCGCGATCTGCCAAGCGGCCATGAAGAGTGACAATTATAAAATTTCGTCTGAACCACTTCAATTTCCGGATTTTTTTGATGATTATATTTATCCTAATATATCGTATTATCCGAGCTCTTTTTTTATGGTTTTGAATGTCGCCTCGTCTATTTCTCCATGCATATAGCGTTCCTGCAGGATATCCAAAGCTTTGGGCTCATCATGGGTCACCTTCATGTCTTTTTCACCAATGCGGATCACCCACCTGGAAAAAAGCAACAACCCAACAACCACGAATGCAAAGAGCAACAGCAGGGTTATCATTTCTTTTTTCTCCAAGTTTTTGTTTTACGCTTCATTTTTTATATCTACTTTCATTAATTCATATACGGCCTGCCGGTATGCTGTATGCAAACAGTTTTGGGAAAAATCGAGGGGTCTGTTCAAGATAGGTGGTATACGGTTCCCCAAACGTCGTCAATGCTTCCTGTTCTTCTCTCCGGGCCAGACGAACATATGTCAGGACCAGAAATGGAAACATGATCAGGGTCGGCAACGTCGGCCACTGAAGCAGAAAACCGATCATAATCGCCATGAATGCGGTGTATTGAGGATGCCGGATTCTATAATATGGTCCGGTTGCAGCAATCTCTCCGTTTCTCTGGGCTTTATAGAGCACTTTCCAGGAAGCGCCGAGTAGGAAAAGACCGCCGACTATGGCGACAGTGCTGATAAGGTGTAACGGACCGATATGGGCATTACCCTGCCACCCCAAAAGGGTTTGAAGAAGATGACTGGCGTCATGCGAAAACCACTCGATATCCGGAAAACGCGTGCTTAGCCAACCCGACAATAGGTAAATGGTCAGGGGAAAACCGTACATTTCGGTAAAAAGGGCAACCACAAATGCAGAAAAAGTACCGAAAGTACGCCAGTCTCGCCGGCTTTTGGGTTTAAAAAAACTAAAAGCGAAAAACAAAATCAAAAGCGAGTTGAAGACAACAAGTGGCCAGTGGCCATATGCGGGCAGGTCATTCATCGGCTAACTCTTTCTTTTTGCTGCATCGTTCCGGCCGATTTTGCGAATTTTCATGTTGGCTTGCGATGGTTTTCCGAGTCTTTGCAGCACTATCGTTGGCTATGATCATAGGTCCAAGTTCTTTTCCAATCAGTTTTTTGACATAGCTTTTGACATCATCGGTTGAGATGTTTGCTGCGTTCGGTAAAGATCCCGGATGGTAATGTTTATTCATAAAAGCAGTTCCTTTTTTGGATTTTAAAGCATATTAATGATACTTAAGCAAATGTCATGCCACATTATGACAGTTGATTGTAACTATCTGTAATTACTAATTTTAATATATGTCTCCTATGAATGGAGATCTATTTCGGGTAGGATGAAATAAAAAACGGGTAATAAGTAGCCAGTTTCACCTGTAAATGGTTGTTTGGTTGGGTAAAAAGTATTCATCTTAACCCATCGCCGGACCCTATTGGCGGTCAGCCTACGAAGCTCTGTTCTTGATCAGGAGTTCAAATAGGATGGTGGCGGGTTCGCTTTCCCATTCGCGCGGCCCAAGGATTTTGCCTATTAGGCCCCCCTTTTGATTCAGAATAAATGTGGTGGGGATGGATCTGATGCCAAAAGGAAAGGCGGTTCGGCCTTTCCTATCCAAAAGGGCCGTAAACGATAGTTTGTATTTTTTAAAAAAAGCGCTCACCTTTTTTGGGGATTCCCTTAAATTAACCGCCACCATGACAAAATCGCGATCTTTAAACCGCTGAAAGAGCTTTTCCATCAACGGCATTTCAAACCGGCAGTCCGGGCACCAGGTGGCCCAAAAATTTATGAAGACGATTTTGCCCTTAAAATCAGAAACACGGATCATCTTGCCGTTTAAGTCCTCAAGTTCTATGTCGACCGGCGGCGCAATGCCGGCAAGTTTGATGATCCCAAGGGTCTTGAAGAGGCCGTTTATCTGTTCCTGATTGGCTGGCGTAATTGATTTGGAGGCGGAATGGACCGGCCCTGCAAAACTCGTCAAGGCGAAACAGATCATCAATTTAAATAACGTTTTGAACCTAAAATGCATTGATCCTCATGGTAATCGGTTTATCACAAAGCGAATCGGTTTAGGAACGGCAGATAGGCCTGAAGCAGCGTCAGTGAATTGGTAAAGATCAACACACCCATGGCTACCAGGACCAGGCCGCTGGTTTTTTCGATGAGCCCCATGTATTTTTTGATACGGTTAAAAAACCTAAAAAAATACTGAACCCCCAGAGCGGTTAGAAAAAACGGAATTCCCAGCCCCATGGAATAGACCATCAACATGCGAACACCCTGATCCACCTGATCCATGGTTCCCGCAAAGGTTAAAATGCTTCCCAGCACAGGGCCGATGCAGGGGGTCCAGCCAAAAGCAAATGCAGCTCCCAGCAGCACCGCACCGACAAACCCGCCTTTTTGGGTCTTCATCGGAAATTTAAAATCTCTTAAAAAGAACAGCGGGCGAATGAGGCCCATCTTTAAGATTCCGAAAAAAATAATGATCAGGCCGGACAGTTTGGTAAAAAATCCGAGTTTTGATGTCAACATCGCCCCAATCCATGTGGCCGAAGCGCCGAGGAGGACAAAGATCGCTGAAAACCCCAAAATGAAAAACATGGAATTGAGTATCACGGTCAGGTGCTCCCGGTTCAAAAACAGGCCTCTACTGGTATCCGTCTCTATATCCCTAAGGGAGACTCCTGATATAAAAGATATATATCCGGGAACCAGGGGCAGCACGCAAGGGGATAAAAATGAGATCAGACCAGCGGCAAACGCCACTATTATGGAAATGTCGCTTAACATGCTGTTACCAGACACTGCTGGTGATTAAGATATCTTCCACTTTCCATTTTTTAAGCTGGGCCAGGGGTTTGATAACCGGCCGATAAACGAGTTTGGCCTTGGCTGTGGGTTCATCCTCAGGATTCTCGAGAGCGAATTCGAATTCGAGCGTTACCGTCTTTTTGGGTCGAATGCGGGTATCCATAGCGATCGACGTCGCCTTCCAAAAGGGTACATGCAGGTTTTTGTTGTCATCCTGAAGCACACGGGCAAAAACCGCTCCAGGTGATCCGGCATAATTACCCGTGGCCACCTCCCCTGTTCCGGCCCAGTTCGGCAGCCGGGATCCTTGGATCATTTCCAGGGGTTTGCCGCTGGAATCGGTGGCGTTCAACAGCAGCATCACGCTCCGCATGGTCTCACCGGTCGGCACCCAGTGGCCGCCGTTGGTATTGGTGATGAAAACCTTTACAGTTAAGGTTTTGCCGATGATATCACCCGCAACCTCCATGGACAAGGCTGTTTTGAGCTGGGTTTCAGTAGCACCTTCAAAATGATGCGGCCGGATGTTGCTGGGTGAACGTTTGGTTCCCCACATATTCCGGGCGTTTCCTTCCACCACGAAATTGTCATAGGGCAGCATTTCTTTACGCCAGCCCATGTGGCAGTCCTGGCATCTCTTGCCTTTGTTGGCATCATCGGCAGTCAGTTGCCCCTGCCACTGTTTCCACTCCTGATAGGTGGTCTGGATCGGCAAGTCGGTGTTGTCTTCAAGTCCAAATCCCTTCCATTCCGAATCGGTGTACACCCGGTTTCGATCCCAAACAGTACCTGAAGGCAGCTTTTTAAAGTGGCTGTGACAGGTGGAACAAAAACGTCCCTTGTCAAAAACCGGGCTGTAGGAAGCTGCCATGACCGAGTTGACCACATCGTCATAGGGGCCCAGGACCAGTATCGTGTTTCCTCTTGTCGGGGTTAAACGCTTCATTATCGGCGCCATACGGCTGGGCCTGTTTTTTTTCCTGATGACCTTTCTCACCTTGTGACAGTAATCACAGCTGATGCCGTCCCATTCTGCCCGGGACGACCACAGCGCACGGTTTAAATTCTTAATTCCCGAGTCGGAAACCGCTATCGACGGCGCATGGCAACTGACGCAGTTGCCGTCATTCTGTGGGTTGTCTAACTTGTAACCCGGACCGATTCCTTTTCCGCCGGAGGCATCGGTTCCATTGTACATGTCGAGCACTTTGCGATTAGATGTGGTGTGGGCCATTTTAGACCGGTCCCAGTAACGGGCTAGTTTGTTATGGCATCGAGCGCATATGGTCGGAGCAATGAACCGATACCCGGGACTGTCGCCCCTTGGTAACGGATTCAGAAATATATCCCCGGCCTCGCCGACCGGATAGGCCATACCGCCGTTATTGAACCAACCGTCTTTGCCGGCGGTCACCTTTAAGCTCCTGGCCGGCTGATGTCCGGTTCCTATCTCAAATCGTCCCTGCCGGTCGGTCAGGGTATACTTTTCGTCACCGGCCACCCGGACCCGTGCATCGGGTACCGGACCATATTCAGACACGACCCTGCCCCAAATACGTCTATCGCTGCTGTTTTCCGCTGCGGTCTGAGCCTCACCGGAAGCGGTCCAAAGATAAATCGCCGCCACCAGGGACAATACACCTGATACGACAAGAAACACGCTCTTTCGTCTGCGCATATGTTTTCCTCTCTTTGGCATCTGATTGGATTTAATCAGGTCGTGACGATCAGAGTCCCCCGCATATTCTCATGATTGTTGCCACAAATGGCATTGCATGAAAAAGTAAAGGTACCGGCTTTATCGGCTATAAAAGACACCAGCACGGCCTTCCCCGGCTGGATGCCGTCGGTTACGAAAACACCGAAATCCTTTAAGCTAAAACCGTGTACGACATCACTGCTTTTCAGTTTCAGGACAACACGATCACCTTTTGATACTTCAATAGCGGGTTGTTCTACGGATGATTTTGAACCCCCAAGGGATATAACATGATACGCCTTCACATCTCCCAGAATCCAGCCCCGTTGTGTATGTCCGGTGAGGGTAAACGCCTTGGCACCGGCAGGCATTCTTTTCTGCCAGAGGTGTTGATCATAGGCCCTGATCCCTATGGGCAAACCGATTACCAATGATATTAACAAGATCAAGTAGACAAGATCAATTTTTTTCTGACTGAATTTCATTTGGATTTCCAGTAGTTACAATTGAATTCCACTCACATTAAAACAGAGTGAGCGACAGATTGACAACTGGGCAGTTTAACGTCGTACCCGAGACCGGAATCGGCAGCCTTTGCTGCAATGCGCGACCCGCGGCACCATAAATCGTCTCATTTTGTTCACCTCCTCTCCGTCCCCATGATATTTTCTTGCAGCTGAACACGCGCCATCATTCGGCTAGTTGAGCAACATCAGACGACCGGAAGACTTATCGACGCCTAAAAGCTGTATAACTTCCTTGTCTTTGGAAAGGATTTCTGCCTCAAAAAAACCCCCGGCATCATTTATACTGCCAACCTCAAGGTTGGGATTCAGCTTTGTGATATGATCAGTGACAATTTCGCGTGCCTTCTCCGGGGTTATGGTGGACTTTTCTGCCAAATAGCCTGTGGAGCCTTGGCGCTGGGGAACGTAATCTTTACCGCCGGAGGATCCATAGCCACATGCACCGGCACTATGGGGTCCGATCAAAAAATAGGAAACACCTCCGACAAGGGTCAGAAGCAGCACAGCTGTGATAAAAACTCGTTTCTGTCTTTTCATTGTGTGATCTCCTTTATCAAGGTTTTGGATTCATATTTTATTGAGCATCTAAATATTGGATATGCAATTGACATGCCAATTTTTAGCTGATGGGGATTTATGATTTAACCCCCTTAATTGTTTGAATATTTTTATATTGTCGGGGTTTCTTGTTATAATGGTCAATTTTCTCCGGGTATTTTTTATCCAAACAGAAAATATATATGGGTAAAAAATATCCAAGTGTTAATTCTTTATTCGCACCTTTGACATCTGTGTCATTGAAAAGATAATTTTAAATTGGTACTGTTATTGTCTGACGGATCCAAGGTATGCGGAGATGAAAGAGGTCAACATGTGAAGGACGTCAGTAGAAAGATCAATTTATAATCATGAACGAGGAATCGAAAAACAGCCTTGAAATCGGTACGGTGATTGACGGTAAGTGGGTGATCCTGGAGTTCATCGCCAAAGGAGGGATGGGTGAGGTATATCGGGCACACCAAATTCATCTGAAACGTGACGTTGCCGTTAAAGTGATTTCAGAAGAATGGCTTGAATCCATTGCGGACGATGAAGAGGAGCGTGAGATCGGCCTGAAACGATTTCGCAATGAGATGCAGGCCATGGCCCGGGTGCGTCACCCCCATGTACTGCAAATTTTCGACTACGGCACGGTAACTGTCCAAAAAAACGGCCGTGAAGTGGTGCTCGAATATATCGCGATGGAATATATTCCGGGAGGTACGCTCAGGTCAACCATGTCGGAAGAAGGATTTGATCCCGAAGAAGATCTGATCAGAAGTTGGTTGGACATGTTTTTTATTCCTGTTCTTGAAGGCGTGATGGCCATCCATGAACTCAAAATGGCCCATCGTGACCTAAAACCGGAAAATATCATGATGGACGGTGAGACAGCCAAAATTGCCGATTTCGGTTTGGCTCATTCATATCAGTGGGAACCGGTAACCCAGTCCATTGATGTCAAAGGGACACCTGCCTATATGTCGCCGGAGCACTTTTTCGAATTTGATAAAGCCGATCATCGTTCAGACATTTACTCCCTTGGAAAGATTCTGTTCGAAGCGATCAACGGTCGCATATCTCCTAAAGCCAAGCCGTTTAAACAAGTCCATCTGTCGAATCCGGAAACGCCGTTTCTACAGGAGCTTGATGAAATCATTCGCACCGCTACTGCAGAAGAGAGAGAAAAAAGATATGACTCGGTGGAACAATTGTTAAAGGTACTGCGAGATGCGATGGACATGGGAAAAACTAGACAGAAGAGCACCGGCAATATCGCCTTACTAGGATCGAGTTTTATTAACAAACCTCGTTACATTTGGACGGGTATAGCTTTTGCGATCGTTTCCGTTGCTGTAATGGCTATTTGGCATCTCATGGGTGATCCTGGAAGAATAGAACTGCTGATCGATTCGGCAACAGAAATCGTCAAACCGGCCACACCCCTCTCTCGGTTTTTTCTGGCCAAAGACGGTATCAACATGCGTTTAATTTCCGGAGGAGATTTCTTTCAAAACGATGGCTCAGGCGATGACAAACAAAAGATGCTGATCAAATCTTTTTTTATGGATGAAAAAACTGTTTCCAACTATCATTTTGTTGAATTTTTAAACTCTGTAAAAAATACCCTGGTGGTCCAAAAGGGCGTTGTCAAACAAAAGGAGAAAACCTTGCTTTACCTTGGCCGGGGCAAAGCTCCCTACGAACAGATCATCTTTCAGCACGACCGCTTCCACTTGCGGGACACGGCCTTTGCAGGCGATCCTGTAAAGCGAGTCACCTGGTATGGTGCGGCCGCCTATGCTACCCATTACGGCAAGCGCCTGCCTACGGTCAATGAATGGCATTATGCCGCGTCCATCAACCATAAAGAGCACAAAGCCGTCGATTCAAAGGAACAGGACAGATCTTCCCTCCCGGAACATCAAAACATGCATGAAAACCATATGAAAGGTCAGGGGGTTGGTGAATCGATGTCGCAACCTGAAGAACCCAAATCGCCCGATGAGGGAACCGTATTTCAGCACACCATCAGGGAATGGGCCATACGATCAGAGTCGGATTTGAAAGATGGCGGCCAAACCCGTAGCATAAGTGATGGCGAATATCCGAGCGTTATCGTCGGACCTCGGAATGCGGTCGGCTCCAACCTGCCGGGTGGAGATTTTCGGTATCCCTGGGAAGGGTATCCCGATGTAGGATTTCGGTGTGTGCTGGATGTATCCGAATGAAGCCTCACACTGTATGACTTGGTCACAGAAAATTATGATAAAAAATATGAGAGGTTTGGCCTTGCGGCAATTGGGTAAGAGCCTTTACTGGGATGAAAGCTGATTGAATGCCAATCTGCCGCCTTTTAATTCAAAAACATCGGTATAACCAAGTTTGATAAGCTCAAAACCTGCGATGCGACCCATATGGCCGCCGAGGCAATAGACCACGATTTTGGTGTCCTTTGCTGCCGGCAATCGATCAATATTTTCCCGGATTTTTCTAAAATCAATAAACGCATCTGTTCCAGGAATATGAGTCTGTTCTGGGATATGTACATCCAGCAGGAAAAAATTTTTGTTTGCCAGCATGGCTTTTAGTTCTGCCGGCGCTAATGATTTAAACCCATCAGCAAGGACCGGAAGCGACAACAGGGTCACCGCAAGGATCAGACCCCATAGACAGATCAGATATTTTTTCATTTCCTTCCTCCTGCTGAAATACAAATGTCATACATTGTAAAAAAAATAACGTCGGTTTACTCGATTTTGGCTTTATATAACCAAAGGCTGTTGGTCACCACCGAAATGCTGCTCATGGCCAGGGGAGCCAGGATAAAAATTCTGCTTGATATTCCCCAACAAGATCCTCTCGCCTCCGATTTTGGCCTCGATCCCATGAGCAAAGATCGCGCTATGTCAGCTCCAGTCTTGTGATAATCCGTGCAATCTATATTTATGAGGTTTTTTAAATCTTTTCACAACCTAACGCTTTTCAACCTCAGGGCGTTGGAGACCACAGAAATGGAGGAAAAAGCCATCGCTGCAGCGGCAATTACCGGACTGAGGAGAAAGCCAAAAAATGGATAAAGCAAACCAGCAGCAATGGGGATACCCGTGGAGTTGTATGCAAAAGCCCAGAATAGATTCTGTTTGATATTTCTTATAGTGAAGTTACTTAACTTATAGGCCTTGACCACATCGAGAATATCGCTCTTCATGAGGACAATCTTGGCCGACTCCATAGCCACATCCGTGCCTGCGCCAATCGCTACCCCCACATTTGATTGTGTCAGGGCAGGGGCATCATTAATCCCGTCTCCCACCATAGCCACATTATGCCCTTCACTTTGGAGTTTTTTCACTTCCTTTGACTTATCTTCTGGTAGAACCTCAGCTAAGACCCGGTCAATGCCCACGGTGCGGGCAATTGCCTCGGCTGTCCTTTTGTTATCTCCGGTGAGCATAGCTACCTTTATTCCCAATTTGTGAAGTTCTTTAATTGCTTGCCCACTGTTTTCTTTTAAGACATCGGCCACAGCGATAATCCCCATCAAGGTCTTATCTTTGGCAATAAACATGGGAGTCTTACCCTCATTGGCTAAGCGGATATCCTCATCTTGGGCTATTTTCAAATCTATCTTTTTGTCCTCCATTAACTTCCGATTCCCCAGAAATATTTTCGATCGATTCAGGCTTATTTCTATCCCATGCCCGGGGATAGCGTTAAAGTCAGCTGCTTCCAATAATTCTAATTTTCTCTCTTCGGCCTCGTTGACAATGGCCTCGGCTAAAGGATGTTCGGATTTCTTCTCGCCGCTGGCAGCAACCTGGAGAACCTCATCTTCATTATGGTTATTAAAGGTAACAATATCGGTAACCCTGGGCTTTCCTTCGGTAAGTGTACCGGTTTTATCAAAGATGACAAAATCGATCTTGCGGAAATTCTCCAGAGCCTCGGCATCCTTAATGAGGATGCCCTGTTCCGCCCCTTTGCCTGTCCCCACCATAATCGAAGTGGGCGTGGCCAGTCCCAATGCGCAGGGGCAGGCGATAATCAGAACCGCGATTACCACCGTCAGAGTGAAAAGAAAGGTTCCTCCCACAAGGGTAACTCCAAAAACGGATCCCGCTAAAGACCAAACAATAGCAGTGAGGATGGCAATTCCGATTACGCCCCAGGTAAAATAGCCGGCTACGATGTCCGCCAAACGGGCAATCGGCGCCTTTGACCCTTGAGCCTCTTCCACTAACCTGACAATTTGGGCCAGGGCAGTATCCTTACCCACCTTTTCCGCAACGAATTTAATGAATCCGGTTTTATTCAAGGTGGCTCCGGTTATTATAGAACCGGGGGTCTTTTCCACGGGCATGCTTTCCCCCGTCAGCATAGATTCATCCACGGCAGTTCTTCCTTCAATTACTTTGCCGTCGACGGGTATCTTTTCGCCGGGCTTAACGATAACCACATCGCCCACCTGCACCTCGGAGATAGGAACCACTTCCTCAACCCCGTCCACTTCAACAATGGCCGTCTTGGGAGCCAGTCCCATCAGCTTCTTGATGGCCTCTGAGGTCTTGCCTTTGCTTAAGGCCTCTAAAAACTTCCCAAACAAAATTAGGGCTATGATTACCGCTGCCGTCTCAAAGTAAAGGCTCCTTACATATTGCCCTTCAGGGTCCTTACTCAGCAGCACTAAACCGGCAGCATAAAAACTGTAGAGATAGGCAGCCGATGTCCCGACCCCGATGAGCGAGTCCATATTAGGCGTACCCCTAAGGAGATTGGGAAAACCGACACGGTAAAAGTTCCAGCCGATAATAATTACGGGAATTGATAATATTACCTGCAACAGGGTAAAACGGGCCGGGAAATGCTCAGGATTCAGAAATCCCGGCAAAAGGCTCTTGCTGATCATCTCTGCCATGGCCACATATAAAATGGGAAAGGCAAATATGGACGCCAAGATAAACTTTTTCTTCAAGGTCCTGATTTCCTTTTCCCGCGCCTCTTTCTCAGCATCCGCAGCTTCTTCTCCCGCTTCAACAAGTACCGGCTTATAACCAGCAGCGGAGATGGCTCCGATTATCTGTCGGGTGCTCAGCTTGCTTTCATCATAAGAAACTCGGGCGTAGGAATTAGGGAAGTTGGTCTCTACCTCTTTCACCCCCTCAAGTTTCTCCACTGCTTTCTTAACCACTCCGGCACAATGGTCAGAACCCATTCCTATGACCTTGAATTCTACCGTCTTCTCTCCCGATACTTTGATGACCTCATATCCCGTATCCTTAACGACCTTTTCTAGATCTTCTACGCCGGTCATAACAGAATCGTAACTTACCATCGCGGTTTGAGAAGCAAAGTTCACTGCCGCCTTCACGACACCTCTCGTTTTATTGAGATTCTTTTCTATCTTTTGGGCACAGGCTGTGCAGCTCATACCTCCAATTTTTAATATCGCCTTCTTTTTCTCACCCACTACCGAATAGCCGGCCGATTCCACCGCATTTATCAGGTCCGCCTGTTTTACTTGAGATGTATCATATTCCACGTTGGCCTTCTCAACAGCAAAATTGACGGCGGCATCAGATACCCCTTCCACTCGTCTAAGGGCCTTTTCAACGGTGGCGGCACAGGAGGCGCAACTCATACCTCCAATCTTTAAGTTAGTTTTTTCATAGGGGGTTGAAAAATCCTGTCTCTCCATTTTCCTTTTCTCCTTGTCGGAACTGTCTAAATGTTTTGTCCTTATCACCCTCAGTTTCAAAACGCAGCTTTTGCGAAGATCTGGCCAGCCACAGAACAAACAATGCCAGACTGACAATAATCAAAATCCAGAAAACCATCATTAAGATCATGGTCTATATACCTCCCATCTATACCGGTTTGCATCGGCAGATTGAAACCGCAGTTATCAGTTCACCGGCTGAACCTCGATACCGACACCATTACCACAGCTGGATTGTCCCTCAAAAACGAAGGTCTCCATGGTCTAACCGGTTATTGTTATTGCTACTAGGGTAATCACGGCTTATATCTGTGGCAAGTCCGACCCAGTTGTTTTTGATGATGACCCAGCGGGCCGGACCATGAGTTTTTCGAACCATTAATGCTTGGCCCGCAGGTCGTTCATCTTTGCTTTGATTTCGGTTCTATCGATTTCACCCCAGCCAATTTATTGACACCGCGTTCGATTTTTGTGGCACAGTTGGCACAGGTCATGCCGGCGATGGGCAACATAATAGGCCATCAATCCTGTGATGGCCAAACCAATAGCCATCCAGTTGTATACACTTCTGACAAATGTGTTGACCTGCAGTTGGCTTTTCGTCGTATCAAGTGTGATGGGGTACATAATTTCCTCCTTTTTTCCGAGTTTAACCTTTATCTGTATTTAACCACATCATTTCATGCGGCCTTGTTTTTTACCGCCGGTTTTAACCATGGAGCACGCGGATAAAGCTCACGTCTCCATTTGAACATGATGTCGATAATATCCCCGGGTTCATTTATCCCGTATAGTGCTCCAAAGGCTTTATCCAGAACCGCCGCCTGCTGGATTTCCTTGAATGGCTCTCCTAAGGGATGGCCAAATGGCCAGCGTAAATGAATCGTGCGGGGTGGTTTGACTTTTTCCGTATATGCCCGTGTGAGCGATATGCCGACCGTGGGAATGCCGCTACGCTCAATCTCCCGTTGAATCAATCCAACGGATTGATTGCAGATGCCTCAAGCGGGTGTCAGCAGCACGGCGTCTACCCGGTCTTCGGCGAGCAAAGCGGCGACTTCCGGCGCCTTGATTCCCACCAGATCAGGAACATATGAACCCATGATATGTCCCATGAAGCTATAATGCTTTTTAGCAACAGTACCGATGACACCTGCAGTTTGCATTTCGCTGATCCGTTTGATGGGAAGCACGATGTTGAGATCGGTATCGGCATCGCGATGATCGTAATAATCGTGAGTGATGGTATAATCAGAGACGATGGTGTCCCGGTCAAGTATCCGATAAGTCGGGTCCCCTTGCGGATCTGCCATATCAAAAGGTTTTTGAGATCTGTGGTGGATGCCAGCGGTGGTTATCAACGCGATTTTGGATTCTGCAAGGGGTTTTACCACCGGTGTCCAAGGAACGTCCTTGGATTCCAAAGGCAGATGTGCTTTGATCAGCCGATCGGCAATAGCGGGGAAGAGAGCTGCCAATTTGGTAACGCTTTTATTTTTTAGTCTTCGAATCTTTAGCATTTGCCACTTGAAATAATATCTGTTTAATTATAGCCGAAATATTAAAGCAAACTTTGTGCCAAATTCATTTATGAGGGCTTAACCATTTGTAAATACAATATATTATTAGATTGAATGGAGACTTGATTGTTCCATGGCATGGATGAGGACATCAGGGGTCCGGGTAAAAAATATCCAGTCGAAAATGCGGAGTGGGTAGTTTTTATACAGTGTTAGGCCGATAAAGATCATGAAAAATATGTTTCGAATCAAGGATGGGAACAAAATGAGACCGGGATTGGCATCAACGGGTAACCATTTTGTTTCTGCTCCATAAGGCCAGAACCGGGCAGTGACGGAATCATTGTTAACTCCTCTCCTAATTTTTCCCTTGTGTCCCGATGGTCAAGTATTTTGCCACAATCCCTAGTGATATCAGGTCGTTCTTTGCCATCAGACGGAGCATAAATCCGATACCTGCCAGATTTGAAATAACACCCAGTAGAAACAATAGGGATTGATACCCGGCCAACCCGGCGGCAGCGGTTGACAGAAACGGCAGCCCGAGGACCGGCAAAATCGGTACCAGATAATGTGCACAACAAGCTGCCATGGTGGCAGAGGACATCCCACCGGTGGCAGCTAGGGTCGATTTAGCACCTTTCAGGGTCGTTTTTTGACGCTGTTTTTTGAGCAAAACAAAAAGGGCGACCTGAATGCCAAAACCGGCGGCGAGCGATAAAATCCACCACCGGTACTTCTCGAATTGTATCATCGCATTATACCGATCCGAAGTAAGGGTAATCAGGCCCAGATAAAATAAGACGATACCGATAGCGGCAGCCACACCGTTCATATAAGGTGAGAGTTTGAATGTATTTGTTTTTAGCCTGCCTCCCACAGAAAGCAAAGCTGTGTCAGATAAACCGGTAACCCCAGGTTGAGTCGACATCTCCATCGACTGTTCGGGGACATTATCAGGGGTGCTTCGATATTTTGTTCTCATCATTGACTGTCATGCGAATTTTTCTCGGTTTTTGAGCTATACTGAAAAAAAGTGTTGTCAGTGCCACTAGTGCCGAAATTGTCAAAGTTAATATTGTGGGTTCCATTTCTGCTCCTTCTGCCTCCTGTTTTTAAATTTTAAGTTACGCTTAAATCAATAAGGTTAATACATCCTCAAACCAAACCATGTGCCAACCTGATAAAAAATGATATACAATTTAATTTAGCACAACTAACGCATGGTTCGCAGGTCGTTCATCTTCGCCTTGAATTCGGTTCTGTCGATCTCACCCCTGGCAAATCGCTGTTTTAACAGTTCAATTGCGTCCGGCCTGTCGGCTGGGTCATTTAATTTATTCTGGTTCAGGGGCAATAGGCGGCTGATCAGCAAAATCAATACCACGAGCACCAGTCCCCAAAATACCAGCATCATAACCCCCATTCCTCCGTATCCCATCATGCCGGAGCCCATGTGGTAACTGCCGTAATCATTCGAGGTAACGAATAAATAATTTCGAGCCACATATACCGCTCCGGCTACCAGGAAAATCATGATGACGCTAGTGATGGCAAAGTTCAATTTTTTCATTTTGCAACCTCATTTATAAATCCGGAGTGTTAAGAAAGTTGTTCTTATCTTGCTGCAGTTGTTTTATTATCAATATTTCAGCCCCGAATTAAAACCTTTCAAAGCAAAAAATGTGCCAGAATCTATTCAGACAAGCCAACATCATATAAAACATATTGAAATCACAGAAAAAGAAAACTTTGTTTAGATCCAGTAACATCTTATACGTTATCGAACCCTGGTATTGATGTTTTCATTAATGAATCAGATGGATATTTTTTACCCAGATCAGTCATTTTATCCAACCGCGCTGGATACTATTGACCCACCTTCAGAGTTGTGCTTTGCATAGGGGATTTCTTTTTTTCAGATCATTTATTGATAATATTACTGTTTATTCAATAAGTTGTGATAAAAAAAACTTCATGACCAAAAATTGGCATGTAAATTGCTCAACATAAAAGCGAACCATGAAAATATGAATTCAATCAAAAAGGAAAGGAGATATAAAAATGAAAAAGATAAACAAAATATTTATAATTTTGGCTGTTGTTGGTGTACTGGGGTTCGGCATCAACGCGTTTGCCAACATGGGAATGGGAAAAGGATATGGTCCTTCAGAATGGGGCAATCATGGATCAGGCGGGCGCCACATGGGCTGGCACGATTCAGGATATGACCATATGATGGGCGACCTGAACAATGACGATTTTAAAAAGATGGATGAGGAACGCCAAGCCTTCTTTAAGGAGACGGATACCCTCAGGCGTGAGGTTTATCAGAAGGAACTGGCCCTGGAAAGTGAGTTGGCCAAAAAGAATCCGGACGCCCAGAAAGCGGTCAGCTTGCAGAAGGAAATATCCGGTTTTAAGGCGCAATTGGATCAAAAGCGAATCGAACATATGATAAGGATGAGAGGAATTGTTCCCAACGCTGGCAGAGGCTTTATGGGAATGGGTCGTATGATGGGGAGTGGCCCAGGTTACGGCGGCGACTGCCAACGATAACAATATCCCCATTAACCCTTAACCAGGGATGGCTCCCCCTCGTCGCTCCTCCTTTCGGGGAGCCATCCCCTAACCATCGTATATGAGCGCTTTTAAGCGCCCGGAGGAGGATGACAATGAACACCTCAACAGATAAAGCCCAAATTTTGACAGACCCGGTATGCGGGATGAAGGTAAACATCGATAAAACAGATCTTGCCATTACTTACAACGAATGCAGGTATTATTTTTGCTCCGATGCCTGTCGCGAGGCTTTTGAAAAAAACCCTGAAAATTATCTGACAGGCAAACCTGTTAAACGGAAAGGGTTATGGGGGCGATACCTGGACCGGCTGCAAAAGTCTACCGGCGGGAAACCGATGCAGTGCCATTGAATCAACTTGAGCGCCATCTTGATGAAAAAATGTCAGCCCGTTAATACATAATGCAAATGAAGTATCAACCGAGCGTTGATGATTCAAATTTAAAATCCACATCTTATTTCAAACACAAGTTCCCGAATAAACCGATGAAATAAAAAAATATGTATTTTGGCAGAAACAGACGTTTATTGTTTATCATAATGGGAATGGCTGCTTTCAGCGTTATTTATCTACCGGTTTGCTCCCCTCTATCCAATAGCGCCCTCAACCGCACAAATTTTTCACCAGACTTGAGTTGCGCTTTCTCTTCTCATTCCATTGTTCAAATGGGAAACGGAATATCCTTATTTTTTATTCTCTCCTTTGCGGGGTTGGTTTTTGTATTTGGCAACCTCCTTATACCAAAAGGGTACTTTTCATCCCTTTTGAAACCCCCCCGATCTTACGCTTAAATTCTCACGATACAGGTTGAATTCATATTATTATAGAAAACCAAACATTCAACACAATAGGATATTGGGAGGAAAAAAAATGATAAAAACTATTTTCCAACTGGTCCAACTGATCAAAAAAAACCATGCGTTAGCGATGATTCTTTGCTGTGCCATCCCGATTGTCGGAATTATGGCACTCTCTTCTCTGGGAGTTCTAGGGTCCTGGGGGTATTATGCCTTGATTCTACTTTGTCCGTTAGGCCATATTTTTATGATGCGTGGGATGCATTCAAAGCCTAAAGATAATACTAGCATGCAACCAAGAATCGAACATGTAGATGAAAACTAATTCCATAATGGAAAAAGAGAAAATAGATGTCGAAAGAAATAAGACAAAAGAAGTTTAAGATGAAATGGGTTTATATGTTCTTTTTAGCATTTGTCTCTTGGGCGATCTTTGCCCCTTTGGGGTTAGCCGATGTGGCAGATGATCTCATGTCTGCCATCGGCGTAGTGAAATTCACAGGGGAAATCAATGCCCCGATTTTTGTGGTGAATGGCTTGGAGAGAGAAGGTGTCCGGCTCGATGATTTCCGGGGGAAGGTCGTATTGATCGATTTTTGGGCAACCTGGTGACCTTGGTGTAGGAAGGAGATGCCTTCCCTCGTAAAATTGTATAACAAGTTTAAGAAAGATGACTTCATTGTTTTGGCTGTAAATGTGCAGGAAAAGCGCGAAACCGCAGAAAAATACGCCAGGGGTGAGAAATTACCTTTTCCCGTTCTTTTGGATGTTGATGGAAAGATTTCTAATATCTATGGTATCAGATCCCATCCAGCACATTTTCTGATAGATAGACGTGGTAAATTGATTGGTCATGCCCTGGGCGCAAGAGACTGGGCGAGTTCTGCCAGCCAGAATCTGATCCGGTATCTTTTAGGGCAATAATAAAAACAGCAAAATAGCCACCCCGCTGTAGGCGGCCGGGGTAAGCAAACGAGCAAATGATACGGCAGCGGGTTATGAAGACTTCAACGATGCCGACCCTCTGAGGATTGACCCGGCATTGAGGCTTGCCTTGGACAAGGGGCAACAGTTTGGCGTTAGCCAGTCGGTAATGTAACGATTGGAGAATGATATTCTCAGGACTGCTCTCGGGCAGGAAGCTCTTTATGCCATGATCACCAGGCCAACAGATGTCCTTCTTAAAAAGAAAAACAAGAAGCGCCTGATTCTGAATGTGGAATCGACGGAAGGCCCCGCACACGAGAACCAGGAACACATGGCTTACAACGGGAATTTTGGAAGAACTGCTTTCATCCGCCTGGCTCGGCTTTTACTTTGAAAGATTGATTCTCTTCGTCGATGTTATCTGATAAATCCGACTAAAAAAACTACAAACAGCTCACCTCAGCGAGAAAAGAGCCGTCTGTAGACTAAAAAGTCAAAATAACAAAGGGCGTGTTTATTCTCAAAGGGTTTAGCAAGCCATCCTTGGACAACCCTAACCTCCCATATTTCCCTCAATTGGAAAGCAACGATTTCATTATTTAATACCCGATGGCACAGCCGTCTTTTCTTCGATCAGATGCCCCCAACAGAACATTTTGCTGGCTGTCCAGATAAATTGCCTGGCCGCCGCCAACCTGATTGACACCCGTTGTGTCGGGAACAATATGATGGCCTATTTCCTGAAGGGCTTTGACAGTATGGCCGGAAATGCCGGATTCGACATAGACATCTTTGTCTTTCACGTGCCGGATTCGGGGTGCATCAACAGCCTCCTGCAGGTTCATCTTGAAGTCAATGAGGTTCATCAGGAACTGGACATGTCCCTGGGGCTGCATATCTCCGCCCATTACACCGAAACTCATTAAAAATGCGTCATCTTTATTAAATACCATGCCGGGAATGATGGTGTGCAGGGGACGCTTATGAGGTTTGAGTCGATTATAATGATAAGGTTCTAAAGAGAAAGAACATCCCCTGTTTTGAAGAATAATTCCGGTTCCATCCACCACCATGCCGGAACCAAAATGAAAGTAATTACTGCTGATAAAAGATACGGCATTGCGGGCATCGTCGACAGCGGTAACATATACGGTATCTGAAGCTCTATTGTAAGATAATGGTTCGGGCGGGTCCATGACCCGATGCGGATGAATCTTTTTACGGCATTGGGCGGCATATTCTTTTGAAGTCAGAATTTCCGTTGGGATTTTTTCAAACTCCGGATCGGTAATATATGTATCGCGATCACTGAAGGCGATCTTTTTAGCCTCTATAAGCAAATGGAGATGATCGGGTCCGTTGTGCTGAAGGGAGCTGATATCGTAACCTTCCAATATGTTAAATATTTCGAGCGCGGTTATCCCCGGCCCGTTCGGTGGTAGTTCGACAACCGTATATTCTCGGTAATCGGTTGTGATCGGTTCAACCCAGGTTGTGGTATGATCTTTTAAATCTTCAATTGATAGAAGTCCGCCGGTTTGTCGAGAAAAGGCGACGATATCTTTACCGATTTCCCCTCCATAAAATGATTCGACCCCATTGGTGGCAACTTTGCGGTAGGTGCGTGCCAGATCTCTGTTACAAAAAATCTGACCCGGCCGGGGGGCTTTGCCTTCAATCAGGTAAGCTTTAGCCGAAGACGGATGGGATAAAAGCTTCTCTTCTGCTATCTGCCACTCACCTGCTATTACCTCCGAGACTGGAAACCCGTTTTCAGCATAATAAATCGCGTCTTCGAAAACATCCCCGAGTTCCAGCCGGCCATAACGTTTTACAGCATCTGCCCAGCCATGAAGCGCTCCCGGTACCGTCACCGACAGGATCCCGGTTTCAGGTATTTCCTGAAAACCCCGTTCGCGAAACCATGACAAACCAGCCGCATAGGGTGCGCGGCCACTGCCGTTCATGCCGACAAGCTTTTTTTCCGGGGCCAGGTACATCAATGCAAACGCATCACCACCGATTCCCGTTGAATGGGGCTCAACCACGCTTAAAGTGCAGACCATGGCGACCGCCGCATCAATGGCATTCCCCCCCTTAGATAGGACCTTAAGGCCGGTCTGCGTGGCCAGTTGCTGACTTGAAGCGACCATTCCGCGACACCCCATGGCAACGGATCTTTGGGCAAAGCTGCTTGATTCTCTTTTTTGGGTATATGAAAATCGCATGCGGTATTTTTTTCAAGTCTCAGGGTTTGAGTTCCACTCGATCATCAAGCTTCTCTCACCCTCATTTTACGCCAACCCTCGCTTGTAAATCGTTTCTCGCGGGACACCCCCCAATCTTTCATCGCCTGGATGTAAGCCCGAAGATCGGTTTTTGCCAATTTTTGAATTTTCGATCGCTCCTGATCTCTTTTTTGATGATCGTCCGGCGTAATTCCGGCCCATGTCGCATACCCTTTATCGAAAACCCATTCGGCAGTAACCGCTTCTGGGGAAATTTCCATTATCGGTGCATGGGACCTCACCATATTCATGTTGAGCTCGATTACCCAGTCATTGTCCCATACCCTGCTATCGGATTCGGTTGTAATGTTATGACTGCATTTCGGGCAATAGACCTTTGCGACGGCCATTTCATTTAAGATCATTCTTCCAAAGAAAATTTCAGAAGTATTTTTTCCGCAAGCACAAACCTTTCTGTAGCTCTGACACATAATTGACCTCCCCTGGTAGATGCATTTTTCAATAGGGCAATTCCACCCTAATAGAGTCAAAACTCGATTGGATTTTATTGGTTACTGGTTTTCGAATCACGAAATAAAACAGATTTTCTGTTTTTACCTTGATTTAAGTCAAAAAAAGAAGGTGCTTGGGACATGAGCAGGTTTATTTAATTCCAGAACTTTTCCGGGTGGACCGCTTTTTCGTAGCCAAAGATGTCGTCCATCCATAGCAGAAACCGATTAAAAAGGGTGGTTCTCCGGATGATGCCCCGGGTCATATCATGGATTATCCCTTTGGGTTTATTAAATGGACATACCCGGATGCAATTGGCGCAATCCGATCTGTTTTTTGCCCAAAAGGCAAAACACTTCTCTGCATTGACATACCATTTCAGAGTTCCGGATTGATTGGAGATATTATGACCCTCCCCTGTCATTTCGCCATCGGTTATGGCCTGACCCGGACAATAGGTCGCACACTTTTTACATTTTTCACAAAACGCCTTAACACCAAAAGGCCGATAGGTGTCACAGCTGAGTGGAAGATCAGTAAAAATCTTACAGAGTCGGACCCTAGGGCCGAATTTTTCAGTAATCAAAATTCCCAGACGCCCGGTTTCCCCAAGTCCTGCCGCCATAGCAAGTGGTACACTGAGGGCCGTGTCATTACCGCATGGAATCGCCCGGTAACCAAGGCCCCTTATGAACGTGGCCAACAGATTGGCAACAAAGGCCATCATCGAATATCCGAATCCTGTTATGCCCCCCTCCAAGGTTGTAGGGGACAATTGGATTCCTTGATAATCCATTGCAACGGCGAGAACAACTGCATTATTGATTCCTTTGGGAAGTTCGGCAGGATAATGCTTTTGGGTAAGTGCATTGTATTCATGGGAATAAACCCAGTTTGGATGAACACGACAAATCCCAACCAGATCCGCTCCAAAATATCGAGCCGCTTTTTTGATATAACTGCTCATCTTTTCAGGTGGCATCTTAACCGGCTCGCCGCTTTCCACATATTGTTTAATCCGCTCGTTGATGCCCTCCCATTCATAAAGGCCGGAGTTGCTTCTGGCGTTTCCAAATGCAGCGCTCCACTCTATGTTCCATGCGGCGTTTCTGAATGCATAGTCAATTTTCCTGTATCCAATTTTTTCTTTAAATTTGACTTCCTTGTAAAAGCGCATTGCATGGGGGCGCATCTTTTCATCCCAAAGCGCTCTCTTAAACATTTCATTCTTTTGGTCAAATCGATAGGGGGCAACTGAAAATGGGAGATCTTGCCCGGGTTTGCGGCTCTCAGTATTCACAAAAACTCCATTAAAATATGACTACTCCTCTATCACCCGGAGTGTAGTACTTTTAGTTTCGCATCGATCAGTTGGTTGTGAGAGAGACGCAGCAGGTTTTTCAGCTTGTTCATCAGGTAGTGTTCGTACTGGTCCATTTTTCCGTCAACATAGACGATTCGCCACAGGGTTTCGATGATTTCTATTTTTTCTTGGTTCGAATAATTCTCATTGATCAGCCTGGCAAATTGCCATAAATCAACACTTTTTTTCAGTTCCTTTTCTGCCTCTTCAATCAGGGCATCTGCATGCGCCGGGGATAAACCGTATTTTTCTTTTAGAATCGATAGAAGCGTTTCCATTTCCGCCTGGGTAAATGTTTCATCTATTCGCGCTATCTCCACAAACAGAGCGCAGGTCGCCACCAGTATGTCGTGACCTGATTTCCGGTCATCGGTTCGGGAACTTTCTTTTGCGGTTTTATTGAAAAATTGTTTTAAGATATCGAGCATTTTATCCCTTTCTTTTTTAGCGTTTCCGATTTTTTATTTCTTTAAAACGCATCCGGCTTTAGAAGCTATTTCAAAGCATATACGCTATACATAACAGGTCATCAGGTCAAGAAAAATGGTTGTGACTCCATAAGAACTGATATCTCACCATCAACCCGGATCCGGTCCAACCTGGACAAGCATTTTACCAAAATTATCGCCGGTAAAAAGACCGATTAACGCACCCGGGGCGTTCTCAATCCCCTTTACGATCGTCTCTTTCCACTTGATTCTACCTGCCGAGATCCAGGCGCCGATTTCCGAATAAAATTGAGGCAGCATGTCGAAGTGGTCCGTCACGATGAAGCCTTGAATCGTTAACTGTTTTGAAATGGCATAGAACAGATTATAAGGTCCGGGCTGTGGTTTGGTCGCATTGTATATTGAAATCATGCCGCAAAGCACGATGCGACCGTATGTGTTCATCCGTGCAAGTGCTGCTTCCAGGTGTTTCCCTCCTACGTTCTCAAAATAGATATCGATCCCTTTTGGACAATGTTTCCTGACTTCTGCTGCAAGGTCATCCACGGTTTTGTAATTGAAGGCAGCATCGATCCCGGCTTCTTCGATGAGCCAAGAAACCTTTTCGTCTGAGCCGGCGCTCCCGACCACATGGCATCCTTTGAATTTCGCAATTTGACAAACGACCGACCCAACAGCACCCGAGGCTGCCGAGACAAATACGGTTTCCTCTTTTTTGGGTTTGCCAATTTCAAGAAGACCAAAATAAGCGGTCAACCCCGGCATGCCGGCGATGCCGAGATGCGATTGAATGGGCGCTAGACCCGGATCTATTTTCGAGAGACCTGTACCGTAAGATATATTGTATTCACCCCATGTCTGCATGCCCAAAACAAAATCACCGATTTTAAATTTGCCTTCCTTCGATCCCACCACCTGACCAACGCAGCCGCCTTCCAGGGGCATATTGAGTTGAAATGGAGGCACATAGCTCTTACGATCTACCATGCGTCCCCTCAAATAGGGATCAACCGACATATAGATGTTGCGAATGAGCATCTGTCTTTCGCCAATTTCAGGGATCGGCACTTCGACAAGTTCGAAATCGCTCTCACGCGGGAGGCCAACGGGACGACTTTTAAGGTGAATCTCGCGGTTTACCATTTTATCCATTGTTTCCTCCTTTGATTAAAATTGCTAGTTTGGTTTTGAATATATCATAGAATCGATACAAATCCTACTTTTGTCTTTAGCCTGAAGTTTTTTTGGGTCAGGTTGTTGACTGAATTCCCGATTTAAATATTGCATAATAGAACAGTATTGCCCTAAATACCCTGGTAATTCTATCGTTATACTCTTTTTGGAAAGAAGCCTTTATGGAACAAAGCCCGGTCGATCAATTTAATCGAGCATCCGGAGGCACTCGGAAATGGTTCGGTATCGGCTTGCTTTTTCTGTCCGTACTGGGATTCACGACTAGCATTTTAGCCGCAAATAGGGCCTTAAAGGATGGGATCGATGTACATACCATCAACGCTCTGCGTTACTCCATGACGATTGTCCTGCTGTTTCTTTTCCAAAAAATCCGTAGAAAGCAATTAAAATTACCCAAACGCGAGCGCTATACGAGCATGGCCCTCGGCATTTCGGTTTTCATGACTGGAGTCGGATATCTGTCTGCCACTAAATATCTCCCGATTAGTTTGGCGGTTTTGATCTTTTACACCGCCCCTTTTTTTGTCGCAATCATATCCAGGTTTACGGAAAATGAACCGATCACAATTATTCGTTTAATTGCCATTGTTATCGCTTTTATCGGTATTGCGCTCGCATTAGGAATTCAAACTGAAGCGACCCTCAACTGGCAAGGCGTTGCATTTGGGCTGCTAGCCGCATTTGGTTACACCGGCCTTGTTTCCGTCAGTAGCCTCACGATGAAAACCGTCAATCCACAGGCGGTCAACTTCCACTGTCTTGCTTCAGGGAGTGTATTGTTTGTGGTATTTCTGCTTTTCACCGGCGGTGCGGAAACGACCATTTCCCAATCCAGCTGGTTAAAGCTGGGTTTTTCAAGCCTATCGCTTACCGTCGGTTTTATGACATTTTTCACCGGCCTTGAGATTGTCGGCCCGGTAAAAACTTCAATGTTAATGAACATGGAGCCGATTTTGACGATTATTTTAGCCACGATAATGCTAGGGGAAAGGCTCTCCCCTGTTCAATGGATTGGTGCGGGGTTGGTGGTTGTGGGCATCATTTTGATTACCGGCAGAATTAAAAAAGAAAATAATTGATTGCTTAAATCAAATTATTACTTGACAAAAACAAGTATATATCATATTCATGTTCAAAATGAAACAACCCTTCCTTGAGGCGGATTATGACGGTCCAAAAGAAAATGTCCGAAAGTGTCGCTGAGTTTAGAAGATTTAGCCGTTTTTATACAAAACAGATCGGTCTTCTCGCCAAGGGGTTTTTAAAAACCCGGTTTTCTTTAACCCAGGCGCGTATCCTTTATGAACTGGCTAATCACGAACAACTCACAGCCAGCGATATTATCAACGAGCTCGGCATCGATCCGGGTCATCTCAGCCGTATCCTGAATAATTTTGAAAAAGAGGGCCTGCTACACAAAGTCCGGTCAAAGTCGGACTCACGCCGGAGGATTATTAATCTTACCCCCCAAGGTCAAAACGCCTTTTCGGTGCTCAACGAGCGATCTATGGAAGAAGCCGAAGGTTTGCTGCTTCGTCTGACTGGCGAAGAACGACGTCGGCTCCTCAATGCCATGCAGACGATCGAGAACATCCTCGGCGATGATTCAAAACCACCAACGTCCTATCTGTTACGATTCAATTCACCCGGCGATATCGGTTGGATCATACACCGGCATGGCGTTTTGTATTCTGAAGAATACGGTTTTGATGAAACCTTCGAGGCATTGGTCGCGGAAATCCTGGTACAATTCATCCGTAAGCACGATCCGAAGCGGGAATGTATTTGGATTGCCGAACAGGATGGAGAACGTGTTGGGGCGGTTATGATTGTGGATGCCGGCGTGCAGATCGCCCAACTGCGCCTCCTTTTGGTTGAGCCAAGAGCCCGGGGTAGGGGCATCGGCAAGCAGCTCATCAACGAGTGCATCAAATTTTCAAGACGCAACCGCTACCGAAAAATCAAGTTATGGACACAGAGTAACCTGTTGGAAGCACGCCATCTATATACGAAAGCAGATTTTAAAATGGTTGAGGAATACCCACACAAAAGCTTCGGCCTTAACTTGATCGCCGAGTTCTGGGAGTTGTCTCTGCAGGACTAACGGTCGCATCAATTTCACAACCAAGTTTCACACCTAAGGGTTTTAATGACCCGCATCCCGTATCCAGCTTGGGGTTCCGGTGGATTGGGGGATCGAGTTGGCTGAAAAGAAGGGGTACCTTTGACGGCAGAAAGGTTAATTCCAAGAGGGCTTATCTGGGCAAGTCTAGCCCCTATGTTTTATGGCGCTATGAGCGTATCAGCCAAACTGGCCGGTACACACCTGAGTGTTTGGCATCTCGGAGCGGGCCGGTTTGGCCTTGGTCTACTCGTGATCCCGGTCGTTGTCAAGGCGCTGGGGCTTGACCTTTGGGGGCAACAGCGTTTTCTGCTCATGGTGAGGGGCCTATGCGGTACGGCTGCATTCTTGTTGCTCATAGCGGCCTTCCAGATGATTCCTCTCTCTTTGGCAATGATAATTTTCTACCTCTATCCGGCCGTCACTGCCCTCCTGTCTCCTTGGGTTGCGGGCGAACCGACCCCTAAAATCGCCTGGTTTTTTATTTGTGGTTCTTCCATCGGTATCAGTTTGATCCTATGGCAGCATGCAGCTTCGGGCCCTTTGAATCTGGGGCATCTGTTTGCCGGGATTGCATCAATTTTATGTGCGCTCACCTTACTCCTGGTTCGGAAATTGGGTAAAGTCAACAACGTCTACACCTTGTTTTTCTATCATTGTTTGATAGGAACACTTGCCAGTCTAGTGCCATTACTGATGCAGGAGCTTCCAATTCTACCCGGGCAAACATCCGCCTGGATTGGAGTTGCTGCGGTGGCTGTTTTTTCAATGTGCGCGAATCTTTCAATCAACCAGGCTTTAATGCGATTTCCGGCGCCGAAGGTAAGCGTTATGATGACAGCCGAAGTGCCTCTTGTTTCAGGCTTTGGGTTGCTTTATCTGGGTGAACCACTAAGTTGGGGGTTTATTGTCGGTGCCCTGCTCATATTCGGCAGTTCTATCGGTCTAAACCTACTGCCGACCAAATCAACTTTAGATTGACCTGCAGGGGGTTTTATAAGAAATCCCCAACATCATTCGGAGGTATTGTCATGATGAAAGTCCGCCAACTGGTCCATGAACATAAAGAGCTGATTATCCAACTGCGTCGTGACCTGCATCAGATTCCGGAAACCGCTTTTACGGAAAAGAAGACGTCTGCTTATTTAACGGATTACCTGAACAAACAAGCGTTGGATGTGCAAACCGGAATTGCCCAGTATGGAATCGTCGGGCTGATGGAGACCGGAAGACCCGGACCGACGTTAATGATCCGCGCCGACATGGATGCCCTGCCTGTCGCCGAACGAACCGGACTTCCTTTCGCGTCCACTCACAAGGGGGTTATGCATGCTTGCGGGCATGACGCGCACATGGCGATGGTTCTGGGCGCCGTAACCATATTTAACAAAATCAGGGATGAGCTCAGCGGCAAAATTAAATTTCTTTTTCAACCGGCCGAAGAGGGTCCCGGTGGGGCTAAACCGATGATAGAGGCGGGGGTGATGGATCTCCCCAAAGTCGACTATTCGATCGGCTGTCATGTGTGGCCCCAAATTCCGGAAGGAACCATCGGTGTAAAAGCGGGACCGTTCTTGGCTGCCATGGATCGTTTTGACCTCAAAATAATGGGTCGAGGCGGACACGGGGCCATGCCTCATTTATGTATAGATGCGCTCGAAGTGGGCACTCAGGTGATAAATGCCCTGCAGCGGATCGTCAGCCGGCACATGAATCCGCTAGAGCCGGCGGTGGTCACGATCGGGAGTTTCCATGCCGGAACCGCCTTCAATGTCATCCCCGGTGAAGCCGAGCTGAGCGGAACCACAAGAACTTTTAATCAGGATATATGGAATGGATGGAAAGAGCGCATCGAAAAAATCGTCAGCGGTGTGTGCGAGTCGATGGGGGCTGATTTTGAGTTGAAATTTGAACAGGGATATCCGGCAACCATCAACGATGAATCAATAGCTGCGGTGGTATGGCGGTGCGCTGAAAAAACCGTGGGGAAGGATAAGGTGATCGATCCTGAGCGAACAATGGGTGGCGAAGATTTTGCCTTTTATCTAGAAAAATCAAAGGGGTGTTTTTTTGCTCTCGGTACGGGCCGAGAGGGTTGTGTTTCTGTTCATAACCCGGCGTTTGATTTTAATGAAGAAGTTCTATTGCTCGGTGTGGAAACCTATTGCAGGGTTGCACAGGAATTGCTGAAATAAGACCGGCAGGTCAACATCTATTCAAAGTGGAGGATAACCTGACTTCAAAAATATCTTGAATTACAAACTCCTTTGGACTATATGAGGAATCGTCTAGACCACCTGCAACGGCCTTAGTAAAAGGAGAAGATATCGGTTTGAAAATATCGTATGTCTGGTTTGATATAGGCTATACGCTGCTTTATATGCAACGCGAAATTACCTATCAGCAGGTTTTGAAAGAATATGGCGCTGAGGTTTCGTTAGAAAAGCTGGAGAAATATTTTCATCTAACCGATAAACTGTTTATGCGGGAGTATCCGGGCATCTTTTTGAAAGATAGAGGGGTTTACATGCCCTGGTTTTTGGGCGTATTGAATTATCGGTTGGGGCTCAGTCTGGATGTATGTGAAGTTGATGAGCGATGGGAGAAAATTCAAGAAAAGACACTCAATTATTGGTTGCCGTATGACGGCGTTTATCAAGTATTGGAAGAACTAAAAAAAAATTCGATCGGTATAGGTATTATTTCGAATTGGGATCATAGCGCACAGGAAATTCTAAAAAATACAAAACTCCACAAGTATTTTGAGCATCAGGTGATTTCATCCGAGATCGGTTGCACCAAACCGAGTGCAGAAATCTTTAAGGCTGCTATCGATAGAGCGGGCGTTAATGCCCGTGAGTGTCTCTATGTTGGCGATAATTATTATGACGACGCGATTGGTTGCCGAAAAGTAGGCATGAACCCTTTGATAATTAATCGATTCGGTTCTTTGGGGGTCGAGGAAATTAAAGATTGTCCTATAATTCCCCATATTGGAGAAGTCCTTAGTTATTGCAGGAAAACAAAGGAACGGAAGATCGTACGGGGTAGAAAAATCAGTTAAACA
>Ga0255052_10000315_pt1 | contig 38444 bp, 71 predicted proteins | sample JV7_2_21_MG_FD_188632 | JGI IMG/M metagenome (GOLD analysis project Ga0255052, IMG submission 188632) | Seawater microbial communities from Jervis Inlet, British Columbia, Canada - JV7_2_21 | ecosystem: Environmental > Aquatic > Marine > Inlet | place: Canada: British Columbia | collected...
TGAGCGTCTATGAGCATCTGAAGATTGATTCTCCCCACGCCGGCGCGCAACCCGCATGCCGCACCATACCCCACACAAGCTAAGCTACAGCCAGATTTTACCCCTGTCAAGTCATTTTCGAAAAATAATCAATAAAATAAAAATTAATAAAAATTTGTTTTTATTTTGCTTTTTACTATTGATTTTAAATAGTGCAGGCATTATCATTAAGTATCGAAACAAAAAAAACGAGAGATACACAATGGAAAAGCAAGCATTAATGACAGTACTAGAAACAGAAAGCGTAATCATCTTTGTAAAAGCAAACGGAGATACAAGAGAAATGAGTGCAGTGATCAATCCGGACCAACCTGTACAGTATGAAAACTCTGACGCTGTTGGTGTTATTGATACTATATTAAATCAATATAGAGCTATCAAGGCTCACTCAGTACTTTCAATTAATGGGGAAATGGTATAATGACTCATAAATTTGCACCAAACCTACAGGCTTATATTAGAGCGCATAAAATTCAAGAGTGCAACGACAAGGAATTAAAGAGAAAACAAGCATTTAATTTAACTTATTTAATTGTTTCAACTACCCTTGATAATCTAGTCAAATAGAAATATACTTGAACAAAGAAACAAACTTGAACAAAGAAGCAAAAGAGAGATAGCAAATGTTAATCAAGGCAGCAGCACTAACGTACATTGTAAATAATTATCGCAGATTTAAAAAAGAATTAGGTAAAGCAGCTAATTACGTTAAACCTAAATTCAATAAGACAGATGCAATAGGAGGAGTTAAGCTCTTTATAGGGTTTTGGCTACTAATGCCAATTATCGCTTTCTTTATGTGGCTGTTTGGATATTAAAAAGGAGAATAAAATGAATATAGATATGATGGATTTCCTGACTGATCAGCAAGTAGGTCAAATTCAGCAAGTAATTGTCGATAAGATGATTAAGAAAATAGAAAAGTGTGATATTGATATTGACGAAATTATGACAAAAGAAGTAGAATCTATAATAGAAATCGCTTTTCAAGAATGTGAGTTAGAACCAGTTCAGAGTTTAATTACAAATTTCCTTACCAGTAAGCTGGAAAAAGCACTCAAATAATAAAAAAAGGAGAATAGAAAATGCTACGTAGATCAAAAGGTCAAAAAAGACACAACCTTACAATTAACTCAGAAATTAAAAACATTAAAAGAGAACTTAAAGCGAGACAGTAAAATGCATGATGACTTTAAAAATTTAATGGAAGAATTATCACTCCAATATGTACATGCTCTTAAATATTTAAGTGCTTATGAATTAGCAGAAATAGAGCATAAGGCTCTCAGTTATGGCTGGATGCTTGAGGATGTAGACTTATACTCTAAAACTGGGAGAATGCCGCAATGATTGCTGAAATGATAAAGATGGTAACTGATAGAGATGAGCTAATTGAGAAGTTACTTGATTTCTTGAATGATATAGATGACGATGTAATATTTAAGCCGTGCAATACATCTAAGTTAGCTGACATATACGCCAGTATAGAAAAACTAGAAGCAAAATTACAGGTGCCATCATGAAGATTCAGAAAGAACTTGGAATATACTTAGCTGAAAGAGCGAAGAGTGAAAGACAAATCAACCAACGTGAGGATATCATTGATGATCTATTAACGTTAATTGGTCATATAGACGATAGCTTTAGTTTAGATCAAGATCATATAAAGGAACTTGCAAAAATAAACACTAATATAAATAAAATGGAATAAATTAAGATTGAGCTATTGACATTAAGATCTTTTAGGATTACTATTAAAGTAACAGCGAGAGTTAAGGTCATGAAAATAGCGACAATTATCACATCAAAGCAGCACATGGAAGAGAGAATCGAAAGAGCAATAAGTATGAATGTTTTTATTGCTAAATTAACTAACTGGAAGCAAGATCAAAAGGTGTCGTAATGAGCAAGATAGGTGCAGAGATAGTCGTTGAGCAGGTAATAGCTGACCTCTTAAATGAGATTGAACAGAATGTAGCTGACAGAGCTATATATGTAGCTAATAACCTTAAGTTCATGATTGAACAGACTGTTATTGAATATGATCGGCTCAAAAATGAATTGGAAGAAGCTCAGGGGGCGTACCAGTGGATATGCAAGCAAGATTAAAGAAAGTGCAAGAACTGTGCATTGAACATAATGTTATTAAGATAGAAATTAACCGATTTGTAGATTTTGAATTTTTAGTGGAGAATTACTCATGCGCGGCAATACTGTCAGTAATAAGTCAGATAAAATCAACGAGATAATTAAAGAGTCAGGAATGGCCTGTATTTATCCAATAATACACGGTAAAGCGATCACTGAAAAGCCCAAAGAGTGTTATTTGATTAAGGAGGTTCTTGAGTATCAAGTGACAAGTAAGCGCAAGAAAGAGCCTGAGAGCGTATCTGTATTGGCCTATAATTTTGAAGGTGAATTGATAGATATTGCAATCACAGGCAGAACTATACTAACCAATAACTATGATATATATTTAGATTGTGGCAATCTTGGAATGGATATCCATGGATAGCTTATATGATAGGTGCATACAGATACAACCTCTTGTGTGTTGCCCCGTAGCAGAGTTTCATAATTTAGAGGACAGGACCTTCTACATCTGTCAAGACAAAGAATGGACCTATACAAATGATTGCAGCTTAGATGATTTTACATTTGCAAGAGATATAAGAGAAATTTTAATAAGAAAGGATCTATAAGATGGAACAGTTAATTGAATCAATGTTGACAATATTACTATTGTGTGAGAATAGCCATGTAGATAATAAGAAAGAGAATGCCATAGGTAAGTATCAGATAAGACCTATATTTGTTGAGGATGTGAATAGAATCCTTGGTGTTGATGTATTCGAGCATAGCCAAGCACGTAAAAAAGAATACGCCCGCCGCATGATAAGAACTTATTTATATCACTATGGTAAAAGATACAAGAAAGTAACTGGACAAGAGCCAACTATTGAGGTTTTAGCTAGGATCTTTAATGGTGGCCCCAATGGATACATGAAGATTTCAACTAAGAATTATGGGCTCAGAGCTAAGAATTTTTATAGAGTTCTCTATGATTGGCCAAAAAAAGGTAAAAATAATTAAAGTTTTTTTCTAAAAGGCTATTGCAATACTTATTTATCTGTGTTATTATTAACTTATCAACACAAACTAATAAGAGAAAAAAGATGCTTACAATAACTAACTTGACACTAAACAAAATCGCAATGACTTTAATCGCATTTGATGTTGTAATGACTCTTAACGCAGTAACTAAACTAGCTTCAGCAATAGCTTAAGGAAAAGATCATGATCACGGCAAATCTAGAATTAATCGGCAAGGGTGCATTCACTAAAGTGTTCAAATTAAATAAAAAAGAGGTTCTTTTTAAAACAACATGTCCGGCGAAATATTGCTTTGCTGAATGGCTCGGGGGTGATCGATTCTACCCTGAGATACGCAAAGATAATGATCATAACTTAATAGGTAAGCTATATGATAAGATTAGAGCACCCAAAAAACAACTTAAGTCGATGCACTATAGAATGTATAGACATTTGGTAGATCTTAGGAATAGCAATTATACAGCTCAAGGATACAACGAACTCTACGAAATGTTTGAGCAAATAACCTATAAATCACTTAGGGAGTCCTTAATCAATGCTCTTGATGGACTGTCCAACTATATTGATTGTGACTCTATTAGGTTTGAGATTTCCCCAAGAAATATAATGACAGACAAAAAAGGCAATTTGATTTTAAATGATGTTTTCTTTTGCTCGAGAGAGCTAGCTTTAGTGAAAGGTTATTAATATGGATGTATTATATTACACTGGTTTTTGCATCATGGTTGCAATAATAGGATATTTAATAAGACCAAAAGAAGAGAAATAAAATGAAAATACCAAAGAAAATAAAAGATGCTGTGAGTTTCTATAATAGATGTTCTAAGAATATACTATCAGTTGATGCGATTGGAGAAGGTCCTAAATTTATATTAAGGGAGAACGGGCACCTTGTGATGGGCTCTGTGAGTGTTGAATGTATTTACGATGAAGTAGCTTCTAGAAAAATTGACCATAGGTAATAATAAAATCAACTCACGCTTACATAGAGATCGGTCATGGAGTTGAGATAATCGAGCAAGGAGAAGAGAATGGGTAAGGAAGCAAAGATAACCTACACAGGTGGCTGGTGTGATGAGTATGTGCCAAAGAAAGATATAGAGGTATCTGACAATCAAGTCAGTATAAGTGTTAATGCTGAGGTTATACACATTAACAAAAAGGGCCTAAAATACTTGTTAGCATTGATAGAGGTGAAAAGCAATGAGTAAAGTTAAATTTTTAAAGAAAGTTGGTGATGAAGTTGCTATTAAAGCTAAGATAATCAAAATAGATAAGGATGATATAGAAGGCGTGCCCGTTTTATTATCAAGTCGTAATTGCGAGGAATGGATATCGACTGATGAAGCTATTGAGTTAGGTATTATTGAAAAGGATGAAAGTCCATGCAATCCCTACTGTAATAAATTAGATCATGTAGGCAATGGTATGTTTAAGTGTGATTCATGTGGTAGTATAAATAAATATGGTATTGGAGGATGAATAAGTCTATAGAATGCCCTGCATGTGAGAGGAAGTCATTTAACTATGCTTTATATGATCATGGGTTAAGTGTTGAGTGGAGCTGTGGTACATGTGGGTATAAGGAGAATGAGTCAGTCAATGGTGATTGGTCAGTGTTATTTGGTATACCAGATGAGAATGAAGCAATAGGTTGGAAGGACTCACGCACTAATATCAGTTATCCAATGGCAGAGGCCCATAGGAATAAAGGCACATGTAAACCCTATTGTAATGTACTTAATAATATAGGTGTTGGTATGTTTGAGTGCACTACATGCGGCTATATACATAGATAAGGAGGATAGGAAATGCAGAACCCAACAGAACAGCAGATAGATGATGCTATCGCTAACTTCACAGTAGCTAGTGAGGACGATTATACAGGCCAATTTATAGACTATAGGGTTCTTGGGCTACTTAAGTCAGGGATAGCCTTTGAGACAACTAACTGCATCACTGAACATGCGGCCATAATGGAGTTTAAAGATATGGTAGCCATAGAGCTAGAGATGTATCCATAAAGTAAACATATAATAAGAATAACTACACAACGTGCAATGCGAAGCATGCACAAAAAATATAATAAGAATAAGATTATAAATAGATAAACAATATTAACATATACCAGACATGCGTATCAATATAATACATACGTACAATAATAATACACATAAAGGAGTATGATATGATAGGTAAGTATATAAGTAATAGAGTACCAAAGGATGGCTACTTCTAGTTTTTATCCTTAAAATCAAAACAACTGTCACCAATACTATACATATATTGTCAATAAATATATACACTAGTATGTGTCACCATAACTATACATATGGGGGGTGGAGGGGGCTATGTCACACAATGTATGTGGAAGGGTCATTTCCCTATCTCCCCAAAAAACTAATCCACACACACACTGGTAATAGATGATGATTAATAATTATAATAAGGAGTGGGGGTTATCTCAATCGGCGAAGGCCTACTGCTATTAGTATACATAACCTATAATCAAAAAAAATCATGAAACTCATCCTTTACCCAATTAGCTAGAGTCATGTAGTCTTCAATATTATAAGAATCAAACTCTACATAAGATTTAACTAAATCACTCAATAACCTAAGTAATTTATCAGGATCACCTTTTAATTTATCTATTACTATATCATCTCTAAAAGAGGCTGCAGCTCCTGAATACTTAGCAAAAGCTGCATCTAATATCTCCAAATACTCTTTGTCGCTCATTTCCTAATAATCTCCATCATCTACATACAACACCTTACACTCATTCCAACTATGACCAAGATCAGTTATATTTAACTCCTCATCAGGTAGTCCCTTGTTAATGAGTTCGAACTCAATCAATTCTCTAGCAGAAGTCATACAGTCAGCTTGTACTATCACTACACTACCTATATAATAACCCGGTCCTGTGTGTTTATATATATTCATGACAATCTCTCTTTTAATAACTTATTAGCCAACTCAATTGCAGCGTCGAAGGCTTCAGGCACCATCTTTCCTGAGCAGAGGCCCGGAGAGAAATTACCTACAAGTATCTTTTCACATTTACGGAAGTCGGATATATCTTTATCACACCAACCGTATGATTGCTGACCATGCTCATTATCTTTTCTTACTAAGGACACCTCCCATCCGCTATCTCCATCACCAAAGGCTTGTACGATCCACTCACTATCACTACTCTCCATAATCCATCTCCTTTAATATATCAATCAACTCTTCATCGCACCCACTACAATACTCATCAAATGCAAAGCCACTAGCATCTATAAGATTTATCTCTACATCCCATCTACCATCCTCTCTCTTATTAGCTCTGAAGTCACTAACCATAACCTTCCCATTGTCGAATACTCGCCTAACCATATCTGTATAATTTTTAATATTAATAGAATCTTTAATGCCTTTATATGTGCCTACTCTCATCTTATTCTCTTATGGGCCGGGTGATCATCTATCTCATCAGCCATGAGTTTAGCCATCTTAGCTGCTATCAAAGCTGTATCTCTCCATGTTGCAATTGCTAAATGATCATTTGCCAACATCCCCACTAATATCTCCTTACTCGCCTCATATACCTGCTCATCTTTAATGCTCATTATATTCTCCTTTTTATAGTCTCTTCCTACTTCATACCTAAAGTTAGCACCTTATAGTAATTACTTCAAGTAGTTTATTGCTTAAAGATCTAATATTATACTCAACCCTGCTGGAATTTCAATTGAATGTAATAACATTCCGTTAATTTATCCTCAGCTCTAACTTTAGTATGAGGCATTGATTTTAGTGTTTTTTCTGCGCTCTTACTCAAGACAGGATTATAAGATCTAAAGCCTTTGGATATTGGCTGTGTAATCAATTGGATACAGGCTCCATTATCCATAAAAATATCATCTTCATCTATCTGGAAATTATTTCTTCCTATCTTTAATTCCATCGCCTACTCTCCTTTTAACTCTTCCATGAACTTCTTATACCTAACTTCTACCAACTCCACAGCCTTAAGCGGGCTATAGCCTTCTTTTCGAAGGTCATTATAGCTTGACTCTCTTATTCCATTTAGCAATAACATTATTCATCGCGTCATAACCTTCATCTTCCCAAAGCATACAGTCATGCATAGTTACATTGCACTTGCTACAGTACACTAAGAAATCACCTCCTTCTGTTTCTTGCAATTTTGCTTTACCTCCACAAAATGGACAATTCTTTAATTTTTCCATCGCCTACTCTCCTTTTAGGTTTTTATTTATGTAGTTTGATTTGATCATAATCAGAGGTGTAATTACAGTTTTTATGTGCAGCTGCGTGTTTTGCGGAATATTCTTTCATTCTTTCATAGCTGCTAAAGTGTAGCTCCAAACCAACTTTCTCGCCAAATTCATCCCACTCAGCCCACCATTTATATACATACTGCATCGCCTACTCTCCTTTTAGGTCTTTATATTCACTTAAACTTCCCTTCATACTCTTAATATGCTCATTATAATCATCCATTAATTTTCTATGAGAATTAACCGCCTTTATTTTACATTGCTCAACATGTCGAATATTGGCTTCTATCAAATAAGGCATTAGGTTTTGTCTTTCCTTGAATGTTAAATTATTGAATCTATTGTCAAATTCACTCATCGCTCACCCCCTGCTCGGTGGTTAGGTTATCTAATTTCTTATCTAATTTATCAGCTTCACGGAAATTAAAAAATGAGTATGCATCAATTGCTTCCTGAGCTAAATCAGCCAACTCCTCCACTCTCGCCTTCAACCTATCGCGGCAATCCTTACTATGCCCCGAATCCGTGCCTTTTTGCCATTGGAATTGGCAGTGTTTGCAGGTGGCTTTCATGAGTGAGGTCCGTTAAATGGTCGCCAATGTGCATAGGTAAAAGCAAAGCCTACTTCAGCCGAAATTATCTCGTATTCTTGACTTTCTTTATTAAAGGCAATAACCAAATCAAAAACCTCTGGCACCTCATCTTTTGTGTGCCTCCATCGCTGCCTTTCTTTTAAGGCTTCATTTTCTTTATTGGCTCTTATTAATTTATCTGTAATTCTACTTAGATTACTCATTTCCTCTTCTTCTCCTTTTATTAATTACTTTAACTATACCACAAAAAAGCTCATAAGCAAGTGCCTATGAGCTTTTTTATTAATATTTTATTGATTTATTAAATGGGTCCGTGGACATAAGACGATCTTTGTTGAATAATGACCTAGCGGACGAACTCACTTGATCCCATCTAAAATGTAGAACATCGCGTACTCCCTCAACCTTGTATATTAGATCTCCATCATCTATTGCCAATATTCGTCTAATACTATTGCCACACTTATAGCGCCTACCTACAATGGGTAAGTATTTCTTTATTCGATACTCATTTGCATCCCAATTCCAACAGGGAGCGTCAACCCACGCCCACATCAGACCAAGCTTATCACGAGACTCAATATCGCTACCATCAATATAGGCTTGCATTACCTTGATTTTTTCACTAATATCCATCCTACTCTCCTTTACTGTCATCCTCAGCTCCACTTACAGTAGCCTGTTTATTTGCATTTAAGTCAAGTGCATCTTTATAACCATCAGCAATATGTTGATTAGCTGCAAGATAAGCAGTGAGCACTACCTTCATCTGCTTCTTCATCTTACCATAGTTATTAATCTTAGTTGCCTTAGCTACTTCTGCAGCCAATATCCTTCCCGATCTAGTAAGAGCCATATACATATTAAGTGCATTCTCCATCTTCAGGAGCTCTCCAGCCACTTCAGTAAGATCTAAACCACCCTCTTTAATCTTATTCAGGAAGACTATTAAGTCATCAATTTCATTAACTTCTGTTTTTATTTCTTCTTCTTTTTTGTCCATTCGTATACTTCTCCTTTGTTTTCTCTTGATTGGAATTTAATATAGTCTATCGATAGTCCGGGGATTGCACCGCTTAACTTTAATTTACTTATAAAGTTATCCCAATGCGAACTACTGTAAAATACGCTAAATGGACACCTCTTTATATGCCAACTGAGTTGTCTATACTTAACAATAAGGGCAATAAAATATACTGCTATCATAATCCCGAAATACCCTAATGTAAATATACCTGCTATGTTTATGATGATCGACATGACTCGAACCCCTCTATAAATAACTCAAGGTCATCAAGATTTGAGACTGTAGCCACCTGCTCCGACTGGTTTGCTGAATTGACAATATCAATTGAATAGCAATTCCACTCAAACGCCAATCCAAGGAGCTTAGCCCTTTCAGTGACATCTATCGCTCGAATGATAGTCTGATTCGTGAGTGTCCCCAGCGAGATCCTATCGCTTCCATGCCTATTCACAGCATCCTCTATTCCACCTTCCATAATTATTCTCCTTCTAATTGTCTATACAATACACCTAACTCTCTAATACCATCGGCATTAGCTGAAATAAAAGAACATAAATATATATCTCTAAAGGGCGGGGGAATAATATCTCCACCTGATATTACCCACTTACCTTTTATAATATTCATCTTCTTATTGAACGTAAGTTGCAGATCTTCCTTCTCCTGCTCATTCATCTCTCATTACCGCCAAGGCAAAGCCAGTGCCGAGTCCAAACGCAATGGCCATCAATAATAATAACATCTCATTCATATAATCCTCTACTCTTTTTTGGCTTTAGTGGCTTAGTGACAGCTACTGCACCTTTCGCTGTCATGGCCTCCCTTGTCCTTTTTGCAACTTCGTCATGATGCGGTCTATACTTCTGCATAACATCAAATAATTGCTGCTTCCAAGAGGTCATCGCCTTAGGGTCTTTAGCCACTCCATGTAAGTTACAATTGGCAATATACCGCCGATTGCCCCACGCTCCCAGCATATAAGTAGAACGCCTACAACTTCCCCATCAGCATTAAGCACTGGGCTCCCACTATCGCCCGGACCTGTATTGCCATCAGTAACTATATAGCCAATCTCATTGGCCTGTCCAGATACAATGACCGTGGAGACATGTAGCGGACTGCCTAGGCCGCAGCCTACTACATATAGCTTATCAAGTAACTTAATTGGCTTATTTGATATTTTTAATGGCTTAAACCCATAATTTCCATCCAAGTGCACAAGGCCGATATCTGGCTTGCCAATCTCACCTGCAAAGTCCAAGCTGAATTTATTGGTCGTGATACGGACTCTACGTGACACTAATGCAACGGTAGACGCACCATCCAGTGCATGACCTGCGGTGATGATCGTCTCATCATCAAGAGCCCATCCCGTGCCATATCCGTAATAACCACCATATTCATTAAATAATGCTACTCTGACGACACTATTATTCATTACATCAGCTACTTTATCTGAGATGCTAATATTGACATCTGTTGCACATCCGACTAGTGAAAGCATTACTACAATTAATATTTTTCTCATTTTCCTCTCCGTTGTTTTTATATTATAAACAGTAACACACCAAATGTTACAATGCAAGCATTTTTCTATAATTCCAAGAACTTATAAAAGGTACTAAGATTAGTGAAACACCAATTATACGCATGCATTTGCTCTATCTTCCCATTATCTTGCGATATACGAACGAATCTTCTATCCCCTTTGCCGACAAATTCATGAAATCGATAACCATAGTGACCTTTCCAACCTAGCCTAAGATCCTTCATCATGCGATTCATCCACTTAGATATAAACTCACCTCGTACCATAAGATGCTTTATGTCATCATCAAAACTACATATGGCAATCACTCTTGATGGCGGTAATTTAAATCTCTTAGCCAGAGAATGAGGGTCAGTACCGCTATCTGAAAAATAACACCAAGCCCTCACTTGATCAGCCGTTGTTATGCTTCTCGTTAATCCGGGATATACTTCAAATTCAAGCATTACCACTTCTCCCCAAGATCCATGGGAAAACATAGAGGAGTCTTTCCATTATCTTTAATGATGCCACATCCAAGTATTGGCTTCTTTTTGAAGAATTTACCATAAGCGAACGCCATGTTCTTAGCATCAACACCACATCCAGTAGCCATGCCCCAAACCAATCTATGATCTGTTGCTGTATATGAAACACCAAAATTACTATGAACGTGGCCTGATACAGAGTTCATCATCCTGTCTTTTGCGTCATTCCTAAATCCATTTACGCCAACCGCCGTCTCACCATGATGATATATGACATTATCAATAATGATATGCTGCTCAACACTCCAGCCATCCGGCATTCCATAGATTTCAGATAATGGCTTCATGTACACATCTGGATCAAGACCAAATTTAGCAAGTTTCCGCATGGGCATTCTACAATGATTTCCAGCAATTAAAGTTAACTGTGGAAAGGCATCAAACCAAGGCTGTAGCTTAGCTTGAACCTCAATTCGCTCACCAGCAATACCCTTGAGGGATGGCTCTGAATCATGAAAGCTCATTGCGTGATGATCAAATAGATCTCCAATGTGTATAACTCTGTTAACGCCCTCTCGCTTAAATGTCTCCGCGCAGAACGCTAAGTAATCGGGGTGCTCGTATGGTAGATGTGTATCGCCGATAACTCCAACCACATTGCCTCGATTCTTCTTTTTCTTCTTGCGAGACTTCTTCCCTGTAAAAGCCCTATAGACTACTGATCGTGATACTTTGCACTCCGCAGCAACTATATCAATTGCACTAGTTTGATTAAATCCCGCCTTAATCCTCTCCTCTACAGCTATCCTATATAATTCCTTCTTCGTGAATTCCATCATATTCTCCTTTTATTTAAATACTGATCCCTGAATGCATTAGCCAGATCGATTGCCTCATTCTGCCTCCGACATTGATTCCAATTCAGTGGAAGACTCATCGAATAAGAGCATCCATTAGCCTCAGAAAATGGGGTAAGATCAAATTCCTTACCGTCGATAACTAAAGCTACGCCTATACCCTCTACCATGCGCTGAATCCCTTCGGCTCCCAACCACAAACCTTACATTTACCGGGCTTACGCTCAATTGAACACTTGGGCGAGCCACATATATTGGTACGCTTACTCAATCGCTCCTCAATCTCCCTCTCCCATCCATCACCAAAAGTACCAGAGATAATATCCCCCTTTCCGGCTCCACCTCCCCTTTTAGTTCCAAATTCACCAATACTAGTATCTTTCTTAGTGTTCTTTGATCTTACTAATGGCTTAGCCATGTTAACCTTCCTTATTGTCGATAAACTCATTTAGATCGTCACGTAGAGCTTTAAATACACCTAGATCAATAGTCAGATCTTCCTCAAGAACCAACCTCACATCACCCTCTGCATTCTGTATAGTCACTTGAGTTTCAATGCCATTATTAAGTGTCTCAACTTCATTAACAGTACACACATCAACTTCAATATGTATCCATGACTCAGGAATACCAGATTCATGATGAGCTGATAGATTAACTATAGCTTTTATATCTTTACTAATTAACATTACATTCTTTAATAGTTTCATTTTTCCTCCATTTCATTTTATTTGAATTTATTATAATATTGAAAGTGACTAGATTCAATCTCATAATTGATATTTCTTCCAACTTTTTTATGAGTTAGGGCCACATTCATGCTGAGGCCAACTTTCAACTTCTTCAATACAATCCATTAGTTGAGAGCTGTCATGCACTGCAGGAAATGGCTCCCCTACTTCTTCCATGTCATTGCCGACACTTTTTAGAGTATCTATATACTCAAGAGCATCCTCTATGCTCATAATATGGCCATACTCATCTCTAATGTATATAGCCTTATATTTAAAGGCCGCACCCTCCGTAGAGAGTTTAATGTATTTCGATGTCACAATTATACTCTCTATATTACTGTAGTCGACAATTATATAGTCATCATCACCATCTAAAATTACCACTGCACTAGTCATATTATTCTCCTTTCTTTATGTAATGTTCCACGAAGGGAATGCTGGCTAGAGCATTCCTCAGTGTCTCTGCGTTAAAAGTCAAACATAGTTTCTACTTTGGCCTCTAAGGGCTCTCTATCATCAATTAACGTCCCAAGTGACATTGTAGTCGATATCATTGATAAACACGCCATAGCATGCCCTAAATGGCTTATACCACTCTCATCATCCATATCAACACCCATTTGCCATTGTAATATATGACGCATCGCTGCTGCTGTTAATCTTGTAGCTTCCATTCCTTGCTTATAGTTACCTTTGGAATACTTCTTAGCTCCAAACTGAAAGGCTTTACACATATCTTCTATACCTGATAACTCTAAGAATTCTAATGGTATCTTACCGTCATCAAACTTCATTGCCTTTTCACTCATCTACTTCTCCTTTTCTTATCATCACTCTTGTGAGTCCCATATTCCGAGGGAATCCCATACTCTGAAGGTTCACGTCTAATCCAATACTCCTTATATGATGGAGTACAGCAAGTCTCCCTATACCAGTCAGTGCATTGTCTATGGAACTCCTCTATACTTTTAACTCCAGCATACTTTTGCATAAAGTTTAGATCTGGCCGATAACATTCAACTTCACTTCTGAATTCCTTTTGCTTACATGCGTTGTCATCCATCTATTTCTCCTCTATTAGTAGCTCCGGGTTTTCGTGAATATTACCTAGTTTTTCAATTTCCTTACTATTTACAAAAGCTATATCCTTCCTTCGGCCTTTTGATACAGTGCATTCCTTGAATGTGTATCGCTCTTCATCTCCATAGCCTTCAGTAGCACAATTATTTGATAGCTCAATAAAATACAGCGATGTGCCATTAACGGACTTACACTCAAATTTCCACCAATGTTTTCCAAAAGATAATACAACCACATCCCCCTCATAGATCTCCTTGCCGTTCTTATCCTTAAGGCCAGTGTATTGGCCTTTAGTTTCTTTCTTAATGCAATTTTCCCTCATTACTGAACTGCAAAAATCAGGGATGCTTTCCCCATCATCAAGCTCTCTGTGTTGAGTTAATATTAGGTGGAACCCACTTGCATTAACATAGTTACCAAAATGCCAGATACCTTTATCGTCTAGTCCGCGAAACTTTATCTCTCTCATTACTTCTCCTTTGTGTGTCATCATGTATAGAATAGTTGCATTATCTATACATGTCAAGACGATATGTATAGAAAAGTTGCATTTTGTATAGACATAAAAAAACCCAGCCAAATTAATGACTGGGCTTAGTGTTTATTTCTGTCCGATTAGCTTCGCACCTTGCTGGGCAAATGATGTTGCCGCTGTAGGATCTTTAACAAAGAATGCAGAACGCTGTTCGTTAGTCATGCTATTCCAACTTGCACCATCTGTGGGTGTAGTGATCGTACCACCACCGCCAGAGCTTCCTGTTGAACCAGAGCCCGTTGCTCCTGATGCTGAGAAAGCAAAACTATGAACCGGATTAGAGCTCACTACTTCAAATAGCTCAGAGAGTCCCATTGCATCTGCGCTTCCCGGTTTCTGAGAGATCATCGGAGTACCATCGGCATTAACGGCTACGATTCTACCATTCTCATCTACCTTACTCATACCCTTCATGATATTTGCAATGTATCCTTGTGGACCAGCACCGTCAACCAATTTCCCTGCGTTGGCTGCCAGTATTGAAGTAACTTCACGGTTATGGTTAGCTGCAGTCATCTTCTCAAGAGCGTCAGCACTTGTTTTGGACATCTCATCCATCTTTACTTTATACTGATCATGAACCGCCTGAATCTTAGTGTCGACATCTTTACCATTAGTGGCTACTGAGCTCTGTAGATCTTTAATGGCATCAGCAGTTAAACCAAGTTCTGAGATCGCTTGCAAGCCCTTCAGCTGTGATCCCAAGTCTTTATTTGAACCTCGTTCCTTCTCAAGGGCTGACTTTAAACCAGCGGTATCAACAAGGCCAAGATTAACTCCTGTATCTGAATTGACGTATGGATTGACATCAAGTTGAAAGCCACCATCAACTTCCTTATATAGCGCTTTAACATTGTCTTCTACTCCATCCATGTTACCTAAGAATGCTTCTAACATAATATTTTCCTTCACCATCTCGGTGTTTTATTTTCGACCATCTCGGTCATTGTATGAAAAGCCCCTATGAGATTCCTTGGGTCTACTCCGTGACCTGTGCTCATAGGGGCTGTGTTTTATTTACCTAAAATTAACAGTAAACCAAGCTTTGCTCATTGAAGGTACGAAACCTTCTTGCGCTTAACTATCTTACCAGTCTTAAGTGAAACGAATCGTAAACTGTACATTGCATTCTCCATTTATTAGTTCATAAGTAATTATACTTTGTGAAAGAATTACTACAATAATACCTAAATGTAGAACGTCAACCCTAAAATGTAATTATTTTAAGCGTGTCTCAGCCGATACATCCGATCCGGTAATCCTTATTTCTATTTTAACATCACCGCCCTCGGGGTTATTTAGGTAGACATTTGTCGTTTTACACCCACTACTCATTATCAGTAGGATTAGTATCGCTAGTATCTTCATCTGTTGACTCCTGTGTTATCTTAGCTGTAGCTGCTTCGTTCTTAAGATTAAATTCAGCTGCCTCTTTTTGCTCTTTAGCTACTTCAGCTTCCATCTTCTTCAGATCATGTTGAATATCAATGCTTCCACGCCTCTTCATTTCATAGCGAACGGTAGAGGCAGGTAAAATACCCTCACGCTTTGCATCAATCAGTACTGGTAGATCAGAAACATTACCAACAATTACGAAGTCTTTATATACTGAGAGCTTAAATTCTTCGCTCTTCTTTGCTCCTATATACTTATAAGCTAAGTCCATAGCCTTTAGGAGCCCCTTCTCAGTTGCTATAGTCCAGTTAAGTAAGTCAGAGCAGCTATTGAATGAATTTGAGATTACTTCGGATGCTGTTACATCACCACTTGAGCGATTAATTTCCGGCTTAAGGCTGAGTTCTCGCATCTTCTCTTCAATGGCTTTTATGGACTCCTTGCCAATACCAACTGCTGCACCAGTATGTTCAACAACCGATAGTTCAGCCTCTTCATTGCCTGACTTTGCCAAGTAGTTTGAATTAATACTGAAGTCCTTAAGCTCATCAGCATCGAAGCCCTTTGCAAAGAGAATACCTACACGTGCAATCTCTTCAAGTCTACGCTGGTCTGAATTGTCTTGGTAGTGCAATAGGTTAAGCTCTGCCAGCTCATAGTTAGGCGGATCAGCCCTCATAGCTCCAGTTCTTTTGAAGTAGATATTAACTAATGGAACAACTCCAAGTGAATTACGACCACTATTAAATAAAGCCCACTCAGAGCTACTAGTATCCAGCTTCTCTTGGTTTGCTTGCTGCTCATTTTGAGCTTCAGTGGCTACACTTGTCTTGCGATAGACTTCCCATCGATCACGCGTCCATCTAACGATCTCTTTCACCTGTCTGCGGCCAAAAGAGCCATAAGCTTCAGTAGCTTCACGGTGATATCTGATTTCAGTCATACCATCGCCGTCTGTATCCCAGAAGAATAGATCAAGACATTTAATGTGAACTAATGTTGCACGTGTCTCGCTATCCATTTCATCTTTTCTCGAAACAGCATCACTTGCTGAGTAGTCAACTAAGATATGAGATTTACCATAGCTATCTGCATCTTCAAATACACGCTTAGTGAATTCTGTGATGTCATTACCTTCACCATCTGTATTATCAATAAGTGGTGCAAGTCTTGGATCTTCTGAAAAGCCCTCAACAACAATCTCATGTGAGAATGGCTTTCCCGTGTGTGATTCAATTGCAACAGCAAATGATGGATCTAAGAATGCTTTAGCTAACCTCCTAGAATATATCGTATCATCTTCCTTGGGGAATTTAGGTAAATACTCAGGGTAGAATCTCATTGCCTCTGAGCCACCTTTTAAGGCGTTAATTAATTTATATCTTGGAATCATCGCAATGTAGTCCGGATGACGAGAGTCTGCACTGTCTCCGCTATCATTTGCGCTTTTTCCAAATGCTTGTGGTTGTAAAAATGCCATGTTAATTTTCCTTGTTTATTACATTTGATTTCCGCCAGATGAGGCACGTTTTTTCCTTACCTTGTATCGAAGTGCATCTAGGTTATGGTCGGGACTATCTGTATCAAGATCATCGGGATCTCTTTTATCTCTTGGGGCTACTGGCAATAGCATTAATAGCCAAGGGCAGCTGCCTCCAGACCATATTCTTAATGCTGGCATTCCAGAGCCATCATGACCTGCTTTTAACATTTCACGTATCTGCTCCCAACCTGCTTTTCTACTACCGGATGACTTATCAGCTTTTTTCCAAGTAATGCCCATTGCACGCATTGAAACTTGTACTGAGTTACCATTCTCAACTGTCCATATGGCTGTATCAGCAGGTCCGCCAATGACTTTCCTACCTTTCAGTAATGGATGATTCATCTCGTAGTCTCTGATGTTAATTGCAACCTCTCTTGCCGTTAATCTCAATCCTACATTCACCTCTCCATTACATCCGTAATATTCGAGTATGCAAAATAGATCACCGCGAACAGTGGCAACATCATTACCATCTGCATCAATATAATCAGAGCCATCTGATTCTGCATACCAAACAACACTAAATGGTTTTGATGAACCCCAGTCAAATGATCGACTAATACGCCAAGTTTTTGGAATATCGAATGGTTTACATGTATTATGCTTCTCGCTCCATACATCGCTAAATAATCCGCCCGATACAATATCCCATGAACCATAAAGCCAAGCCTTTTTCAAGTTAGGACACTTTATAGCGAATAGCGATTTAACGTAATCATCGTCCATATGTGGATTCTCAAATACCGATGATGGAATGTGGCATCTCGCCTCTTTCACTTCATTTAGTATTGGTGCATATGCGTCTCCAGCAAGTATAAAGTACTTCTTAACCCATCCATGGCCGGGGCCACTCGGGTTAGTCGTTGATAGATACTGTAGCGGCATCTTTTCGCCGTCTGTGCCGTATGTGTCAGCTGATCTATTACATGACTTCATTACCTCATAGCATTCATCTGTAGGCCAGTTAGTGATCTCTTCCCATAATATCCAAGGGAACTCTTGACCGTGAAAGCCACTATAGTCATCAATACTATTAAACTTACGGAATATGAGTTCTTCACCAGTAGGCCAGACCCACTTAAGGTCGCCCTTACCGCTAAGAAAGCGTGCCTCTGGGTATAGCTCCCGAAATAAGCGCTTAGACTTACTAATAACGTCTTCTAAGTCTTGATAGTGAAGTCTAAATATTACCCCACGCCAACGAATCCCGTAACCCTTGTCGACATTTTTAGCGAATGAGATTATCGCTGTTTCAGTCTTACCACCCCCACGACTACCATGTAGCATTGTTTCACGGTAAGGTGAATTCAGAAATGCTGTTTGAGATCCCGGCAAAGCACTCCAGATGACTTTAGTCTCTAGTTCACTATTCGGGCTTTGCATCTATACACTCCTCAACAAACTCACTGCCGAATCTATCAACAGCCAATCGTCTTAAGTCCGCTTCATCTTTTGGAAGGCTAGATTGTGCATTTTTACCTATCTGAGCAAATATATCTTCTGTTATACCCGGGACCTCTACTGCAGCAATGGCCCTGTGTGTAATATTGATATTTTTCTCATCTTCTTTATTCCATCCTCTGATTTTACCTTTGCGGTCTAGAACGTATTCTATTGCGCGTTGATTGCCTTTTCGGAGGTTTTCTAGAAGCTTATCCTCTGCCATGTCAAGAAAGAATCCATCCCTCTCTTTGCCGGCATCGACCTTAGCTTTAAATTCAGGATCACTCTTCATCCATTTATTATAGCCAGACCTACTAATTATCTTGGAATCACGTATGCACTTAGACATACTATCTCCACTCTTATTGAAATATTCCAATAAAGAGGCTTTCTTCTCTTCAGTGCTACTCATAATTGCATCTCACAATTGATGTTTTGCATTCTAGTCTACATATAGCATCTCGCATATCTGCATCCTTTGTGCGTTATTAAAGTAACATAAAGCCCTTCATTTTCAACCTTGCTACACATTGCTCAAACTATGAGAATCAATATTTACGTTTTTATAAATAATGGTTTTTGTTGTACATTCAAATAAAAGCCAAGCACAAATGTATAAAAGTTTTAACGCTCGGGGTTGACAGACCTTTTTTTAGTGCTATATAATATATATGTATCCAAGAGAAAATGAGGCGCAGAGCCGCTTGATCGACAGCGCTCTCCCCAAGTCCCAAACCATAACATAGCCAAGCGAAGCGCCAAAGAAAAAAGACACAACCTGAATATAATCTATACATAATATAATATATAATCATAATATCTATAATATATATAATATACTTGTAATAGCAATAAGAATGATATATATTATAATATAATAATAAAGGAGAATATAATGGATAGAAGGGAAAAATGTAGAGATCACACAAATAAGTGCTCGAATGATCAATGTCAATCAAGGGATACTTATATTTACAGTTATGACGAAGCAAGAGAGTTGTGGCAATGCAGGAACTGTATGCACTATTGGTCACAAGAACAAATGTATATACCAGACACAGATGATTATATAGAAGACTTGCAAGATCAGAGGGCTCCGCTATCAGATAGAGCTAAGGAAATATTTGATGAAGAGATCTTCGACCCAATTATCGCTGCAACTATTGAGATAGAATCATACCATCAAAACAGAGGTTGAAGTAATTAATATTGGTGGTATTATAATTACACAAGGGATGCTCTCCAAGTAGTCCTCATGATTAATGGTTCTCATCGATTATGGAAGCTAAGAGACTAAATTACGACATTGCGAATCAATTTTGATGACGCAAACACTTCTGGAAAGGTCCAACAGCGATAAAAGAGAGTCATAGGTTTTACTTCTCCTTTGCCCTATGGCTCTCTGTCTTTTTTAGTATATGAGATGGCCGGTAACCCCACTGGGAGGGGGTGCTATGACGATAGAGAGGTAGGTTCGATTCCTGCACCGCCACCATCTTTTTAATAAGAGATCTTAGATCACTGAAGCTGGTAAAGTTTGTGATTAAAGCAGAGCACTTCTAATCCCTATTAGCTCTGTTGTGAATAGGGTAAGGCCAGCACATTTTATATGGCAAACATAAGTAATGATAACAGCATGACGATTCTGTTTAGTTTATGGCTCTGGTGTAGTGTTAACACACCTGCTTAGTAGGCAGGAGATGCTTGGTTCAAATCCAAGGAGTGCCCCCAATTTGAACGACAAGGAATCGCTACCCTAGTTCACTACCAACGCCCGTCACCCATCTTAATTGAGGGTAGGCGGGCTTTTTTATGTCTAGATCATATGCTTAGAGGCCCATAGAAGCCCTCTAATGAAACTAAGGTTGATAAATGAACTTGATCCTATATATTATCAATTGACGCTCTTAGAAGGCGTTAGCTTGCCAAATAATATTATATGACAAACATTAATACAAATCAAGGAGCCATTCATGGCACATGATATCACAACCGCATTTATCCCACAAATCCAAAACCCATATATCAATGAGAAGAGTACTATTCTTTCTCGTCTATGGCGTTCTGGTATTGTTACAAGCAATAGTGACCTGAACACTCAAGTCAATTCTAATGCTGGTAATGTATACATCACTCCTTTTAATAAATCAATTCGTGATGCTGGACAGCGTCCTGTAGTTGGCTCACATACACTAGCAACCAAGCTCGCTCCTCAAGCCCTTAGTGATGGTGTATACCAGACTCAAGGCACTGCACGTGCTCAGTCTTGGAACGTTTCTGATTTGAATCAGATTATCATTGGTAATGATCCAGTGAATGCACTAACCTCTGAAGTCGCTGACTACTGGGTTGATGAATATCAGTACAATCTTATCTCTGTTACTAGTGGCCTACTTAAGGACAATGTTTCTAATGATTCTGGTGATATGATTCATAATGTATATTCTGACGTTGCTTCGCCTGCTGCTGGTAATCTTATTAGTGCAGACGCGGTGATTGATGCACAGCACACTATGGGCGATCATCGTGGTAAGCTCAATGCTATCATGATGCACTCTAGCACTCGTAAGCAACTTGAGAAAGATGAGCCAAATAACTTCATTCCTGCATCTGCAACTAATATCGGCTTTGACACTTATCTCGGAATGGTTATTCTTGAAGATGACGGCATGCCTGTTAATGCAGACGGTGCTACACCTACGAATACAGACGCATATGACACATACCTATTTGGTGCTGATGTCTTCCAGTATGCCTCTGACAAGCGCCTTCGTGGTGAAGAGTGGGATCGTGACATTACTTCTGGTAATGGTATGGGCGAAGACTTCCTAGTTACTCGTCGTAAATACGTGATGCACCCTGCTGGCTTCGATCTGTCTGTCACTAATCCTGAAGATCTTGTCACTGACGCTATCTGGGAAGCTGGTACAAACTGGGATCGTAAAGTTACTTCTCGCAAATCAATTCCTATTGCTGTACTTCGTCACAACGTACTGTAAGCGGTAATTTAATGGCTATCTCTTATTATTGGAGGTAGCCCTTTTTTTGTTCAAATGAATTAAGGAGTGCAGAATGCCAGAAAAAAAACTAAGTAAAGACGAGCTTAAAAAGCAAGTCGCAAAAACACAAAAGCAAATAGAAGATTTAGAGAAAAAAGAGAAGCAAGCAAGAGAGAAAAAAGATAAAATGCGCTTTGCTAAACAAAAGCAAGCGGGATTATCGTACTCTCAGAAGCGAGTTAATTTAAAAAGAATGTGTAAGGACTCTGTTGGTATTGTATCACATGCATGTCGATTAATACTTAAGGATTTAGTCTCAGAGCATGAAGAAGCTCTCATTAAAGCTGTAATGAAATATTCAGAAGATAAGAGTAAGGATGCTGCAGAGGCTACCAAGAAGGCGCAGAAAGCTCAGGAAGAAGCTCAAGAGCAAGAAGAAGAATCTAAAGAAGAACCTGAAGATAAGTAAGTAATAGGAGGGCCATTCAATGGCACACAAATTTAAAACTGATGCCCTTAGGTACGCCTATTGGCGTTTGGAATATGATATCAGCAACCAATATATCAGGGATGTTTAGGAATTCTGGTAATTTCAATGAAGATGTCGGTCCTTGGAATGTAGAAAATGTCACCCATATGAGTCATACTTTTGCTGGAGCATCTACATTCAATAAAGATATTGGCTCTTGGGATGTGCGGAAAGTCATTACTATGCATAGTATGTTTGGTGATGCGGATTCCTTTAATCAATATATTGGTGATTGGCAGTTAGATGCTATATTAGACTTATCTTGGATGTTTACAGGTAATAGCGTATTCGATCAAGATATTGGTGGATGGGGTGTGGGAACATGTACTAACTTCAGTAATATGTTTAGTGGTGCAACCTCATTCAATCAGTATTTGCCGTGGGATTTTTCAAGTGCTACAAATCTCAATACTATGCTAGATAACTGTGGTATGAGTACTGCCAACTTTGACTCTTTCTTAGTTAATTTAAATTCTCAAGCCGCAGACCTCACAGTAGGATTAAATCTTGGAGCTCAGGGACTTACATATACTAGCGCAGGAGCTGGAGGCACAGCCCTTACTGCTCTAATGGGAGCCCCGGCATTTATGACATTTACAGGAGTGACTGGAGTATGAGTTGTGATCATGATACACTAACAAATTTAGATCTCAGCAATAAAGAATACACTTTGATTTATTGCAGCAATTTCGTAGCGGCCGACTTTACCAAGAAGGTAATGGGTCGACATAATATAGAAAGCTTTACTACTTATTCAGCATGGGAATCTAGAGTTAGTACTTTGAGTCTCACAGTTGGATTGGATTATAGCGTTAAATTCCTCGAGCAGGGAGCAGTCCCAACTCAATCGGAACTTGATTCAATTATCTCAGCAGTATGGACTCTAGATGATATAGAATTAATTAGGCGAATGGAATCTCTTGGTCATAGTAGCCCATAGTGCTGATAAATAACTTTAAATAAGGAGCTGACTTATGTCATGCGATGATAATTTTAATTTCGATAATTCAGAGGAAGGCTCCTGCTCAGGCGTTGATGTGGGGAATCACTGGCTCATCAATGGATTGTATACAGATGAAGACTTAGCGCCATTGCCCATTACTTCTGGCACTATGCAGATGGTTATAGAAGATGGAGAGGGAAGTCCGTTACTCACCTTAGACGAGGTGCTTGATAGGACTATCACTGGCATTTTTATCAATGATGGAGCTGGAGGTGATTTCGATCTACAGATAAGCGGTGCAGATTCAACTATAGTCGGTGAAGGTGCTTTCCCATATAAGATAACATATACAGACAATACAATAGTGAATAGATTATCGTATGGTAATATTTGCTTTCTGAAAGAGGACATTTAAAATGGCTGTTACATCTACTAACGGAGGTCATCGGATAATCTTTGCTAGTAAAGGTGTTCAGGGACCCAAAGGCGATGACGGAGCTGATGGCTCAGGTGGTGTCTGGGGGTCAATTACTGGTGATATAAATACTCAGACTGACTTACAAAATCAACTGGCAGCTAAGAAAGATGACTTCACGGAAAATACAGGATTCAATAAGAATTTTGGCTCTACTACAGGTACAGCTTGTCAGGGAGACGACTCACGACTAAGCGATTCTCGAACTCCTACAGCACATACTCATTTAGAGTCTGAGATAACTGACTTAGACAAATACACCCAACTCCAAGTTGATACATCATTGGCCTTAAAGGAAGATTCTTTTGTAAAGCAATCAGCCTTTAATAAAGATTTTGGTGTTTCCGTTAGCACTGTCTGTGAAGGTAATGATTCTAGACTATCAGATGCCAGAACTCCATTAGCTCATACACATCTTGAAGTAGATATTACTGATTTAGACAGGTATACTCAGGCTCAAGTTGATGCAGCGCTAGCTCTAAAGGAAGATAGCTTCACAAAGAATACAGCCTTCAATACTAACTTTGGTGCTCTAGTAAGTACTACATGCGAAGGGAATGATCCTCGCCTCAGCGACAATAGAGACCCTAACGCACACACTCACTTAGAAGTTGACATTACGGATCTTGACAAATATACTCAGTCAGAGGTTAATGTCCTACTTAATGGCAAGGAGGATTCCTTTTCCAAGAATACTGCTTTTAATAAGAATTTTGGATCTGCCGCCAGTACAGTCTGCGAAGGTAATGATGCAAGAGTAGTCAACTCAGTCACCTCAACGAATGTCATAACCAATGATTCTATCGTACTTGGTGATGGAGGTAGTCGAGGAGTTAAGGAGGCTGGCACTGGCACAACTATTACACATTCGGGCCACTTGGATTTGGATTCTCTTATAGTAAATGAGATCTCAGAGCCGTCAACACCAGCAACAGGAAAAGCCAATCTCTTCCTAGATTCGGGCGACGGCGAACTAAAGGCTAAGTTTGATGATGGCGCAATTAAGGAGCTTGGTGTAAATTTCAGAGAGAATTTAATTATTGATGGGCAGTTCAATCACTGGGATGACGGAGCAGGACCCTTTACAGCAACGGGCTATACTGCCACAATGTGGTATAATGACATTTCTGGGATGATATCACCACAAGTTCAAAGAGTAGCACACACAGCGGCCTCAAACGGACCATACTATACCGAAATAAAAAGCACCGTTAGTGATACGGTAAATGATTTTCATATTTTTAGGTTTAGGCATCGCCAAAGATCCGTACAGCATATTCTTGGCCGTGACATAACCCTTAAAATACGAGTTCGCGGGTCAGTTGCTGGAGATGTTGGCTTTAGGATGTCGGGCACTAGTTTGACAGCGCAAGCTGAGATAATATCAATTACTACATCTTTTGCAGATTACATTGTGACAATACCTATAAATACACGCGCTACAGTTGCTGCTAGTGATAATATCGACTTTAATTTCGATAAATACTTGGGCACTACTCATTCAATCGGCTATACGACGAACCCAACATATGAGGGTACCTTGGATATAGATGAGGTATCTATTCTTGAGGGCTCAAATGAATTTAATGGTATATGGCCCACTCCCGAAGAAGAGAGGATGAGAATAGGATCATATTATGAGAATAGCTATAATGATGGTACATCTCCGGGGGCCTCTACAAATGCGGGAGCGGTCCTATATCAAGCTAATACAGCCAGTTCTGCAAATCACCCTAAATTTATACCCTTGCTAGCAAAAAAAATAACCACCCCGACAGTTAATATATACTCAACAACGGGGGCGATAAATAATATCAGGAACGTATCAGCAGCCACAGATTATGCTGCTAATGCCATATACGTTGGCAATTCATCTTTTGTTGGTTGGGTAAATCCAAATCAAGCGTTTGCGGAAACGGACCTAATAGGCTTTCACTATGTAGTAGATTCGAGGTTATAAAATGAGCTATAAATACACAGATCAAGAAGAGACTAGATGTATAAATACAATCACGGGCTCTAATCATGCTAAAGGCAATTGGACTTGGCGCGCAGTTAAGAGGTGGCTGGCTGCCGATCCTAACAATGAGATTGAAGCTTATAGAACTCAGAGTGAGCTGGATCAAGATTCTACATCTAAGTTAATTAGAGACAGGCGTAAATTAAAGCGCCTCTTTGCTGAATATGAACAGAGTGTAATTGATCATAGTATGTCTATTGAATTAACGCTATCAAGAGCCCTAATTGAGGCGCGAGTAGCAACCAAGGAGGATCTACCGGCAGCTAAGGCTACTAGGCAGTGGATAAAGCGGCTATATGGCTCTAAATCCGATGAGGCTAATCACTCTGGCTCATACCACTCTCAAAGGAAGAGCCTAATAGCTGGTGAGCAACCTACTTATAAGTTTGATGACATGCCCACTCTAGATTATGACTTTTATGATCTTTCAGAGGAGAGGGAGGAATTCCTTAACAGAACTTAAACCGAGACATTATAAGGATAATAAATATGAGTGTTTCACTTACACAAATTCAAAATCAAATAACATTTGCTCAGAAGGGAGTTAGAGGGCTTACTGGGCCGCAGGGCATTCAAGGTATACAGGGTGAACAGGGCATACAAGGCATTCCCGGTGATTGGGGGGATATCGGAGGGACCCTGAGCAACCAAGTTGACCTCCAGAGTGCACTAGATGGCAAGATGGAGCCGGGCGATAGCATAAGTACATTGACTAACGATTCAAATTTTACATCCAATGGAGAAGATGTAATCCTTACTGCTCTGGGTGATGGAGATAAATTCTCTTCCGATGATGGTACTTATAAAGTTCCACCTCAGTCTGGAACTACCACCATGAGGGCAGAGGCTGGAATTACTGGACCTCCCAGTGATGGTAGAGTTAGGTGGAGTAATGCTACTCAAATAAATGCCACTCAGCTATTCATGTCTGAAAAGAATGCTGAAGGAGATGATCTACAGAATTATCTTTCAGCGCTGGAGATAAATGATGGGATATATCTTCAAAATTCAGGAGATGCAGGTCAATATCAATCATGGAATATAGCAGGAATAACTGATAGTGGAACCTACAAGACATTAGATGTAGGTTTATTGCAATCAGCTGGCGGCAACTTCTCCACTAGTGGGCAAGGTCAATCGTTATTAATGACAATTAAGAAAGGCGCAGCAGCTGTGAGTCAATTACAGCAGGCCCAAACTGAAATTGCAACATCTCCCACAATTGAATCCGTAAAGCCCGAAGATTACTTCACGTTTTATGATGCGTCAGAAGCAAATATAAGAATCACCCAATATAGGAATATATACGGTGATAGGGTTGTCGTAAATACATTAAGTGATTTAGATGACTTCTTAAATGCTGGTGTATATGAATTACCCGCTAATGTGTATGAATTTAATGGGGATATAAATTTCGGGACAAGCAGAATCCTCTTAACCGAAGCCAATAAAACATACTTTTTGTGCGGTGTAGCTCTACCCACTGTAACATACACAGGATCGAGCTCATTTATAACTACATCTCAAACAGGTGTATCACTAAAGTTATTTGGGCTTTTCTTCACTACACCAAGTTCGACTTGTGTTGATTTAGCAAATGGCAATAGCTTTATTGCTGACTTTGCAGGTTGGGTGGGTTGTCAAAAAGCAGCCAATATAGACACCTTTGCCTTTATATCATATAGTACGGTTCTAGTTATTGCATGCGGTGATGGCACTACAGCCGATAGTGTCGGGTCGATTAATATGAGATTTCCTCAATTTAATAATAACACTAATACAGGCGGGTGCTTTATAAGAGCTCTTGGCGCTTCAAGTGAAAGATTAATTGCAACTACAATAGATGCGCGTCCAGAGTCTACGGAGTGCTTTATTGATATTGACGCTACTTACGGTGGTGATATTGCAATGGGTACTGGGGTAATGAAAACTGGCGGAGGTACATTCTTTAGTGGATCTGGTCGAGATCAAAGTGATGTAGATGTAGATGTGCAAGGTATAAAGAATGTCACCAATAGTAAAGTATTTGCAAATGCTCACTTTGATGGGAATACTCTTGACACGGTAGTCTCTGCAATAGATACTCCTGCTAAGATAAATGCAGGTGGTGGAGGCTGGACTGATGTTGGCAGGTCTAGGTTTAATTTTGATTCCTCTGGTAGATGGACCTATATAGGTAAGGAAACTATCACTAAGTTCACTATACTGGCAGCTACAGTAGATCCCGTTGGTGGCGGAACTAAAGATGTATCTATATACCTAGCTAAAAATGGCACTATAATTGCAACATCAAGAGGTGAAGCCTCTGCTTCTGCTGGGTCTCAGATTGTCTCATTTGCGAATATATCCCTAGCTACAAATGATTATGTTGAGTGTTTTGTAGAGAATAACACAGATGCCGCTGATATATTAGTTAGAAATGCATCATTTGATGACACCTAAGATAAATCTCTCAATGTACCTTCAACTTCAATCATAATAAAATAGGCGATAAGACATGAATATGAAATATTTCAGTGGCATCTTAGCGGTAGTAATGAGTGCTGCATTAATCGGAATGGCCACGATGGTCATGGGGGCAACCTCAGCCAATATAGAGCAATCAATATTAATAAAAAATAACAGTAATCATATACAGAGTAGCGCAATTATAGCATCAGCCTTCCGTACAAGGATAGTTGACATTGAGAAGGACTCTATAACAAGACTCGCTATTCTGAAAAATCTAACAGCAGCGGTAAAGGATTTAAATGACACGACTAAAGAGTTAGCCCGGCTCATATCTCACATTAAGATCCTAGAAGAGAAAATTAAACATTTAGAGGAGAGGCCATAATGTTAATTACGGATCCAACAGACCCAGACTTTGAATCATATTGCACGGTAGCCGAGGCAGATCAAATACTAGCAGAGAGAGATGCGGATTTAGACTGGAAGTGCATGACAACCGTTCAGAAAGAAGTCCAACTTAGATTAGCCTCAGAATACTTAGACAATAAATATCATTTCATAGGATGTAAGACAGATGTCAACCAACCAATGGAGTGGCCCCGTAGTCTTACTGGATTATCGGATGTATTGCCTAGTAGGCTTAAGAAGGCAACAGCGATTCTTGGCAAAGACGCAAAATCATTAAACCTTTATGATAATGTTGCTGGATCAACTAGCAATCAATTAATCAAGAGTGCTGCTGGTCAATTAGGTCCAATGAGTGATGATACATCTTACTTCAAGCAAGCGGCTGGCGATACTGTCACACAGAATAAATTCATTGAGGTGAAAAATATAATTAGACCTCTCGTGCAATCAGATACATTACTAAGGGGATAATATGGCAAATGCAAATGATATTAAATTCCTTGGTATTGCTACTAGGCTTCTAGATAAGTTCGGAACCCCCGGAGTATTGACACTCAAGTCAGAGGGTGAACTCAATCCGTATACAGGTGAAGTCACTCTTAATGACAGTGTAATAAGCGTACCAAAAGTATCACCGCCTGTTTATTATACAACTGATGATATTGATGGCGTCTTAGTGGTTCAAGGAGACTATAAATTATATGTGGCACGAAGCGATTCTGTCACTTCTCTGTCTGTGGTTGACTCGGTGTCAATCAATGGGCTAGTTGCAGATGTAATTAAGGTTAGCCCATATTACTCTGGTGAAGAGATAGCAGCATGGGAGCTTCAATGTAGATCACAAAATAAATCTCCACAAGTAATCAAGCCAGTAGAGCCTACTAGACCACCTAACGCACCCGCTAATACACTTGCACCTACAATAGACACTAAAGTCGACGACGCTACGTTAATTGCTTTTATTAATAGAGGCGATTGGACCGGCCACAATATAGTCTTTACCTACCAATGGTACAGTGATGCTATTTTGATAAGTGGAGCCACTAGAGAGGTGTATACAGTACAACCTGCAGACCTTGGCACTACTCTTACATGTGATATCACAGGAACAGGCAGCGATGGTGACTTAACCGTAACAACAGTAGGATACCCCGTATAATGCCTAATAACTTCAAACAACTCAAGAAATCCTTTGAGAAGATGGTTGGCAATATCGGACAGAAGACCAAGGCCAACAAGTTTAATCTAGGGTCGTTAAATGATATTAATCGAACAGTGAATAATAAATCATCTGAGCGAGAGTCAAATGAGCTAATTTCAGGTGGTATGGTAGATATGCAAGCTATGATTGCCACTAGGTTTATGGAGTTACTGAGTATAGAAACCCCAAAGAGAAAAGGCTTCTTGAACGGAGGGTGGACTTCTAGCCCTGTTGAGATAACAGATAGAGTTAACCTTTCATCGCAGCCAATCAGCTCTGAAATAGAGAATATTATATCCCTCTCAGAGCAGGGTAACATAGTCATCGACATCCGTAATGGGGTTGAATATGCGCGGTATGTGAACTATGGTACTAATCGATCAGAGGCACGAATGTTCGTTGAATTGGCAATAGCTCAACTGCAGAGGGAATTACGCTCACAAGGCTCCCATCTAAACGCAAGAGGTAACTAATGTCCTATACGAAAATAACACGATGTGATGCAATCAGATTCTTGCAAAGCCAAATGCAGGAGGCTCTATATGATATTAGAGTCCAAACTGGCAAGACGATACGATGCGCATACGATAACGTCAAAATTGATGAGGGTGATGACACTTTCATTCGATTCACAATTAACTTTAATGCCATTCCTGAGCGACTTACACACGACATCCAACGGCAAGCGGGTATCGCAGTTTGTAGAGTCTCAACTAAGGTTGGCGTTGGTTCGTTTGAATCGGCCCAAATAACCGACATAATTGAAAGTTCATTTACTAATTTAGAGTGGACTGACGATTCTTTAAAGATTGATCGTGTCGGCATAACAAACCTCGGTGTAGAGGATTCCCACTATAGTGAAAATGTAAGTATTCATTTCGAGTACTTCAAATAAGGAAAATAAAACATGGCTGATAATATTAATAGCACAGCAAAATCCGGCTTAGGTGCAGCCCTCGTAGTTGATGGGCAGCAATTTCCGGCGGCATGGCGTCCAGATGCGGCTAATTTTACCCGCAATACGCTTGATGCGTCACACGCACAAACAACTAACTTCCGCGCAACCATCCTCGATGAACTTGCAGAGGAGATGACTGTCACAGGCTCATTCTTATTCGACCCTAAACTACAAGATCTTGTAGATCTAATGACATCTCAGGGCGTTAATCAAATTCGTGACATTTATGTCATGCTCCCTAAATCATCTGATGCGCAAGGCGTAACAACTGAAAATGGCTTTATCCACATGCCTCAAGGCCGCCTTGGTCTTGGTACATTGAATCTTGCCTATGATGACATCATGGAGTCTGATTTTACTGCCGCTTCTGGTGAGAGTGAAGTAACTATTGAAGCTCAGAAAGTAGTTGCCGGTAATGTTCCGACAGCCACAACCTTCTCAACATCCAACCTAGCGAGTACAGTAGATGGCGACATTGTTGCTGCTCTAGACTATCCGACTGGCCTATCTCATGGTCCGGCGATCTTCTTTGATCTCGGTGGTGCGGATGTTTCTGAATTCTACATTGAAGGTAAGTTCATTAAAGCTAATTCCACTGTCTCAACTGGCATAAAAGCATTAACAGTATCTGTTGCTGGATATCGTGCTTGGGCCGAGGAGGATACAGTAAGTCACTTAACTGGCGAAGTTGTAGGCTTTACCCTTACATAATAGTACTGGGCCACTCCTTAATTGGGGTGGCCTTTTGTCGTACATAGAAAAAGGATGGTATTGAATGAGCAAGAAAAAAGAAGCAGTAGCGCCTGAGTTGACTTTTAGAGAGAAGCTAGCAGCGGCTAAGGAAAAAGATTGGTCGGCGAGATCATTTGAAGTTTCAGCGTTTGAGATTGAAGAGGATTTAAAGCTCCACATAACAGCCTTACAATCCAGCGACTACAAGCAGGTTATTGATCTTTACAGGAAAGGCGAAGCTGAAGAGAATGAGGCCCTTAAGAAGTTTTCATTAATAATCATGGTAGCTAAAGATAAAGATGGCAACCTATGCTTCACAGAGGATGATGTTGAGTTCCTAGATTCTTTAGGACATAGATTTTATAGTAGATTAGTAACTCCGGCTAACCACTTTAGTGGAATAGGAGAAGATTTTAGAGTCTTAAAAAAGACGAGTTAATCAACGACCCATATTATGATTTTTACTTTGATTTAATACATGGTCCCTATCAAGGTAAGTCGTTGAGTGAAGTTCGAGCTCTCCCTATGCAGGAGATCATAGAATGGAAGATGAGATGGAATAGATGTCCATGGGGGCCAAAGATAGATGATAGACGCAATAGGCAACTAGTAAGCCTACTTGCCGGGAATTTTAAAGATTTAGATACCTCTGACTGGCACTTTGATAAAACTGAAGATATAAAGCATGAGATACAGAGAGAGGAGGCTAATGTGGCCTACAATGAAGCTATAGACATGGAAGATAATATCAAGTGGCAGCATGAGCAATTAGCCGTGTTAGCTAAAAAATACGGTAGTAAGAAAAGCTCATAAGGAGGATTTATGTGGCTGTTAGAAGTAGGTATTGAGCCCCTCAACGTTAAAAGCTTTCTCAAGGGAATGGATGGGATTGTTGATCGCCTTATGGAGGGTGAAGATGAGGGAGGTAAATTTGATAAAGCAATGACCGGAGTAGCTGGTACTGTAGATGATCTAGTTTTTGTTTTTGGTGCATTAGCCGGAGTTATTGCGGCAACCAACGGTTTTTTAAATAAAGCAACAGAAGAATATGCTCAGCTGCAAGATACCATGGTAGCAGTCAAGCGTATTGCGGGATTAACTGGTGAGGACGTAGAGGCCCTAACTGATAAGTTTACGAGCTTAGCGATAGCGACAGGACAAACTCAAGAAGAGATTGCAAAGTTTGCTGAGACTGGTGCAAGATTTGGCTTAAAGGGCGAAGATGAGATTAACTCATTCGCAGAGACTATGTCCCGATTCGGTGCAGTTGCAGGTGGAGTAACAGAAGCTACAGTTAAGCAGTTTGCTCGCATTAACACACTTACTGGCGGCACAGCAGATGATTTTGATAATTTAGCTAATGCACTAGTCGTCTTAGGTAATAACTTTGCTACTAGTGAAGATGCTATAGCTAGAACAGCATCTCGATTAGCTCAGGACTTGGCACAATTTGAAGTATCGAGTGAGTTTGTTCTTGGATTAGGTACGGCAATGGATGCCCTTGGCATAAATGCTGAGCGAGGCGGTACAGCCATGCAGAGACTAACGGCAAATCTATCTCAGGTAAGAGAGCAGGGCGGCCCAGTATTTGAGTCTCTTGCGTCATTAGCGGGACAAACAGCAGTCGCATTTGATGAGATGGTCAAGGCAGACCCAGCGGCAGCGGCCTTGGAATTAGCAAGGAACGGTGCCGAGACCAATAGAGTCATGGAGCTACTTAGCATTAATTCAGTTAGAGCCAATGCAGTATTTGGTGCCCTAAGTAAGAATTCTGACACTCTTGGCGATGCCATGGACCTTGCAGCCGATAAGATTCAGGGTACTGGTGATCTTATGGAGCAATCTGAATTACAGGCGAACTCACTTGCTAATGTATTAAAGCGCGTTGAAAATGCTCAGAAGGCCGTCAATCAATCATTCGCTCGACAGCCAGAAGGATCTATAGTTGAATACAATAAGAATTGGCTAGAAGCTCTAGAGGCCATAGAGGGCAGCAACAGGGCAGCAAGAGATCTACAACCCGGACTAGCTCAGATAGGCGATAAAGCTAGAGATGCACTTGAAGGCTTCTCTGCAATTAGAGCAGTTCTTAGTGAGGGTCTTCTAGTAGCCGCTAATGGTGCTGCAGAAAACACAGCTGGCCTTATAAGTACCGTTAGTGAATTAGGTCAATCAGGCTACTACAATCCAATTAGAGCCCTTACAGAGGTGTTGGCTGAGGCTGCTGGATATGATGTTGCAGAAACCTCAGGAGCTCCCAGTGAGCAAGCAACAACAGCCATAAATAGCTATCGGAAAAACCTAGCCCTCCTTAATGACGAAAAAGCAAGATCAGCAACAGTTGACGAAGCTGCAGCAGCGGCCCAGTTAGAGGCCAATAGACTAGGTATTCTGCAGTCTGAGAATTATGATAAGAATACAGTGTCTCTCCAGAAGTATCAAGCCGCTCTTAAAGAGGCAACGACTGAGCTATCAGCTGATAATCAAATCAATCAACTAGCTGGAGTTGCAAAAGAGGTAGCACAAATACAGAATGATCTACAAGGATCAATCGCCGAAGCGTCTGGTGAATTCTCAGTAGCTCTACAAAACGCAGTTGATACAGGACAAGCCCAAGATGACATCGATGAGATGATCAACCAATACAGCAAGTTTATTGACACTCTACAGCAAGAGGCGAGTATAAAAATTGACTTGGAGTTATCTGGCACTGCTAAAGAAATACAAAAATTAACCGATGCTAGAGATCAGGCTGCTAGGGATCTTAGGGATTTTGAGGCAGACTTGACTGTTAATGATACAAGCGCAGTAGAAGCAGCCACATCACAGCAAGAGGCTCAGCAGCAGATTAACGCAATTAGCGCATCGAATAAAGAGGATGTTGAGAGAGTAGCGGCTGCTAGAAAACAACGAGAGACTATGGTTGCCGAGTTAATAAAACAGAATAAGAAGCTACAAGATTTAATTAACGCTCAAAAGAGCATCGGAACCAAAACAAGTTCGAGGTAATTATGGCAGTTTTAAAAGTAAGAGAGCTTAGGACTCCTTCACTGAATACTATAGAAGGTAACGGTGAGAGAGCTTTCAGGGTTACGTTGGACACATATACGAATTATGGCGCGATGATGCTTGAGGCCACTACTGCCATTGACCCAAATGATCCGACTATACGGATTCCGTCAAAGGGTGAAAGCTTCTATACTGGTGTATTGGGCACTCAGTTCGGAACTTCAATCGTAGAGGAAGTCTATGGAGAGCTCTACAGTGAGCAAAATCTAACATGGACAGTAACGGTATCATATGGACCTCTTGAAGAGGGACAAGGCGGCAATAATGGTGGTTTTGAGTATCCATGGAACGAGCCGCCTGTAGATGATTGGGGCTCAACGATAGTTCAGCGACCAATGTTGGTTGACGTAAATGATCGACCACTGGTAAATAGTGTCGGAGCACGCTTTGCTGAGGTAATTACTAGGCCGGTTGCACTTAGGCGACTAGTAGTGAAGGAAAATAGAAAATTCGGCAGCTTCTCGCCAATGGATGCAGCGAGCTTTATATCAACGATCAATCGATCAAGCTTTTCAGTAAGTGGACAGACCATACCAAAAGAGAAGGCCCTATGTACAGCGTATAATGGTCGCACAGCTTACGCTAATGATCAATCTGGCAATCAGATTAAATATTGGCAGATTACAGCAGCATGGGATATTATAACAGATGATGATGATTGGCATGGATATATCTTAGATCAAGGCTATAACGAATTTGCTGAAAATGGCGGAGTGCAGGCAATTTTAATTAAGGGCGGTGTCAAACCCTCATCTCCTCAACTACTTAATGGCAATGGGAAGAGAAAGATTAATGTCGATGGAAGCACTAATGGGTCATCTACGGGTAAGCACCTACCAATTGATTCGAGAAGATCCTCATCTGATAGGGTTTTTCTGAGATATGAGCAATTCGAGAAAACATCACATGGGAGTATTGTATAATGCCTGATGGATTTTTAGTAGACGAAAGCTTCAATAGAGAATATAATGATATTGCAAGTAGAGTTCTTGGTCCAATATCATCCGCTAGTGCCAGTAATGGCTATGAAACACAGCCTACTGGATCTATCTATGTTAAAATAACTGAGGTTGTCGACAAGATATACACTGCAGAGGCTCCGATTGAGTTCAAAGCAAAGCAGGTACATTTTAGAATAGATGGAACCACGGTAGATGGTCGACTTCTCTTTGATGCTGATATTACAGAGAGTGAAGGTAGTGATAGGTACAATCTCGGTAAGAACCTTCACGGCCTCGGCATCGAATGGGATGAAACTGATATCCCAGCAGCAAAAGACAAGTGGGAGGGACTTCTGCTTACGGCCTCAGCGAGGGAGATTGTAGAGGCAGATGGTCTTGGAGAAAATGCAACAGTCACTAATATTTATAATGTATGGGCAATAGACTCGGCACCACCCGGGGAGAGTGGGGGTAACTTTGCACAATGTACAATAACTGCTGATAATGGCGGTGGAAACTATAGCGTGAGCGTTCAAACCGGCAATCCACTATCGCCAGATTTGGACCTAAAAACTGGCAAGCTTCATTTTCTATATGCCACTGAAGGTGGGGTAAGTGTCGGCGGTCAAGTCAGGGCGGAAATTTATAGCAGTGAAGAAGAGGGCATTGACTTTGATTGTTTCCCGATTGAGACAACCATGAATCTAATAGCAGAACCACCGCCGGAGGTATAGTATGAGCTGGGAGGACTTAGGCATAATAGATCTTGAGAATATTCCTGAGGGCTACCTTGTCGGCTGGCCCTTTATAAACGCCTTTATGGTAGCTTTTCAGGAACGCGCAGATTACATTGAAGGGGCCGAAAGGACTGTAGAATATAATGACTTATTATTTGATAATGCACAGATACTTACTTCAGAATTTGATGATAGATTATCGATATTTAACTTTAATGTGCGGAGTTGCTTCAATGCACAATGGGTAAAGGAAGATACATGGACACAGATGGCGGCCTTCACAAAAGCCCCTGTTACCATAGGCGGCGGTGCGGGGCAACGACACGTTCCGGGCTTGGGTCTCATTGACATTATCTTGTGGGATGAAACAGAATTGAGGCTTCTTTTGACTGATGAGGTATATGATGATATATTTACCACATATACGCGCTCTGTCAATTTTAAGCCTTCCTACTGGTCGGGGCTATATAAACTCATTAAATACGTTATGTTATTTCGCACATTAAGTGTAGCTAATAATTACGATCCAAGCAGACTCGACCCAGTACTTGTTTTAAATGACGCTGAATCCTTCAAGGAGACTGAGCCTGATTTGAATCTCAGTGGGTTAGTCTCCGACTCAATTACTAGCCCGAATACGTCAAATAATTCGTTTAATAATTTCCTATCAAGCACTGCGGTTAGTTTTCAGTCAAGATGGACAGGATCAATCCACATAGATTCATGTAGCGTAAATTATAGTGCTATAACAACCGACCCATTCTGCAAAACACCTTCTCTTATGCCTATAAGGACCTTATTGTGGCGCGACCTAGGAAACTTCCTATCCACACTAAGTGAAGAGGATAACATATTCAATAATGTTGACAACTCCATAGGGGTAGATTCAACTTCAGAGCCTTATATCGGGGATATAACCTACGAAACTATTAATACTGTGCCGCAGGACCCTGTAGAGACTGGTGAGCCAATTGGTTACAAAGCTGAGAATAGGAATTTTCCCGTATACTATGCTGACGGTAATACAAGCGTGAATATTGCAGGTCTGACTGACTTAAGATATGGATATGACTTCACTGTGATTCCAGCACCTGACGGATCAACCCTGCGTACCAAAGAGAATGGTCATCAAGCAGTTAATTACTATTTAAACTATGCCACGTGTGAATTACCACAAAGTGATTTTGATTTCTCAGTGTAGCTGCCTTGCTCAATAATAATTTAAAATAAAACAAAGGAAAAAATATGGCCACAACCTCAATTGCACCAATTTACTCCGCGAGTATCGAGTTGACAGAGGGACCAAGATTTCAAGTATTCCCAGATCCTCAATCAACTAACTTTGACTATTTACAATCAGCTGATGTTATTAGCCTAATTGCTGGTAAGGCCTTCTTTGTGAGGTTGACCATTACCAATTCAGGTGAAGCGGTTAATATCGGCGCTGGTAATCTACCTACTGCAGATATGTACATTGCAGCTGAGGGGGATGAATCCGCTGCCCCGCTTAAATTAGCTGGTAGGGCTGTCTCAGGTACAGTAGTCGATACAGATGCAGCTGGAGGCATTATCACCTTCCTATGCCCGTCAGATGCTATTATTCGCTACTATGCCACACAATTTGACGACCTCAAGACAGGTAGTTGTCGCATTTCCTTTGATTTGCGTAATGCCGCAGGTGAGGATATTCAATTTCACGATAATGTAAATATCGAGGATAATCAATTTAGTAACACAGGGGCCAACCCTCCGGCTGGATTTACTTCAGTTATCCTAGCCCCGGCAAACACTCAGGAGATTCTAGGTACAAATGCTGGAATAACTCCATTAGCAGCTCATGGCTATACTGGTCAAACAGCAGATATCTTCTATGCATTTGAAGAACTTGGTGTTGATGGCGTTCGAGTTATCCCAACAGGTGAATTGAGAGCCTCGGTGGATCCAACAGATATTGCTGGCGTAGGCAATCAGGCTTATAATGATGCACGTTATTCACTTGCAGCTCACAATCACACAGGAGTTTACTCTCCAGTTGGTCATACACACCTAGCCGCAGATGTGACTGACTTTCAATCTGCCGTCTCTGCAAATGCTTCTGTTGCTGCGAATACAAGTAAAGTCACCAATGCCACCCACACGGGCGATGTTACAGGCTCAACTGCCCTTACCATGGCAACAGTCAATTCAAATGTCGGCAGCTTCACCAATGCTGATGTAACTGTTGATGCAAAGGGTAGAATCACTGCCGCTGCTAATGGTATTGCAGGAGCAACCAATCTAAATGGATTGACTGATGTGACCCTCACT